>Ga0207677_10001668_pt1 | contig 11758 bp, 7 predicted proteins | sample KBSMisM42_FD_184311 | JGI IMG/M metagenome (GOLD analysis project Ga0207677, IMG submission 184311) | Miscanthus rhizosphere microbial communities from Kellogg Biological Station, Michigan, USA - KBS Miscanthus M4-2 (SPAdes) (version 2) | ecosystem: Host-associated > Plants > Roots > Rhizosphere...
ACCAGCTGCCCTTTGTTGACCGAGCTGGGGGTCGCCGTGAAGGAGGAGACGGGGGCGCGATTGGTGATCGTGATCGTGCGCAAGGTGCTCGATTTGTTGCCGCTGGAGTCGGTCACCCGCAGGCGCACGTCGTAGCTGCCGGCGGTCGCGTAGCTCCGGGTCGCAACCGGTTCAGCACCGGTTTCGGTCTCGTAGGTCCCGTTGCCGTCGAGGTCCCACTCGTATTTCGTGACCGTCCCGTCGGGGTCGCTGGAGCCAGAGCCGTCGAAGTTGACCGCTGCGCCGGTCTGCGCCGGGTTGGGAGTCGCGGTGAAGGACGCCAAGGGCGGTTCGCCGCCGCCGATGTTGCCGAAGTAGTGGTCTTCGATCGTCGTGGCCGGCAGCGCCCGGTTGTAGAGCGCCACCTCGTCGAGGTCGCCGGAGCCGAAGAGGGCGCCGGCGGCACGGGACATGAAGTAGAGGGACGAGTTGGCGAAGTTGCCTGCCCCGGTGCCGCTTTTGGACTTCGTGTAGGCAACGGCCTGGCCGTCGACGTAGGGGATGACCTGTTCGGCGGCAGGCGCGGTCGAGTCCATGATCAGCGCGTAGTGGTGCCAGGCGCCGGCGCTGGGCCGGGCGAAGTAGGCCGTGTTGCGGCTTTCACCGCTGCCGATCCCGACCCCGAATTTGCCACCTTCCTCTGGGGCGTTGGGGTCGACGATGAAACCGCCGGGGTTGGAGTTGAAGTTCGGCGTCAGCTCGAAGGCGAGGTCGTCGTCTTCGGCGAAGCCGTCCCACTTCATCCAGAACTCGAGCGTCAGCTTGCTGGTGGTGGAGAGATCTAGGTTCGCCTGGGCGGCGCTGGTCGTGCCGTTGAAGCTGACCGCGGTGTCGGTGCTGCCGGGCAGTGCACTGGGGATCCCGAATTCGGGCCCGCCGACGGCCGTCGCGTTGGCCGCGCCTTTGACGTCGGCCAGCGTCGTCCCGGGGGCGTCGCTCATCCGCCAGTAGTTGGTCAGCCCGGCGGTGGCGAGGACGCGGCTCGGGTAGGCGCCGGCGCCCGACTGTTCGACCGTCACCGTCCGCGTCGTCTGGCCGCTGTTGCCGGCGTTGTCGGTGACCCGCAGCTTGATTTCGTAGGAGCCCGGTGAGGTCAGGGCCGTGCTCGCCGTCGCCGTCGTCCCCGTGTTCGTCTCGTAGGTCCCGTTGCCGTCGAGGTCCCATTCGTATTTGGCGATCGTTCCGTCGGGGTCGCTGGATCCGGAGCCGTCGAAGCTGACCAGCTGGCCGGCCTGGGCCGGGTTCGGCGAGGCGGTGAAGGTGGCGATCGGCGCCTGGCTGTTACCGCCGAAGTGCTGGGCGATCGTCGTGGCCGGCAGCGCCCGGTTGTACAGCGCCACCTCGTCGAGGTCGCCGGAGCCGAAGAGAGCGCCGGCGGCGCGAGACATGAAGTAGAGCGAGGAGTTGGCGAAGTTGCCGGCGCCGGTTCCGCTTTTGGTCTTCACGTAGGGGACGGGCTGGCCGTCTACATACGGGATGACCTGTTCGGCGGCGGGCGCGGTCGAGTCCATCACCAGCGCGTAGTGGTGCCACTGGCCGGCGCTGGGCCGCGTGAAGTAGGCCGTGTTGCGGCTTTCACCGCTGCCGATCCCGACCCCGAATTTGCCGCCTTCCTCAGGTGCGTTGGGGTCGACCAGGAAGCCGCCGGGGTTGGAGTTGAAGTTCGGCGTCAGCTCGAAGGCAAGGTCGTCGTCGTTGACGAAGCCGTCCCATTTCATCCAGAACTCGAGCGTCAGCTTGTTCGTCGCCGAGAGGTTGAGAGCGGCCTGGGCGGCGCTGGTCGTGCCGTTGAAGCTGACAGCGGTGTCGCTGTCGCCGGCGACTGCGCCGCCGACGCCGAGGCTGGGCCCGCCGGTGAGCGTCGCCGGAGCGGTGCCTTTGCTGTCGGCGAGAGTCGAGCCGCTTGCCTCGCCCATCCGCCAGTAGTTGGTCAGCCCCGCCGTGGCGAGGACGCGGGCCGAGTAGGAGCCCGCGCCGGCGCCGTCGATGCTGATGGTCTCCGAGGTGGTCGCGGTTTTGCCGACCGAGTCGGTTACCCGCAGCCCGACCGCCACCGGTCCTGCCGACGCGTAGCTGCTGCTCGCTTTCGGGTCGGAGCCGGTGTTGGTCTCATAGGACCCGTTGCCATCGAGGTCCCACTCGTATTTGCTGATCGCCCCGTTCGGCGAGCTCGAGGAGGAGGCGTCGAAATTGACCGTCTCGCCGGTGTCGGCGGGGTTGGGGGAAGAGTGGAAGGAGGCGATCGGCGACTGCTGGTTGCCGGCGTAGTGGGCGGCGACCGTGGCGGCGTCGAGGGCGCGGTTGTAGATCGCGAGCTCGTCCAGCGAGCCGGCGCCGAAGAGCCCACTCGCCGCCCGCGACATGAAGTACAGCGAGGAGTTGGCGAAGTTGCCGGCGCCGGTCCCTGAGGCGGTCTTGGTGAAGGAGACCGCTTTGCCGTCGACATAGGGCTTGATCTCTTCGGCGGCAGCGGCGGCGCTGTCCATGACGAAGGCGTAATGGTGCCAGACGCCGGCGCTGGGCCGGACGAAAAAGACGTTGTTGCGGGCGGAGCCGTTACCGATCGCGACCCCGAACTTGCCTTCCTCCTGCGGGGCGTTGGGGTCGATCAGGAACCCGCCGGCGAAGGAGTTGAAGTTGGGCGTGTACTCCATCGCCAGGTCGTCGTCGTTGGCGAACCCGTTCCACTTCATCCAGAACTCGACCGTGACCTTGTTCGTCCCCGAGAGGGAGAGGTTCGCGGTGGCGGCGTCGTCGAGGCCGTCGAAGCTCGCCGCCGTGTCGCTGTCGCCGGAGAGCGCTCCGGGGGTGCCGAGCGTGGGGGAGCCGTTGACCGCCGCGTTGCTGGTCCCGAAGGAGTCGATCAGGCTGGTCGAGCCGCCCGGGTCGCCGAGGCGCCAGTAGCTGAGCAGTCCGGTCGTCCCGAGGACCCGCGAGGGGTAGCTGCCGCTGCCGCTGTTGTCGATCGAGAGGGCGCGGTTGGTCGTACTGCGGACGCCCTGTTCATCGGTCACGCGCAGCCGCACCGTGTAGACGCCGGTGGTCGCGTAGGAGGTGGTGGTGATCGGGTTGGAGCCGGTGTCTTTCTCGTAGGTGCCGTCGCCGTTCAGGTCCCATTCGTATTTGGCGATGCCGCCGTCGAGGTCGGTCGAGCTGCTGCCGTCGAAGGTCACGACCTGGTTCGTCTGCGCCGGGTTGGGCGCGACCGAGAACGAGGCGACCGGAGGCTGCGGGCCCGAGGGCGGGTCGAGCGTCAGTTCGACCGGCGTCCAGGGCTGCGCGGTCATGTCGGAGAGGATGTTGTAGGTCGTCTGGATGATCCGGCTGTCCGGGTTCGGCGCCAGCGCGTTGGCCCAGTCGTTGGTGCCGGAGGCGAAGACGAGCGCCCCGCTTTTCGCGGTGTACTTGACGGCCTGCCCGCAGGCGCACTGCCCCGGCGGCGGCGTTTTCGCGTAGATCCGTCCCTCGTCCTGGATCCAGTCGACGTTCTGGCCGAGCGTCGCCGGGGAGTTGGTCAGCGGCTTCACCCCGGCGGGCTGTTTCGCCAGGTACTGGGCCTGGGTCGGGATCGCGTCCCACTCCCAGCCGAGCAGATTGGTGCCGATCGTCGTCGTCGAGCCGGCCGGGATGCCGGTGTTGCGCCAGATCCGGTCGCCGGCGTAGTTGCCGCCGCTGGCGGCGGGGATCTGCAGAGGGAAGGCGCCGGCCTGCAGCTCGGCCCCGTAGTACATGTTCCCGAGTAGCTGGTTCTCCGGCATGTTGGGACCGACACGGCCTCCTTCGGGGGCGTTGGGGTCCCCGGGGGGCGCGCCGTTGTCGCGGAAGGTCGTGGTCGAGTTCTCGGGATGGTCGTCGGCCGTCCCGGCTTTCTGGTCGAGGCCGAGGGCGTCGTCGGCGGTCCCCAGTTTGCCGTCGGGACCCCAGTCGTTGGCGCCGTCTTCGCCGCTGCCGGTGGAGCCCGAGCCCTCGACCGTCTTGTAACAGACGAGGGTGCGGCCACCGTCCTCGTAGCGGACCTTCCAGTAGGCGGTGTTGCCGCTGAAGGAAGCGATGTTGACGCCGGCGTCGCGGGCGGCGAGGTAGCCGTTCATCTGCTCCAGCGACCAGTACTCGCTGTGGCCGGAGATCATGTCGATCTTCGCTTTTTTCAGCTGCGCCGGGTTCTGGTGGATGGCGACGTCATCGGTGTAGGCGACGTCGTAGCCCTGCTTCTCGAGCCACTGGATCAGGTAGAAGTCGGGGCCGATGAAGCGGTTGCCCTGGCGGGGGTCGCTCATCGGCCGGTCGAAGGAGACCTTGACCGCGCGCGGGGTGCCGGCGATCGTGTCTTCGCCGCCGCCGGTGTCGAAGTAGAGGGACTTGCCGCCGTTGGCACCGCCCCAGTCGTTGTAGGCCTCATACGTCGCCGTCGGAATGGCGAAGAGGATGTCCGCGTTGGGGACGCGGGAGTCGTCGCGGACGACGAAGGTGATCGTGTTTTCCAGCCCGCTCGGCGTCGTCAGCTTGACCAGGTAGACGCCGGAGGCCGGCAGCGCCGCGCCCGGGATCGTGTAGCTGTTGGCCCAGCCGGAGCAGCTCTTGAGGCCGGTGGTGGTGTTGGTCGCGCCGCAGTTGCCGAAGAGGTTGTTGACGGCGACGCCGGCGCTGGAGGCGGCGGTGATCAGGCGGCCGCCGTTGTTTTCGTAGTACCCCATCCGGTAGACGTCGACTTTGACGCTGGCGGCGGCAGAGGTGTTGACCCGGCCGAGTTTGAGGGTGACGCTTTCGCCCTTGTTGACGCTGGTCTTGGTGGCGAAGCCGGCGACGTTGGGGCTGTATTCGATGAGGCGCCAGCCGTCGGAGCCCGGGCCGGAGCAGTTGTTCTCCTGGACGACGGGGATGTCGCTGGGGCAGCTGACGTCGGCGCGGGCGCCGTGCGGGAGCAGCAGCACCAGGGCGAGCGCGGCGAGGGCCGCGATCGTCAGGCGCTTGGGTATGGCGGAGGTCATCAAAGGTGGCTCGGGGTGTTGCGGAATCGCCCTGGACGGGCGGTCCAATTTGTCAACGCGCATTGAAGGTCATTTGGTCCGCGCCGAAGGGACGAAAAAAGGACGAGTCGGAAGAACGCGTCCGCGAAGCTCGCCGCGGACGAACCTCTTGAAGCGGTCATCCTCAACCTTAGGTTGAGCCTTAAGGAGGGCGTTGAAGTAGCCGTAGAGGAAGGCGATCCCGGAGAGCCCGTAGGGCCGCTGCAGGGCGACCTTGAACGAACGCAGGACCACCCACCAGGCGTCGTAGCGAAGGATGTAGGCGCACTGGCCGTGGCGGGCGCGGCCGCGCAGGGCGCCGCCGCGGGTCGCGACCGGGCGATGGTGGCGGGCGGGCGCCTCGGGCAGCGAGCGGGTCGAGTAGCCGCGCATGCGGGCATAGGTCTCGTCGATCGTGTCCCAGCCGAGCCGCTCCTCGATGCCGCCGATCGCTTCGAAGCACTCGCGGCTGTAGAGCTTCAGCGCTCCGCGTACGTGGTAGGGCGGGATCTTGGTCGGCTCCCATCCCTTGCCGTCGTCCTCGAGCAGGACGCCGCCCGCGACGCCGAGGTCCGGCTCGGCCTCGAAGCGGGCCAGCAGGCGCTCGAAGTAGGTGGGGGAGAGCTCGACGTCGGCGTCGAGCTTGCCGATGTGGGTGAAGTCCTCGATCTCGACGCTCGCCAGCGCCGCGTTGAAGGCGATCGCCTCGGCGGCGATAGCGAGGCCGTCCTCCTCGGCGTCGGCGCCACGGGCCGGCGCCCGGCGCAGCTCGAGGAACGGGACCTCCTCGGCGAGGCGGTCGAGCAGCTGCGGGGTTTCATCGACGGAGCCGTCGTCGACGATCAGCCAGAGGTCTGGCGTTCGGGTCTGCGCAGCGACCGCGCGGACCGTCCGCTCCAGGTGGGCCGCCTCGTCCCGGACGGGGGTGATCAGGAGGAGGCGGGACATCAGGCGCTCCTCGAGTGCTCGACCAGCCCGTCGACCAGGTCGAGGTACTCCTCCCGCTGGCGTCGCCACTCGATCGCGGCAAGCCGCTCGGATGCGCCGCGGGCGCGTTCCAAGGCGGAGTCGGGAGCCTGGCGCACCCCTTCGATCGCGGCGGCGAAGGAGGCCGCGTCGCCCGGCTCGGCGAGCAGGACGTCGTCGCCGAAGTAGCGCTCGATCACCGGCAGTCGCGAGGCGACCACCGGCAGGCCCATGTGGACGTACTCGAGCAGCTTGACCGGCAGCAGCATCTCGGTGAAGTCGTCGCGGAGGGTGGGGACGACCCCGATATCGGCTTCTTCGAGCCGCGCCGGGATCTGCTCGACCGGGGTCGGCCGCGGGGCGATGTGGACTCCCTCGGGGGCGTGCTCAGCGGCGAGGGCCGCGAGCCGGGCGGCGGCCTCGGCGTCGGCACCGAAGACGTCGAGGCGGACCCTGGCGTTCTGCCCGCGCAGCATCGCCACCGCCCGCACCAGGGTCTCGACCCCGAAACGTTCGGCGAGGCCGCCGTGGTAGACGACCCGCAGCTCGCCCTCCGGGCTCGGCGCCTTCGGCGGACGACGCTCGCCGAAGACCCGCTCCTCGGGGGTGTTCATCACGACCTGCGTGCGCGCCGCCGTCACGCCACGGTCGGCGAGCAGGTCGCGGGCCTCCGGGGTGACGAAGATCAAGCCGTCGGCGAGGGCGGCGCTGACCCTCTCCTCGACCCGGACCAGCCGCACCAGCGGGTGCTTGGGAGAACGGTCGAAGAGGGTGGCGAAGAGCTCCGGGAAGGTGTCGTGGAAGTTGAGGATCAGCGGCACCCCACGCAGCTTCGGCCTCCAGGCGGCGAAGACCAGGGCGTCGGGCATGTTGTGGATCTCGACCAGGTCGAAGGGCTCTTCCCGATCCAGTTCACTGACCTTGCGGGCGGCGCCGGCGAGGAAGCGGGCGTTGCCGCTGAGGTAGGCGCCGGCGCCCCCGCGTGGCTTTTCAGCCGAGGCCCGGTGGAGGACGATCCGGCCGGATCCGACCGGGATCTCCTCGCTGTCGTTCAGGCAGACGCAGTCGACCCGGTCGCCGCGCTCGGCGAGGGCGCGGGCCTGGCGCTGGATGCGGGAGTCGACGACGAAGTCCGAGTAGTGGACCATGCAGATCCGCAGCCCACCGCGGCGTTCGACGGCGGCTGGGACCTCAGTTATCTGCCGGGACTTCAAAGCTCTCGACCGCCGCCACGATCTCCGCGATCTGCGCGTCCTCGATCGCCGGGAAGATCGGTAGGGAGCAGTTTTCGGAGGCAAGCCGCTCCGCCGCGGGAAGGTCGCCCCGGCCGAGCCCGAGCTCGGCGTAGGCCGGCTGCAGGTGAATCGGGGTCGGGTAGTGGATCGCGCTGGCGATCCCGCGGCTGTCGAGGTGGTCACGGAGGGCGTCGCGCTCGGCGCAGCGGACGACGAAGAGGTGGTAGACGTGGTCGCTGTCGGCCGCCGCCGGGGCGGGGGAGACGACGCCGGTGCCGACCAGGCCCGCGCGCAGCGCATCGGCGGCGTCGCGCCGGCGCTGGTTCCACTCCGGGAGGTGGCGCAGCTTGACCTCGAGGATCGCCGCCTGCAGGGTGTCGAGGCGGTGGGTGCCGGTGGCCAGCTCGTGGTGGTGGCGGATGCCCTCGCCGTGGGAGCGCAGCAGCCGCACCTTGGCGTCGAGGTCGGAGTCGCTGGTCACCAGGGCGCCGCCGTCGCCCCAGCCGCCGAGGTTCTTGGTCGGGTAGAAGCTGAAGCAGCCGGCGTCGCCGAGCGAGCCGACCGGGCGGCCGCGGTAGAGAGCGCCGTGCGCTTGGCAGGCGTCCTCGACGACGGCGATCCCGCGCTCGCGGCAGAGCGCCAGCAGCGGGTCCATCTCGACCGGGCGGCCGAAGAGGTGGACGGGGATCACGCAGCGCGTCTTCGGGGTGAGGGCGCGCTCGACGATCTCGGCCGTGATCAGCGCCGTCTCCGGGTCGACGTCGACGATCACCGGGGTGGCGCCGACGGTGCTGACCGCCTCGGCGGTGGCGATGAAGCTGTAGGTGGGGACGATGACCTCGTCTCCGGGGCCGACGCCGAGCGCCCGCAGGGCGATCTCCAGCGCCGCGGTCCCGGAGGAGACACCGGCCGCGTGGGTGGTGCCGCAGAAGTCGGCGAAGGCCGCCTCGAAGCGCTCGAGTTCGGGGCCGAGCGTGAAGGCGGACTTGGAGGCGATCCGCTCGACGGTCTCCATCAGCTCCGCGAAGAGCTCGGGGAAGGCGCTGTCGAGGCGGATGAATGGAACGCTGGTGCCCTCGGTCGCGGCCAGGGGCAGGACTGGATTCGAAGCGGTTGCGGTGCTCACGTGTTTTCCTCGCTGGGGGTGGGCTGGTCGAACTCGATGAAAAGGGCTGCGGCCTCGCGGCGCGAGCGCACGCCGAACTTGGCGAAGGCGGAAGAGAGGTGGCTCTTGACGGTGCTTTCGGAGAGAAAGAGCTGCTCGGCGATCTGGGAGTTGGTCAGCCCCTCGCAGACGAAGGTGAGGACCTGGCGCTCGCGGTGGGAGAGGGTCGGTCGCTGGACGCTCGCACGCAGCTCGCGCGGCACCACCGCCTGGCCGGAGCCGACGGCGCTGACGGTGACCGCCAGGGTCGACTCGATCAGCGGCTCGAAGACGATTGCGTCGGCGCCGGCGTCGAGGCCGCGGCGGACCCCGGTCGCGGTCGCCGGCGGCGAGACGACGACGATCGCCATCTGCGCTAGCTCACGGCGGACGCGGCGCAGCATCGCCATCTCGGCGGGCCGGTCGAGGTCACAGACGAGGACGGCGATTTCGGGAGCCTGGGCGCCGAGGCCGATCAGCTCTTCGGCGCCGTCGACGAAGAGCAGGTCGGGATCGCCCTCAGGACTGCCCAGAGCCGCGGCGATCCGCCGGCGGATTTTCTTCGACTGGGTCGCGAGGACCACGCAGGAGTGCTCGGAGGCGTTCCGAAGGTCGGCAACTGGTTCGCTGAGGACGGCCACGGATCAACAACGGTCGAGGCAACCAAAAGCTTGCGCGGCGACGGGGCGTTGAACCTGGCGGATGGCCGAACGCGACCTCACCGCCCCGGCGAACGACGCGCCGCACCGTCTGATCGACGACGTCTCCTTCGGCGAGGGGGCGGTCGTCTATTCCTTCGCGAATCTCTACGGCTGCCGGATCGGCGCCGAGACCCGCGTCGGGACCTTCGTCGAGATCCAGCGCGGCGCCGTGATCGGCTCCGCCTGCAAGATCCAGAGCCACACCTTCATCTGCGACGGCGTCCGCATCGAGGACGAGGTCTTCGTCGGTCACGGCGTCGTCTTCGTCAACGACAAGCACCCCCGCGCCACCGACGCGGCCGGCGGGCTCCAGACCGAGGCCGACTGGGAGCTGCTGGAGACGGTAATCGAGCGCGGAGCCAGCATCGGCTCCGGCACGACCGTCCTCGGCGGAGTGCGGATCGGAGCGGGGGCGACGGTCGGGGCCGGGGCCGTCGTGACCAAGGACGTCGCCCCGGGCGCGACCGTGGTCGGCAACCCGGCGCGGCCCCTGCCCGCGCGCAGCTCAGCGCCAGTTTCGGAGTAGGTCCGCCTCGGGCACGTCGCGGACCACCCGCGCCGGCATGCCCATCACCACGGCGCGCGCCGGCACGTCGGCGACGACGACGGCACCGGCGGCGACAAAGGCCTCCTCGCCGATCTCGACGCCAGGACAGAGCGTCGCCCCGCCGCCGACCCGACAGGCCCGTCGCAGCAGCGGCCCTTCGAACTCGAACTCATCCCCGTGCCGGTTCATCGTGTTGTCATTGGTGAGGGTGACGCCAGGACCCACAAAAACGTCGTCCTCGATCCTGGTGCCGCCGGTGATGTAGCAGCGCGTCTGAACACTGACCCGCTCCCCGATCACGACCCCGGGGTCAACCGAGACATAGCTGCCGACAGTAGAACCGGCCCCGATCTCAGCTCCATCACGGATCTGCGCATGGTCGCCGACCCGAGCACCGGCCCCGATGCGGACGCCGGAATGGATGATCACGTGCCCCCCGATCAAAGCACCCTCCCCGATTTCCACCTTGTCGCCGATCAGCAGACCGGGCGCAAGGTCGGAAGGGAGAAGGTCCGGAGCAGGCATGAGAGGCGAGATCGTAGCGGGGGTTCGACCACTCCTCGGACCCCGCTACCGCTTCCGAGGTTTGGGGGGTCCTAGCCCCCCGAAGTTCGGAGAGGCGCCGCTCAGCCCCTCCACGCCGATGCTCTTCTCATAAACGCGCCTTCGGCGCGGCCACCCTGCACCCTCACGAAGCAAGTAAGGGTGCAGGGTGGCCGCGTAAGTTCGTGACGGTCTTTCGGAGGATCTCCACCACGTGCCGAGGTTCGTACTTGATCTGGTGATGGGAGAAGCGAAGCGGGGTCAGCCCTGAGGCGACGTGTTTCTGAAAGCGCAGCGCATCACGAGTCTGCGCCGAGGGCGTGCGATGGTAGCGCCAGCCGTCCGTCTCGACGACCAGTCCGAGGTCCGGCCAGAAGAAGTCGACCTCGAATTCACCGACCATGACTTTGGTCAGCGGCGTCAGCAGGCCGGCGGCAGTTGCCAACGGCCGGAAGAGCCGTTCCAGCTCGTCATCGGTGCGCAGGCGAGCACGGCCGCTATCCAGCGCCCCTCGCGGCTCAGTTGCGGGCGCCCGACCGCATAGACGCCACGGACGATCGGGTGGAGTCGTCCCTTATGAACCCTGTGTTTGATCGCTTCGCTACTGAAGCCGAGGTCGAGCAACTGACCGCGGGTGATCACCCCATGCTGTCGCCGGGCCAGTCCCCACGCTCGAGCGGACTGGGTCTCCGAGATTCGGGGGGTCATAGCCCCCCTAAGTTCGGAGAGGCTTGATTCTCGCCCCCCGGCGCCGCTTGGACCTCGCAAGCTGGGGACGTAGCGGGGCGTTGATGGGGTGATGGACGACGTCTGCGTGATCATCGTCTCCCACAACGGCAAGCGCTGGCTGGACGGCGCGCTGGGCACGCTCTTCGCGAGCGCTGGGGATCTGGCGCTCGATGTGGTCGTCGTCGACAACGGCAGCGACGGCTCGGCCGCTTATGTCGAGGAGCGGTTTCCTCGGGTTCGGACGATCGTCTGCGACAACCGGGGCTTCGGCGCTGCCAACAACGTCGCCCTGGCTACGGCCGATTCGCGCTACGTGCTCTTCCTCAACCCCGACACCGAATTCCTTCGCGGCAACCTGGAGGACCTCGTCGAGGCGATGGACCGCCGACCCGGCGTCGGCCTCGCCGGCGTGCGGCAGGTGGGGGAGAGCGGCCGCCTGGCGCCGAGCATGCGGCGCTTCCCCTCGACCGCGAACATGCTCGCCGAAGCGCTCGCGGTCGAGCGGGTGCCCGTCCTCCGCCGCTTCCTCGGCGAGCGGGTCCTCGCGCCGGGGCGCTACGACCGCGAGGACCGCTGCGACTGGACCTCCGGCTCGTTCATGCTCGCCCGCAGCAAGGCCCTCAGCGGCCAAGGCTTCGACGAGCGCTTCTTCCTCTTCTCCGAGGAGACCGACCTCTGCCGGCGGCTGAAGCAGGAGGGCTGGGAAATCGCCCATTTGCCGCAGGTCACGATCCGCCACTTCGAGAGCGAGCGCTCCGCCACCCCGCGGATGGAGGCCCAGGCCGCCTACGCGCGCCTGCAGTTCGCCCGCAAGCACTTCGCCCGTGTCGGCCCGTACCGCTGGGCGA
>Ga0207677_10001680_pt1 | contig 11719 bp, 12 predicted proteins | sample KBSMisM42_FD_184311 | JGI IMG/M metagenome (GOLD analysis project Ga0207677, IMG submission 184311) | Miscanthus rhizosphere microbial communities from Kellogg Biological Station, Michigan, USA - KBS Miscanthus M4-2 (SPAdes) (version 2) | ecosystem: Host-associated > Plants > Roots >...
CGGCCTGCTCGTCGTCGTTGGCCTCTCGGGCGCGGCCGTGCAGGGCGGCATCGTGCGGCGTCTCTCCGGCAAAGTCGCCGATGCGTCGATGCTTCGCGCCGGGCTCGCGCTGCAGATCCTCGCGTTCGCGGGTCTCGCGGCTTCGCCCAACATCGGACGATGGTTCCTCTACGTCTCGGGCGTCGTGCTCGCGTTCGGCAATGGCCTCTCGCAGCCGGCGACGAGCGCGTTCGTCTCGAAGCACGCGAAGCCTGGCGAACAAGGCACCACGCTCGGCGTGGCGCAGTCGGCGTCGAGCCTCGCGCGCGTCTTCGGACCTGCGCTCGCCGGCCTCGCGTACGGCTCGAAGCTCGGCATGCGATCGCCCTACACGATCGGATGTGTAGGGATGCTCCTCGCGCTCGTCGTCGCCTTGCCGCTGCGCTCGCGTGATAATCTTCCGACATGAAGCCGCTTCTCTTGGTCGCCCTTTTCGTGCCTCTCGTCGTCGCGTGCAGCAGCGGGGACGACTCGAGCACGACCGACGGCGGCGTCGACTCATCGAGCGGAGACGGCACGACCAGCGGCGACGTCGTCGCGAAGGATTCACCCGCGCAAGAGACAGGACCCGTGCTCTGCAACGGCGTCGTGTGCGGCGCGAACACGCAGTGCTTCAAGTCGACGTCGTGTGTCTGCAACGACGGCTTCGTCCCGAGCGGAAACGACTGCGTCGCCGCGCCCGCGGGCTCTCCGGCTTCGCATACGCAGACGGACGTGTGCACGCGTTGGAAGGCCGGTCACGTCATCACGACCGCTTCGCCGTACACCGCCGGCTCGCAGAAGTGCGATCCGGGCACGCTCGCCGCGGGCGGCATCACCGACACGCTCTTGCGCCTCAACACGTTCCGCTGGCTCGTCGGCGAGGGCGACACCGTGACGGACGACGCGACGAAGGACACGGGCGATCAGGCTTGCGCGATCATCGCGATTTGGAACCCGGCGAACGCGACGGCGCACAACCCGCCGCCGAACTACGTTTGTTACAACTCGCTCGGCGCGACGTGGGCGGGCCAGAGCAACATCTCGTGGGGCACGGCCGTCTCCGACACGATCGACCAATACGTGCAAGATACAGGTAACGACTCGACGCTCGGCCACCGCCGCTGGGTGCTCCATCCGCCGCTCGGCGTCGTCGGCATCGGCTATGTCAAAGCGAGCGGCACGCAGTACGGCGCCGCGAGCTGTCTCGGTGTCTTCGACTCGTCGAGCACGGGCCCGAAGCCGAGCTGGTACAGCTGGCCGCCCGAAGGATATTTCCCGAGCACGACCGCGGCGTGGCAGTGGTCGTTCCACTACCCGGCGGGCATGAGCACGGCGACGGCGACCGTGATGGACATGGCGACTGGGAAGAACGTGAACGTCACGACGACGATCCTCCCGTCGGGCTACGGCGACGACACGCTCGAGATCACGCCGGGCTTCACGCCCGTGGTGGACGACATCTATCGCGTGACGGTGACGCCGGGCGGCAAGAGCCCGATCGTCTACGAGGTTCACCCCGTCTCGTGCCCGTAGCGGAATCGGCTCCGCAGCTCGGACAGCGAGAAGGCCATCGGATAAATCGACGACAGCGAGTCGTCGCATATGCAGTACGCGAGCGCGCCGTCGTCGCAGAGCACCTTCACGGCGAAGAGCCCTTCGTAGAGAGGCACCGTGACGGCGTGCCCGCCGCGAATGGGTCGCACCGCGAATCCGAACGCCGCTTCATCCGGCGTGATGTCGAGCATCGCACGCATCGTCACGCCGCCCGCTCGTCGTCGGACGTCCCGCCGCCGACATAACCTTCCGGCCGCATCAGATAGTCCGCGAGGAAGAGCGAGAGCGCGCGCGCCACGAGCGGCGCTCCTCTCACGTCGATCGGCGCGAAGCCCATGAGCATGTGCTCGTCGCGCACGCGCACGACGTGAACACGCGGCGGGAGACGTTCGATGAATCGACCGTCCAGCTGGCGCGCCGCCGCCCGCGTCTCCGCCAGAACTCGCTGCGCGTGCGGCACGGCGATCTCGACGTCGCTCGTCATGCGCAACGTGAACGGCCAGTGATCGCGATTTCCGACGACGAGCGCGTTGCGATAGGCACCGGTCAACCAGTGCGCGAGCGCGTACTTCGTCGGCTCCATCGCGTCGAACTCGACGAGCGCGTCGCGCACTCGTGTCGCTACGTCACGAACGTGCACACCCTCGGGCAGAGTCATCGTCGGAAGCATCGGTCCTTTCCTTTTGCGAGAAGCGTGGCGACTCGGGGCGGCGTGGACTCTTGACGCGTGCGCACGGCGGCGCGCGTGGCGAGAATCGAACCGATTTTCCGTGCCAGTCACGCCCTCTACAAAGGACGTGCCGCGTCGAGGCGACTACGACGCGCTCTTCAACGACGATGTGACGACCGCGCGCACGGCTTCGCGCAGCTGCTCCGCCGAGAAAGGCTTCTCGAGCATCTGCACGACGCCGAGACGTTGCGCGTCACTCATCGGGACACGAGCCACGTCACCCGACATGAGAACGACGGGGACGCGCTTGCCGCCACCGACGAGGAGCTCCAACGCTTCGAGCGCGCTCATATCCGCGAAGCGCGCGTGCGTGAGGATCAGATCGGCGCCCTCTTCCCGCGCGACCTTCACGAGCTCGCCTCCGTGCTCGACTGCGCGCACGACGTGACCGTCGTCCGTCATCAGCTCGACGAGGACGTGGCGGAAGTTGTCGTGGCCGTCAGCGACGATGATGCGCATCGTTGGTCTTCGATTTTTAGCGTGAAAGATCGGCGCGTGCATGTGGCATTGCGCCACGTCACCCGATGGGATGCGCGCCCCGCAAGTGGTCCAGGCGTTGCTAGTCGTCCGCCTTGGATGGGCTCCGACGACGTTCGGATGGAGACGGTTCTGGTGGTTCGGCGTTACGCCATTCTCGAGGCGTTCGTCGCGCGCGCTCGCGAGCTCGAAATCTTCGATCCGAAAATCTCGGCGATGGAGATCGCGCGCCCTGCCGGCATGTGCCTGCACTGGATGTCGCGCGCTCTCGGCGGCATGCGCACCGAGCCGATGGAAGGAACGCGCGTCGCGTACGACTACGCCGACGAGCGCATGCGGATCGGCTGCGCCACGCACGCCATTCTCGTCGAGCTCGGCGTCTTGCGTGCGATCACCGCCGACGTCGCGATCAAGAGCGGCGTCTCCGATCCGCGCGAGATCGAGCGGCTCACGACCCTCGTGCACCGCGTGGTCACGGACGCCGTCGTTCGCGTCGAAGCCGTCGGACCGAAGCGCGCGATCTCGACGGTGCGCATGGGCGCCGTCACGCGCCGATCGCGCTGAGCTACTCGGGGATGATCGTGCGCTCGCGCGAGCGGTTCACCACGAGCAGCTCGTTCGGCGCGAGCTCGATCTCGCGGACCTTCCAGCCTTCGCGCGGCTGAAAATCGGGGAACGCGGCGCGAAGGATGCGAAAGCTCCCGACGCCCGACGTGTAGGCGGCTTCGACCTCTTCTCGTGTCGTGAACGGTTGGCCCACGATTCCACGCTACACGTTTCCGAGCGCCCGCGTCAGCTCGCGAGACCCGTGACGCGTCCGGCGCGCACCGCGACGCTCAGCGCGAGGCGCAGCTCGGCCATGGAGAACGGTTTTTCGAGGTAGCTCACGACGCCGAGGGACGAGGCTTCGGCGTGCGGGATGCCGCGAACGTCGCCGGACATGAGAATGGTCGGGACGCGGATGCGCGCGGCGACGAGGTACTCGAGCGCTTCGAGCGCGCCGAGATCCGCAAAGCGGACGTGCGTGACGATGACGTCGATGGGGAGGCGCTTCGCGACGGAGACGAGCTCGCCGCCGTGCGCGACGGCATGCACGACGTGTCCGTCGTCTCGGAGGAGCTCCGCGACCACGCCGCGAAAGTTGTCGTGACCGTCTGCGAAGATGATCCGCATGGCGACGAATGGATCTCTAGCCGTGCGATCGGACGTGCGCCATGTGGCAAGTTGCCAAGCGTCACCCGATGGGATTCGAAGCATTGCAATAAGCCACGGTGCGTGGCGTCTCGCTACGATCCAATACGATCGCGGAGCTAGAACGAGCCGCCGAGACCGAGGCCCGGCCCGGCCAGGGCTCCGTGTCCATCGCGATCGTGCCCTGACGGCGTTCGCGGTATGCTCGAGCCGTGAAGAACCTTCTTACCGGCTCGGTCGTCTTCGTCTTATTTGCCCTCGGCGGAGGCGTCGCGCTCGACGCGGCATGCTCGCCTTCCACGACGCCCACCGACGCGGGGCCGGTCTGCGATCCCGACAGCGGTGATCCCGCAGGTTGCCCGTGCGATCCGAACAAACCGTCGGTGGACTGCTACTCCGGTCCGCCGGGGACGAGCAGCAAAGGCATCTGCAAGCCGGGCAAGCGCTCGTGCAACAACGGCAAGTACACGGAGTGCGTCGGCGAGGTCACGCCGGGCGTCGAGACGTGCAACTACGCCGACGACGACTGCGACGGCATCGTCGACGACTTGCCGGAGATCGCCGACGCGGCGGTCATCGCGCGCTGCAACTCGCCCGCCTGCGATCCCGATTTCACGGACGCGGCGATCACGTGCTGGGGTCCGGACCCCGGCATCTGCGGCGCGGGGCGAAAGACGTGTCAGGGCGGGCCCGCGGGCGGAACGCCGAACGGCTGCGCAGAGTTCATCCACGGCGGCGCGCCGGAGATCTGCAACGGCATCGACGACGACTGCAACGGCAGCGTCGACGACGGGCTCGATCAAGAAGGCACGTGCGACATGCCCGCGCAATCACCCTGGCCGGACGGCGGAAATCCGTTCGAAGCCGGGCCCGACGGCAGCTTGATCACGCGCGTCTACGGCGAGTGCATCCACGGCCAGCTCCACTGCGAGGACGGCGGGGACAAGTGCTACCCGAGCCAGCCGATGACGGAGACGCAGAACTACGGCGAGGGCTGCGACGGCCTCGACAACGACTGTAACGGCATCGTCGACGATCACGCCTGCGCGGACTCGTTCGACAAGCAGTACGGCTACAGCTACTGCTGCGCCGACAGCATCGGGTACTGCGTCTCGGCGTCGGACATCCAGTTCTATACGGGCTGCAAGCTCGCGAACAACTGAGCGTCACGGGATCGTAGCGTGGGGGTGGAGCGCGCGCGCGAGCGTGGCGACACCCTCGTCGACGCGCGGGCCCGGTCGGAGCACGACCTCGTCGGCGAGCGGGATGACTTTGTCTTCGCGCACGGCGCGAACGCGGCTCCAGCCACCGGCGGATTTCGTGATGCGTTGCGCGCCGTGCTCTTCTGCGACGGCGGCGTCGACGATGATGTCGGGGTCGAGTCCCGCGACGGCCTCGATGTCGAGCTGGGGATAAGCCTCGCCCTCCTTGACGGCGTTCACGCCGCCGGCGCGCTTCAGGATCTCGTCGCCGAATCCCTTGGGGCCCGCCGCGACGATCGGTTGAACGCCGAACAAGAGCAGCACGCGCGGATGATCGAGCGTCTTCACCACGGCGTCGATGCGCGCGAGCCGAGCCTGGATGCGCGCGACGACGCGATCGGCCTCCGACGCGCGCCCGATCTTCTCGGCGAGACCGTTCATCATCGCGAAGACCTCGTCGATCGACTCCGTCGGCGGGAAGTACGTGTCGATGCCGCGCGACTTGAGCGTGTCGTCGATGCGCCGCCCCGCGGGACCGCGCGCGCCGACGACGAGCTCGGGCCGGAGCGCGACGATCGCCTCGAGGTTCGGATCGACGTAGCCGCCCACCTCGGGAAGAGACGCGACCTCGGGCGGATAATCGCAATAGCGCGAGCGGCCGACGAGGATCGGGAGCGCGCCGAGGACCGCGATTGTCTCGGTCGTCGAAGGCGAGAGTGACACCACGCGCGCGGGCGGCGCCTTGACGTCGCGCGGCACCACGACGTGCTTCTCGCGGCACGCGACGAGCAGCAAGAACGTGACGAAGAGCGTCTTACGAATCGCGCCCATTCACGAGACCGTACTTGTGGAGCTTCTCGATGAGCGCAGGCCGCGAGATGCCGAGCCGTCTCGCCGTCTCGCTCTGGTTCTTTCCGGCCGCCTCGAACTGCTCGGCGATGATCGATCGCTCGAACGCCTCGACGCGTCTTCGAAGCGGGTGCGAAGGACCTGGATCGGGAGACGCGAACGTGGCGGCGGCGTGCGGCGAGCCGAGCGAACGAAAGAGCGCGAGCGTCAGCTTGTCGTCGGCGGCCACCGCGAGGAGGCGCGCGATCGTGTTCTCGAGCTCGCGCACGTTGCCGGGCCACGATTGCTTCTGGAACGCTTCGAGCAGCGCGGGCTCGATCTCGACGCTGCCCATGCCGTAGCGCTCGGCGTACGTGCGCACGAACGACGTCGCGAGCGGCACGATGTCCTCCGGACGCTCCCGCAGCGGCGGCACTCGAATCGACACGACGTCGAGGCGATAGAAGAGATCCTCGCGAAAGCGCCCGGCCTTCACGTCGGCGGCGAGCTCGCGGTTCGTCGCGGCGACGACGCGTACGTCGACCTGCTCCGCGCGCCCGCCCACAGGCTGCACCTCGCCGGATTGAAGCGCGCGGAGGAGCTTCGCTTGGAGCGCGGGCGGGAGCTCGCCGACCTCGTCGATGAAGAGCGTGCCGCCGTGCGCGCTCTGGAACCAACCTTGTCGCGCCGCGATCGCACCGGTGAACGCGCCCTTCGCGTGTCCGAAGAGCTCCGCCTCCGCGAGCTCGGCGGGGATCGCCGCCGCGTTGAAGCGCACGAACGATTTGTCCGCGCGCTTCGAGTGCGCGTGGAGCGCCGCGGCCATCACGTCCTTGCCGGAGCCGCTCTCGCCGAGGAAGAGCACGGTCACGTCCTTCGGCGCGACGCGCGCGACGAGATCGAGCACGCGCTGCATCGCGCCCGACGTCGCGATGATCGGCCGCCCACCGAGCGCGGTCTCCGTTCGTAAACGTGCATTCTGCAAACGAAGCGATCGCGTCTCGATCGCGCGCTTCACGGCGAGCGCGAGCTCCTCGGGATCGAACGGCTTCGGGAGGTAGTCGAACGCGCCCGCCTTCATCGCAGCGACGGCGACGCGCTCGGATCCGTGCGCGGTCAGCATCATCACGGGCACGCTCGGATCTTGCGCGCGCATCTTCTCGAGCACCGCCATCCCATCCATCGGCTGCATCGCGAGATCCGTGATGACGACGTCCGCGCCGCGCGCCTCGAACGCCGCGAGCCCACCTTCGCCGCCGTCCTGGACTTCGACCTCGAGGCCCGCGTCTTCCAGCACCGCTTCGAGCGTGAAGCGCAGAGCGCTGTCGTCGTCGATCACGAGCACGCGGGGCATCGCGCCGACGTTATCAGAGACGCGACTCGCACACGCCGATTGGCAATTTGCCACATGGCCTTGCGCTTGCCGCGCTGCCAACATGAAAAAACGTCGCCGCGCGATTGTGCGTGCCCACGAGAAAAGGTGAAGCGCGTGATCGCAGCAACGGGCGTCAAAGGACTCGACGACATTCTCGAAGGTGGCCTCACGCCGCATCGGTTGCATCTCGTCGAAGGCGATCCGGGCGCTGGAAAGACGACGCTGGCGATCCAATTTCTGATGGAGGGCCGTCGGCTCGGCGAGCGCGGCCTGTACATCACGCTGTCGGAGACCGAAGAGGAGCTGCGCGAGGGCGCGAAGAGCCACGGGTGGTCGCTCGAGGGGATCGACATCTTCGAGCTGAAGGCCGTCGAGCAGCGCACGCTCGGCGGCGACGTGTCGCTGTTCCATCCGGGCGAGGTCGAGCTCGGTGAGGCGATGAAGACGCTGCTCGACGAAGTGAACCGCCGCGATCCGTCGCGCGTGGTCTTCGACTCGCTCAGCGAGATTCGCCTGCTCGCGCAGCAACCGCTCCGCTACCGCCGGCAGATTCTGGCGCTCAAGCAGCACTTCGTGAACAAGAAGTGCACCGTCCTTCTCCTCGATGATCGGACGGCGGACGCGCAAGACAAGCAGGTGATGAGCATCGCCCACGGCGCCATCGAGCTCGAGCAGAGCTCCCCGGCGTACGGCAACGAGCGGCGTCGCGTGCGCGTCGCGAAGATGCGGGGGCGCTCGTATCGCGGCGGCTTCCACGACTACACGATCGGGCCGGGCGGCCTGCGCATTTTTCCGCGTCTCGTCGCGGCGAGCACGCGCGAGCTGCCCGACAAACCGATCGCGCGCGTCACGTCGGGCAACGCCGAGCTCGACACGATGCTCGGCGGCGGCCTCACGCGCGGGACGAGCACGCTCGTCGCGGGTCCTCCCGGCAGCGGCAAGTCTTCGCTCGTCGCGACGTTCGCGGTCGGCGCTTCGTTGCGTGGCGAGCGCGCCGTCGTCTATCTATTCGACGAGAACCCGAACACGTTCGTCACGCGAAGCGTCGCGCTCGGGATCGATCCGCGCCCGCACATCGCTTCGGGCAAGCTCGCGCTCCAGCAGATCGATCCCGCGGAGCTCACGCCGGGTGAGTTCGTCACGAGGGTGCGTGACGAGATCGAGGCGGGTACGCGCTTCGTCGCGATCGACAGCATCAACGGCTACATGAGCGCGATGCCGGAGGAGAAGTTTCTCCAGGTCCTCTTGCACGAGCTCTTGACGTACGCCGCCCAGCGCGACGCGCTCATGTTCCTCGTGACGCCGCACCACGGCTTCCTCGGCGCGCTCGAGTCGCGCATCGACATCTCGTACCTGTCCGACACCGTCATCCTCACGCGCTACTTCGAGGCGAAGGGCGCCATCCACAACGCGATCTCGGTCATGAAGCAGCGCAACTCGGCGCACGAGAAGACGATCCGCGAGTTCAAGATCGGCCACGGCGGGATTTCCGTCGGCCGGCCGCTCACCGCGTTTCATGGCGTGTTCGGAGGCACGCCGGAGTTCTCGGGCGAGGCGAACGATCTCTTGCAGGGGAGCTCGTGACGCAAGAATCCGAGAACGTGCTCGTGGTCGCGCCGTACGGCCGCGACGCCGAGGTCACGGTGACGATGCTCCGGCAGCATGGCTTCGCCGCGACGGAGCACGCCGACGTGCGCAGCGCGTGTGTGCTCGTATCGCGCGGCGAGGCGGGCGCGCTCGTCATCGCCGAAGAAGCCATCACCACGGAGAGCCAAATCGACGCGCTCGCCCGCGCGCTCGACGTTCAGGCGACGTGGTCCGATTTGCCGATCGTCGTCCTCGCCTCCGAGCGCGGCATACACGACGAGGTCGTCCCTCCACCGAGGAGCCTGCGGAGGTTCAACGTCACGATCCTCGAGCGGCCGATCGCGCTGCACACGCTCGTCGCCGCGGTCGAGGTCGCCCTACGCGCTCGCCGCAGGCAATACGAGGTGCGCTCGCTGCTCGATCGCGCCGAAGCTGCGAGCCGCGCGAAGGACGAGTTCCTCGCGATGCTCGGTCACGAGCTTCGAAACCCGCTCTCGCCCATCACCACCGCGCTGCAGCTCGTGCGCCAGAAGAAGGCGGTCGACTGCGAGCGCGAGCTCGACGTCGTCGAGCGGCAAGTTCATCACCTCACCCACCTCGTCGACGACCTCCTCGACATCTCGCGCATCACCCAGGGCAAGATCGAAGTGAAGCGCGATCCGCTCGCGCTCGACACGGTGATCGCGCGCGCCGTCGAGATGGCGAGCCCGCTCTTCGAACAACGCCGCCATCGGCTCGACATCGACGTCCCCGCCAACCTCGGCGTGATCGGCGACGCGACGCGGCTCGCGCAAGTGTTCGCGAACCTCCTCACGAACGCGGCGAAATACACACGCGAAGGGGGTCGCGTATGGGTGAACGCGCGTCGCGAGGACGGCGAGATCGTCGTCCGAGTCCGCGACGATGGCGCGGGGATCGCGCCGCAAATGCTCTCGCGCGTGTTCGACATGTTCGTACAAGAGAAGCAGACGCTCGATCGCGCCGCGGGCGGCCTCGGTCTCGGCCTGACGATCGTGCGAAGCCTCGTCCAGCTCCACGGTGGCTCGGTGACGGTTCGAAGCGAAGGTCTCGGCTGCGGCAGCGAGTTCGCGGTGCGTCTGCCGCACGCGCCGGGCGCCGCTGCGCCAGCCTGCGTGAAGAGCACGGCGCCGCTACCCTCGGGCGCCTCCGCGCAGATCCTGGTCGTGGACGACAACGTCGACGCGGCGGAGATGCTCTCGTTCGCGCTCGAAGCGGCCGGGTACGTCACGCGCCTGGCGTACGACGGCCTCGAAGCGCTTCGCGTCGCCGAGGAGTTCGTCCCCGCGCTCGCGGTGCTCGACATCGGCCTTCCGGTCATGGATGGCTACGAGGTCGCGCGCCGCCTGAAGGCGCGCTTCCCGAAGCTGCCGCTCATCGCGCTCACCGGCTACGGTCAGGTCGACGACGCGCGCCGCGCACGCGCCGCCGGCTTCGACGAGCACCTCGTGAAGCCCGTCGACCTCGACCGCCTCCACGCCACGGTCGGTCGTTACGTCCACCCGAACGCCGAGCGCGCGTCCGCCTGACGCTTTACTCGGCGTGATCGACGGGCAGTCCTGGAAGCTTCGCGGCTTCGGCGCCCGCGGGCGGACCCGCCTCGAGGAGCTCGATCGTCACCGTCGTGCCTTTGCCTTCGACGCTCTCGATCAAGAGCGTTCCGCCGTGCTGCTCGACGATCGCGCGTGTGATCGCGATGCCGAGGCCCGAACCTCCCACGCGCGTCGTGAAGTGAGGTTTGCGAATGCGGTCGAGCACCGCGGGCTTCATGCCCTCGCCATGATCGACGACGCGCACGCGCAGCACGTCGGGCGTGGCGCGCGCGACGGCGATCGTGACGACGGAGCCAGCCGGCGAAGCTTGGATCGCGTTCAACACGACGTTGAGGAGGGCTTGTCGAATCTTGCGCGCGTCCGCCACCACCGCGGCGCGCTCGTCACCCACGACCTCGATCGAGACGCCCGTCTCTTCACTGCGCATCTCGAGGAGCACCACGAGCTCGCGCGCGACGTCGTACGGCACGATGCGCGCGACGCGCAGATCGTCGAGCCCGCGCGTGTAGCCGAGGAAGCCGTCGACGATCGACTGGAGGCGATCCGCTTCTTGCGCGACGATGCCGAGCCGCTCCGCCGTCTTCGCGTCGGCCGTGCCTCGCGCGACGTGCACCGAAAGACCTTTGATCGCCGCGAGCGGATTCTTCACCTCGTGGGCGAGGCGCGCGGCCACGCCTTCGAACGCGCGCGTGTTCGACTCGGCGTCGGCGAAGAGCTCCTCGCGACGGGCGGCGAGCTCGAGCGCGAGCCCCATGTAGGCCTCCGTCACGTCGAGCCCGAAGCGCATCATGACGATCGCCGTGAAGGCGATCGAGCCCGCGAGCATCTCGGCCGCGTGGTGCTCGAGGATCGCGGGGTGCGACAAGTGCGGCCACCCCGAGAGGAGCGACGCGATGGCGAGGACGAACGTGCCGCCGACGAGGAGCGCGTCACGCCGCGACTCCAGCACGAGCGCCGCGCTCGCGACGATCGGTAGCCCCATCGGCAAGAGCGGGCTCTCGAGACCGCCCGTGAGCGCGACGCCGACGATCCAGTGAAGCACGTGCGCCACGAATGGAAGCGCGCGCCCGCGAAAACGCGCCGTCGCTGCGAGCCCGGAGAGCGCGAGCGTCAGCGCGAAGACGAAGACCGGCAGCGCGTGATCGTCACGCGACCAGATCACCCAGAACGCGAAGCCTTCGAA
>Ga0207677_10001681_pt1 | contig 11711 bp, 15 predicted proteins | sample KBSMisM42_FD_184311 | JGI IMG/M metagenome (GOLD analysis project Ga0207677, IMG submission 184311) | Miscanthus rhizosphere microbial communities from Kellogg Biological Station, Michigan, USA - KBS Miscanthus M4-2 (SPAdes) (version 2) | ecosystem: Host-associated > Plants > Roots >...
TCCGACGGCGAAGCGGCTTGCGGCTGCATGTCAGGCAGGCACCACCGCGTCTTCGGCCTCGGCCTCTTCCCCGAGATAGCCGCCGCTCTGGTGCGCCCACAGCCGCGAATAGAGGCCGCCTTTCTCCAGCAGCGAGCGGTGGTCGCCTTCCTCCACGATGCGGCCCTGGTCGAGGACGATCAGGCGGTCGAGCGCGGCGATGGTCGACAGGCGGTGCGCGATGGCGATCACCGTCTTGCCTTCCATCAACTGCTTCAGGCTTGCCTGGATGGCGGCTTCCACCTCGGAGTCGAGCGCGCTCGTCGCTTCGTCCAGCAGCAGGATGGGCGCGTCCTTCAGCATGACCCGCGCGATGGCGATGCGCTGGCGCTGGCCGCCCGACAATTTCACGCCCCGCTCGCCCACCTGCGCTTCGTAGCCGCGCCGCCCTTTGTAGTCGGTCAGATGCTGGATGAAGTCATGCGCGTGCGCGCGCCGCGATGCCGCCAGCACCTCTTCTTCCGTGGCACCGGGGCGGCCGTAGGCGATGTTGTCGCGCACCGAGCGGTGCAGGAGCGACGTATCCTGCGTGACCATGCCGACGTTGGCGCGCAAGCTGTCCTGCGTCATGTGCGCGATGTCCTGGCCGTCCACGAGGATGCGGCCGCCGTCCACGTCGTAAAAGCGCAGCAGCAGGTTCACCAGCGTCGACTTGCCCGCGCCGGAGCGGCCGATGAGGCCGATCTTCTCGCCGGGGCGCACGGTGAGGCTGAAGTCCTGCAACACCGTTTGCTTGCCGCCGTAGGAGAAGAACACGCGCTCGAATTTCACTTCGCCGCGATTGACTTGCAAGGGGACCGCGTCGGGCGCGTCCAGCACGTGGCGCCGCTTGGTCAGCGTGGCGATGCCGTCCTGCACCGTGCCCACGTTCTCGAACAGGCCGGCCAGCGACCACATCACCCAGTGCGACAAGCCGGTGATGCGCAGGCTCATGGCGGCGACGGCCGCGACGGCGCCCGGGCCGACGGCGCCCTGACTCCAGAGCCACAGCGACTGGCCGACGGCGCCGAAGAGCAGCAGGACGACCAGCGTGTAATTGACGATCTCGAACCACGTGATCAGCCGGTTTTGCTCGTAGCCGATTTCGCCGGAGTCGGCCAGCGCCTGGCGCAAGAAGGCCGATTCGCGTTGCGTGTGCGAGAACAGCTTGACGGTGGTGATGTTGGAATAGGCGTCGGAGATGCGGCCCGTCACCAGCGCCTTCGCGTCGGCATAGGCCTTGCCGATGCGCGCCAGGCGCGGCACGAAGTACGAGCACGAGAGGCCGTACAGCGCGAGCCACACCAGGAAGGGCGCCATCAGCCGCTCGTCGAACGCAGCGGCCAGGGCAATGATGGTCACAAAGTACACGCCGATGCCGATGATCACTTCGACCGTGGTGAAGATCACTTCGCGCACGGCCAGCCCCGTCTGCATGACCTTTGTCGTGATGCGGCCGGCGAACTCGTCGGCGTAGAACGCCATGCTCTGGCCGAGCATCAGCCGGTGAAAGTTCCAGCGCAGGCGCAACGGAAAATTCATCGACAGCGTCTGGCGCTTGAGGAGGGCCTCGAGCGCGACCGCGCCGACGCTGACCACGAGGATGGCCGCGAGCTGGGCCAGTGCAAGGCCATGCTCCGCGAGGAAGCGCTCGGGTGGCGTCTGCGCCGCCCAGTTCACGATCTGCCCCAGTACCGAGAACAACCAGGCCTCGAAGCCCGAGATCAAGGCACTCAGGAAGGCGAGGGCGACGATGTACTGGCGCAGTCCCTCCATGCACTTCCACATGAACGCGAAGAACCCGGCCGGCGGCAGGTCCGGCTCGGATTCGGGATAGGGATGCAGCAGTTTTTCGAAGAGCCGGAACAAGGGCGGGAACTCCAGGGCGAGGGCGGAGTTTGCCAGTTTCGCCAATCCCCGATCAGGTTCGGGGTGACGCCTAGAATCCCGCCATGAAAACTCGCGCCGCCGTCGCCTGGCAAGCAGGCCAGCCCCTGACGATCGAAACGCTCGACCTCGACGGCCCACGTGCCGGCGAAGTGCTGGTCGAAGTCAAAGCCACCGGCATCTGCCATACCGATTACTTCACGCTGTCGGGCGCGGACCCGGAAGGCTTGTTCCCCGCGGTGCTGGGGCACGAGGGCGCGGGCGTGGTGGTGGAGGTGGGTGCAGGCGTGACGACGCTCAAGCCGGGCGATCACGTCATTCCGCTCTACACCCCCGAGTGCCGGCAATGCAAGTTCTGCCTGTCGCGCAAGACCAATCTCTGCCAGCTGATCCGCGGCACGCAAGGCAAGGGGTTGATGCCCGATGGTACGGCGCGGTTCTCGCTGAATGGCAAGCCGGTGCTGCACTACATGGGCACGTCGACGTTCAGCAATTACATCGTCGCGCCCGAGATCGCGATGGCCAAGATTCGCAGTGACGCGCCGTTCGACAAGGTCTGCTACATCGGCTGCGGTGTCACGACCGGCGTAGGCGCCGTCATCTTCACGGCCAAGGTGGAGGCGGGCGCCAATGTGGTGGTGTTCGGCCTGGGCGGCATCGGCCTGAACGTGATCCAGGGCGCGAAGATGGTGGGCGCCGACAAGATCATCGGCGTCGACCTGAACCCGAAGCGCGAGGCGATGGCGCGCCAGTTCGGCATGACGCACTTCCTCAACCCGAAGGACCACGCCAACATCGTCGACGCGATCGTGCAACTCACCGATGGCGGCGCCGACTACAGCTTCGAGTGCATCGGCAACACGACGACCATGCGGCAGGCGCTGGAGTGCTGCCACAAGGGCTGGGGCCAGAGCATCATCATCGGCGTGGCGCCGGCCGGGGCCGAGATCAGCACGCGGCCGTTCCAGCTCGTCACCGGCCGCCAATGGAAGGGCTCGGCCTTCGGCGGTGCGCGCGGCCGCACCGACGTGCCGAAGATCGTCGACTGGTACATGGAAGGCAAGTTGAATATCGACAGCCTCATCACGCACACGCTGAAGCTGGAAGACATCAACAAGGGGTTCGACTTGATGAAGTCGGGCGAATCGATCCGTTCGGTGGTCGTTTACTGACGGGCGGGCCTGGGCATCGGTCCCCCGCCCTCACGCCCGGAGGGCCGCAGGTACAGGCGATCCGACCACGTCGCAAGCCAGGCGGGCCGCGCCATGACGACCAGCACCACGACCTGGGCTGTCAACATGGCATCGAGCAGCGCGATCAGCGTGGCGACCGCGAGCGCTTGCGGGCCGAGCGATTGCAAGGTGGCGCCGAACCAGAGCCCAAGGGCGGCGGCGGTCACCGTGGCCGCGAAGGGCACCAGCAGCCCCCGTCCCAACACGTAGCCGATCGGATTCGCGCGGGTGAGGAGCCGAACGCCGTGCCCCGCCGCCAGCGCCAAGGTGGCAGGCACGAGCGCATGCCAGACCATGGCCGGGAGCGCAACCCCCAACGTGGCGCCCAGCAACAAGCTGACGACGCCCGCGAAAGCGAACAGCAGCACGGCCAGTGGCCAGCCCAGCATGAGCAGGGCCAGCTGTACGCCGACGAGGCGAGACAGCGGAACCAGCGTCGAATGGGGCCACCACCACAGCGCGGGTAGCGCGAGAGCGAACAGGAGCAGCGCGGGCAGCAACCGGTAGCGGGATTGCGAAGCCAGCAATCGCCACGGGCGCGTCCAGGCGGCAGCGACGACGCAAGCTGCTGCAATGAGGAACTCGAGCAGGAACATCGCTTCCCATGCTGGCCGTGAGGCGCGCCGGGCCATGTAGGAGAGTGCCGCGCGCTGCTGTATCGTGGCGGGATCAAACAGCATTCTTGATCGGAGCATCCCGTGATCGTCGAGCGAATCTGGACCGGCAACGCACTTCGCAATTTCTGCTACCTCATCGCCTGCCCCGACACGGGCGAGGCGCTGGCCATCGACCCGATCGACAGCGAAAAGACACTCGCCACGGCGCGCGTGAAGGGCTGGCAGATCACGCAGATTCTCAACACGCACGAGCACCACGACCATATCGACGGCAACCCCGCGGTGGTCGCGGCCACGGGCGCGAAGGTCATCGCGCATCACAACGCCGCCGGCAAGATCCCCGGGGTGGACCGGGGCGTGAAGGCGGGCGACGTGATCAAGGTGGGCAAGCGTGTCGAGCTCGAATGCATGGACACGCCGGGCCACACCATGTGCCACATCTGCCTGCGCTCGCATACCGACCAGCCGGCGCTGTTCTCAGGCGACACGTTGTTCAACGCGGGCGCGGGCAACGTGCACTTCGGCGGCGATGTGGACAAGCTGTTCACCACGTTCGTGGACCAGCTCGCCAGGCTGCCCGACGACACGAAGGTGTATCCGGGGCATGACTACATCGAGAACAACTTGCGCTTCACGCTCGCGCGCGAACCGGACAACGCCGCCGCGCAGCAACTGCTGCCGAAGGTGACCGGGCACGACCCGGCAACGTCGATCGTCACCACGCTGGCCGACGAGAAGCGGATCAACACCTTCATGCGCCTGTCGAGCCCGAGCGTGGCGGCCCACCTGCGCAAAGAGTTTCCGGAGCTGCCGGCGCAGCCCGACCCGAAGACGGTGTTCACCCGGCTGCGCGAGCTCCGCAACAAGTGGTGAGGGCCGGCGGGGCGCCCCCCCGACTGCTCGCATTCACGAGCTCGCGCCTTGCCGCCAATGCCCCGGTGACTCGCCGTATTCCCGCTTGAACGCGCGATTGAATGCGGCTTCCGATTCGTAGCCTACGCCTTCGGCCACGCGCGCCAGGCTCGCCTGCTCGTTGCGCAACATGCCGGCGGCGACGATCATCCGCCAGCGCGTGAGGTACTGCATGGGCGGCGCGCCCACCAGCTCGGTGAACTTCTCGGCGAGCACGCTGCGCGAGATGTGGACTTCGTTGGCCAGTGCTTCGACGGTCCACGGGCGCGCCGGCTCGCCGTGCATCAGCGCGAGGCAGCGGCTCACTTGCGGGTCGCGCAGGCCCGCCAGCCATCCGGGGTTGTTCGCGGGCGCGGCCTCGATGTAGCCGCGCAGCACTTCCGCGAACAACACCTCCGCGACTTTCGCGGCCACCATCTGCGAGCCGGGCGCCTGCACGGCCGCATCGCCCAGCACGAAATTGATCGACTGCTCGATCCAGGGCCCCGCGGCGCGCCGGCGCAGGGACGTGGTGAAGAGCCGCGGCAGGTTCGCCATCATGGGGTTCGGCGCATCGCCCTCGTAGGCGAACCAGCTGCAGACAAGGACCGTGGCCTCGCCGTCGCCACCGTAGCGGATGCGCTCCATCGCCGGCACGCGCGGGCTCACGACGTGGTCGATGTCGACAGCGGCCTGCTGCAGGCCGCTGCCCAGCAGGTGAGGGTGTCCTTGCGGCACCACGATCGCTTCGCCAGCTTCCACGCGGACCGGCTCGCCGCCTTCGGGCTGCGCCCAGCAATGGCCCTGCAGTACGAGGTGGCAGATGGCCAGGCGCTGCGCGCCGGGCTTGAGCACTTGCGCAATGTGGGCGCCGGGCGGCACCTTGAAGCACCACGGCGCGCGCATGTCGCCATTGAGGAAGAGCGCGCCTTCCAGGCGGATTGTGCGCAGCACGTCCGACAACACATCCATCGCTCACCTCGGCTTGAAGTGGGACCGGGGTTTCGGTCAATAAGTCCGGAGGGCCGGGCAATAAATGCGCCCCGCGCGTCGGCACCATGGAGCCTCCAAAACATTCTACAGACAGGAGATACGCCATGACCACTTCCTCCCGCGACCTCGTCATCCTTTGCACGCGCGGCACCGACCACGAGCTGTCGTCGGTGGCGCTCACCATCGCCTGCGGCGGCATCACCTCGGGGCTGAAGGTGTACCTGTTCCTCACCAGCTCGGCCGTGGACCTGGTGCGCAAGCGCGCCGTCGACATGACGCACGTGCCTCCGCTCGATCCGCTGAAGAAGCTGCTCGACGACTTCGTGGCGCGCGGCGGCACCGTGTGGGCGTGCCCGCCGTGCGTGAAGTCGCGCGGCTACACGCAGGAAGATTTCGTCGAAGGCGTGGGCATCCAGGGTGCCAGCGCCGTGCACGAGCTGATCAAGGGCGGCGCCGCGACGCTCAGCTTCTGAACCCCCATCAATCCAAGGAGCACACCATGCCCAAGTTCGTGATCGAAAGAGATATCCCCGGCGCCGGCAAATTCACCGCGGCCGACCTCAAAGCCATCTCGCAGAAGTCGTGCGGCGTGCTCGGCAGCATGGGCCCGCAAATCCAGTGGATCCAGAGCTACGTGACGGACGACCGCATCTACTGCGTCTACCAGGCGCCGGATGAGGCAACGGTGCGCAAGCACGCGGAGCTCGGCGGCTTTCCGGCGAATCGCATCGACCGCGTGCGCACGGTCATCGACCCCGCAACGGCGGAGTGAGGTGAGGGTGCGATGAGGTGGCAACGAGGGGCCCGGCCGGCCGGGCTCGCTCATGCCTCGTCCGCATTCGCGGCGCGCAGCGGGTCGGACACTTCCATCCAGTCGAGGTCGTTCTCGAGGGTGTGAAAGGCGTCGTCGCCGATCTCGCCGCTGCTGCGCATCGCCAGCAATGCTTGGCGCGCCGACCGCAACGCCTTGCGGTAGGCAGCGTCGTAACCCGCCTGGAACGGCTTGGGCGTGCCCTCGCGCCCGCCGGTGCTTCCGAGGCGCACCTTGATGTCCTTGCGCACCAGGTCTACCGCAGGCGACGCATCGCCTTCGAGCGGCGCGAGGCCGGCGGCCAGCACGCGCTCGCGGGCGGCGCGCTCTTCGCGCGCGACCGGGTCGCCATCGTGCAAGTCGAGCGCGCGCAGCAGCGGCTTGAGCGTGAGTCCTTGAATGAGCAAGGTGCCCAGCACCACGGAGAACGCGGTGAGCACAATCAGGCCGCGCGCCGGGAAGTCCTGCGGCAGCGCCAGCGCGGCAGCCAGTGTCACGATGCCGCGCATGCCGGCCCAGGAGATGACGATGCCGCTGCCCACCGTGGGCCGCAACATCGGCCGCGGCGGGTTGAAGCCGAACCGGCGGTCGCGCCAGCGCACCACGGCGTTGAACGACATGTGCCACACGATGCGCACCGCGATGACAGTGGCCAGCACGGCCAGCGCGACGATCACGTAGTGCTGGCGCACCGGCGGCTCCAGGCTTTCCACGATGGGCCGGATCTGCAGCCCGATGAAGATGAACGCGAAGATGTTGAGGGCGAAGATCACCGTCGCCCACACCGCGTTGGTCGGGATTCGGATGCGTGCGGGGATGCGCGCCGGGCCGGTGCGCGCCAGCGCCATCGCGAAGCAGACCGTGGTCAATACGCCAGAGAAGCCGACGGCGTCCGCCAGCAGCCAGACGGTGAAGGTGCCGACGAACTGCAGGATGATCGCCGTCGGAACGTGTTGCACGTGGTCCAGCGCTTTCTGCACGAGCCAGGCGAGCACCGGCCCGGCGACGAGGCTGCCGATGACTGCTAGCGCGAAAGTCGGCGCCACCGATTGCGGCGAAAAGGTGCCCGCCGCCACCGCGCCGACGGCGACGCGGTAGATCAATAGCGCGCTCGCGTCGTTGAGCAGGCTCTCGCCTTCGAGTACCGTGAGGATGCGCTGCGGCGGATGCAGGGAGCGCAGCACTGCGGTGGCGGCGACGGCATCCGGTGGCGCGACGATGGCGCCAAGCGCGACCGCCGCCGCCCACGGCATGCCGGGCACCAGCGTGTGGGCGACCCACGCGACCGCGGCGGTCGTGAGGCCGACCGCGAAGACGACGAGGCCGGTAAGCACCGGCCAGTTGTCGCGCAAGTCGCGCAGCGAGGCATCGAAGGCGGCGTCCACCAGCACCGGCGCGACGAAGAGCGCCAGCACGAGGTCCGGGGGCAATTGCGGGCCCGGCGCGCCGGACACGAACGCGAGCAGCGCGCCGCCGACGGCCAGGAAGACGGGGTAGGGCGCGCCCACTCGCCGTGCCGCCGCGGCGAGCACCACGGCGGCCGCGAAGAGGGCCAGAACCTGCTCGAGCTGCTCCATTCAGAGAAGGCTGCGGATTCCGATCTCGGCGGCGATCGCGATCATCAGCAGGATGTAGATGCCGAAGCCCGCGAGCCCCATCAGCAGCGGCTTGCGCCAGGACTTGCGGGTGAACGACTTGCCGTATTTCTCTTTCACCAGCCTGGCCTGCGTGCGCGCCGACGTGAAGTACCACGCGAGCAGGAACGCGAACTCGAGCGCGTGCGAAACCTTGTCACCCTGCTTGTAGCCGGGTGGCGTGACAACCTCGATCAGCACCATCAGCAGCACGAGCGCGCCGGCGCCGAAGACCCACGTCATGCTCGCCTCTTCGCGCGCCTTGTCGCCGAGCGCGCGCCAGTTCAACGCGTGAAGATAGGCGCCGAACAGCGGCGTGAAGATCACACTCCAGAGCGCCGCGGCGTTGGGGTTCCAGAGTGCGATCCCGGCCGGGGCTTCGGTCGGTGCATTCGTCGTGGCTTCGGGGGCGGCGGCATCCATGGCATTCCTTTTCTTCGGATGCGCCGCAGTGTACGCACTGGCGCACCGGCGTCCATGGCGATGCGATGAGCCGCGAATCCGGCCGACCGGCTGTCGAAATGCGGGATGGGCGGATCATCCGCCCGCGGGTGTCAGCCCATCTGGATCTGCTTCTTCAGGCTCGAGATTTCGTCGTGGGCCCGCTGCACGGCCTGCTGGGTCTGCTGGTCGAGGCTGCCCGCGCGGCGGCAGGCCTGGACGGCGCGGTCGCCCATCTGTTCGAGCTGTTCGACGGCCTGTTGAAACTGGTTCTGGCCCATCTGCTGCTGGCTGCCGGCCCCTTGCACCTGCTGCTTCACCTGCCTGGCCTGCTGGTGCAATTGCTCCACGCTCTGGCGCAGCTCGGGCGACGCATGGCCTTGTTTGACGGCGTCCTTGGCCTCGTCGGCGCATTCTTCGATCCGGGCGATCCGTTCCTTGAATTGTTCGGCTTGCATCTGCATGTCAGCTCCTTGAAGTGAGAAAGCGCCCCCTATGGACGCTTGCTCCCATTCAATGCGCGATGCAAGTGCGAATCTGCCGGGAAGCGGTCGCGATCGTTGTCGGCGCATGCCGACTGGGCGGTTTCGCGCGGTGGAGAAGGCTCAGCGGCGCTGGCGCCGGCGCGCGTACAGGTGCTTGACGACGAGCATCAGCACGCCGATGCCCAGCGCACTGGGCCAGTTCAGGTACGCGCCCAGGTGAAGGAAGATCAACACGTGCACACCGACAGCAAGCGCGGCGGCGATCGGCAATAGCCAGCCGGGAACAGTCCAGCGGCCGAACTTCATGCAGGCGTGCCCCATGTCGCTCCAGTGAAGTGGAGGCCGGCGATGCCGACTGCGCCGGTCTGCGCGATTGCGAATCCCGCGGCCGTCAGCAAGTCCTGTATTTCATCGGCGGGGACGGCGCCGTGCCGATGCAGCCATGCCCACCATCCATCATGGACGCGTGAGCTCGCCTGGAAGTCCACCACGACGACCCGCCCGCCGGGGCGCAGCACGCGCGCCATCTCCTGCACGCACAAGCGGCGCACCGGGCGGGGCAGGTGATGCATCATCAAGGTGCTGAAGACAACGTCGAAGCTGCGATCCGCCAACGGAAGCGCTTCGACGGAGGCGATTTCGAAATCGGCTGCCATGTGGCGGGCTCGGGCCTTGGCGCGGGCCCGATCGATCATTTCGCTGGAAGCGTCGACGCCGTGCACGCTGCCGCCCGCGCCGACGACCGCCTTGGCCGCCAGTGCCAGCGAGCCGGTGCCGCAGCCGACGTCCAATACGCGTTCGCCGGGCCTCAGCTGCGCGAGTTCGGCGATGCGCTCGTGCAAGGGCGTGCGCTGCCGCCATGTGAGCAGCCGCACCGCCACGTCGTAGAGCCTGACGTGGGAGCGCAGAACGTGTCCGCGTGCTGGGAGGGTCGAGTCGCGCATCGTTCGCAATCCGGGTTGATCCATGTGCTAATGTGGCAGCGAAAGCGCGGCGCGAGAAGAACAGAAGTGCCGTGCGTGTTCGGAAATGACTCGAAAAGCAACCGATCCAAGAATACGCAAGACCGAGCTCGCCCTGCATCGCTCGCTCGCCTCGCTGATCCACGAAAAGGGCTACGACGCGATCGTGGTTCAGGAAATCCTCGAGCGGGCGAACGTGGCGCGCTCGACCTTCTACGCGCATTTCGACGGCAAGGAGGAACTGCTGCTCGGAAGCATTCGCCACGTGCTGGGCGCCGCGCGAGCCATGCAGCCCGTCGCGGCAGATCCGGTCGACAAGCTGCTCGGCTTCAGCTTGCCGCTGTTCCAGCACATCGAGGCGCATATGGAGCGTTCGTCCGCGGACGTGCAGGGCGGTGCGCAGCGCGAGGTGCACCAGCGGCTGGTGCAGCAGTTGGCCGAAAGCCTGGAGGCCGACATCCATCGTGCCCAGCTCGATCGGGCGATCCCCCGTGACCCGCCTCCCGCGCTGCTGGCGAAGCACCTGGCGACCACCTTTCTGGTCGTCCTCGAATGGTGGTTGCCGCAGCGGCACAGCCATGACGCAAGCAGCGCGAATGGCGCTTACCGCGCGCTCGTGGGTCCGGCACTGCGAAGTCGTGCCGGCGTTTGACGGGCGGCACTCGGCCGCGCGGCTAGCTTTGCGTCGAGGTCGATGGGGATTTCCGAAAGCACTTCCAGGCTTGGGTCGTCCAGGACGCCCGGCGAGCGCCGGCTGAAAAGGCACCGGTCGCGCATCTCCAGCATGCGCGCGATCTCGTCGCTGCATAGCGCGACGGTGCATTCGAGCACTGCATCGACTTGCTCATGACCGGTGTCCAGCGAGAGCTTCTGCAAAAGCGCCAGCGTGGTCGCGGCCGAAAGCATCAGGTCGCCTGTCACCCAGCTGTTCACGGTGAACACGCTGACCGGCACACCTTTGGCATCGAAGCCGATGGCCAGCAAGTGACGCGCATTTGCGGCCGTGCCTGCGCTGTCGGCCAGGCCCGCGAATTCACGTTCGCGTTTCGACCCCAGCCGGCGCGACCAGAGCTGCCGCCGCGCGAACAAGTGGATGTGGCCGTGCTCCGCTGTTCCCGGCCGGTCTTCGGGCGAATGCGAGTGGTAGAACCACTGGAAACCGGTGGCGGCGTCGATGGCGTCGGCTTCGGGATAGTGCCGCCACTGGCACGGCGGCCGGCCATCCAGCAGCGGCGCGAAGAGATGCTCGCGCCGCTGCGCGAGGCCGGCATAGACCTCCAGCAGCCGCAACCCAGCTTGCGCCACTAGACCTTCGGCGCGCACTTGGGTGCGCATTTCGGGGCGCACTTGGCCGCGCCGCACTTGGCAGGCGCGGCGCCGGTCTTCTGCGCGCCGCATTTGCCGGCGCATTTCGCGGCGGCCTTGGCGCCGCATTTGGCTGCTGCCGCCTTGGGCGCGCACTTGACCGGGTCCTTCGCTTCTTGCGCGGCGGCGGGCAGGGCGAGCGTGGCAGCCGTCAGTGCGGCCAGGGAAGCGAGTTTCAGGGATGTCTTCATGGGAGGTCCTCGATGGGTGGTGGTGTGAGAGGCGCCATTCGCGTTCTCGGCAGCTAAGAGGGGCGCGGCCGCCCATCGGGTTCGCGGAAGGGGTAAGAAATCCCGCATTTCTCCGACCAACACAAAATTGGCGAACGGCGCGAACCGTTTTGCGGCGGGGCCGCCTCTTACGGGGCAGCCCCAC
>Ga0207677_10001691_pt1 | contig 11665 bp, 9 predicted proteins | sample KBSMisM42_FD_184311 | JGI IMG/M metagenome (GOLD analysis project Ga0207677, IMG submission 184311) | Miscanthus rhizosphere microbial communities from Kellogg Biological Station, Michigan, USA - KBS Miscanthus M4-2 (SPAdes) (version 2) | ecosystem: Host-associated > Plants > Roots > Rhizosphere...
GATACGCCGCTGCTCTATGTGCTGCGCGATCATCTGGCGATGAACGGCGCCAAGTTCGGCTGCGGTCTGGGCCAGTGCGGCGCGTGCACGGTGATGGTCGACGGCGAGGCGGTGTTTTCCTGCCTGACGCCGGTTGCGGTGCTGGCCGGACGCAAGATCAAGACCGTCGAGGGACTGGGCACGATCGAGAATCCCGGCCCGCTGCAGCGCGCCTTCATCGACGAGCAGGCGGCGCAATGCGGTTATTGCATCGCTGGAATGATCATGCGAGCCCAGGCGCTGCTAGAGAAGAATCCTTCGCCGTTGGATGTCGAAATTCGCCGCCACATGATGCCCAACCTTTGCCGCTGCGGAACGCAGATGCGCATCTTTCGCGCGGTTCGCCGTGCGGCGCAGGCGATGCAGGTGGGCGCGACACCCGACCGGGGCCGCGCATGAATCCGTTCGATTCGGGGCGCCACGCGCTGTCGCGGCGCGAATTTCTCGCCGCAAGCGGCGCGCTGATCATCGGCTTTTCACTGGCGTCGTCGTCGCTGCGTGCGCAAAAACCACCGGGCCCGAAGCTTCCCGGCAGTCTCGACGCCAATCCGATGCTGGACTCGTGGATCCGCATCGATGCCGATAGCAGCATCACCGTGTTCACCGGCAAGGCCGAGCTGGGGCAGGGCGTCAAGACCGCGTTGATCCAGATCGCCGCCGAGCAATTGTACGTGGCGCCGCAGCGGATCCGCCTGATCACCGCCGACACGCGGCAAACACCGGACGAAGGTTACACGGCGGGCAGCAACTCGATGAAGGACAGCGGCACGGCGATCATGAACGCGGCCGCGCAGGTGCGCGAAATCCTGATTGCTCGAGCGTCCGAGCGTCTCGCTGTGGCTGCCGATCGACTCAAGGCGCAGGACGGCGCCGTCGTCACCGACGACGGACGGCGGCTCGGATTCGGCGAGCTCGTCGGCGACAGCCTGACCAAGGTACGCGCCGAAGGACAATCGAAGCTCAAGGACCCGGCGACCTATTCGGTCGTCGGCAAGGCGATGCCGCGCGTCGATATCCCTGCCAAGGTGACCGGCGGCGTGGCCTATGTGCAGGACCTCCGATTGCCCGGCATGGTGCACGCGCGCGTCGTGCGGCCGCCGAGCTACGGCGCGCGCCTGCGCGAGCTGCAGACCGCCGGGGTCGAAAAGATGCCTGGCGTGCTCAAGGTCGTGCGCGACGGCAGCTTCGTCGCCGTCGTCGCCGCGCACGAGTTCGAGGCTGTCCAGGCAATGCGCGCGCTCGCCGCCGCCGCACGCTGGGACGAGCGGGCCACGCTTCCCGACCAGGCCGAGCTTTACTCGTATCTGCAGCGGCTGCCTGCCGACAACATCATCGATCTCGACAGGCAGGCGAGTCCGAGCCCCGGCGTGCGCAGCCTCGAAGCCAGCTACCGCCGTCCCTACCAGATGCACGGCGCGATCGGACCTTCGTGCGCGGTCGGCCTGTTCAAGGACGGGGCGCTGACCGTGTGGACGCACAGCCAGGGCGTCTATCCGTTGCGCAAATCGATCGCCGAAATGCTGCGCCTTCCCGACGATCGCGTGCAATGCGTCCACGTCGAGGGGTCCGGCTGCTACGGTCATAACGCGGCGGACGACGCCGGCGCCGACGCCGCGCTGATCGCACGCGCGTTTCCCGATCGGCCCGTCCGCGTGCAATGGATGCGCGAGCAGGAACACCTTTGGGAACCCTACGGTCCGGCAATGCTGACGAGCGTCAAGGCGGCGCTGGACAGCGCAGGCAACATTGTCGCCTGGGATTACGAGGTGACCAGCAACACGCACAGCATGCGCCCCGGGGGCGCAGGGAATCTGTTGGCGGCCTGGCATCTGGAGACGCGGTTCGCGCCGGCGACGCCGAGAACGATACCGCTTCCCGAGGGCGGTGGCGACCGGAACGCGATTCCCTACTACCGACTGCCCAACGCACGAGTCGTGCATCGTTTCGTTCCAGCGATGCCCGTCCGCGTTTCGGCACTGCGCGCGCTGGGCGCGTACATGAACGTCTTTTCGATCGAGAGCTTCATCGACGAGCTCGCACAGGCCGCAGGTGCCGACCCGGTCGAATTCCGTCTTCGCCACCTGGACGATACGCGCGCACGCGAAGTCGTCTCGCTTGCGGCCGCCCGCTTCGGCTGGTCTTCCTATGCGCGAGCTCCGGGACGAGGACGCGGTTTCGCTTTTGCGCGATACAAGAATCTCGGGGCATATGTCGCGCTCGCGGTCGAAGTCGACGTCAATCGCGAGCGGGGCAGCGTGCGCCTGGTGCGCGCCGTCGCCGCGGTCGACAGCGGCCAGGCGGTGAATCCCGACGGCATTCGCAACCAGATCGAAGGCGGCATCATCCAGTCGTCGAGCTGGACGCTGCACGAAGCGGTCGAGTTCGACCGTACCGCGATCAAGAGCGCAGATTGGAGCCGATATCCGATGCTGCGCTTCCCCGAGATTCCGGAGAGCGTCGACGTCCACGTGATCGATCGTCCGGGCGCGGCTTTCCTGGGAACCGGCGAAGCAGCGCAGGGTCCGACGGCCGCAGCGATCGGCAACGCCATCGCCTACGCAACCGGCGCGAGGATCCGCGAGCTTCCGCTCGATCGAAAGCGGGTGAAGGCGGCGATCGGCGTGTAGACCGCGGTAAGCGTTGGCCGTGATGTGGCCTCTCCGCAGGCGGTCGGGACTCCCGACTTTGATCCAGATCAAGGAAATCGGTGAAAGCTGCCGATCGTTGCCTCCGTCCCTAGTAAATAACTACATCTTGGGGTTAATGTAGCTCCGGGTATCAAGATCTTGTGCCCGCAGGGGGAGCAATGAACGATGACGAGAAACGGGGCAACAAGACGCCGAAGACCGTCGTCAAGCGGGATGGGAAAGTCGTCGCGTTCGATGCGACCAAGATTGCATCCGCTATAACGCGTGCCGGCACCGCCAGCGGCGATTTTGCCGCCGCGGAGGGGGTTCGCATCGCGAAGCGCCTCTCAAACGTGCTGACGGCATCCGCCGGGGCTGTCGCGATAGAGATTGAAGCGATCCAGGACGCAGTCGAGCTCGCGCTCCTTCACGCCGGTTATCTCAAGGCGGCCCGGGCCTACATCGTCTATCGCGAGCAGCATGCCAAGCTTCGCACCGACCGGCGAACAATGGTCGACGTCGCGACGTCGGTCAACGAATACCTGGAGCAGCAGGACTGGAGAGTGAACGCCAACGCCAACCAAGGCTATTCGCTGGGCGGCCTGATTCTGAACGTTTCCGGCAAGGTCGTCGCCAATTACTGGCTGTCGCACGTCTACGCGCCGGAGATCGGCCGCGCGCACCGCGATGGCGACGTGCACATTCACGACCTCGATATTCTGGCGGGCTACTGCGCCGGCTGGTCGCTGCGCCAACTGCTGCACGAGGGCCTCAACGGGGTGCCGGGCAAAGTGGAAGCGGGGCCGCCGAAGCATATGTCCAGCGCGGTAGGACAGATCGTCAACTTCCTCGGCACGCTGCAGAACGAATGGGCGGGGGCGCAGGCGTTTTCATCGTTCGACACTTACATGGCGCCGTATATCCGCAATGATCGGATGAGCTACGCCGAGGTCAGGCAATGTATCCAGGAGCTGATCTATAACCTCAACGTTCCGTCGCGCTGGGGCACGCAGACGCCGTTCACCAATCTGACCTTCGATTGGATCTGTCCGGAAGACCTGCGTGCCCAGATTCCGGTGGTCGCTGGCTCGGAGATGCCGTTCGCGTACGGCGACTTGCAATCCGAGATGGACATGATCAATCGCGCCTACATCGAGGTGATGACAGCCGGCGATGCCAAGGGGCGCGTCTTCACTTTCCCGATTCCGACCTACAACATCACGCCGGACTTCGATTGGGATCATCCGAACACCACGGCCTTGTTTGCGATGACGGCGAAGTACGGCCTGCCTTATTTCCAGAACTTCATCAATTCGGAACTGAAGCCGAACATGATCCGTTCGATGTGCTGCCGATTGCAGCTCGACCTCCGCGAGCTTCTGAAGCGCGGCAACGGCCTGTTCGGTTCGGCCGAGCAAACGGGTTCGGTCGGCGTTGTGACACTGAACTGCGCCCGGCTCGGCTACCTGTACCGGGATGACGAGCGAGGCCTGCTGGGCCGCGTCGACGAGTTGCTCGAGCTCGCCAAACAGAGCCTGGAAGTCAAGCGGAAGGTGATCCAGCGTCACATTGACGGGGGGCTTTTTCCGTACACGAAGCGCTATCTGAGGACGCTGCGCAATCACTTTTCGACGATCGGTGTCAATGGCGTTAATGAAATGATCCGCAACTTCACTTGCGATCGCGACGACATCACTACGACGGCGGGCAACGCGCTCGCGTTGCGGCTGCTGGACCATATCCGCACGCGAATCGTCGCCTTTCAGGAGGAAACCGGTCACATGTACAACCTCGAGGCGACTCCGGCCGAGGGTACGACCTATCGTTTCGCCAAGGAGGACCGCCAGCGCTATCCGGCCATCCTGCAGGCCGGGACCGAGGCGATGCCGTACTACACCAACTCGTCGCAACTGCCGGTCGGTTTCACCGACGATCCGTTCGAGGCGCTGGAGCGGCAGGAGCCCTTGCAGAAAAAGTACACCGGCGGAACCGTACTGCACCTTTACATGAACGAGCGAATCTCCAGTCCCGACGCCTGCAAGAAGCTGGTGCGGCGGGCACTCGAGCGGTTCGGCCTGCCCTATATCACGATCACCCCGACCTTTTCGATCTGCCCGAAGCATGGCTACGTCGAAGGCGAGCACCACTTCTGTCCAAAGTGCGACGTCGAGCTGCTCGCAAAAAAGCGACACGAGCTGGAGCCGGCATGAGCATCGCATCGATCCGGGACCGTCGTCGTCTGTATTTTGACTGGAGAGCAAAATGAACGCTATGACCGAGACAGCGCACCTCAGCATTGTCCTGACCGATGGCGAACGCCAACCGTGTGAAGTCTGGACGCGCGTCATGGGCTACCATCGCCCCGTCGCGTCGTTCAACATCGGCAAGAAGGGCGAGCACTGCGAGCGCCGGTTCTTCCGCGAGGCGCGAGCGCGTCTCGATGACCGCGACTAGCGCATCGACGATGCGCTGCACGGCAAAGTCGTTGGTGGTCGGTGGACTGACGCCGTTGTCGACGACCGATTACCCGAATCATCTGTCGGCGGTCGTGTTCTGCCAGGGTTGCCCATGGCGCTGCGGGTATTGCCACAACCCGCATCTTTTGCCAGCTGAGTGGTCGGGACAGATCGCGTGGAACGACGTGTTGTCGTTTCTGGACCGACGGCGCGGGCTGCTGGATGCCGTGGTGTTTTCGGGCGGCGAGCCGCTTGCCCAGAAGGGCCTCGTGGAGGCGGTGCATGCCGCGAGGAACATGGGCTTCAATATCGGGCTGCATACCGGCGGTGCCTACCCGCAACGGTTCGCGGAAGTGCTCCCGCTGGTCGACTGGGTAGGTTTCGACATCAAGGCGCGATTCGCCGAGTATCCACGGATCACGACGGTTCGAGGCAGTGGCGAGCGGGCGCTGGCGAGTGCGATGCTATTGCTCGGCAGTGGCGTCGATCACGAATTCCGGACCACCGTCCATCCGCGGCAGCATGATCCGCTCGCGCTCGAGCGCCTGGCCAAGGACCTCGGCGAGCTGGGAATCCGCAATTATGCGTTGCAGGAATTTCGCGCCGACGGCTGCACCGAGACCACGCTGGTCAAGAATCTGCCGGTGTCTTTTCTGACTGGGTCGTGGTGTGCGTCAATCGCGCCGAAGTTCGCCTCGTTCACGGTTCGCCGCGCGTAGCCGTGCGTCGCCGGCTCGGCCATTTCATCATGAACACACCTGACTAAAGCGCCAGCTTGTCGGTTTAGCGGATAAGCACGACCGGGATGTCGGCCAGATGCAGCACTCTGGTCGCGACGGACCCTAACACCATGCTGGCGAGCCCGGTCATGCCGCGCGTCCCCATGTAGATCATTTCGCTGTCGCATCGTTTCGCCTCATCGACGATGGTTTCAGCGATCGGTCCGACGGCAGTGTGAACCGTGTATTTCACTTTGGCTGCGTCGAGAATCGTCGTGCTTGGTGCCAGCATTGCCGCGGATTCTTCGGCGTAATAGCGTTCAACCATCTCCTTGCTGACCACGAGCCCCATATTGGGAAGCCGCGGCACCGGCAGATGCACCGCGAGCAGATCGATTTGAGGGCTGCCTTTGTACCAAGCCAGGGTCTTGACCAGCGCCTTGGTGGCACGCGCTGCGCTCGCGGATCCGTCGACGGGGAGGAGGACTTTCAGCATTAGGTGGGCGGGCTACCCGATCCGATGTGCTGTTCAATCGACCAGCAACGGTGCACGCGCGAATGCATGGCGCAACCGATTGATGGGTCGCAAGACGGCCGGCCTGTTCAGAAGCTTACGTAGCATAGGGGTTTTGCCCGGAAAATCAAGAAGCAATATGCCGGCGGCTGCGATAAGCAATCCCGGTCCCGGGACCAGCGGTACGGCAAGAATTGCTCCCACGACGATCAGGGCCGAGCCGAGCACGTTCTTCAAGACGAGGCAAGTCGCGTCGAGCAAGCCTCGCGCGGCATGCCTATTACCCGGCTGGGAGGAGCACAGATAGTCATGGGGTAAACCAACCAGAACGACCAGAGAGATGGTACTGGCGCCGATCAGCGCGGCCGCGAACAATATTGCCGCCAGTATCAGTTGTTGCTCCATGTACGGGGATTGTTCGGCCGGTTGGATAGAAGGAACGTAGTTTCGCCTGCGAATAGTTTCGGCTTATTCATCGATCGGTTCCTTGATCTGGCTCAACCGAGAAGCCTGAGCGCAACCGGGCGGCGAGTTACCGGATCAATTCACGTAACTAGGTGGGTACGCTTTACCGCGCGGCCTCACGTGTCGATGGACTGCGTGACACAACGCCAAGGCCGCGAAACTGGCCGACGCGACGGCCGCGCTCGTCAGGAATTGCGGCGCACTCAGCGGTGCGAGGCGGAAGATCTCGCGCATCGGAGGCACGTACAGTGCAAACCCGAGGCCAAGCAGCGCACCTGCGACAACCCACCATAGGGCGGGATTCGGCCGCCGCAAGGTTTCGGCGAGCGTTGCATGCCGAGAACGGTTAACAAGGATCAGCCCGACGTTGCCGATCACGACCGCGGCAAAAGCCATTGCGCGCGCTTCGCGCTCCGGCATGCCGTCGGCGAGGACCACTGCGTACAGCAACGCCACTGCCACCAATATCGCCACGCCCTCGAGTATTGCCATGGCAACCATCCAACCATCAAACAAGCGTGAAGATGCGAGACGCGGTGGTCGGTGCATCACATTCCGCTCTGCCGGCTCCGCCTCGAAGGCGATTGAGCATGCCGGGTCGATGACGAATTCCAGGAACACGATGTGGACCGGATAGAAGACCAGTGGCCAGCCGAACAGCAGCGGCAGCAGTGCCATTCCGGCAGTCGGAACGTGCACGGCAACGATGTACAGCATCGCCTTCTGGATGTTGTCGAATATGCGCCGTCCGAGCCGGATCGCCGCGACCATCGAAGTGAAATCGTCGTCGAGCAGTACCAGCGAAGCGGCTTCGCGAGCGACGTCCGAGCCGCGCTGGCCCATTGCCACGCCGATATGCGCCGCCTTCAGCGCCGGCGCATCGTTGACCCCGTCACCCGTCATGGCAACGATTTCATGGTTCGCCTTGAGCGCTTGCACCAGACGCAGTTTCTGCTCCGGTACGACGCGCGCGAAAACGTTGGTCGTGGCGTCACAGTCGCGCAATTCGCGATCGCTCATCGTGTCGAGCTGTTGCCCGGTCATGACGTTTTCCGGATGGACAATGCCGATCTGCCGCGCGATGGCCTGCGCGGTGCCGCCGTAGTCACCGGTAATCATCACCACGCGAATCCCCGCCTCGTAGCACTCCCGCAGGGCCGCGGGCACAGCAGGACGAACCGGATCCGCCAGCCCGGTCAGGCCGATGAATTGCAGCGTGAGGCCGCGCTGCGACGCAGGCCACGATCCGCTGTCGCTAGCCAGCGGAAGCGTGCCCTTCGCGATCGCAAGCACGCGAAGGCCGTCGGCGGCCATCGCGGCCACCTGCGACGCGATTGCGGCACGTTCACCGACATCGAGCCTGCAAAGACCCGTGATCGCTTCCGGTGCTCCCTTGGCCGCGACCACGAGCGCATCGCCATCCCCCATCTTCCAGATGTAGGCGACCGACAGCTGCTCCGGCGAAAGCGGATAGCTGTGCGCTGGCTGCCTGGCACCGAGCTTGGCGGCTGCGTCCGGGAAGCGATCCTTGAACAGTTGGTGATAGGCTTTTTCCATCGGGTCGAACGGCTCGCGCTCACTCGCCAATACTGCAAACTCAAGCAATGACGAGGGCAACTCGGCCGTCGACTCTTGTAAATCAATTTCCTTGCCGGGCACCCAGACGCGGCGCACCGCCATGCGGTTCTGCGTCAGCGTGCCGGTCTTGTCGACGCAAAGTACGGTGGTGGCACCGAGCGTCTCGATCGCCGGTGCGCGCCGGGTCAACACGCCTTTCTGCGAAATCCGCCACGCGCCGAGCGCCAGAAATACGGTGAGCACGACCGGGAATTCTTCGGGCAGATTCGCCATCGCCAGCGTAACCCCGGCAAGCAATCCATTTAGCCAGTCGCCACGCGTGAGCGCGTAGATAACCGTAACGAGAACGCAAAGTGCCATGCCGCCCGCAGCAAAGATCAACACGGCACGTCGGGTTTCACGCTGGATAGAGCTTCGCTCCGGCACGACGGTCTGCAAAGCCTTGCCTATTTTCCCGATTTCGGTCTGGACGCCGGTTGCGGCAATACGCGCCAGCCCTTGACCGGCGGTAAGCAGCGTTCCCGAGTAGGCAAATGGCAAGTCGTCGCCACCGGGCCGCGCCCATCCCGTTGGCACATCGCTCGCCCGCTTGCGAACGGGAACTGATTCGCCGGTGAGCAGCGATTCGTCGGCCACCACGTTGTCAGCACTCAGCAGAATCGCGTCTGCAGGCACCCGATCGCCCTCCCGGATGCGAACCAGATCGCCAACGACCACTTCGCGCGCTGCGACTGACTGCCAGTTGCCATCGCGCAACACCTGCGCGCGAGGACTTGCGAGCTCGCGGAGAGCCTCGAGCGCACGCTCGGTTTTACGTTCTTGGTGGAACGTGATTCCCATCACAACGAATACCGAGGCGAACAGGACCAGTGCCTCCCGCATATCACCGAGAAATAGATAGATCACCGACGCGCCGATGAGCAGCAGGAACATCGGCTCGCGCACGACCTCCCAGGCAATCGACAACAGGCCTCGCGGTTTGGCGGAAGGCAGCTCGTTGTATCCGCTGTGCAGCCGGCGAGCAGCTTCCGCGGAAGTCAGTCCCTGGTGGTGGCTGGAGTCGTGGATCATGATGGATCGCAGCAGATGTGGATCACGGCATTCGTCAATTCGGCGGCAGTCGAGCAGCCTGGTACCGGCGTAGCACCTCGGCGAAACCGTTCCGGAAGGATAGAGTGTGAGTCTAGGGCAGCGCCATCTTCACTGGCTTGACCGGGATCAACGCCAATCGGCGCTCCCGGCGTATCATCGAGTTTAGGATGGACGCGTCGGCTTCCGGGTTTGCGGGAATCCGGAGAGACCGCCGTGTCAATGTTTTAGGGACACCGTCATGGCCAGAACCAGATTCGTGCCGACGCCCGCCACGCCGTTTGCCAAACGCCGCGGCCTGACGTTCATCGCAGCGTTGTGCACCGTCGGCCTTGCGCATGCTCAGACACCGGAATCGCTATTGCTTCAGAACAAATGCTATTCCTGCCATGCAGATCGCGAAACGAAGACGGGCCCGGCCTATGCAGATGTCGCTGCGAAGTATCGAGGCAAGGCGGACGCGGTTGAGGTCGTCGCCGCGACAGTGCGCAAGGGCGCACATGGCAGCGGACCGTGGCATATGCCGCCGCATCCGGAAATCTCGCGTACAGATGCTCTGGCCATGGCCAGGTACATTCTGAGCCTGAAGCGGTAGTGCCTGGCCCGCACGACCACCGGTGGTCAGCCCTCGACGCCGTGTGTTCATCCACGGCGAATTGTTCGGTATCGCGATCGTTGGCCGGAGACTCGTCAGATCCGCTCGTCCGATACCGTTGGCGATGGTGTGCGCCATAGGAGCACCAGACTGGCCGCGCCGAGCACACACCCAATGCCACCCAGAAGTATCAGCAACTCGAGCTGCAGTGGCGGCAGAGCCCGGTACAGGACGAAGCCTGCGACAAGGGCATAGACCGTCCAGAAGAAAATGAGCATCGTAAGCGCGGGAGATGGCTTTTTCACGGTATCGCTCCCTCCTACAGGCGGTGTGGGACGCACGCCGGCGTCACGTCACCATCCTACGCCGGGTGCCTGTGAGTCAATTGATGCACGTCAAACGGGACGCGCAATCCTCGCGACCCTCACCGGACGATTGGTCGACGCCTGGCCAACCGTTACCAAGGCGCTTGCGGGACCGAGGAGCGCATAAGGGTCACTGCAGGCTCTATTTTCAGGCGCGCCTGCCGCTTCAGTTCGACGAGTACATCTGGTTCGAGCAGACGGCCGCGGTGACGCCGCTCGATACCAAGGATCTCGGGGGATTGCCGGATACCTATCCGTTTGGTCTCTAAGGTGCCTTCGGCGGAACCGTCCCCTTGTTGAACATGTAGATGATCGCGCTGCGCAACTCGGCGTCGGTGAGATTAGCCATGCCGCCGCGGGCGGGCATGCCGCCATGGCCGTTGATGGCCGAGCGGACGACTACATCGAGCCCCGGCTTCAACCGTGGTATCCACGCACTCCGATCGCCTATCTTCGGCGCGCCGCCGACACCTTCCTGGTGACATTTTGAGCACTGCATCTGGACGATCTGCTCGCCGCTTCGCTCGGGAGCCTTAGTCGTGCGGCTGACGGGCTCGGTCCAGTGCCCGCCGGACTGGTTGACCATGTAGGTGATCGCGCGCTCGACTTCGGTATCCGACAGCCCCGGGTTGCCGCCGTGCGGAGGCATCTTCCGGATGCCTTTGAGGGCGCTTTTGGAAAGGCCGGTCAGACCGCGTGCCGCGAGCTTGGACCAGGCTTTCTTGTTGCCGATCTTCGGCGCGCCGTGCACGCCAGTCCCGTGGCAGGCGATGCACGCGCTGTCGACGACTTCCTTGCCGCTGCGTTCGGCACTCTGTGCCATGGCGTCCCGGCTCGCGATGCATGCGACTGCAGCGACGAGCACGATCACAAGCTGCAGCAGCGCTGCAGCAGCGCGAAGCGGCATCTTGGCGCGAGTCCTCTCTGTCATGGCAATCCTGCGTTCATCCATTATCTATTGAGTCGATGCCTCGTCAGCCGACATTCGGAATATTCTCGCCGTCACCGCGGTGCGTGACAGCAGGGGGCGGCTTGGAAAACCAGAGCTGATACATCGTGACAATCCACATGAAGGCAAAGCACATTCCCATAAGGCCGCCGGCCAGCATCACGACCCAGGCAAACGGATGATACAGCTTGGTCAGGTACCAGGAGCTGATGTCGAGCATTACAGCGAGGAACGGGAGGGCGACGATCGTGCATTTGAACCACACGGGC
>Ga0207677_10001694_pt1 | contig 11663 bp, 11 predicted proteins | sample KBSMisM42_FD_184311 | JGI IMG/M metagenome (GOLD analysis project Ga0207677, IMG submission 184311) | Miscanthus rhizosphere microbial communities from Kellogg Biological Station, Michigan, USA - KBS Miscanthus M4-2 (SPAdes) (version 2) | ecosystem: Host-associated > Plants > Roots >...
ATCATTGGCAAAAGTCATGATATGGCCGGTACATAGGGAATTGTGTGCAGCCAGGCTTAATCCAATGGATCCACACACTTTAGCGATTTCGCTGATAACGGTTACATATTCAAAATAGCCCAGCCCGGCGCCTCCGTATTCTTCGGGTACCAGTACGCCCATCAGCCCCAGTTTGCCCATCTCTTTAAAAACAGCCACGGGAAACTCCTGGGTTTCATCCCATTTCATTACATGGGGCTTAATAAACTGCTGTGCAAAATCTCGGGCCGTTTGTGCAACCTGTTGTGTAAGTTCTGAAGTTTGAAATTCCATAAAAAGAGGCAGGCAATCGTAAATTAGGGATAATAAATCGCAAGCAATAATTTAGAGGTCTTAAGAATTGGAATGCAAGTAAATATTTTTTTTCGACACTAACAAGTGTTAGGATGTATTTCTGTCAACTATATGCCAGTTGGGACAAGGAAGGTCAAAAAACTATAGCAGGCAGCGCCCAGTTTTCAGACATTTCCTCTAAATCTATTTCTAAATCTATTAGAGACTCTAAGCAGCCCTGTTCATTTTATTAGCTTATCCGTATATGGATCGACAAACTAAAGCACAAAAAAAGCGGCATTTAAGCCGTTAGAAAACTATTTACCAGTCCTGCGTTTCTTCATCCACCACATTATAACAAGTACCTGGGCAATTATAATCCAAAGCATTCTACTTCTTTTTTGGGCATATCATTACCAAATTATCTATCATGCGGCAGCGGGTGCCAAAGTGTTAAGACGCAAGCGGTGCCATTTCAAACATTAGCCAAATAAAATAAGCTAAAAGTAATACAATGACAATCCCCATTAATATTCCCCAAAAAAGCAATTGCCCTTTTTGCCCCTTGTTCATCACTTCTTTTTAGACTTATCGTTACAAATTACGAACTATCTGAAATAAAAAACCGCTTATTCAGCCGTCTTTCCTAAAAGTGCTTGTTATTTCAATCTTCCTATACCATTCTGCAAGGCTAATCAAATCTTTCTCCGCCCTTATCTGTAAATTTGGTTATGGCAAAGGCTAAGAGACCGCGCGCAGATAAATATGATACCAAACTGGCTGTAAACGGCACGTTTGCGGACGTTATAAAGGCCAGCGTAATACCTATGCCTAAACAGGAAAAGCCGAAGGATAAGCCTAAAAAGAAGTAATGGATTATCATATATGGATGGCAAAATGGGATGGGGTTGTAAAAAAGCTTTTACAAAAACCTAATGCAAAAATACTCTGTCCTTTTTGCGGCCAACGTAATTTAACGGTGGACGATTATCCTTATGATGGGAGTGGTAAATTAGAAACATGGATAACTTGCGATGCGTGCAACCAATACCATAATAGACTTTTGGGGAAAATAACGACTCCTTTATATAAGAATAATCGGTTCATTTATCGTCTGAAAAACATACACGACAAATACAAGCGACAGCAATTATTTTTTACGAAAACAGCCCAAACTTATGAGGAGGCCGCGCAAATTTTAAAAACAATCGAAAAGTATAACTACAAGAAAAGGCCGAATAACCGCTAATATTTTTTTACTTTGCCTTGTCCCAACACGTATATAGTTGCCGTATTTCTTATTAATTTCCAGTATTTTGCCTGTAAGGGTTCAGTAGGGTTAACCAGCCAATGGTGCTTACAGGGTATATTATAATGACCAGCACAGTACAACGCTTAATAGATGTAGCTGGAAAAAGACTAAATAAGCCAGCTAACCAAAATACTGCAGAAAAAGTCTTTATGAATAGACTGTTTGCTCATATTTTTATTTTGATAGCTATTGCCTCGTGCAAGAGCACCCCGCCGCCTGATCTATCCAGCCAGTTAAGGAAGGATCTGTCTTCCAGGTTACTTAAAATTGATTCATCTGCGCTCATTGATTCTTTTAAGGTAATACATGTCGATACAATCGTTGCGCGGTTAGGCAAAATTATAGACGACACTATTTATATACGGCAACTTAATTCGGTTCGGGAGCAGTTAGCGCATGCAAAGACGCGTCCGAGAAAAGATAGTATAGAATATTTTCAGGGCGAAGTAGATTATATGACAGGTCAGATAGATAGTCTGACAGCCTCAATAAAAACCGCTGATACGGTGAATAAATGGGGAATTATGGCCGGGTGTTATTACCGGGTACGAAAAAATACCAAGCAGGTACATGATTCAATTTATTATTTCATTCAAAAATCAGGGGATATCATTAATTCCGAAATGCTGGATTCTTTTATTTTAAGGTCGTATAGAAATTTGAAATAACGATCCTTGTCCCAACTGGTGTATGGTACCCTTAATTTACGACAAGGCATTACTGCACGGCCATGTAAATTTTCAGCTTTTCAAAAATCTCCGGAGTTACCAATTCAATCTGTTGCAAATCTGCTACCGATTTAAAACTTCCATGCTGCGCCCTGTATTGCACAATGGCGTTGGCCAGGTTCCAGCGAATATAGGGATGCTGTTTCAGCGTATTGGCGTCTGCGGTATTAATATCTATTTGACGGATAGCAGGATGATTGCATTGTAGCAGGGATTGTATTTTATTAAATGTTGAATCCGGCAGGCCATAGGTTTCCGATACCTGCTGCACCGAATAAAACCCGCCGAGCTTTTCCCTGAACGCTATAATACGGGCCGCCAGTTTACTACCGATACCTGGCAGGGCGATAAAGGCTGCTGTATCCGCATGGTTGATATCGAAGGCTTTCGTTTCGGAAAAATGTTTTTCGGCAAAAGCTGGTTTAGTATTGCTGCTAAGTGATTTTTTATCATTTGCCTCTTCTTTTTCTTTAAAGGGCAGTGAAGCAATTTTTACAAATGGCAGCAAACGCAAATAATCTTTCTGGCCCAGCCCGTAAATCCTGGCCATATCTTCCGGCTGCCTGAACCTTCCTCCCTTGCTTACATATTTAACGATCGTGGTAGCAGTCTTTTCGCGAATGCCCAATTGCTGCCAGCCTTCCGCGTTTAAAGTGTTGGGATCAAAATAAAATAGTTTATAGACAGCAGTACCATAGGTTTTTTCAGCCGTCGCAGGATGGAAAGATGATGCTTCTTCACGGTTTGTTGTTTCCGCTTTATTGCTATTCTTATTTAATTCAGCAACCTGCGACTTGATTTTCTCAATCTCTTCTTTGGATGCTGGTATTGGCTTTTTGGCAGGCCAGAGATAGGGCAAAAAAATCACCAGGAAAATAAGTGATACCAATACAATGATGCCAACACGATCTTTTTTGGTAAATCGCAGGTAGTCTTTTACAAACTGTTTCCACATAGTAATAAGGTTGGCGGAAATTAAAACCATTTCCGGCAACCACCATGTGGTAAACACTATAATTTTATGGTTAAAGCATCATAGGCAAGTGATACCCCTTCGGGCAACAGCCGGGCAACGTCTTCGTGTTTGCCCATCTGGTGGCTGAGATGTGTAATATAGGTTTGCGGCACCTGTAATTCCTTCGCCAAATCTATTGCTTCACCCAATGAAAAATGCGAAATATGTTTCTCCTTGCGCAGCGCGTTTAGTACCAGCACTTCACTGCCTTTTATTTTTTCCTTTTCTGCCGCGTCAATTTTATTGGCATCTGTGATATAGGTAAAACTGCCAAAGCGAAAGGCGAGCACCGGCATTTTCAAGTGCCATACCAACACGGGCGTAACAGGAATGTCACCCACCATAAACGGATCCATATCGATAGAATGGAGATCAATCTCCGGCAATCCGGGATACTTATTTTCTGTAAAAGCGTACGGAAACTCGCGGATGATCACCTCCTGCGTTAATTCGTTCGCGTACACATTCATCGACCTGCCTGAAAAAAAATTAAAGGCCCTCACATCATCGAGGCCCGCTACATGGTCTTTATGCGGATGAGTAAATAAAATAGCATCCAGATGGGTAACACCTGCCCGCAGCATCTGGTAGCGGAAATCGGGCCCTGTATCTACGACCAGCGTGGTATTGGCCGACTGCACCAGGATGCTACAACGAAGCCTTTTGTCTTTTGGATCAGCGGAATGGCAAACCTCGCAGGGGCAGGCAATCATAGGAACTCCGCTGCTCGTACCTGTACCCAGGAAAGTTATTGTAAGAGAAGGATATGACATACTGCTCCGCAAGATACCGACTAATAATTAAGGCTGATGGCCACTGCTATTTTTCTTCCTGCTCATACCTGGCCAAAACCTCTTCATAGGTTTTCCTGGCCTCAGGTGTGAGCAGGTCCGGTGCGATGGTTAGCTGGGGAATAAGATCAATAAGCGTATTGATCCTTCCTTCGAGTTGCAGGAATTTATTCAGCACCACTACCTTGCGCTCTTCCAGAATACAGTAACCGCTCTGGAAATTGCCCCTTTCATACCTCACTACGTACCCGGTTTCGTCGAGTATTTTTTCTATTTTGTCGAGTGCTGACTGGTTGTACTTCATGTCTGCAATTTAGGAACGGCCGGGAAATAATTATATTCATTTAACGATATGTTTTCAACAATAAGTTGACTATATTTCGAAAAGTAACTACCAGGATCGTATGAAGAAAAGAGCCCTTTTTATCACAGTCTTTTTGGGTGCCATTTTTTATGTCTTCCCGCAGGCCGAACCACCCGAATTTGGAAACATAACCAATGCTGATCTTACTTCAAAGGAATGCAGTTTTGAAAAGGATGCCCCAGCTTATTATATCGTCAATTACGCTAAAACCGAATTCAATTTATTTAGTAACGGATATTACAACCTGGTTACTACGAGAAGAATACGCATAAAAATTGTCAATGAGAAAGGATTTGAGTTTGCCAGTATTCTGATCCCGCACCTTGGAAACAGGCATACATCAAAGATCTCCGGTATTGAAGCCTTTATTTACACGCTGGACGCTAATGGTGCAGTCGTAAAAACTAAAGTAGACAAAGATGATATTTTCAAAACCACCATCAGTAAAAAAGATGATTTAAACGCTGTAAAGTTCACCTTTCCCGGTTTAAAGCCTGGCTGTATCATAGAATACCGTTATGAGCACCTGGAGCGGAATACCTATGATCTGGCCCCCTGGTTCTTTCAGAATAAGATTCCAGTGGCCATATCTTATTGCGAGATTAATTTTCCCAATTTTGCCGAATTTCATTACCGGCTGATTGGACAATTGCCGGTTGATGAAAACAATTACAAAGACCTTCCTATTGATTCAACCCCAAAAAAAATTAGGAAAGTCTTTTTGATGAAAGATATCCCGTCTTTCAGAGTGGAGCCCCTTATGAGTTCTGTGGTTGACAACCTGGAGAGAATTGAATTTGCATTAAACCCCGATCCCGGCTTCGGTGCACGGACTCAAAAAAATAGCATTGATGTTAAATGGAAGAACGAAAATAGCGTTCTGAATACCTCCCTGATCTTTGGAATGCAGTATAATATACCTATACCTGGCACCGAAAAGCTGGTAGATTCTGTAAGACAGTTGCTCAACAAAAAAGACAGGATAAATGCGGTTTACCAGTATGTAAGAAATCAAGTGAAATGGGATAAACATCAAACGCTGTATCCATATGATATTAACGAAGTGTGGAGCAGCAAAACAGGCAATAGCGCTGAAATAAATATGATCATCTTAAACCTGTTAAAAAAAACGGGCATCGAATGTTATCCCATTCTAATCAGCACCCGTGAAAATGGCAAAACAGACCCACAGTTTGTGCAAATGAGTCAGTTTAACGGGCTTGATGTAATAGCCATTGACAGCTCTGAATATTATATACTGGATGGTAGCAGCAAAAATCAATCTTGTTTTATCCCCCCTTTAAATGTATTAAACAGAGATGTTTTTCTTAGTGCAAAAGATGAATGTCTTTGGATGCATATAACTGAAAAAAGGCCGCTCATAAAAGACTCCGTTTATATTACTGCTGCGCTGGATAAACAAGGAAATATTAGCGGGGAATCTGTCACTACTTCTTTTAATTATTCAAGAGACTTGCGGCTGTCAGCACAAAAAGATGCAGATAAAAATACCAACGACTTATTGTCTGATGATGCGCCCGAACTTAAAATGGACAGCTCATGGATTATTAACAAAGAGAACAGCAACCTTCCTCTTGCAACACATACCAAATTCCATTTCCTGTTGAACAATTCCAATAATTTTTACTTTTTAAGCGCTTTTCTTTTTAACTCAATCCGCAAAAATCCATTTATTGACAGCACCCGTTCAACATCTGTTGATTTTATGTGTAATCAGCAATACACGCAGGTAGTAAACATTTCACTTCCACCAGAAATTGTGCTTGAAAACATTCCCAAATCCACTACTATCAGAATGATAGACACATCCATGGTTTTTTCAAGAAAGGTTATACAACTGGGAAGCGTGCTTCATATCGAAAACGAGTTCACGATTAGCAAAAGCACTTATCCGCCCAATGAATACACTGCGGTTTGGCGGTTTTTTAAAAAAGTATATGCACTTTTAACAGAAGATGTTATACTGAATAAAAAATAATCACCCGCTACCGGTTCGTCATCCTAATCACTGGCACAATCATTTCTTCCAGGCTAACCCCGCCATGCTGAAACGTGTTTCGGTAATAGTTAACATAGTAATTGTAATTGTTGGGATAGCATAAAAACCCGTCTTCTTTCGCAAAAATAAAAGACGAGTTTACGGTGGGCACTGGCAAGCCGGCTTCCTTGGGATCGCGAAATGCAAGCACTTCCCTTGGCTCATAGTTGAGGTTGCGCCCGTGTTTGTAGCGCAGGTTGGTGGTGGTTTGTTTATCGCCGATTACCTTGCTGGGTGTTTTTACGCGTACGGTTCCGTGATCGGTTGCCAGCACAATATTTATTTTTTTATCGGCGATTCTTTTAAACGCCTGGTGCAGGGGTGAATGTTCAAACCAACTGCGGGTGAGTGAACGGTAGCTCATTTCATCGCCCGCCAGTTCCTTCAGCACTTCCATTTCCGTACGGGCATGGCTAAGCATATCTACAAAATTATATACAATCACATTCAGGTCGTTACCCAGCAAATTGTGGATATTGTTTACCAATTCCTGCCCCGCGTGGTTGTTAACAATCTTGGTATACGATGTTTTGATATTGTCTTTTTTCAATCTTTTCAACTGCCCCCTTAAAAAGTCCTCTTCGTACAGGTTTTTGCCGCCTTCTTCTTCGTCGTTTTTCCATTGGTTCGGAAATTGCTTTTCGATGTCTAACGGCATCAACCCGGCGAAAATGGCATTGCGGCAGTACTGGGTAGCTGTGGGCAGAATGCTGTAAAAAGTCTCTTCCTCAGTTATCCGGAAGCTTTCTGCGAAAATAGGCTGTATAGCTTTCCACTGATCAAAACGAAGATTATCGATCAGTATAAAAAATGTGGGTATTCCTTTTTCAATGGTCGGGAATACTTTCTGCTGCATCAGGGTATGGCTCATCACCGGTGCAGCGGCGGCAGTTTTTGGATGGATCCAGGATAAATAATTGCGCGAAATAAATTTAAAGAATTCAGTATTGGCTTCCTGTTTCTGTGTCTGGAACACTTCCATCATTTCAGGACTGTCACTCTTCCCCATCTCCAGTTCCCAGAACACCAGTTTTTTATAAATATCCATCCATTCATTGAAATCGGGATTACTGTTCAGTGCCGTAAATAAATGACGGAACTGCTGCTGGTAAGCTGATGTTGTTTTTTCTGCCACCAGCCGTTTGTTGTCGAGGATCTTTTTAAGGCTTAGCCACACCTGGTTGGGGTTAACCGGCTTAATCAGGTAATCACTTATCTGGCTTCCGATGGCCTCATCCATGATATTCTCCGTCTCATTTTTTGTTATGAGTACCACGGGTATCTGCTGGTTGACCTCCTTAATTTTAGCAATGGTTTCCAAACCGGTGATGCCCGGCATTGATTCATCGAGCAATACCACATCTACCGGATTGTCTTTTACATAGTCAATGGCATCGAACCCATTGGTGAGCGTATGAACGGTATATCCTTTATTCTCTAAAAACAATTTCTGCGATTGTAAACTTTCTATTTCATCATCTACCCAGAGTATAGTTGCTACTGCCATGTGTGTGTTTTTAAGCTGCTAGCTGTGCGCTATTAGCTGTTAGGAAGGAAACTACGGACACTAATAGCTAACAAATGATAGCTAACAGCTTCTTCCAGACAAATGTAATTTATCTAATCAGCCTTTGTACTTTTGTTCGCTGCATGGCAAGGTTGATTTAACAAATAAACAACAGTATGGCTTCTACCGCAAGGAAAATTATCAATGATCCTGTTTATGGGTTTATTACCATTGATCATCCACTGTTATTGCAGGTAATTGCCCATCCTTATTACCAGCGGTTGCGGCGCGTTCACCAGATGGCATTTGCTTCGTTGGTGTACCCGGGGGCGGTTCATTCGCGCCTTCACCACTCTCTGGGCGCTTATCACCTCATGTGCTGCGCGTTGAATGAACTAAAAGGAAAAGGAATTGATATTACAGCAGATGAGGAACTGGGCGCGAAAATTGCCATCCTGCTGCACGATGTGGGACATGGCCCTTTCTCGCATGCGCTGGAGTACCAGTTGTTGCTGAACGTGCATCATGAAGATTTGTCGCTGCTGATCATGCACCATCTCAATAAAGAAATGAATGGTCAGTTGGAAACGGCCATCCATATTTTTACCGATAAATACCACAAGCCCTTCCTGCACCAGCTTATCAGCGGGCAGCTTGATGTAGACCGGATGGATTACCTGACCAGGGACAGCTTTTTTTCGGGTGTATCAGAAGGCGTAATTGGTTATGACCGCATTTTGAAAATGCTCACTGTTCAGCGCAATGAACTGATGGTAGAGGAAAAAGGCATTTACTCCATTGAAAAATTCCTGGTATCACGCCGGTTGATGTACTGGCAGGTGTACCTGCACAAGACGGTCGTAAGTGCAGAAAAAACCGTGGTGCGCATTGTGGAGCGGGCCAGAGAACTTATCAAAAAAGGCCTTGTCCTTCAGGCTACCACACCAGGTTTTGATTTTTTTCTTCAGCACCCGGAAGCCAGCAAGGATATACACGAGCACCTTGATAAATTTTGCCAGATGGACGATTATGATGTATTAAGTACCATCAAAAACTGGATGTCGCACCCGGACACCATTTTATCTGTATTGTGCAGGAGCCTGGTGGAACGCCGCCTGCTAAAAGTTAAATTTCAACCGGAGCCATTTACAGACGGATATGTAACTGCGCTGCGGAATAATATTTGTACAAAACTTCATATTACAGAGGAAGAGGCAGGCTATCTTGTTTTTACGGGCGAGGCCATCAACACTACCTATAATACAAAGGAAGAAAGGATTAACATTTTGTTCAAGGATGGCAGTATAAAAGACATATCTGGTGTTGATAATGCCCTGATTCATTACAATCTCTCAGGGCCCATGAAAAAATTTTATATTTGTTACTATTCTTCCTGAATGAATACCGGAGATTGAGTTATACTGTATTCACCAGAATCATGCATATATAAACATGAATAAGTAAGACTATGATTTTTACCGCCGCTCAAATAGCTATGCTCATTAGTGGGAAAACAGAAGGAGATGCTGCCGTGCAGGTCAATTCATTTGGTAAGATTGAAGAAGCGGTTCAGGGTCAGCTAGCCTTTTTAGCAAATCCAAAATATGAAGATCATCTTTACAGCACCCGGGCTTCTGTTATCATTGTTAATGAAACGCAGGAGTTAAAACAACCTGTAGCAGCTACTCTGATCCGCGTGCCTGATGCCTATTCTGCTTTTGCTACCCTGCTTTCAAAATACCAGGAAATTGTTTCGCAGCAGCTCACAGGGATACAGGATCCCTGCTATATTGCTTCCAGCGCGAAACTGGGAGAACATGTATTTGTAGCGGCCCTCGCATACCTGGGTGAAAATGTGCGGATCGGCAATCATGTAAAAATCTTTCCGCATGTTTTTTTAGGAGATAATGTAACGGTAGGAGATAATACCGTACTGCATGCAGGCGTAAAAATTTACCACGATTGTGTACTGGGCAAAAATATCATTGTTCATGCAGGCACTGTTATCGGCAGCGACGGTTTCGGGTTTGCGCCCCAGGCAGATGGCAGTTTTAAAAAAGTTCCGCAAATTGGCAACGTTGTAATAGAAGACAATGTTGAGATTGGCGCAAATGCTACCATTGATCGCGCAACCATCGGTTCTACGCTGATAAAAAAAGGCGCCAAGCTCGATAATCTTATCCAGATAGCCCATAATGTTGAAATTGGGTATAGCAGCGTGATTGCTGCACAGGCCGGCGTGAGCGGTAGCAGTAAAATTGGGAACGGTGTAATGATCGGTGGACAAGCAGGCATCGTAGGCCATATTTCAATTGCCGACGGCAGTAAAATCAATGCGCAAAGCGGCGTCAGCAAATCTATTAAAACACCCGACACGGCGGTTACCGGTTCTCCGGCGTTTGATTACACAGCTGCGTTGCGCAGCCAGGTAGTGGCGCGCAATCTTCCTGAAATAGAAAAAAGATTAAAAGAACTGGAACAATTGGTGAAACAGCTGATGGCCGAGCGGGTATAGAAACTATTATGCCTTGCTTTTTCACGGAGAATATTCAATAAACAACGCTCAATGATCAATTTTCAGTATTTGCAAAATCGCTTGAACCTTCATCGAGTATTGATATATTGAAAATTGATTATTGAAAATTTTTTTCAACTGTTAAAAAAGATTCTCCAGGTATTTGTACCCGCTTCCGGTATTCATCAGCACAATCTTATCTGCAGCATCCACTACTTTCATTTTTCGTAAATGCAATAAAGCTTTCCAAACAGCGGCAGTTTCCGGTGCGATGATCATGCCTTCCGTACGGGCAAATTCCTTAACGCCTGCTATAATTTCTTCCTCGCTCACCGCGTAAGCCATGCCGTTACTTTCCTGCAATACCTGCTGCATCATATCCATTCCAAACGGGTAGGGAACAGCAAGTCCATTGGCGATAGAAGGCTGTGGCGCAAACCCCTGCATCCAATCATGAGGATTGTAAAAGGCCCTTACAACCGGTGCACATTGACGGCTTTGTACGGCGATCATTTTTGGCAGGGGTTGTTCGTCAATCCAACCCATATTGATCAGCTCTTTAAAAGCCTTCCAGATTCCAATTAGCCCGGTACCGCCTCCCGCCGGATAAATGATTACATCCGGTAGTTGCCAGTTTAATTGTTCTGCAATTTCATAGCCCATTGTTTTCTTTCCTTCCAGCCGGTATGGTTCCTTAAGCGTGGAAACATCGTAGTAATTACCTGATTGTTTCAATTCAGCGACTTTTTTTGCACAGTCATTGATAAGCCCGTCCACCAATATTAAATTGGCGCCGTACAACTCACATTCCTGTTTAAATACTGCTGGGGTATGGCGGGGCATTACCACTGTACAGGCTATACCTGCCCTGGCACAATAAGCCGCCAATGCTCCGCCAGCATTGCCCGCGGTAGGCACAATACACCTGGTGATGCCCAACTCTTTTGCTTTTGATACGGCTGCGCTCAATCCCCTTGCTTTAAAAGAGCCTGTGGGATTGGAAGATTCATCTTTCATCATTAAATCAGCGAAACCATGAACAGCCGCAGATTTTTCCAAT
>Ga0207677_10001696_pt1 | contig 11661 bp, 10 predicted proteins | sample KBSMisM42_FD_184311 | JGI IMG/M metagenome (GOLD analysis project Ga0207677, IMG submission 184311) | Miscanthus rhizosphere microbial communities from Kellogg Biological Station, Michigan, USA - KBS Miscanthus M4-2 (SPAdes) (version 2) | ecosystem: Host-associated > Plants > Roots >...
GCCCGGCGCGCCCACGCGATACTCGACGCTCGCGTCGGTGCCTTCGGCGATCGCGCGCCGGACCTCGGCCACGGCGAGCGAGCGATCGGCGTCGGTGATGTGCTCGCCCCAGGGCCGGTCGAGCCACGCCTCGGCGCCGGCGCCGAACAGCTCGTCGACGCGGCCGCCCAGGAACGTCACGCGGAGCCCGTCCGCATCCGCCTCCCAGAACACCGCGTCGAGGCTCTCGACCAGCCGGTGGAACCGCTCCAGCTCGCCGATGCGCCGGGCGTTGCCGAGCGCGAGGGCGGTGAGGTCCCCGATCCCCCGCGCGAGCCGGACCGCGGCCTCGTCGAAGGGCTCGCCGTCGGCGTCGGCGACCGCGATCAGGGCGCCGACCTCGCCGGGCTCCCACTGCAGCGGGCAAACCAAGATGTCTCCGAACCGCTCCATGATCCTCGCGTCGTCCGGCACCTGGGCCGCGGCCGCTTGGGGGATCACGAACGGTGACGTGCTGGTCGCGAACGTCGCCCCGACCGCCGCCGGCACGTCGGCGATCTCGGCGCGCGGCCGCACGGTGTGGCCGCCGCAGGCGTGCAGCTGGATCACCCGGAACGCGCCGGTCTCGTCGCGAACGTACGCGGCCGTCGCGGCGCAGCGGATGATCGTCTCCATCGACTCGATCGCATCGCGGAAGATCTCGGCGACCGTCCGGCGACCCGTGAGCGATTGCGACAGCTGCAGGAGGGCGCCGGCGGCGCGAGCGGCGTCGCGTTCGGCCTCGAGCAGGCTCGCGTTCTGGAACGCCGCCGCGGCGTGTGGCGCGAGGACCTCCACCATCCGCTGGTCCTCTTCGTCGAACATCCCGTACCCGAGGCTCGAGAGCACGATCACCCCGACGAGCGTGTCGCCCGCGACCATCGGCACGGCGAGCATCGACTCGAGGAGATCGTCCTCGGTCCCGGGGATCGTCACCGAGAACGGGACCTCCCGCGCATCCGGAGTGAGGAGCGCCTCGCGTGTCGCGGCGACGGTCCCCGTGATCCCCTCGCCGATCTCAGTGATCAGGGTGTCGAGGTCCTCTTCGAAGTACTCGGTGGTCATCTCGCCGCGGAACGCGATCGGGAGCAGCCGCGTCTCGTCCTGCAGCAGGTACACCCTGCAGTTGTGGTAGTCGACGATCGTGCGGAGCTCCGCCGTGATCGTGTTGCCGATCTCGGCAGTCTCGGTCAGCACGTTCAGCTTCGCGGCGAAGCTGTGGAGCATGTCCAGCTGTGCGTCGGACCGCTCGGCATCGCGCTGGCGTGTCGGGTCGGGGGTCCTCACCATCGTGCGTCGGTCACCATGCGCATGGTCTCACCTGATGTAGCTCGAAGGAACGACGAAACGGTTCATCGCGGGTGCTTGCGCAGCGCCACAACGGATGCGAGCCTGCCGAGCGGTGACCGCATCGACCCCCCCGCGCCCCTCTTCGTCGTCCGCCACTCCTCAAGCATCGGCACGTCCGATGGAGGTCCTTGACGAGCTCGAGCAGCGCGTCCTGGACTTCGAGCGTGCGGCCTGGGGCCTGCAGATCCCGAAGGACCGCGCGATCCGGGAGACGTTCGGCTTCTCGACGACGCGCTACCACCAGCTGCTGCATCGAGCCGTCGACCGGCCCGCGGCCCTCGCGTACGACCCCATGCTCGTGCGGCGGCTCCGCCGTCTGCGATCGTTGCGCCGCAAGCGCCGCACGGCGCAGCGGCTCGGCATCATGCTCTAGCCGGGCGTCGACGCCCCCGCCGAGCGCGGCAGGTAGGATGCCCGCGTGAACCTCAGCACCGGGCGGGTCCTCGTGATCGTCGCGCTGATCGTGGTCGGCCTCGCCGTCCTCGCGAACGGCTTCTCGGACTCCGGTACGACGGCTGCGCCGCTCAGCCCGACGCCTTCGGTCAGCGGCGGAGGGCACATCTCATCGTCGTCACCGCCTCCGACGTCGTCCGCGCCGACGCCGACCCCGTCGCCGCAGACGAAGGGCGTGCTGTTCATGGCGATGAACGGAACGGATGTCCCGGGTGCGGGAGCGGCCGCACAGACCAAGTTGACCGACGCCGGCTACACAGCGTCCGCCGACGCGATCGACGCGCCGACCAGCGGGATCAAGAAGACGATCGTCTACTACCGCGACGATCAGGACGCGCCGCAGAACCAGTCGAACGCGACCTATGTCGCGGACAAGTTCTTCAAGCACGCGGTGGTCAAGCCGCTCGATACGAGCCTCGCGGGTGTGCCGAAGAGCGCCACCATCCTCGTGGTCGTCGGCGAGGACTACGCGCAGCAGCTGGTCGGCGGGTAGCTCAGCTCGGCTGGAGCAGTTCGGCCAGCTCGATCGCCAGCTCGTCAGGATCGAACGGCTTCTCCAGGAACCGCTGGGCTCCGGCGGCCGCGGCCCGTCCGGCTTCGTCCGGGATCGCCTTGGCGGACAGGACGACGACGGGGATGGCCGCCGTCCGAGGGTCCTTCGCGAGCTCCTCGAGCACGCCGTAGCCATCCATCACCGGCATCATCAGGTCCAGGACGATGATCTCCGGGCGCTGCTTCATCGCCAGGGCGATCCCGCGCAGGCCGTCCTCGGCGTCCAGCACCTCGTGGCCCGCGCGCTCAAGGCTCATGCGGATCAGCCACCGCACATCCGGCTCATCGTCGATCACGAGCACCCGCGCCATCGGGTCGCAGGATACCCGTGTGACCCGACCGGCCGTTTGACGTGCGTGAACGCGCACACCTAGCCTGGTTCGATCGGAGGTGGTTCCCCCCGCATGTTGAAGGTCTCTCAGAAGCTCGAGTACGCGATCCGGGCGATGATCGAGCTCGCTGAGCACCGCGACGACGAGACGCTCACGCCTGCGCGCGAGATCGCCGAGCGTCAGCAGGTGCCGCTGCGGTTCCTCGAGCAGCAGCTCGGCGCGCTGTCCCGGGCCGGTCTCGTCGAGAGCTTCCGTGGCGCGGGCGGGGGGTGCCGTCTGGCGCGCGATCCGGCCGACATCACCGTGGCCGAGGTGGCCGACGCGATCGAGGGCCAGATCTATCCGGTGTTCTGCCTCGAGCCCTCCGACCACACGTGCTTCGCGGACTCACGCTGTGGGCTGCAAGGATTCTGGGCCGATGTCGCCCGCGCGGTCCAAGACGTGTTCGAACGTACGACGGTGGCGGACCTTGCGGCCCGCCACCGGAAGATGGCCCCGGGGCCCGTCGTACTCAGCCCAGAGCAGCTGCTGTCCCGCTTGAACTAGGGGGCTTTCCAGCCCATCGCTTTCGCGGCGTCCATCCCCATGATCTTCGTGAGCTTCGTGCCGCACACCGGGCAGGTCCCTTGCAACGCAGGGCGTCCATTCGCCAGCGTCGTCAACGTGCCCGTGAACTCACGCTTCTCGCGGCACTTCATGCAATAGGCCACGTCGGCCATCTTCGCCGCCTCCCTTCCCCATCCCCACAAGGTTCTCGAGCCGCCCCGAACGGGCGGCTCGAGAAGGATGGTGGAGGCTCCCACGGCTAGATGCAAGTACCCATGGCCCACGTTCGGATCAAGGCTAACGGCGAGGGTCGCGCCCGCTCGACCCGCGGCCGTACGATGCCGGTTCCGGTGGAGCGAAAAGGGAGGGGTCGGTGAGCGAGCCAGGGAGGGACGCATCGCGCGATATCGAGGCCCTGTTGTCCGAGGATCGGGTCTTCGAACCGCCCCCGGGGTTCCGCGAGCGGGCCGTGGTGGGCGACCCAGCCATCTTCGACCGCGCCAACGCCGACCACCAGGCTTTCTGGGTCGAGCAGGCCGAGCGGCTGACCTGGAGCCGCCCCTGGGACACCGTGATGGAGTGGAACCCGCCCTGGGTGACCTGGTTCGCGGGCGGCCAGCTCAACGCCTCGGTGAACTGCCTCGACCGACACGTCGAGGCCGGCGGCGGGGACAAGGTCGCCTTCTACTGGGAGGGCGAGCCCGGAGACACGCGGGTGATCACCTATCGCGATCTGCTCGAGGAGGTGTCCCGGCTGGCGAATGCCCTGCGGGGGCTCGGCGTCGGCAAGGGCGACCGCGTGAACATCTACCTCGGCATGGTGCCGGAGCTGCCGATCGCGATGCTCGCGTGCGCGCGCATCGGCGCCCCGCACTCGGTCGTGTTCGGTGGGTTCAGCGCCGAGGCGCTGCGAGACCGCATCAACGACGCCGAGGCGAAGGTGTTGATCACGGCCGACGGCGCCTGGCGTCGCGGCACCGTCGTCCCGCTCAAGGACAACGCGGATGCCGCCGTTGCCGAGTGCCCGAGCATCGAGCATGTGATCACCGTGCGGCGGTGCGGCAACGAGCACGCCTTCACCGAGGGGCGCGACCACTGGTACCACGAGCTCGTCGCGGATCAGTCGACCGAGTGCCCCCCCGAGCCGATGGATGCGGAGGACTTCCTCTACCTGCTGTACACGAGCGGGACGACCGGCAAGCCGAAGGGGATCGCGCACACCACGGGCGGCTACATGACGGGCGTCGCCGCGACGCACCGGATGATCTTCGACATCCACGACGACGACGTGTACTGGTGCGCGGCCGACTGCGGCTGGGTCACCGGCCACAGCTACATCGTGTACGGGCCCCTCGCGAACCACACGACGGGTGTCCTGTACGAGGGCGCGCCCGACTGGCCCGACAAGGACCGCTGGTGGTCCATCATCGAGAAGTACCGCGTGACGATCCTGTACACGGCTCCGACCGCGATCCGTGCGTTCATGCGGTGGGGGACCGAGCTGCCCGCGAAGCACGACATGTCGTCGCTGCGCCTGCTCGGCTCCGTTGGTGAGCCCATCAACCCCGAAGCGTGGGTGTGGTACTGGAAGGTGATCGGCGGCGAGCGCTGCCCGGTCGTCGACACGTGGTGGCAGACCGAGACCGGCGCGATCATGATCACGCCGCTGCCGGGCCTCACGGCGTTGAAACCGGGCTCCGCGACGCTTCCGTTTCCCGGGATCGAGGCCGACGTGGTCGACGAGCGCGGCGCATCGGTCGGCCTGGGCGCCGGTGGGTTCCTGGTGCTGCGTCATCCGTGGCCGTCGATCGCGCGGACGATCTGGGGCGACCCCGATCGCTACGTCGAGACCTACTTCTCGAAGTACGGGCCCGAGACCTACGTCGCCGGGGACGGCGCACGCCGCGACGACGACGGCTACTTCTGGTTGCTCGGCCGGATCGACGACGTGATGAACGTGGCCGGGCACCGCCTGTCGACGTTCGAGATCGAGTCGGCGCTCGTGGACGACGAGCGCGTCGCCGAGGCCGCGGTGGTGTCGAAGCCGCACGACATCAAGGGCGAGGGCATCGTGGCGTTCGTCACGTTGAAGGGCGGCATCGAGGGCGATCAAGAGGTGCTGCTCAGTCTCCGCGACCACGTCGCCGCCGTGATCGGCCCGATCGCGAAACCCGATGAGATCATCTTCACCCCAGACCTTCCCAAGACCCGTTCGGGCAAGATCATGCGCCGGTTGCTGCGTGACGTTGCGCGCGGCAACACGCTTGGGGACGTGACGACGCTCGCGAACGCCGAGATCGTCGAGCAGATCCGAGACCAGGCCGACGCGAGCGGCGAGGAGGAGTGATGGCGGAACGATCGCTCACGCCCGCCGAGGCCGCGTTCGTCGGCGACGCGCGCGTCGGCCACCTCGGGACGCAGCGGATGGGCAAGTGGCCCCACGTCGTGCCCGTGTGTCACGTGCTCGACCTCGACCGCATCGTGATCGCGAGCGGGTACGACCGCAAGGTCGAGGACATCCGCGAGAACGCGTCGGTCACGTACTGCGTCGACGCCTACTCCGAGGACTGGGACAACGAGCTCGCGCAGGTGATCGTGTCGGGTGAGGCCTATCTGATCGAGAGCGGCCCCGAGTTCATGCGCGACCGCGGACTGCTCTACGAGAAATTCCCGCAGTACGAGCGAGTGGCGCCGATCGAAGAGGGCTCCTCGGTGATCATCGAGTTCCGCGTGCAGCAGGTGCAGAGCACCGGGGTCTGACGGCTAGCGATACGCCTCGAAGAACGCCAGCACCCGGCGCATGTTCGCGACCTGCCCCTCCATCGAGTTGGTGTGGTGCCCCTCGGGGTACACGACGAGATCGACCGGATGGTTGCGCGCGCGGAGCGCGTCGACCCACGGCATCACGCCTTCGATCGGACAGCGAGGGTCGGCCTCGCCGGCGATCACGAGCACGGGCGCGCGGACCGCGTCGACGTACGTCATCGGGTCGCTCCGCGCGTAGCGCTCCGGCACCTGCTCGGGCGTGCCGCCGTACGCCGCTTCGTCCCACGCCTGGAGCTCCGGCGCCGAGAAGTTGTGGGCCGCGACGAAGTCCCCCGCCGGGATCCCCGCGAAGATCGCGCGCCAGCGATCGGGCTGAGTGCCAGCGTTGAAGCACGCGAGGCAGCCGCCCCACGACCAGCCGTTCCAGAACACGCGGTCCGGATCGGTCGTGCCCTCGGCCACGAGCGCGTCGACGCACGCCAGGATGTCCTCGGTCTCGGTGAAGCAGACGTTGTGCAGCAGCGCCTCGCGGAACGCGATGCCGTACCCGGTCGACCCGCGATAGTTGATGACCGCCACGGCGTAGCCGCTGTCGACGAAGGCTTGGGTCTCCGGATCGAACCGGTCGCGCTCGTGCCACTCGGGCCCGCCGTGGATGTTGCACACCGTCGGGAACGGGCCCGGGCCGTCCGGGGTGACGACGAACATCTGGATCCGGTCGCCGCTCGGGTTCGTGGCGAAGCGGCTCTCGTACTTCCTCCCGGCGGGCGGCGGCTCGTCCGGTGACTCGAGGACCGTTCGGCCGTCGGTGTCGAGGATCCTTGCCGGGCGCACCGAATCGCTGATCGAGTACCACACCGCACCGTCGGGCCGGATGCGAGCTCCGTCGATATCGCCTCCGAGCTCGGTGAGCTCGGTGACGGCCGACGTTGCCACGTCGACGCGGAGCAGCTGTGCCGTGCCCCGATGTTCGTGGCGAACCAGCAGGCCCGACGCGTCGGGGAACCACTCGACCGGGAACGCGCCGCCCGGCACGTCGAACGCCAGGTCGCGTCGCTCATCCGTCGTGACGTTCCAGATCGCCGGGCGCTCGAGCGGCCCGTGCTCGCTCGTGAAGGCAAGACGCTGGTCGCCCGAGACCGGGGACCACGTCACGGGAGCGAGGTTCCTGCCCTTGTCTTCGAGATCCGCCCCGATCTCGCCGGTCGACACATCGAACACCCGCATCGCGTTGTGCAGGATGTCGCCGTGCTCCGCGTGCGCGAGACAAGCCAGCGTGCCGTCTGAGGAGAGGCCGCCGCTCGCCGTCGGATACAGCGAGCCGACACCCGACGCACGCTCGGTCGTGACGAGCTCGCGCATGGAGCCGCCCGGCTCGCTGACGTACGTGCGGTAGTTCCCGTCCACCTCGATCGAGATCGCGGCCCGACCTGCCTCGAATGACAGACCCATGAGCCATCCATCCGGCAGGTCCGGGAACACCCGCGCGGCCTCCCCGCCGGCGAACGGCGCCGCCACCAGGGCGCCGCGCTCGTCGCCGGTGGTGTCGCGCCACCACGCGATCCTCCCATCGGGAAGCACCCAGGTCGTCTCCACGCCGACCGGCTCATCGCTGATCTGCCGCCACGATCCGTCACCCAGGTCGACGGCCCACACCTGGGACGAACCGCTCCGATTGGTGACGAGCGCGAGATGGTCCGGATCGGCCTCCGTCCATCCCGGGAACCCGATGCTGGTTGCGGTGAAACGCCTTACCCACGTGGGAGTCTCGGTCATAACCCGAACCCTACGTGGCGGGCGGCCCGCGTTGCCAGTTCGCCGGTCATCGGGCTACCATCCTTAGCACTCACATCCATCGAGTGCTAGCAGTCGATGGGCTGGACTGGAAGCCGGATCACAGGGAGGTTGGAGGGATGGCACCGAAGCTCATCTCGTTCGACGAGGAAGCGCGGCGCGCGCTCGAGCGTGGCATGGACCAGCTCGCGAACACCGTGAAGATCACGCTCGGCCCGAAGGGCCGCAACGTCGTCCTCGAGAAGAAGTGGGGCGCCCCCACGATCACCAACGACGGCGTCTCGATCGCCAAGGAGATCGAACTCGACGACCCGCTCGAGAAGATCGGCGCGGAGCTCGTCAAGGAGGTCGCGAAGAAGACCGACGACGTCGCCGGCGACGGCACGACGACCGCGACGCTGCTCGCCCAGGCGATCGTCAAGGAAGGGCTGCGCAACGTCGCGGCGGGTGCGAACCCGATGGCGCTGAAGCGCGGCATCGAGGCGGCCACCGATCTCGCGGTCGAGCGCATCAAGACCGTCGCGAAGGACGTCGACTCGAAGGACGAGATCGCCAACGTCGGCGCCATCTCGGCCGCCGACCCTGAGATCGGCGAGAAGATCGCCGAGGCCGTCGACAAGGTCGGCAAGGACGGCGTGATCACCGTCGAGGAGTCCAACACCTTCGGCATGGAGCTCGAGTTCACCGAAGGCATGCGGTTCGACAAGGGCTACATCTCGCCCTACTTCGTGACCGATCCCGAGCGGATGGAAGCGGTCCTGGACGAGCCGTACATCCTGATCGCGAACTCGAAGATCAGTGCGGTGAAGGACCTGCTCCCGGTCCTCGAGAAGATCATGCAGGCCGGCAAGCCTGTGCTCGTCATCGCCGAGGACATCGAGGGCGAGGCGCTCGCCACACTCGTCGTGAACAAGATCCGCGGCACGTTCCACTCGACGGCCGTCAAGGCCCCCGGGTTCGGCGACCGCCGCAAGGCCATGCTGCAGGACATCGCGATCCTCACCGGCGCGACGGTCGTCTCCGAGGAGGTCGGCCTCAAGCTCGAGAACGCGACGATGGACCTGCTCGGCAGCGCTCGTAAGGTCGTCGTCACGAAGGACGAGACGACGGTCGTCGAGGGCGCCGGCAAGGCCGAGGACGTCACCGGCCGGATCAACCAGATCAAGGGCGAGATCGAGAAGACCGACTCCGACTACGACCGCGAGAAGCTGCAGGAGCGGCTGGCCAAGCTCTCCGGCGGCGTCGCGGTGATCAAGGTCGGCGCGGCCACCGAGGTCGAGCTCAAGGAGAAGAAGCACCGCATCGAGGACGCCGTGCAGTCCACCAAGGCGGCGGTCGAAGAGGGCATCGTGCCCGGCGGCGGTGTGGCCCTGCTGAACGCCCAGGCGGCGCTCGACAAGGTCGACCTCGAGGGTGACGAGCTCACCGGCGCGCAGATCGTGCGCCGGGCGCTCGAGGAGCCGATCAAGCAGATCGCCACGAACGCCGGCCTCGAAGGCGGGGTCGTGGTCGAGAAGGTCCGCGCCCTGAAGGAGGGCGAAGGCCTGAACGCGGCCACCGGCGAGTACGGCGACATGATCAAGTTCGGCGTCGTCGACCCGGCGAAGGTCACGCGCTCGGCGCTGCAGAACGCCGCGTCGATCGGGGCGCTGTTCCTCACGACCGAGGCGATCGTCGCCGAGAAGCCGGAGAAGACGCCCGCGATGCCTGCCGGCGGCGGGATGCCCGGCGGCGACATGGACTTCTGATCCCGGCTCCATAAGCGGTACCGACGAGGGCCCTTCGGGGCCCTCGTCGCATGTTTCGGCGTGTTGCGGGCTTCCACCGCGGGGTGCGAGCATCCGCCCGTGCCGTGGGGTGTGGGCGATATCGGGCGGAACGTGGCCGCCGTCGTGCAAGACCGGTCGCTCCGGCTCGTCCTGTTCGCCTTCGCGATCTTCCGGCCGACCGAGTCGGCGCAGTGGATCGCGATCTTGGTCTACGCCTATCGCGAGGGCGGCACGGGGGCGATGGGCGTCGCGGCGGTCGCCCTGCTGGTGCCGGCCGCGGTGCTCGCGCCGTTCGTGGCGCAGATCGCCGACCGGATGCCGCGCGAACGCGCGCTCGCGCTGTCGTACCTGGCGCAGGGCCTGGCGGCGGGGCTCACGGCGATCGCGCTCGCCGCGCACCTCCCGGCGGCGTTCGTCTACGCAGGCGCCGTCGTGTTGAACGTCGCGATCACCGCCACCCGGCCGACCCACCTCTCCGTGCTCCCCGAACTCGCCGACACGCCGGCACAGCTCACCGCGGCGAACGCGCTCACCAGCTCCCTCGAGGGGTTCGCGATCTTCATCGGGCCGCTCCTGGCGGGCGTGATGATCGCGCTCGAGGGCCCGTGGCTCGTCTTCGCGGTGATGGCCGTGGCGCTGACGGTGATGGGACTCGCCTTGCTCGCGGTCCATGCCCGGAGCCGGTTGGTGACGACGACCTCGCCGGCCGGTGGTGCGCTCGAGGGGTTCCGCGAGATCCGGCGCCGCCCTGGCGCGCGGCTGTTGCTCGGGTTCGTGACGGGGCAGACCGCCGTGATCGGCGCCCTCGACGTGCTGACGGTGATCTTGGCCTACGGCGTGCTCTCGATGGGGCCGGCGGGGCCGGGGGTGCTCTCGGCCGCCGTCGGCGTGGGCGGCCTGCTCGGCGCCGCGGCGGCGATGACGTTGATCGGACGCTCGCGCCTCGCGCCCGCGTTCGTACTCGGGGTCGTCGTGGTCGGCGTCCCGATCGCGCTCGTCGCACTCGCGCAAGGCCCGCTCACCGCGATCCTGCTGCTCGGCGTCGCGGGCGTCGGCAAGAGCTTCTTCGACGTGACCGCACGGACGCTGCTCCAGCGCACGGTCGACGACGACGTCCTGGCGCGCGTGTTCGGCGTTCAGGAGGGTCTGTCGATGGCGGCCCTCGCGGTGGGGTCGGCGATCGCACCGATCCTCGTCGTGACGATCGGCGTGGACGCGACGTTCGTCCTCGCGGGGCTCTCCCTGCCGGTCGTCGCCCTGTTCGTGCTGCATCGGATCCGCTCGGTGGACCGCGACGCCCGTCTCGCCGATCCGGCCGACGTGGCGTTGCTCCGCGGCACACCCATCTTCGAGCCGCTCGGCCCGGCGAGCATCGAGCGCGTGGCCAGGAACCTCGTCCAGATCGAAGCGGATCCAGGCATGATCGTGATCCGCGAGGGCGACCCGGGTGACCGCTTCTACGTGATCGAGGAGGGGGAGGTTGAGGTATCGCGCCACGGTGAGCCGCTGGCCAAGCTCGGCCCCGGCGACTTCTTCGGCGAGATCGCACTGCTTCGCAACGTGCCTCGGACCGCCACGGTCACCGCGTCTGGCGCGGCGTCGCTCCGTTCGCTCGACCGGGCGCAGTTCCTCGCCGCGGTGACCGGCTCGCCGGCGGGCGCGGTGGCCCTTGCCGACGTGATGGACCGTCGCGTCGCCGAGCACGACGACTGACACACCATCGCAACATCGCCGAGCGAACCCCTCCGATGGGCCGGTCGAAAGACGGGGTGGAGCCCCTCTCTCCGGTCTTGAGCCCCGGCCGTTCGCGGCCGGGGCTCTCGACCATCTAGGCTCGGCGCCGCATGACCGAGGTCACGATCCCGATCCGGTGGCGCGACGTGGACAACTACGGCCACGTCAACAACGCCGTCTACCTCACCTACCTGGAGGAGGCGCGCGACGGGTGGGTCCGAGAGACGCTCGGCCCCGAGGTCGACTTCGTGATCGTGCGGATCGCGATCGACTACCGTCGCGAGCTGTCCCAGGACGACGACGAGGTCACGGTGTCATGTCACGGCGTCGGCTACGGCACGTCGTCG
>Ga0207677_10001700_pt1 | contig 11642 bp, 11 predicted proteins | sample KBSMisM42_FD_184311 | JGI IMG/M metagenome (GOLD analysis project Ga0207677, IMG submission 184311) | Miscanthus rhizosphere microbial communities from Kellogg Biological Station, Michigan, USA - KBS Miscanthus M4-2 (SPAdes) (version 2) | ecosystem: Host-associated > Plants > Roots >...
GCGGCCTCCGCGGCCTCGCGACGCGCTTCACGCTATGGCTCGCGCTACTCGGCGCCTCGCTCGCGACCGCGCAGGGCAAGCACATCAACGTCGACGTCGTGATGCGCTTCCTCACGCCGAAGATGCGGGTGCCCGTCGCGCTGATCGGCTGGCTCGCCGCCGCCGCGGTGTGCTTGAGCGGCGCTTGGGGATTCGTCGATCACCTGGCGATTGCAGAATACAAGCTTTCGATGGACTCGACGTCGGGCGACCGCCTCTCGAAGGTCGAGCACGAGTTCGGCCGCGACATGTTCCTGCTCCGCCAGCAAGTGAAGCTCGACTTCCACTCGCTGCCGAAGGTGCTCGGCGGCACGAAGTACAAGGACTACCTGAAGGCCGCGGAGTGGAACGAGTGGATGAACGGCGGCGACTGGGCCGAGCACTTCCCCGCCGACGATGTGAAGGCGCAGATGATGGACCCTGCCGACACGACGTCGCGCCTGCCGCTCATCAACATTCCGGGCACGGGCGAGAACACGAACGGCCTTTTGATTCGTGACATCGACTTCGTCTTTCCGTTCGGCCTCTTCATGATCGCGCTGCGCTTCTTGCTCAGATGCGTGCTCGCGATAGGCGGCGCCGTGCGCGTCGATCCAGACGCGGCGCACGGCGAGCTCGAAATCGAGCACGCGCAAGAAGAGCGAAAGGCGGGTGCGTCATGAGCGCCCAAGCCCCGCACTCGGTGAAGAGCACTGGAAAGAGCTCGTACACCGGCCTCGGCGTCGTCGGCGGGCTCGTCGTGCTCGTCGGCATCCTCGGCGGCGGCATGGCGGCCGCCGTCGTCGCGCTCGCGCTCCTCGGTACGCCGCTCTTCGCGATCATGGGCGGCGCGAGCGAGCTCTTGTGGCTCACGCATCGCGACGCGAGCTACCACCACCTTCGTTACATTGCCGCGAACATCCTCACGGAGCACTTCGCGGGCTCGCCCATCCTCGTCACGATCCCGCTCTTCACGTTCGTCGGCTACGTCCTCGCCGAGTCGAAGACGGCCGAGCGCCTCGTGCGCGCGTCGACCGCGGTCGTCGGCTGGCTGCCAGGCGGCCTCGCGATCGTGTGCGTCCTCGCGAGCGCCATCTTCACGCTCTTCACGGGTGGCTCAGGCGTCACGATCATCGCGATCGGCGGCCTCCTCTATCCCGCGCTTCGCAAAGAGGGCTACTCGGAGAAATTCTCGCTCGGCGTCGTCACGAGCGGCGGGTCCATCGGCCTGCTCCTGCCGTACTCGCTGCCGCTGATGATCTACGCGCTCGTCGCACACGTCGACTTCGAGATCGCGTTCAAGGCGGTCGTCGCGCCGGGCCTGCTCGTCATCCTGCTCTTCGCGGCGTACTGCATGTACGTCGGCGTCAAAGAGAAGATCCCGCGCAAGGCGTTCGACATCAAAGAGGTCGCGGCCTCCGGTTGGGAGCTCAAGTGGGAGCTCGGCATCCCGCTCATCCTCGTCGTCGGTTTGAAGAAGGCCGGCCTGTCGATCGACGAGTGCGCGGGCGCCGTCGCGCTCTACACGGTGCTGATCGAGTGCTTCATCTACAAGGATCTCAGCTTCAAGAAGGATCTACCGCGCGTCGCGAAGAGCGCGATGGCGCTCGGCGGCGCGATCATCCTCATCTTGTCGATGGCGAACGCGCTCATCAACTACGTCGTGCAGGAGAAGATCCCCGATCAAATCCTGAACTACATGATCCACCTCGGGATCGACACGCCGTACGAGTTCTTGATCGCGATGAACATCTTCCTGCTGGTCATCGGCATGCTGATGGAAGGCTTCAGCGCGATCCTCGTGGCAGTGCCGCTCATCCTTCCGTTCGCGGCGCGGTTCCACCTCGGGCCGTTCCACACGGCGATGATCTTCCTCGTGAACCTCGAGCTCGCGTATTGCTGCCCGCCGCTCGGCCTCAACCTGTTCATCTCGAGCTTCCGATTCAATCGGCCCGCGGTGAGCTTGTATCGACCGATCTTGCCGTTCCTCGGCGTCTTGCTCGCATCGCTCCTCATCATCAGTTACGTGCCGAGCATCTCGACGCTCATGATCCGGAAAGAGATCGCCGCCGCGCGCGCGAAGGCCGTGAAGCTCAACGCGCCACCGGCGGACGCGTGGAAGCTCGAGTGCGTGCAGGACGATCCGAACAACCCGATGCCGTGCACCGACGAGGAGCGGAAGAAATATCCGCAAGGCCAGAACACGATCATCGAACAGCCCGTTGTCGTCGCAGACGCAGGTGCGGTGGAGCCCTCGACCGGCGATGGCGGCGATGACGATCTGATGAAGGCGATGATGGGCGCCGGCAACGACGCGGGCGCTTCACCGGAAGCGGGCGGCGCCGACGATCTCTTCGCGCAGATGATGGGCGCAGGCGTCGATTCGGGAGCGGACGCCGCGAAGGAAGCGGGCCCGGCGCCGAAGAAGGGATCCGACGAGGATCTCTTCAACCAGATGATGAACGGCGGTCACTGACCGTCCGTCACATGTCCGGCGGCATCGTCTGCGGGATCGACGAGAGCGGCACGAGGTGGTTCGGGTTGACCCACCCGTACGCGGGCTGCTGCGCGCCGATGATCTGACGGCCGTTGCCGAGATCGCCGCCGGAGCAGTTGAGGAGGTTATCGACGCAGCCTTGCGTCCACATCGTCTTCACGCTGTCGTCCCACGCTTCTTTGTAATCGCCGTGGAGCGTGTAGCCGTGCGGCTGATTGGGCGCGAGCATGTCGCTCGACAGCGTCCACAGCGAGAGATCGTCGCCGGGCGCGACCGTGTACGCGATCGCGAGGTGGAACGTCGGGATGACGAACGGGTGCTGCGCATCGCACTTCAAGTAGCCCCACGAGCCGTAGCTCGGGTACGCGACGTGGCTGCGGTGATCGGACGCGTCGATGTTCTTTCCATCCCAGCACGACGGCGCGTTGAGCTCCGCGAGGAGCTGCGCTCCGACGGGACAGAACGGCTTCGCCGAAGGAATGTCCGGATAGGCGCCTTGCGTCGCGCCTTTGCCGTCGCAATTCCAAGAGCCCGCGCCCGTCTTCGGCGCGTTCGCGTTCGTCGGGTCGAACCCGAACGTGAACTGGATGCCGCTCGGGATCGGCACGCAGTTGCCCTCCGCCTTCGGGTCGCCGCTCGTGAGCGAGCACTTCGGATCGGAGAGCGGCCGGCGCTTGTAATAGACGGCCTCGTAGTCGGGCTGCACGACGTTGCCTTTGCCGTCGAGCATCGCCGGCGTCCAATACGCGGATCGATTCGCCGGGCTGTCGGTGCCATTCGCGCACGTGCTCTTGCCGTTCGCGCGGAGCGTATCGAAGGTCGAGTACGCGTTCGTGCTCGTGTTTCCGTAGAACTGATGGAGGTGGCTGATGCCCGGCTTGCACGGGTAGACGATCGGGTCGTCGTAGCCGAGATGACCTGCGCCGCAGATGAAGCGAAACGCACCGACCACGTCGGGCGCTGCGGACACGGGAATCGCGCCCGTTCCCCACGCCGCTTGCAAGCCTGCGTCGACGTCGAAATTCGACGGAATGGGCGTGAAGCCGGAGATGGTGTCCGACGGACCGGTCGCCGCCGTGACGGGCGGAAGCGGTGGTGGACATGACTGCGCGTCGATCACCGTCGCATCGCCGACATCATCCATTCCGGCGTCGAGCGACGCATCATTCCCGGCATCCGAGCTGTTTGGCGCGTTCGACCCGCATGCGAGCAGCAGCGAGACCCCCAAAATCGTGCGACGCATCATCTTCGGACCATAAGACGAGGCGATTCGCAGGTTGCGCCAAACGCAGCGCACGATGCGCCGCTGGTGCACGAACATGGATTGCGTTCGATCCAGATCGCGGGATGCCTGCCGAAAAAGGCCAATGGTTCTTGGAAATCCAGTCGGGCGCCAACTTTGCAAGGAAGCAGTCCGTGATCATCACGCAGAACAAGGTCACCGACAGCGCGCTCTTCGGATGGCTCGCAGACCGCGCGTGGCTCGGCGCGCTGGTCGTCGCTTCGATCGTGGGTGTGCTCCTCATCGGCAGCGTCAGCTCGGCTGCGACGCAAGGTCATCGCACCGTCGCGCATGCAGCGAAGGCGATGGTGCACGCTCGCTCAGCCGATCGTCACGTGGGTCATCACACGCCGGCCGTGAAGCCCGTGAGGCCCGTCGTCACGCACGCTCACCGACCGCATCATCACCGCTGACGCGCCAAACGGATCGCGAGACGTGCCGCGGCTTCGTCGCCGAGGCGTGCTTGGGCTTCGAGCAAACGCATCGCGAGCTCGTGGCGATCTCCGAGGAGCGCGTGCGCCGTCGCAGCATCGACACGCTCGAGATCTTCGCGGCGAACGCCCACGACGCTCGACCACGTCGCGCGGAGATCTTCCTTCGCGCGCTGCACGTCGCCGGCCTGCGCGATGCCGAGCGCGCTCGCGATGGCGTGCGCGAGCTGCTGAATCATTCGCTCGATGTAGTCCTGTCGTTGCACGTGGAGCGAGAACCCACGAACACGACACGAATTCCCGTTCCTCTCACAAGAGGCGCGTGCCGAGCGTGATGCCGGGCCAGATCGCGACGTGCCATTCGCTCGCGGGGCGCGTGACGGACCATGAGCCGTAGGGGCTCGTGTTCGTGTCGGTCGGGTCGTTCGACTCGAGGACGTTGAACGTCGGGCCCGCGAACAAGCGGACGCGCGAGACGAGCTCGAGGTCGAACAGGACGCGGACTTGCGACATCTGCACGCTCCGCGATGATTGGAACGCGGAGAGATCGTGGTGGATGAAATCGACGTCGATGCCGAGGCGTTCGCTCGCGTCGGCGTGGAAGCCGATGCCGCCGCCGAACGCGAAGCGCGCGCCGTCGGGGCCGGGGCGAACGCCCACCGCGAGGATCGCATGCGTGTATTTTCCACCGAGCTGGCCGCCTGCCATGAAGAGGCCGCTCTCGGAGCCCCACACGTCGACGTGGTGGCGGCCGCGCTTGATGATGTTCACGACGCCGATCGGCGCGTCGGACTCGTCGGCGATGTTGATGACGCCGAGCTGTAGACCGTGGACTTTGCCGCTCGCGACGTTGACCGCGCCCGAGATCTGCGCACCGCTCACGTCGCCGTGGGCGATGTTGACGGCGCCCGCGATTTGCGTGCCGTCTACGTTGGCCGCGACGTTGATCGCTCCGGCGATTTGCGCGCCGCTCGCGTCACCGGAGACGTTGACCGCGCCGGCGATCTGCGCGCCGTCTGCGTCGCCAGCGATGACGTTGACCGCGCCGGAAATCTGCGCGCCGCGGAGCTCGTGCGTCGTGACGCCGAGCGCGCCGTTGACGCTGAAGCCCGCGACGTCACGCGCCACCGTTCCGACGGCGCCGATCGAGAGCCAGCGCGTGTCGCGCGCGCGCGTCGCCGACGAGAAGCCGACGAACGGAACGAGATCGATCGCGAACGGCATCGTGTACGCCTCGTGCTCTTTCGCAGCGGCGACGACGGGAGCCGCGTGCTGCGCGACGGGCGGAGGAGGCATGCGCGGCGCGACGATGACGGGCGGTGGCGCCACGATCGCGGGCGGCGCGACATCCGTCTGCGCCTCGGGAGGCGCCGATTCTCGGCGCATCATCGCGACGAGGAGAAGCTCGAGCGTCTCCTCGGCGACGGCGTGATCTTTCGACAGCTCGACCTGGCGCGTGACCTGCCTCGTACCTTGGCTCAGGCCGACGATGACCTTTCCGTTGATCTCGGTGACGAACAAATGAATCGCCGCGCCGAGGCCTGGCGCGCTCACGCCTTGGCCGAGCGCCACCGAGAGGCGCGCACGAAGCGTGACGACGTCGAAGCCGGGCGCCTGCACGTCGAGATCGACGACGGCGGCCGCGCTCTCGTCTGCGCCGGCCGCGGACGCGCCGAAACAACCGACACCGAAGGCAATCGCAAACGCGCCGAGGAACGTCTTCGTCTTCATGCGCCTGAAGTGCCCGCGGCCGCCGCGATCGTTCATCGGAGCGTGTCCAAGATCGTCCGCGCTTCGTTCTGGCGATACGCGCCCAGCTCGCCGTTTGCGAACGGTTCGAGCGCTTGACGCGCCTCTGGCCGGCCGAGGCGAACGAGACAAAGCGCGCGCTGCCACTTCGCGTCGACGAGGAGCGGGCTCTTGCCCGCGAGCGGAATGTAGCGGTCCCACGCATCGAGGGCGCGCGTGTAGTCCTTTTCGTCGAATTGGAGACGCTCGGCTTCGCGATACGCGCGGAGCGCGCGATGCTCGCTGTCGTCCGGTGCTGCGGGCTTGATCGTGCGCGTGACGCTCCGGACGGGCGCGGTGGCGCTCGACTCGACGAGAGGCGTGACGACGGACGCGACCGGCGCGACGGGCGCCACGGAAACGATCGGCGCGATCGTCGTCGGCGTCGTCGTCGCGATCGGCGTCGTTGCGATCGGTTGCGGTGCATGACGATGCTCGCGCGTGACCGCGGCCCAGACGGAAGCCGCGGCAAGAACGGCCGCGATCGGCATCACCCATCGAATCGCCCGCAGCGGTCGCTTTCGCGGCGCCTTCAGCACGCGGTCACGAAGCGCGCGCTTTCGAGTCGCGTCCATAGCGCCCTCTTCACGCAGCGCTCGCGTCGCTTCTTCGAGAGTCATGGCTTCTCCTCCTCGAGCGCTTCGCGCAGCTTCTTCTTCGCGTGAAAGAGACGCGTGCGGACGGTGCCTTCCGGCGCGCCGACGATCGCCGCCGCTTCGGCCGACGTCTGCTCTTCGACCTCGCACAGGACGAACGCGATCCGCTGATCGAGCGGGAGCGCGTCGAGCGCGCGCTGAAGACGGGCAGCGAGCTGTCTCCGCTCCGCCTCGCGATCGGGCGGCGAGGCCGGCGCGCGTGGCTCGTCCTCGAATCGGTTCAGCATCGCGCGTCGCCTCGCGGCCGTGCGCACGTGATGCCGCGAGCAGTTCTGCGCGATCGACAGAAGGAACGTCCGAACGCTCGCGTCGCCGCGATATCGCGCCGCAGCCGCGGGGAGCGCAAGAAATACGTCGTGCACGAGATCTTCTGCGGCTTGGTCGTCGCCCACGAGCCGCCTCGCGAACGCGTACACACGCTCGGCGTGCGCGTCGTACACGGCGGCGAGCGCCGGCGCCGAGCCCGATGCCACACGCGCCAAGAGCTCGAGATCTTCACAGTCGCTCCGAGGCCGCGACGACTGGCCTTCGTCGCGCGTGCCTAGCAATGGAACGATTCCGAACGCCGTCGTCATGCCTGCGTTGTGTGTGTGTTCCCGCTCGCCCGCGGATCGTTCAAATCTTTTTTCGCTGAACGAAACCACGTCGTTCGGGCACTCGGGGGCGGAGGTCGAGATGAACGGTTTCAATCGATTGTTCGTGGCTTGCGGAGTTTTTGCGCTGAACGGCTGCTTCGCCGTCCAAGGCAACGGACACCCCGTCGTCGACGATCGGACGACGGGATCTTTCGATGCTGTCGAGGCCGACACGTCGCTCGACGTCGAGGTCACGTTCGGGGAGACGCCGTCCGTCACGATCACGACCGACGGAAATCTCCTCGCGGACATCAAGACCGAGGTCGTCTCTGGAACGCTCCGCATTCGCGACACGGTCGACATCTCGCCGCGAACGCCTTCGCTCGTGAGCATCGTCGTCCCCACGCTCCGCGCCGCCGACGCCGACGGCTCCGGCGCGATGCGCGTCACGGGATTCAGCGAGCCCACCTTTCACCTCGGCAATCACGGCTCCGGCGCCGTCACCGCGTCGATCCAAGCCGGCGCGCTCGACGTCGTGCTCGACGGATCCGGCGGCACCACGATCTCGGGGGACACCGACGAGGTCGCGATCACCGACGACGCATCCGGCTCGCTCGACGCGTCGGCGCTCGTCGCGCGCGGCGCCGTCGTTCACCTCGATGGAAGCGGCAGCGCGACGCTCGCGTCGACGGGCGCGACCGATCTCACGACGACCGGCTCCGGCTCGATCCACGCCGAGCTCGACGACGGCACGACAAAGCTCCTGTGCGCAGGCTCCGGCTCGATTCGCTGGCGCGGCGACGCCAAAGTCGTCGCGCAGTCGTCGACGGGCTCGGGCAGCATCGTGCACGAGTGATCTAAATCTAGAGCAGGATCTTCTTCCAACCGCCGGCGCGGAACTTCAGCGCCATCACGCTCGCGGCGAGGATGGCGTAGAGGCACGCCGAGATCCAGATGCCGTTGAGGCCCGCGTGGAGCTTGAGGCCCACGAACCATGCGCCCGGCACGAGGAGGCCGAAGACCAAGAGGAACTGCGCGACCGCGACGAACTTCGTCGATCCGGCGCCGAAGAGCGCCTCGCTCAAGATGAGCGCGATCGAGATGATGGGCGTCACCACGCCGACGAGCATCATCGGCTGGTGCATCGCTTCTTTGACGCCAGTCGTCGCCGCGAAGATCGAGATGACCTGCTCGCGGAAGATCAGGCCCTCGCACAAGCCGACGGCGCCGAAGACGATGAGGCCGAGTCGCACGCTCGCCCAGCCGAACGCGGCGGCTTCTTCGGGCTCTTTGCGGCCGAGCGACTGGCTCACGAGCGTCGCCGTGGAGGTGCCGAACGCGATGCACGCCGTGAAGGTGAGCATCATGATCTGGATGATGTTCGTCGTGGCTGCGCCGTTGACGGCCTCGACCATGCCCTCGTCGAGGACGTTCACGATCTTCGTGAAGAGCGCGAAGCCGAACATCATGACGATCGTCGCGAGCGCGGCGGGGATCGAGAGCTTCATCATGTCCCACGTGAGCGGGCGCGAGATGTTCGACCAGCGAATCGGATGGAAGTCGCTGCGGTGGAGGAAGACGTAGACGAGCATCACGATGAGGCCGATCCACGTCGAGACGAACGCCGAGAAGCCTGCGCCGGTCGGCCCCATTTGAGGTGCGCCGAGGTGGCCGAAGATGAAGACCCAGCACAAGACGATGTTGGCGAGGTTCATGATCAGCGACGCGACGAAGTGGTAGGTCGTGCGGCCGATGCCGTCGAAGAAGCCCTTCACGGCCTGCGTCATCGACATCGACACGAACGCGAAGAGGCGCCAGTGCGTGTACGAGACCGCGATTTGCCGGACGTCGGGGGAGGGGATGAGGCGCTCGAGGATGGTCGGAATGAGAAGGAACGCGGCGATCGACGTGAAGAGGCCCCCGATGAGGGTGAACCAGATGGCGTTGGCGAGGGCGGCGCCCGCCGCGTGGAATTTCCCTTCGGCGTAGCGGCGGGCCGTGATGGCCTGGGTGCCGACGCTGATGGCGCCGAGCGAGCCGCCGAAGAGCCACACCAAAATGAGCGAAGGCTGGAGAGCCGACTGAGCGTTCGAGGCCACGAGCTGGTCTGGAAGATGGCGAAAATACACGTCGTCCACGACGTTGACGGACGACTGCATGAGCATCGCGAAGACCGTCGGGATGGCGAGCTTCAGGATCGTGGAGGTCTTGTTCGCCGAGAAGTCGACGTTTGAGGCGGTGGCTCCCTCCATGACGATCCGGGAGGCGTTTACCACGCTTAGTTGACAAGCCCAACGCTTCGGGTGCAAACCGTTGAAACGATGAGGCGTCCTTTCAAGCTCATGCTCGCCGTTTCGTTCGCGATTGGCGCCATCGTCGCCGCGTGCGGCGGCGCGAAATATCCGAACTGCGACAACGACACGGACTGCAACGCGGACGGCCACAAGGGCGTCTGCGTCGACGGAAAATGCGTGGCTTGCCGCGACAATGGTGGCTGCGCGAACGGCGAGCAGTGCAAGCTCGGCCAGTGCGTTCCGCCGGACGATTTCTGCGACGACTCGCACCCGTGCTCGGGCACCTGCAAGGACCACCACTGCCAGAAGGTGTCCGCGCAGGTCTCGCGCGACCCGACGGCGTGCGATGACGAGCACTTTTGCCCGAGCGGCGAGCACTGCCAGAACGGCCACTGCGTGGCGCCGCCCAGGGGCGGTCCCGGCTGCCAGGATTTCCCGCCGCCGAAGTACGCCTACGAGTCGCCGGAGCTGACGGAAGACGCGAAGAAGGTCGTCCAGCGTCTCGCGGCTTGTTTGACGACCGGCACGCTCAAGGGCGCGCACGTCCTGCTCGTCGGCCACTGCGACGCGCGCGGCGAGTACGAGTTCAACATGGGCCTCGGCGCCGAGCGCGCGGAAGGCGCGAAGAAGCTGCTCATGTCGCTCGGCGTTCCGGCGGACGTGATCAACACGACCTCGCGCGGCAAGCTCGACGCCGTCGGCAACGACGAAGCGGGCTGGGCCAACGACCGCCGCGTCGACATCGAAATTCGCTGAGCACTGGACTCGAACGAGTCGCGGTATGATGCGAACGTGCGTCGCTGCGTGCTGGGAGGGGTGATCGTCGGAGCGGCGAGCGTCGCGGCGTGCGCGCTTTTTCCGTCCCTCGACGGCCTCAGCGGCGATGGCGGCGCGTCGGGCGATGCCGGCATCGACGTCACGACGAACGACGCGATGGCGGACGCACCCGCCGACTCCATGTTCGACGCCGCAGAGACGACGACGACGGACGCCGGAGCTTCATTCTCGTGCGCGAACAGCGACGCCGCGTTCTGCGACGACTTCGACGACAGTGATGCGAGCACGTTTGCGAAATGGCCGAAGACGATCACCTTCGGCGGTGGCACCGTCACGCGGATCGCATCCGACGCGTCGTCGCCCTTCGCGGTCGAGTTCACCGTGCCAGGCTCGGACGGCGGCGTGGTTCAGGCAAACCTCCAGCACGCGTTCATTTCCGGTCCGACCACCTTCGCGCGGTACGCGTTCGACCTGCGCGTGGTGAAGTACCCCACGGTCGGCTCGTTCAACATCGCGCCGGTCGCGCTCACGGGCTCGACGACCACGGGCGCGGTCGACGCCATCGCGCTCAAGGCGACGACGGCGCCGAATTTCGTCGAGCAGATCGAGACGGACGCCGGCTCGTCGACCGTGCCGCACGCTCTCTCGCTCAAACCCGTTCAAGGCGCGTGGACGCACGTGCGCATCGAGTGGACTATCGCAGGCTCCACGATCACCGCCCACGTCTACTTCGGAACGACGGACGTGAGCGGAGCGGTCGTGCTCGATCCGAGCTCGGCGTTCACGAGCACCCCCGAGATCACCGCGGGCGTCAGCTTCGAGGCCGCGTCTACGAACGGCGCCATCATCGACGTCGACAACGTCACGTTCGAAATGAAGTGACTAGCGCTCGTTGCGCGCGGTCGCGTTGCGTCGTGCCGACGTATCGGGCGGCGGGAGCGGGGCGCCGAGCTTCGCGTGGAGGCGTCGCGCAGGCTCGCTGTCGGGGTGCGTCTCGAGGATCTCTTCGAGGACGGCGCGCGCTTCGACGTGCTTGCCGCTCTGGTCGAGGACGTTCGCGAGGGCGACGCGCGGCTCCGGCGACGAATCATGCAGAATCCACGTATCGACGGCGCGGCGCGCGTCGCGGTAATCGCCTGCGCGCACGGCGGCGTTCGTCCACGCCTTGAGGGCGCGCGTGTCGCTCGGGTGCCTCTGGGCGAGCGAGCGCGCTTGATCGAGCTTCTCGTGGAGGCGATCGCGCGGGGGCGGCTTGTCGCCGCTCGGCTGCGGCTCGGCGTTGTTCGCGGGCGTCACGAACGGCGCTTGCATCGCGAGCGGCGCG
>Ga0207677_10001709_pt1 | contig 11604 bp, 7 predicted proteins | sample KBSMisM42_FD_184311 | JGI IMG/M metagenome (GOLD analysis project Ga0207677, IMG submission 184311) | Miscanthus rhizosphere microbial communities from Kellogg Biological Station, Michigan, USA - KBS Miscanthus M4-2 (SPAdes) (version 2) | ecosystem: Host-associated > Plants > Roots > Rhizosphere...
AGCGTGATCGGCTGGCCAGCGCGTGCCTCGAGCTCCTGCATCGCCGTCGGGAACGACTGCGCCGCGCCGATGTCGACGAAGTCCAGCGGGCCAGTGACGTCGCGGGCCGTGGCGCCGATCGCCGAGCCTGTGAACGTCGAGCGCTTGCCGGCCGAGAACGCGCCGAGCGCCGAGGGCGGGAGCGCGAGCACGAGCACGACCGGCACCGCGATCACGCCCAGGGCCCACGCCGTCCGCGGCTCGAGCGGCTCCTCTTTCTCCGTGCGGGCCGTCCACAGACGGCCGATCGCTGCGACGGACATGATCACGGCGCCCATGGGCACGAGCCACGCGGTCCGCGACGAGAGGTAGAGGTAGGTCCGCCCGGTCAACCACAGCGTCGTGAACATGACCGCCCACCCCAGCAGAACGAGCCCGATCGCCACACGCATCGGGCTCCAGCGGAGCCTCGTCGCCTCGACCGTGACCGCACTCATCCCCAGATCACCTGCGCCCATAAGCACGCGACCAGCGTCACCGCGGCAACGACGATCAACACCGTCCGGAAGAACCCCTTCGAGAAGGTGCCCACGTAGAGCGCCCCGAGCTTCAGGTCCATCATCGGTCCGAACACCAGGAAGGCGAGCTGCGCGGACGGACCGAACGCGGTGAACGACGCAGCGACGAACGCGTCGGATTCCGAGCACAGGGACAAGAAGAACGCGAGCGCCATCATCGCGAGGATGCTCAGCACCGGCAGCGCCGCCAGCCGGTTCGCGAGCGACGCCGGCACGAACGTCTGGATCGTCGCGGCGACCAAGCCGCCGACGATCAGGAACCGCGCCATGAACACGAGGTCGCCCGACAGGTGCGTGATGAACCGCCTGCCGCGGGGCTCGTCGTGGTCGTCGGGCTCGTCGGTCACGGTGGCGCCGCGCAGCAACGCACCCGGCGCGCGGGCGCCGATCACCCAGCCGACACACATCGCGACGATCATCCCGAGCACGAACCGGCCGCCGACCATCAGCCATTGCGAATCGCGTCCGCGATAGGCCACGAACGTCGAGGCGATCACCACCGGGTTCACGATGGGCGCGGCGAGCATGAACGTGACCGCCGCCGCCGGTGAGAGTCCCTTGCGCGCGAGCCGGCGCCCGACCGGCACGGAGCCGCACTCGCAGACCGGGAACGCGATGCCCGCGAGCGCGGCGGCGGGGATCTGCACCGCCCGGGGCAACGCCGCCATGCGTGCGAACGACGACGTCGGGACGAACACCTCGATCGTCGCCGACACCATCGCGCCGAGCGCGACGAACGGCATCGCCTCGATCAACAGCGAGCCGAAGACGATCAGCAGGTTCCGGAGCCACGCGATCTGCATCGGGTGGCCGAACCGAGCGAACAACGCGACCGCCGCGAGCATCAGCGTGACCCACAGCCAGGTGCGCTCCGGCGCCTGGCGCGCCGGCGCCGGAGGTGCGGTCTGCGGCTCGGTTCGGGTGGTCGCCATCAGCAATAGCTCCCGAACCGCACCGCGTAGCTCGCGAACGCGTCGGCGAACAGCGGCGACCCGTCCGGCGCCCTGTCGGCCTTCAGGGCGGCCACGACGTCCTGCGCGGAGATCGTCGTGCCGTCGCTCCGATCGAGGAAGACGCCGCCCGCGACCACCGTGTCGGTTCCGGCAGGCGCTGGGACCGTCGCATCCTCGGCGCCCTGCGCTGAGCCGGTCCCGCTCACGACCACCGTCGCATCTGGCACCGCGCGGAACACCTCGTTCATGATCGACGACAGCGCCTTCCCGTCGGCACCTTCGGGTCCATCGAGCGCGACCGCAAGCAGATCGGGTGTCGCGTCTTCGCCCCAGCCCCGGGATAAGACGCCGCGCACGGCGCCGGCCGGGTCCGCGCCGCCCGACACCGTGCGGTCGCGGACCGGGCCGGTGCCGTACCACGCGTCGCCGGTCAAACCCGCATCGCCCAGCGCCGTCGACACGAGCCCGATCTTGGCCGCGCCGCCGGTCGTTCGGTCGAGGTCGTCCCCGAGCGTGGCGATCACCGGCTGCGGCGAGCCGGGCCCGAACGCGCGCACGACCTTGCCGTTCTCGTTGCGGATCATCGCGCCCGTGATGCCGTGCTGCGAGGGGAGTCCGCCGGTGCCGATCGTCGTCTCCACCGCGATCGGATCGTTCGGAACCGAGCCGGTCGTCGCCCTTCCTTCGGCCGTATGGACGCCCGTGGGCAGGTCGGGGAAGGGCGGACGCACACCCGGCGTGCCGATCCCCTTTTCAACGATCAGCACGACGAGGGGTGTCCGCGCTCCGGACTCCACGATGTCCGGGATCGCCCTTCCGGCGCGAACCTCGGGGTGCGGACGGTGCAGTCCGAGCAGCGGTTCCAACGTCGGCGCCACCTGATCAAGGGAAACCCCGGCGGGCGATCGACCGCTCCGGACCCCACGGCCGATGAACGAATAACCCACCGATCCCGCCGTCGCGGAGACGGCCTCCGAGGGCCAGGCCACACCGTTGGTGACGACTGGAGCCGCCCCGGCGACGCCGATCACGTCGGGGGAGCGTCCGTCGTAGGTCCCGGCCGTGATCAAGGTACGGAGATCCGCGGGCAAGGAGCAGAACGGAGCGGGGGCGGCGACCGCCGCGGCGTCGGATCGACACGAGTTCCCCACACAGCCGATCCGCAGCACCGCCGCGGGTATCCCGATCAGCGCCAGGGCCACCAGGAGCACGGTCAGGCGACGACCTGTGTTCATCACGTCACGGTACCCGCGAGGTGGTCGTCGCACGACCGTCGGTCTGGTTACCTACTGGGCCATGCCTCGCCGCACCCGTCGTATCGTCGCGCCCTTGCTCGTGGCGTTCGCCATCCTCGTGCCGCTCGTGATGAGCGCACCCGCGCCCGCCGCGCAGTCCGATCAGGACCTGGTGAACCTCGCGTGCGGTCTGCCGCACCGCTATCTGGTGCGCACGTGGAACGGATTCAGTCCGGACCGCGGACCGGAGCTCACCGCGATCCCGGCCGAGCCGAACTTCATGGGGGCCGGCCTGCCGCACGTGGGGCCGTGGGACTACATCCAGCACGTGCCGATGTTCTGGTACGGGCCGGGCCACATCAAGGCCCAGGGCGAGGTCGGGGGGAACGTCACCCTCGCCGACGTCGCACCCACGCAGGCGAAGCTCCTCGACTTCAACGGGTTCACTGCCCCCGACGGCACCGCGCTGAGCAACGCGATCCAGCCGGGCCAGAAGCCGCCGAAGCTCGTGGTCGTGCTCGTCTGGGACTCGGCCGGCATCAACGTCTTGCAGAAGCACGAGGCGCAGTGGCCGTACCTCCGCTCCTTGATCCCCGACGGCACCTGGTACAAGGACGCCTACGTGGGGTCGTCGCCGACGTCGACGGCGCAGGACCACGCGACGATCGGGACCGGCGCGTTCCCGATCCACCACGGCATCGTGGCGCACCACTTCCAGCTCGGCGGCCAGGACACGACGCCGTACCAGATCGGCCCCAACTTCTTCGTCGATCCGACGTTCGCGGATATCTACGACCAGGCTGAGGGCAACCAGCCGATCGTCGGGATGGTCGCGACCGCCGACATCCACCTCGGGATGATGGGGCACGGCAGCTTCTGGAACGGCGGCGACCGCGACATCGCCATGACCCGGACTCCCCCCGTGCAGACGACGTCGACGGCCGAGGGCGACGTATGGAACCTTCCGAAGGTCGACTCGGCTTACTACTCGGTGCCGTCCTTCCTCCAGAACGAGGAGGACATCCCCCAGGGCATCCTTGACAGCGTCGACCGCGCAGATGGCCGGAAGGACGGGATGTGGCGGTCCAACGACATCGCGCAGCTCGGGGACGGCTTCGACACCCCGGCGCGAACGGTCTTCGAGGAGCAGATCGTCGAACAGACGATCAAGAACGAGCATTTCGGGCAGGACGACACCCCCGACCTCCTCTACTTGAACTTCAAGGAGATCGACTACGTCGGGCACGTGTGGTCGATGGACAGCCCGGAGATGACCGACGCGGTCAAGTACCAGGACGAGGCGCTCAAGCGCTTCATCCCGTACCTGAACCAGCAGGTGGGCAAGAACAACTGGGCGATGGTGATCACCGCCGACCACGCGGCGATGCCCAACCCGCTCGACTCGGGCGGGTTCGAGATCTCGACCGGCGCGGTCTCGCAGGCGATCGAGTCCAAGTTCGACACGAACGGCGACTCCACGACGATCGTCGACAACGTCCAGCCCGGCTCGATCTTCCTGAACGAAGACGAGGTCGCGGCCAATAACACGACGATCGCCGACATCGCCCGGTACACCCAGACCTTGACGCAGGCGGAGACGTCCGGCGGGGGCGTCACCCCCAACCCCGGTCAGGAGAACGACCCGGTGTTCCAGGCGGTGTTCCCGTCGTCGATCTTGCCGGACCTCCCTTGCCTGCAGTCTGAGGTCAAGAGCACCAAGAACATCGTTTAGTGAGGTTCACGGTTCCCCCCTGCCGGTCTCGTATCCTTCGGTGGTTCTCGGACCGGTCGTGGTCCGACCAGGCAGAACGGAGCCCCCACCCCCATGGCCACCGATGAGATGGTGACGGTCCCCGAGGCCGCGGAGACCGACACCGGAGGTCGAGCCAGCCTCCTCGGCTCCTGGTGGGCGATCATCCTCACCGCCCTGGCGCTCGGCTTGGCCCTGGGCTGGCGGTTCCTGGCCGATCCGAGCCTGTCGGCCCCGACCCGCGACCCCGCCTGGTACACATGGCGCGCCCAGGTGATCTTGGACGCCAACCCGAACCGGGTGGTGCAGGAGTGGGGCCCCAACGGCCTCTTCGCGGCCGGCTACCGGGTGAGCGTGCCGGTGATGGGCGCCCTGCTGCAGCGGGTCGCCGGCATCGACCGGTACACCTTCTCGACGCTGTTCATGGTCGGGATCCCGGTGCTCGCCGGGCTCGCGCTCGCCGCGGCGTTCTATCGGAGCCGTCGCGACCCGGTCGTGATCCACATGGCGATGCTCGCGGCGGTCGCGCTGTTCCTGTCGACGCCCTACATCGGCTACCTCGACAACGCGACGGTCCTGTTCCTGCTGTGCCTGACCATCCCGTTCCTGCACGAGGCCCGAACGTCCTGGGGCGCACGGACCGCGCTGTTCCTGATCGGGATGGCGGCGGCGTTCACGCATCCCACGACCTGCGTGATCTTCGGCGGGATCTTGCTGTCCGTCTTCGGCTGGCATTTCCTGACGAGCCGGTTCTCGTTCGGGTCGGCGTTGAAGGCGGACGGGCCGATGCTGATGTCGGTCGGCTTCGGCATGATCGCCGGGCTCTCGTGCTGGGTGATCGGGATCTGGGGGTCGTCGGCGAGCCTGGCCGAGGCCGCGCTCCCACCGCCGTACACCGCGGAGTTCTTCGCCGCACGACTGCGTGAATGGACGTTGTCGATGCAGCCGATCGTGATCGTGCCGTTCATCGTGGTCGCGATCGGATCGACGATCCTGCGGGCGCGACGGTACGCCTCGCCGGCGCGCACCGAGGACGTCGCCTCGATCTGGTGGCTGCTGGCGTTCGCCGGCGCGCTCACCGTGATCACCGGCAAGGCGATCCCGTACTACCGGTTCATGAACGCGTCTGCGGCGCCGATGGCGCTCGTCGGGCTGGGCAGCTTCGCGGCGATCCACTGGTTCTTCAGTGACCGCCCGCGATCCAAGCTGATGGGCTGGGGCGGCGTCGCGCTCGTCGTGTGGGGCGCCCTCGGGTTCGTGATCCCGAAGATGGTGACCGACCTGCCGACCGACGAGGCCGTCGCGTTCCTGCCGAACGTGCGGATCGTCGTCATCGTCGCGGTCCTGTTGCTCGGCGTGCTCGTCGCGGTCCGCGGCTTCGGCGGCGACGTGATCCCGCGGGCGATCGCCGGCGGGTTGGCGGCGGTGCTGATCGTCGGGTCGCTCGGCGTCGTCCTGTACGACGGGCTCCAGCGCCGGTGGGTGTCCGACACGAACCAATGGGCGAACCAGGACGTGCGCACGTCGCTCGCCGCCGTGCACGAGGTGGTCGCCGCCGCAGGCGACCGGCCGAACGTCCTGCTCGTGAACTACCTCGACAGCGACGACCCGGCGACCGGCACGAACACCGCCTACGGCTGGGCGAAGACCTGGACCAACGTGTTCCGGACGGGCCTGCCGGGTGACGCGTCCGAGCGCTCGGTGACCTACCTGGGGACGGTCGACAACTTCCTCGCCGGCGTTCCGACGACGTCCTCGGTCGACAGCAGCGGCTACAACGACATCGCGCGCCAGCACTTCTGCGAGGCGCAGTGGATCGACCAGTACTGCACCGTCGACGGCGACACGCAACCGGACTACGCGGCTCGGTTCCAGCAGTATCCCGAGGCGCCGGTCGTCTTCCTGATCGGCCAGTACTACGAGCAGGGACTATGCAACGGTGTCCCGAACTGCGACGAAGCGAAGCGGAAGGAACTGTTCGACCAGGCCACCGCGAACGCGACGCAGATCGGCGACGACGTCTGGGTGTTGAACGGCTCGTTCTCGGGCGGCACCGAGAACGGCACCGCGCTCTACACGCCGCCACCCGACGTGGTCACGCAGGCGGAAGCCGCGGGAACCGCGAAGGGTGAAGAGCTGCAGAACCACCCTGGCGCGTTCGCCAACATCGGGCACAACCTGCTGGTGCTGGCGATCCTCGCGCTGATCCTGATCGTGCCCGGTTGGCTGGCGTCGTCCTGGTTCGGGCTTCGCACATCGATCGACCGGATCGCGCTGATCCCCGGCATGTCCATCGTGATGCTGATGCTGTCCGGGATCGCGGTGCTCGCCGTCTGGCGTGGCTCGCTGACCACGACGAAGGGCTGGGCGGTGGCCCTCGTCGCGGTCGGGCTGGGCGGTGCGCTCCGCGGCGCCGACGCCTGGTTGAAGCGGCCGCTCGAAAGCTTCGCCGGATTCTTCAACAAGCTCTTCTCGCCGTTCTCGAAGCGCGCGTTCGCGGTGCTGCTGTCGATGCAGTTCCTCGCACAGGCCGGGCAGGGCGCGGTGCAGGGCGCGATCGGCAAGTCGATCGGGTTCGGCGGTCAGAAGGGGTTCGACATCCAGAACGTGCCCTCGGCGGACTACCTGTTGAAGGTCGTGCTGTTCCTGTACGTGCCGTACACACTGATCAGCCCGTTCATCGGGGTGTTCATCGACCGGTTCGCGCGCCGGCGCGTGATGTGGTGGGCGAGCTGGATCGTCGCGGCGATCGTGACCGTGGTCGCGGTCGTCGTGTTGATCCCGCTCGGGTCGCAGTCGTCGGAGGGCAAGACGGCTGCGACGATCGGGCTGATCGTCGCGCTGATCGCGGCTCAGGCGGTCGCGCGGATCGCGCTCGCCGTGAAGTCGGCAGCATTGCCGGATGTGTCGAGCGGCAAGGACCTGCTGCAGGGCAACGGCCTCTCGCAAGCCGGTGGCGCACTCGCGCAGATCGGCGGGATCGTCGTCGGCGTCGCGTTCGGCGGTCTGATCGCGTCGTGGGTCGGCGTGATCGCCGGCGCCGGCATCCTCGTGATCTGCGCGCTTGTCGCGATGCAGATGCAGCACGTCGAGGCCGCCGCGCACCAGACGACGTTCGCACAGGAGGCCGGCCAGATCATCCGCAACATCGTCGCGGGCATCAAGGAGGTCGCCGGTCGCGCACCGGCCGCGATCGGCCTGATCTCGTTCCAGATGATGCGGTATCAGTTCTGGGGCTTCGGCCTGTTCGTGTTCGCGCTCTACGCGAAGAACCTCGTACAGGGTGGGGCCGACAAGGCCGACACGCTCTCGCTCGTGCTGTCGGGGCTCGGCGGCCTCGTGGGTGGTGCGCTCGGTCTCGTGATCGCGCAGAAGTACAAGGACCGCATCGCGCCCATCCGGCTGCTGCTGTTCTCGATGTTCCTGATGGGCGGCTCGGCGCTCGTGTTCGGTGCGATGGTCTCGAAACTCGGGTTCGCGCTATTGCTGTTCTGCGGGTTCTTCTCGTTCTTCTTGGGCAAGATCTCGTCGGACACCATCACGCAGCAGGCGATGCCGGACGACTTCCGCGGCCGCGCCTTCGCGCTCTACGACATCGCGTACAACCTCGGGTTCATCGTGCCGGCGCTGATCCTGTCGGCGATCTGGGTCGAGGGGAGCGCCTCGCGCACGCGCGTGATCCTGATCGTGTCGGGCGTGGTCTTCATCGGGCTGACGTTCCTGGTGGCGTTGTGGTCCAGGAAGGTCCGCGATCAGTTCGCGCCGCAGGACGACCTGGTCGAAGGTGACGAGCTGGTCGCCGGTGATGTCGGCGCCTGAGCGCGCCGGCGGCTTCCGAGCACTCGCGGCATCCTGGCGTCCGGCCGAGGTCGGTCTGGTCGCGCTCCGCGTCGTCGCCGTCGTGACGGTGATCGTCGGCGTGCCCCACTACCCGGACTCGGCCGCGCACCGCTTCTACGACATCGCGCACCAGCCGGGCATCCCATGGCGCGACACTCCCGTGGAGTACGCGATCGGCGACTACGTCGTGATCCGCGCGGTCGGCTGGGGGAGCCTCGCACTCACGCGGATGCTGCTCGCGATCGTCGCGTTCACGGCGGACCTGGTCGCGTGGCGCGCGGTGGCCCGCGGCTGGGGCCGCGACGCCGCGATCCGCTACCTGTGGCTCGGCGCGCCGCTGCTGATCTTCATCTACCGGAGAAGCGACCTCGTGCCGGTCGCGCTCGCCGCGCTCGGTCTGGCGTGGGCGCGTCGTGACCGGGAAGGCGCCGGGGGGATCGCGCTGGGCGTGGCGGCGCTGAGCAAGCTCTGGCCGGTCGTCGTCGCCCCCGCCCTCGCGCTGGAACGGAAGACGCGCGCGCTGACGACCGCCGTGATCGCAGCCACTGCCGGGATCGTCGTCTGGATCGCGATCGGCGGGCTCGACGCCCTGCGACAGGTCGGCACCTTCCGTGGATCGACCGGCTGGGAGATCGGGTCCACGATCGGCGTGCCGGTGTGGGCGTTCACGGGTCAGCACCGGTTCGAGGAGGGTGCGAACCGCGCCGGCACGATCCCGGCGGGCGCCCCCGAGGCGCTGCTCGCCCTGGCGGTCCTGACGGTGACGGCGATCTGGCTCCTCGCACGACGTCGCGACGAGCAGCCGGCCGGTGCTCCGGCGCTCGCCGCGGTGGCCGCGCTGCTCGTCTTCTCGCCGGTGTTCAGCCCGCAATACGTGGCGTGGTTGCTGCCGTGGGCGGCCGTCGCCGGAGGCGACGGCCGCCGGTGGACCTGGCTCGGTGTCGCGCCGGTGATCATCACCGGCGCGCTCGTCACGATCTGGTACATCGACGTCGACCTCGGCCCGGGCGGCAACCAGCTCGTCCTCGGCGCTCGTAACCTTTCCGTGGCCGTGATCGTCGTCGTCTACCTCGTCGAAGCGTTGCGGACCCGGCGTGCCTGAGATCGCGTCCCACGACGGCACGCGACTGCACGTCGAGGTCGAGGGGGAGGGCGAGCCGGTGACCGTGTTCGCGCACGGGCTCACGAACTCGTGCATGGAGTTGGCGGCGTTCACGCCGATGGCGCCGGGCACCAAGGTTCGCTTCTGCTTCCGCGGGCACGCGCACTCGGGGACCCCGGAGCCCGGCCACTACCGGTTCGCGGACTTCGCCGACGACCTCGACGCCGTCGCGACCGCGTACGGCGCGACCCGTGCGGTCGGCACGTCGCTCGGTCAGGGTGCGATCACGCACCTGCTGGGACGCGACCCCGATCGGTTCGAACGGATCGTCTTCGTGTTGCCGGCCGCGCTCGACCTGAGGATGACCGACAACGCGCGGTTCGACCATGTCGCCGATCTCCTGGAGACCATGCCGGTCGACGAGGCCGTCGAGGCGATCGTCGCCGACTCGAAGCGCCGAGCCGAGTACGACGAGAAGCCCTGGCTCCGCGAGCTCGACCTGTTCCTGTGGCAGGACCTGAACGCGGTCGGTGTCGCGCGGTCGATCCGCGAGATCACGCGCGACACCGCGATCGCCGACCGGGAGCTGCTCCGTGCGGTCACGGCGCCGACCCTCATCCTCGGGCAGGAGGGAGACGAGATCCATCCGATCGAGCTCGCACGGCTCCTCGTCGAGCTGATGCCGAACGCGGAGCTGGTGGAGCTCGGTTCGGAGGACGAGCTCATGGGTCGCTTGCCGGAGCTCGTCACCCGCGTCGCCGCGTTCCTCGCGGTGGACGGGTGAACGCTCCAGCGACGAGCCGTAGCGACCTGATCGGCTCCTTGCTCGCGGTCGCGATGGGCGTGTTGTTCGCGTGCGTCGTGATCGTCGGCGCTGGTCTCTTGCAGGGGGAGCCGCCGTTCACGCTGCTCTGCCTCCGGTTCGGCCTGACGGCCATCATGCTCGCCGTGCTGGCGCTCGGGACCGGCCGCCCGCTGATCCCCGCGCCCGGCGAGCGGCTGGGTCTCGCGCTCGTCGGCCTCCTCGGCTACGGCACCGAGTCCGCGCTGTACTTCAGCGCGCTGAACCACGGGAGCGCTGCGACGGTGACCTTGCTCTTCTACCTGTACCCGGTGTGGGTGATGCTCGCGGCGAGCCTGCTCGAGCGGCGAGTGCCCGCTCGCACGCTGGTGCTGTCCCTCGTGATGGCGCTCGTCGGGGGCGCAACCGTGATCGTGGGCGGCGCCGGCGTCGACATCGAGACGGCCGGGATCGTGCTCGCGCTCGGGTGCTCACTCGCCTATACGGGCTACCTCGTCGCGACGGAGCGGATCGCGGTCGCGACGAACCCCATGACGACCGGCTTGTGGGTCGCCGCCTTCGCCTCGATGTCCAACCTCACCTACGCGGTCGCGTCGAGCTCGTGGAGCCTGCCCAGCGGCAGGCTCGCCCCATTGCGCGTGATCGTGATGGCCGCGTTCACCGCGGGCGCGTTCCTGTGCATGATGGCGAGCCTCCGGCGGATCGGCGCGGTGCGCAACGGGATCATCGGCGTCCTCGAGCCGCTGACCGTCGCGGTGCTCGCCGCGATCTTCCTCGGGGAACCCATCACGGCAACCGTGATCCTCGGCGGGGTCCTGATCCTCGGCGCCGGCGCGATCGCCACGATCGCCGGCCAGCTGCGGATCCGAGAGCCGGATCTCTAACCGAACGCTTGACCCGCCCGGTGGTCGACTGTTAACAATCTGCGAGTCCGCGAAGGCAGTCGACGATGGAGGCCCTTCAAGGGGGGACCAGCATGGGGAAGAGGGCCTCAAGCGAACGCGGCGTGCGCGAGTAGCGTTCGATCGATGGGGGACGTCTACGACGCGGTCGTGATCGGTGGGGGCCACAACGGCCTCGTGACCGGGTTCTACCTAGCGCGCGCCGGCATGCGGTGCCTCGTGCTCGAGCGGCGCGACATCCTCGGGGGTGCCTGCAACACCGAGGAGTTCGCACCCGGGTACCACGCGTCCACCGGTGCCTACGTCCTCTCGATGCTCCGCGAGGCGATCTGGCGGGACATGCGCCTCGTCCGCCGGGGTGTCCACGTCGACCCGGCGGGCCCGACCCTCAACGTCTTCCCGGACGGCGCGCGGTACCTGCTCGGAGACGACATGGCCGACAACGTCGAGGAGACGAAGCGCT
>Ga0207677_10001712_pt1 | contig 11602 bp, 5 predicted proteins | sample KBSMisM42_FD_184311 | JGI IMG/M metagenome (GOLD analysis project Ga0207677, IMG submission 184311) | Miscanthus rhizosphere microbial communities from Kellogg Biological Station, Michigan, USA - KBS Miscanthus M4-2 (SPAdes) (version 2) | ecosystem: Host-associated > Plants > Roots > Rhizosphere...
GGTCGTCCTGCCCAACTGAGCAATCGTCCGCCGCGCGTCCCTCCCACGCGCGGCGGGCACCCGCGTCCGTTCAAATAAAATGGCCCGCTCCGAGGGACTCGAACCCCCAACCTCCGGGTTCGAAGCCCGGCGCTCTATCCGGTTGAGCTAGGAGCGGCCTGCTGCGTTCAAGCCGCCGCCACGCGTACCTAAGATTCGCCCGAAGCCGCTGACTGCCTCCTTCTCGGCAACGAGCTAGGGGCTTCTACCTATTTGAGAGCGACAGCACGGAGGCGCACTACCGTGGCTGCCGAACTGCGCAAGGGGGGTGTTCCGTGTCCACTTATTCGACCGACTTTTCGATGCGCAGGCTTTGGTCGATATTCGCGGGCGGCATGTTGCTCATGTTCGGCACCCTGCTCTTCTTCGGGGTGCAGATTTATCAGTCAAAGCCCCCGATTCCCGAGATTGTCCGAACCGCTTCCGGTCAGGTCCTCTACACGGGCGACGACATCCGTCGCGGACAGAATGTCTGGCAATCGATGGGCGGCATGGAGCAAGGCTCCATTTGGGGCCACGGCAGCTATGTCGCACCGGACTGGAGCGCCGATTGGCTGCACCGCGAAGCCTTGAGCCTTCGCGACGGAGTCGCCGGAACGGGTGAAAAAGCGCCGTTCGCGACGCTTCCGGAAGGCGATCAGGCCCGCTTCGGGGCGATGCTCAAGCGCGAAATGCGGACCAACAGCTATGATCCGGCGACTGGCGCGATCACGGTAACCGATCAGCGCGGGGCGGCGATCGCCGGGACGGGCGCATATTACGACGACCTGTTCACGGACCGCACCCCCGCGGCGCACCAGCAGCGCGTTCTCTACGCGATGCCCCAAAAGGCAGCGCTCACCCCGGACGAGGCGCGTGCGCTCGGCGCATTCTTCTTCTGGACGGCGTGGGCAGCAACCACGAACCGCCCCGGCGACACGATTACCTACACCAGCAACTGGCCGCACGAGCCTCTGGTCGGCAACACACCGGCCGGGTCCGTTTTCCTGTGGACGTTCCTCTCGATCTTCGCGCTGCTGGCGGGCATCGGCGCGCTCGTCTGGTATTACGCGCGCGAGTTCGACGTCTGGCGGCGCGATATCGAGCCGGAAGCCGGCTTTGCTCGGGTTGACGCGCTCGACCGCGCGACGATCACGCCATCGATGCAGGCCACGGCGAAATATTTCTTCGTCGTCACGGTGCTCTTCTTTGCGCAGGTGCTGCTGGGCATCGTCACCGCCCATTATGCGGTCGAAGGTCAGGGCCTCTACGGCCTGCCGCTCGCCGGCTACTTTCCCTACGCCGTCACCCGAACCTGGCACACGCAGCTTGCCGTGCTGTGGATTGCGACGGCATGGCTCGCAACCGGGCTGTATGTCGCGCCTCTGCTCGGCGGTCGCGAGCCGAAATTCCAGCGGCTCGGAGTCAACTTCCTATTCATCAGCCTGCTGGTGATCGTCGTCGGCTCGTTCGCGGGCGAATGGCTGGCGATCAACCGCCAACTCGGCTCTGGCGTCGCCAACTTCTGGTTCGGCGACCAGGGTTATGAATATCTGGACCTCGGCCGCTTCTGGCAGATTTATCTGTTCATCGGGCTGCTCCTGTGGACGGCGCTCGTGCTGCGTGGACTGTGGCCAGCGCTGAAGCAGAAGGGCGGACGCTCGCTTTCCTTCCTGGTGGTGATCGCCACGATTTCGATCGGCCTTCTGTTCGGCGCAGGCCTGCTCTACGGCCAGCACGCCCACATTTCGGTCATGGAATATTGGCGCTGGTGGGTGGTCCATCTTTGGGTCGAAGGCATCTTTGAGGTGTTCGCGACCGCCATCGTCTCGGCCTTGTTCGTGAAGATGGGTCTGGTCCGCGAGTCGGTCGCCGCGACCTCGGTGCTCCTGGCGACGATCATCTTCCTCGGCGGCGGCGTGCTGGGCACGTTCCACCACCTTTATTTCAGCGGCACGCCCGTCGCGGTCATCGCGCTCGGAGCGGTCTTTTCGGCGCTGGAGGTAGTACCGCTCGTGGTCGTCGGTTTCGAAGCGTACAATCGAGCCAAGGTCGAGCATCAGCAGGATTGGCAGAGCGTCTACAAATGGCCGTTCGCCTTCTTCGGCAGCGTGCTCGTCTGGAACCTCGTCGGCGCGGGCCTGTTCGGATTCTTCATCAACCCGCCACTCGCCCTCTATTACATGCAGGGGCTGAACACGACCGCGACCCACGGGCACGCAGCGCTATTCGGCGTCTATGGGATGCTCGGGATCGGCCTCACCCTGTTCTGCATGCGCGGCCTGTCCGATCCGACGCAGTGGAGCGAGAGGTTGCTGAAGACGTCATTCTGGTGCCTCAACATCGGGCTGGCGCTGATGATCACCATGTCGCTGTTTCCGCAGGGCCTCTACCAGGCGTACCAGAGCTTCACCCGCGATTATGCTTACGCGCGGAGCTCGGATGTCATCCATGGTCCAGTGATGCAGGCCCTGGTCTGGGCCCGGGTGCCGGGCGACCTCGTCTTCACGGTCGGCGTCGTAGCGTTCAGCCTGTTCATGATGCGCGCCCTGTTCGGCGGCAGGACGACGAGTGAACCCGTGACCGGTGAGATCATCGCGCTGCCGGCCGAATAACTAAGCCGCCGCGGCGGGCACCTCATATTCGCTCGCCGCCGCCGACAATGTCTCGACGAACTCGCGGATGTGCTCTTCTTCGATCACCAGCGGCGGGAGCACGCGCATCACATTGTCGCCAGCCGCGACCGTCAGCAGGCCCTTGGTGCGCAAATAGTTCACGAACGCCCGGCTGTCGGTCTTCATCCTGATGCCGAGCATCAGCCCGACGCCGCGGACGCTGTCGAAAATATGGTCGTGGTTGGGGATCATCTGCTCGAGCGCCTGGCGCAGCCGCTCGCCCTTCCGCCGGACCTCGCTGAGGAACTCCTCGTTGGCGACGACGTCGAACACCGCCTGTCCCGCCGCCATCGCCAGCGGGTTTCCGCCATAAGTCGACCCGTGGGTTCCGACGACCATGCCGGCCGCGGCTTTCTCGGTTGCGAGGCAAGCGCCCATCGGGAAGCCGCCGCCGATGCCCTTGGCGGACGCCATGATGTCCGGGACGACGCCGTAGTGCTCATAGGCATAGAGGTAGCCGCTGCGCGCGACTCCGCACTGCACCTCGTCGAATACGAGCATCAGATCACGCTCGTCGCACGCCGCGCGAAGTCCAGCGAGGAACGCGTGCGTCCCCGGCCGGATGCCGCCCTCGCCCTGGATCGGCTCGACCAGGAAGCCGGCCGTATTCTCGTCGATCGCGGCCAGCGCAACGTCGAGGTCGTTGAACTCGACCACCTTGAAGCCTGGCAGCAGTGGCGCGAAGCCGTCGATCATCTTCGCCTGATCGGTCGCGCTAATCGCGGCCATCGTCCGCCCGTGGAAGGCGTTGGAGAAGGTGATCAGGTCGTGCTTATGCGGGTTGCCCTTGGCGTGGTGATATTTGCGCGCGGTCTTGATCGCGCATTCGACCGCCTCGACGCCTGAGTTGGTGAAGAACACCGTGTCGGCGAAGGTCAGGTCGCATAGCCGCTTGGCGAAGGCCTCGCCTTGGGGTGAGCCGTACAGGTTGGAGACGTGCATCAGCGTCGCCGCCTGCTCCTGGATCGCCTTGGTAAGGTGCGGGTGGCTGTGGCCGAGGATGTTGACCGCGATGCCCGCGGCGAAGTCCAGGTAGCGCTCACCCTCCTCGCCATAAAGATAGACCCCCTCGCCGCGAACGGGCCTCACCGGCGAGCGCGGATAAACGGGCATGAGCGGCGTGATGGCCAAGGCTTGGGCTCCCTTTTTGCAGCGATGCTGTGGTTGTTCCGGCGCTATAGCCAAATGTCCGCCGAAACGAAAAGGCGCCCCGAGTTTCCCCGAGGCGCCTTCCCTTACGCGTCACATACGCGGCACTTAGTCGTCGTCGCGGTCCCAGCGGCGGTCGCCATATCCATGGCGGCCGTAGTTGTTCGCGAGCGAGTACTGGACCCGCTGCTCGAGCTGCTGGATGCGGTAGGAGATATCGTTCGCCTCGCGCGGGTCGAGGCCGTTCCGCGTTGCTCGACGCAGGCGATCCTCGATGCGGTCGGCATCGCGGCGCAACCGGTCTGCGGAGCGATCACCGATACGGTCGCGATGGTCGAGCCGGTTGATCTGGCGCTCGACATTGTTGAGCCGCGCCTGGAGCGCGCGCACCTGGCCGAAGCCATAGCCGTTGTTGTAGCCGTTGTAGCCGTTGTAGCCGTTGTAGCCGTATGGCTGCGGCTGGGGATAATACTGGGCCGCGGCGGGGCTGGCGGCGACGAGGGCCGTACCTGCAACGGCAACCGAAAGAAGTATCTTACGCATCACGGCTCTCCTTGGTTGAGCACTTCGATGCGTCAGGGTTTGCACTGAGTCGGTTGATGGAGGTCTGAACGCACTCGTTATGAACCGTTCAACTTGCTTAACGAGGCGGCGGCTTGTTCCACTTCTCGACGTTCAAGCTGACGTCGACCGGCTCATTTTCGAAATCGTTCGTCTGGAGCGCATAGCGGACGCCGTCGCTGATGATGGCCGACGCCGACCCCATTTCGTCGGTCGTGACCTGCGGTGGCGGGACGCCAAGGCACCTTGCAAGCAGGTTGGTCATGCCGCGGATTTGGGCCTCCATCACTTCCGGCCGGGACGGGAATGAGCACGTGTGGTTCGTCTCGCCCTTGATAGTCACGATGTAGCAGTCGCTTGCGTCGGGCAGGGTCAATGCCGAGGAGTAGAAAAGGTCGCTTCCGGGTTTCAGGCCCCGCTTGATCGAGCGGAAGTCGGTCTTCGCCAGCGCACCAAGCTGCTTGACGCCCTCGCAGAAGGCCTGCCGCTTCGCCGCCATCTGGGCGACCTGCCCTCGGGTCGGCGGCGGTCGCGTCGGCTGCGCCTGCGCTCCGGACGCGCAAAATGCCAACAGGCCAGCCGCGATTGCAGCGCTTAATGTCTGAGAACGTCGCACCCGATTCCTCCCCCCAGGTCGAGTTGGAACGTGCTTACAGTCGTGACTCCGACATTACGATGACAATATGGCTCGGCGGGCTAGTTCTTGATCTTCCACCCGCTCTTCAGCAGCCCGTAGCAGGCGGCCCACAGCGCGATGTTCAGCACCAGCAGGCCGACGCCGCCCACCCACAGCGGCGAATCGCTGGTCTCGGGCCCGAGGAAGCCGGCGCGAAATCCCGAGATCGCATAGGTGAACCGTTCAACTTGCTTAACGAGGTCAGGCGGCGCGTGGCGGCTTGACGCGGGCCGCCAGCTCCTTGGGTGGCAGACCCTGTGCGCGCCGCTGTTCGGCGGTCAGTTCGTAGGTCGCGAGGCACCGGTCCTTGGGGCCCATGTCACCGCCGTAGCACATGGCCTCGAGCATCTGCGTCACCGGGTGGTCTGGACCGCAATAGCGTGGCGCCTTCGCGATGCTGTAGGCGGTATCGCCCCAGACGTTGCGGCGGTCGATCGGAGCGCCGGCCTCAATTAGCGTCCGCGCCATCAGCAGCATTTGGCGACGGTCACCAGCAGGATCCCATTCGCAGCGGTTGAGAACGGCACCGAGCGGGTCGTTGCCTTCCTTGTCCCACACAGTTGCCGGGTTCCAGCCGGCCGCGATCATCCGCTTGACCCGGGGGATATCGAGCTCGCGAATGGCCTCGGCGGCATCGCGCTGGGTAAAGCCGACAGCGGCCCGGTTGGTTGCCGAGACGTGCTGGCCAGGACCGAACGTAAAGGCGCCGACCAGCACGGCCAGTGCGATGCCCCCGGCGATCGAGAGCAGCCTTTCCGGTTGGCTCCACATCGGCCGGGCGGCGGGCGTGACTGGCAGCGGATGATCGCAGGTTGTCTGTAGGGGGGTGTGACCGGCCCTCGACCGCTCTTCGACCTCGGCTGGCACGCCGAGCCGGTAGCCGATGCCGGCCACCGTCTCGATGATCGCCCGATCACGCCGCGCACTGCCGAGGACTGCGCGCAGCTTGTGCACTGCAGTCGGCAGCGAAGCCTCGACCACCGTCACGTCGGGCCAGATCCGGTCGAGCAGTTCCTCCTTGGACACGACCTTGCCACCGGCGAGCAGCAGTTCGTGGAGCAATTCGAGCGGCTTTCCCTCGAGCGCGACCCGCCGGCCTTTGACCGACAGCGACCACAGGTCTTCATCGAGAACGCAGGACGCGAAGGACCATCGCCGTCCGTGTCGGCGGTCAACGCAACTCAGCCGCGCTCCGGACATGCTCCCGTCCTTAAGAAATCCTTTAGAACGCCTTTATGACGCTAAGTTAACGAACCGTGCAAGGTTTTCCTCGACGGTTCGACTCGGCGCAAAGGGGTGCCGTCCGACCTGCTGTGAGTGAATAGCGTCTCGAAAAGACACAGGGGGCTCCGATGCGCGCAACGGCAACGATCGCGCGGCTTCTCGCCGCGTCCGCACTTTCCTTGACCCTGGCGGCGCCAGCGCAAGCGGCCGTCAACGGCCTCGAAAGCAGCGATGGAACGCCCATTTCCAACCCGTCCGGCACGACTATCACCGGCGACCGCAAGGGCGTCTATTCCTACGGCTCGGAGCTCGACCTCGACAATGCGGGGACGATCCGCGGCAACGGGACCGCCGGCAGTGTCAACGATTCCGATGGCGGGATCATCTTCAGCGGCGGCCCCGGCGCAATCACCAACAGCGGCTCGATCTCTGGCCAGCGCTTCGGCATCAGCACCATCTACTTCAACAACGGCGGCACGTTCGAAGGCCGCGCGATCGGCTCGACGGTCGACAACAGCGGCTCGATCATCGGCGACACCGACGACGGCATCCGCCTGATCGGCGGCGGGACGGTGACGAACAGCGGCTATATTGCGGGCCGCGTCGGCGTGGGCGCCGACGGCATCTCGATCTTCGCATACAATGGGCAAAACACGACCGGCATGACCTCCATCGGCTCGGTCACCAACCTTGCCGGCGGCCTGATCGAGGGCAACCGCTACGGCGTCATCATCTTCGGGCCGGGCAGCATCGACAATGCCGGCACCATCGACCACACGGCCTCGGTCCAGGGCTCGCCCCTGTTCGGCGCGGGACAGACCGGCATCATCACCAACAGCGGAACGATCATCAACGGCAGCATTTCGCTGGCCGTCCTCGACACCGGCACAGCCAACAATAGCGGTCACACGGTCACGATCGGCTTCGCGGGCGTCGGCACGGCCAACGTCAACAACAGCGGGACGGTCGACTATTTCACCTCGTTCAACACCGTCGGCACGGCAAACGTGGACAACAGCGGATCGATCGGCGACGGCCTGATCTTCACCAAGACTACCAGCGCGAACGTCACCAACAGCGGCTCAATCGTCGCGACCAACACGCCCGACGTCGTCGGTACGACGCAGGATGCGGTCTACAGCGAGGCCGCGCTGACGCTCACCAACACGGCGACCGGATCGATCGACGGCTTCGTGAGCGGGATTCGCTCGAATGGCGCGTCGCTGACGCTCGACAATGCGGGGACCATCCGGGGGAACGGCGACCAGGCGTTCCGCGCCAACTCCGCCGGCGGAGTCGTGCTCCAGGGCGGGCCCGGCTTTATCACGAACAGCGGCTTGATCTCGGGCCAACAGTTCGGGATCACCACAATCTACGTCACGAACGATCCAGTCCTCGGCCTGGCGATCGGCTCAACCGTCGACAACAGCGGCTCGATCATCGGCGACAACAACGACGGGGTCCGCCTCATCGGCGGCGGCTCGGTCACCAACAGCGGTAACATCGAGGGCCGCGCCGACGGGGACGTCTTCAATTACAATAACAGCGTCCTGAGCGCCGACGGCGTGTCGATGTTCGCCTATGACGGTCAGGACCCGTCGACCTTTGCCGCCTCGGTCACCAACGCGGCGGGCGGGCAGATCCTCGGCAACCGCTTCGGAGTGATCTTCAGCAACGGCGGCACCGTCGACAACAGCGGCCTCATCCTCGGCTATCGCAGCGGCGGCATCCTGATCCAGGCGCAGGTTCCTGGCTTCACCGGGTCCGTCAACAATGCCGAAGGCGCGCAGATCTGGGGCGGCATCACCTTCCAGGGTCTGGACAGCGCGTCGGTCGACAATGCTGGCGCCATCGACGGCGTCAACGCCACGCAACTGGTTGCGGGTGTCCACAGTTGGAACCCGCTGACGCTGAACAACAGCGCCACCGGCGTCATCGAGGGCTCGAGCGACGGAGTCCGGTCCGACGGGCCGTCGCTGACGCTCAACAACGTGGGAACCATTTTCGGGCTTGGCACGAACGACGATATAGAAACTGCTGCCAATGGCGGCGTGATCTTGAGCGGCGGCCCGGCATCGATCACCAACAGCGGCAGCATTTCCGGCGCAAAGTTCGGCATCGCCACCGTTTATTTCACCAACCCCGATAACTCGATCACCGGGCTCACGACTGGCACGACGGTCAATAACAGCGGGTCGATCATCGGCGAAGGCAACGACGGCATTCGCCTGCACGGCGGCGGTACCGTCACCAACAGCGGCTACATCGCCGGCAGGGTGCGCGTTGGCGCGGACGGCGTTTCGATTCTCGCCTTCGACGGCCAGGACCTCAGCGGATTGAGCAGCGCCGGCATCGGCACGGTCAACAACCTCTTTGGCGGAGTCATTGAGGGCCACCGCGAGGGGATCATCATCAGCGACGGCGGCACGGTCAACAACGCCGGCACAATCAATGGCGGCTACCGGGGAGCGATCGTCCTCGAGGCTCGAGATGCCGGAAGAATCGGGACCCTCACCAACAGCGGCACCATTAATGGCGTCGTCGACTTCATCCAGCTCTCCAGCGCCAGCCTCGCCAATAGCGGCTCAATCCTGGCCCCTGCCGGCGCCGCCGTCCACGGATGGTCTTTTGACAATTATATGGGCCCGCTCGCCATCACCAACGACGCAACCGGGACGATTGTCGGCGGAACCAGCGGCATCTTTAGCGAGGGCGCCTCGCTGTCGCTCACCAATGCCGGTTCCATCCGCGGCAACGGCACGTCCGTCACTCCGCGCGTCGCCGACGCGGGAATCCTCATCACCGGCGGACCGGCGAGCATCACCAACAGCGGCTCGATTTCCGGAGCCGGCTTCGGCATCACGACCGGCACCTTCTCCGACTTCTTTACCAATGCGGCCAGCAGCCGAGCGATCGGGTCGACGGTGATCAACACCGGCTCGATCGTCGGTGACAGCAACGACGGCGTCCGCCTCATCGGCGGCGGCACGGTCACCAACAGCGGGCTGATCTCGGGCCGCGTCAGTGGCAGCGCCGACGGCGTGTCGATGTTCGCGTTTGAAGATCAGGCCACGACGGCGCAGATCGGCACGGTCAATAACCTCTTCGGCGGCGTCATCGAGGGCTTCCGCTTTGGAATCATCCAGAGTGGCGGCGGCACCATCAACAATGCCGGCACCATCAATGGCGGCACCAATGGCGCGATCTTGATCCAGACCGGCTTCATCAACAACAAGACCGGCGCGATCACGAACAGCGGCACGATCAACGGCACAACCGCGTTCGTTTCTCTCACGAGCGCAAGCCTCACCAATAGCGGCTCGATGACATCCGCGAAGCCGGCCCTCTTCGCGGACCTGCAAACCGGCCCCTTGTCAGTCACGAATCTCGCCGGCGGATCGATGACGGGCGGCACCAGCGGAATCCACACCCAGGCGTCGAGCTTCTCGCTAACCAACAGCGGGACCATCCGCGGCAACGGCTCGTACGACGGGTTCGATGCGGCGCCGGATGGCGGGCTCGATATCATGGGCGGTCCGGCCGTCATTCAGAACAGCGGGACGATCTCGGGACAGCGATTCGGAATCACCACCGCTTACGTCCTCAACCCCAACACGAACCAGCTCGAAGGGCGCGCGATCGGCAGCTCGATCAGCAACTCGGGCACAATCATCGGCGATACCGATATCGGCATCCGCCTCATCGGCGGGGGCAGCGTCACCAACAGCGGCTACATCGCCGGTCGGATCGGCGCGACAGCCGATGGTGTCTGGATGATGGCCTACAACACCCAGCCCTTGGGGAGCTTCGCCACCATCGGCAGCGTCACCAATCTCGCGGGCGGGGTCATCGAGGGCAACCGGCGTGGCGTGACGCTCGCCAACGGCGGCTCGGTCAGCAACGCCGGGACGATCACCGGCAACGCCGCCAGTATCAGGATCGTGGCCCTGGCCAACGATCCGGGGCGGACAGGCAGCGTCACGAACAGCGGAACCCTGAACGGAAGCGTCGAGCTTATCGGACTGGCCGGTGCGAGCGTCACCAACAGCGGGGCGATTCTCGCGCCCGGCTCTACGGGGGTTTTCAGCGACAGCCCGCTTTCGATTAGCAACGCCACCGGCGGCACGATAGTTGGAGGCGGGCTCGGCATCGACGCGCAGGGTTCGCTGGCACTAACCAACGCCGGGTCGATAACCGGCAACGGAACCACAGGCGTCCAGCTGAAAAGCGGGTCAATCAACAACGTCGCTGGCGGAACGATCAGCGGCAACACTATCGGGATCTATTTCGTCAACGGCGCCGGTAGCGTAATCAACGCCGGTACGATCAGTGCGCTCAACAGCAATGCCGGCGTGGCATTCAATTCGATGGGCGCGGCCGCGCCCTCGACTGTGCTCAACAGCGGCACGATCAACGGCTCGGTTCAATTCGGCGACAACCAGAGCGGTTCGCTAACCAACAGCGGGTCGATTATCGGCCGCGGCTCAGATTTCGCGGTGTGGAGCATTACGCCCACCACGATTACCAACTCTGGGTCGATTTCGACGACCGGCAGCACAGCCATTTCGCTTCTCGGGACAAACACGGCCGATACCGTCACCCTCCAGACAGGCTCATTGATCACAGGGGCTGTCGATGGCGGTTCCGGCACTGATACGCTCCGGCTCTCGGGCACGATCGTCACGCCGACCGCCTCGCAGACCGTCGGCCGTTTCCTCAACTTCGAGACTTTGAACGTGCTCGGCGGCTATTGGACCGTTCCCGGTAATACCGGGACCTTCAGCTCCACCACGATCAACGGCGGCGCGCTGGCGGTGAACGGGTCGATCACCTCGCCGGTCATTGTCAATTCCGGCGGCATGCTGGCGGGGATCGGCACGATCACCGGGAACACGGCGCTCAACAGCGGCAGCATCCTGGCGCCGGGCGGCGGCAGCATCGGCACTCTCAACATCACCGGCAACGTCGCGTTCAACGCTGGCTCGACCTTCAGCGTCCAGACCAACCCAAGCGGAGCGTCCGACAAGCTTGCAGTGAGCGGTGTGGTCAACATCGCGACCGGAGCCGGAATCCAGATCCTCGCCGGCATTGCCACTTACCCCGCCGCGGGCATGTCCTTCACAATCATGACCGCGACTGGCGGCATCAACGGCAAATTCGACAAGGCGGTGACGGACTACAATTACTACAACGTCTCCGTGAACGTGCAGAAGAAGGGCACGGTCACTCTCAACCTGACACCCAACGGCAAGCCGCTGCCATCAGCCGCGACCGCATCGACCTTCAGCGCAGCGACTGC
>Ga0207677_10001720_pt1 | contig 11586 bp, 9 predicted proteins | sample KBSMisM42_FD_184311 | JGI IMG/M metagenome (GOLD analysis project Ga0207677, IMG submission 184311) | Miscanthus rhizosphere microbial communities from Kellogg Biological Station, Michigan, USA - KBS Miscanthus M4-2 (SPAdes) (version 2) | ecosystem: Host-associated > Plants > Roots > Rhizosphere...
CAGCACTTTCCTGATCGACGGCAGTGGCGTGCTCAAGGGCGAGTGGCGCGGCCTGAAGGTCGCCGGCCATGTCGAAGAGGTGCTGAAGGAAGTGAAGGCGCTGAAGAAGGTCGGTTGAAGCACGCGGGCAGCGCAGCACCTCTCGGCGGGCCGGCAGCATGCCGGCCTTTTGCGTTTGAAGTTGCATCGTGCGCCGCTGCCATTGGTTGCAGGATCGACCGCCGGACTTGTGCATAATCGTTCGCATGCCCGGACGTTCCGAACTGCGCATCACGCCCAAGCCGCACAGCCGACTGTGCGGCTTTTTTGTTTCTCAGCCCCACTGACGCCCTCCATGCCACTGCCCAAGCCGCCTGCCAAACGAGCCTCCCTCCTCAGCGCTGCCGACTTCGATTCACAGGCGGCCCCGCAACCCGGCAAACGCCCGCAGCACAAGACCCGCACCGCCACCGAACCGGTGGCGCCGGCATTGCTCGAACTGCACGATGCTGCCGCCGATTCGGCGGTAGCGCCGGCGCGCAAGCCGGCACCCGAGGTGACCAAACCGGCGCCAGCGCGCAAGCCGATCCACCACCCCGAGACCCGCGCCCGCAAGCCGCGCGGCAACGGCCCGGCGACCCTGTTCGTGCTCGACACCAACGTGCTGATGCACGACCCGACCTCGCTGTTCCGCTTCGAGGAGCATGACATCTACCTGCCGATGATCACGCTCGAGGAACTCGACGGCCACAAGCGCGGCATGACCGAGGTCTCGCGCAACGCACGCCAGGTGAGCCGCGAGCTCGACGCACTCGCGGCGACGATGCCCAGCCGCGATGCGTCGGGCATGTCCGACGGCCTGCCGCTGTCGCGCACCGGCCACCGCGAGGCCGGCGGCAAGCTGTTCTTCCAGACCAACCTGATCAACGTCACGCTGCCGTCCGGCCTGCCGCAGGGCAAGGCCGACAACCAGATCCTGGGCGTGGTGCAGGCCTTGCGCGATCTGCAGCCGGCGCGCGATGTGGTGCTGGTGTCCAAGGACATCAACATGCGCATCAAGGCGCGTGCGCTCGGGCTGCCCGCGGAAGACTATTTCAACGACAAGACGCTCGAAGACGGCGACCTGCTCTACACCGGCGTGATGCCGTTGCCGGCCGACTTCTGGGACAAGCACGGCAAGACGATGGAGAGCTGGCAGCAAGGCGGCCTCACCTACTACCGCATCAGCGGGCCGATGGTGCCGGTGCTGCTGATCAACCAGTTCGTCTACCTCGAGGCGCCCGGCGCCGCGCCGCTGTATGCCAAGGTCACCGAGATCACCGGCAAGACCGCAGTGCTGCGCACTTTGAAGGAATACACCCACCAGAAGAACGCCGTGTGGGGCGTGACCGCGCGCAACCGCGAGCAGAATTTCGCGCTCAACCTGCTGATGGACCCGGAGTGCGACTTCATCACGCTGACCGGCACGGCCGGCACCGGCAAGACCCTGATGACCCTCGCGGCCGGTCTGAGCCAGGTGATGGACGACCGCCGCTACACCGAGATCATCGTGACCCGCGTGACGGTGCCGGTGGGCGAAGACATTGGCTTCCTGCCGGGCACCGAGGAGGAAAAGATGAGCCCCTGGATGGGCGCGCTCGACGACAACCTCGAGGTGCTGTCCAAGACCGACGGCGGCGCCGGCGAATGGGGCCGCGCGGCGACCAACGACCTGGTGCGCAGCAAGATCAAGATCAAGAGCCTGAACTTCATGCGCGGCCGCACCTTCCTGAACAAGTTCGTGCTGATCGACGAGGCGCAGAACCTGACGCCCAAGCAGATGAAGACCTTGATCACGCGCGCCGGCCCGGGCACGAAGATCGTCTGCCTGGGCAACCTGGCGCAGATCGACACGCCGTACCTGACCGAAGGCAGCTCGGGCCTGACCTTCGCGGTCGATCGCTTCAAGGGCTGGCCGCATTCGGGCCACGTGACGCTGGCACGCGGCGAGCGCTCGCGGCTGGCCGATTTCGCGTCCGAGGTGCTGTGAGAGTCGGCCCCCAGGTCGCTTCGCTCCTGCCCCCCGTGGGGGCGCTCAGCCGCCTTGGGGGCGGCCCGGCGGCGGCTGAGGGCGCGTGTCAGCTCGCCATCAGGTGCCGTGCCAGCGCGTGGTACGCCGGCAAGGTCGTTGGGTCGAGGTTCATGTTGCCGGCCATCGGGTGCGAGGCGAAGCGCGCGATCACCATCTCGGCGGCCGGGTCGATGTAGACGCCCTGGCCGTGGATACCGCGTGCGCAGTACGCGCCGTGCGGGTTGTGAGAGACCCACCACATGTCGCGGTAGGTCCAGCCCGGCAAGGTGAGGTAGCCGGCCTGCGCGAAGTGGGCTGAATCGGCGCCGCCGCGGATGTCGGCGATCGCCGCTGCCGGCACGATGCGACGGCCGTTGAAGACGCCGTCGTTGCGCATCATCTCGCCGAAGCGCGCCAGGTCGCGAAGGCTCGCGTTGAAGCCGGCGCCGGCGAATTCGGTGCCGGCGCTGTCGACCATCAGGTCAGCATCCTGCTCGCAGCCGAGCGCTGACCAGATCCGCTGGCTCAGCAGATCGCCGAGCGACTGGCCGCTGATGCGCCGCAGGATCCACCCGAGCACGTCGGTGTTGACGGTCTTGTAGGCAAAGGCCTGCCCGTGCGGCCCGTCTTGCTCCAGGCCGACGAGGAAGTCGCAGAACGACTGCGGCCCTGTGTAGCCCTGCGGGCGCGACAGCACGCTGCCGGCGCGGCCGTGGTCCCAGATGCCGGCCTGCGGGTCGGTGTAGTCCTCCGAGTGGCGCAGCGAGGTCGTCATGTCGAGCACCTGGCGCACGGTGGCGTGCGCCAGGCCGCTGCGCGCCAGCTCGGGCACGCAGGCCTTCACCGGCGCCTGCGGATCGAGCCGGCCTTCGGCGACCAGCGCTGCGGCGACCGTGCCGAAAAGCGATTTGGTCACCGACCACGCGATGTGCGTGCGCGGCGCCGACAGCGCACCGAAGTAGCGCTCCTGAACGATCCGGCCCCGGTGCAGCACCACGATGCCGTCGGTGTAGTTCGCCGCCAGCGACTGGGTCCAGGTCATTGGCGTGTTCGAGCCGATCGGAAGAAAGGTCACGGCATCGAGATCATCCCGATCGGCGCGCGGCAGCACGCACACCGGGCCCTCGCCGCGTGCCACACGGGTGGTCGGCACGAGCTGGCGGATGTTCGAGAACGACCAACGGAGCTTCGGGAACGTGTACATCCCGCCGTCGTCGAAGCGCACCTGCTTGTCGGGCGGCGGCGGCGCGCCCTGCATCCAGCCCATCACGCGCGGGTCGCTCGCGAAGGCGTCTAGTGGCGGCGGTTCAGCGGCGGTGTCTGCCGGCATGGTGCCGGCTGCAGGCGATGGTGCGGATGCGGTCATCCGCCCATTCTGCGCGAGCTCACTTCGGCGTGACCAGGCTCCTGATCTGCTGCAGCGCCGCCGGGTCGTCCATCGTCGTCAGGTCGCCGGGGTCGCGCTGCTCGCACACCGCCTGGATGGCGCGGCGCAGCATCTTGCCGGAACGGGTCTTCGGCAGCAGGGTCACGAAGTGCACGCGCGCCGGACGCGCGAGCGCCCCGAGCTGCCGGTCGACCGTCTGCATGATCTCCCCCTCGAGCTTCAGCTGCGCGCTCGGTTCGCCGAGCGCGCTCGCGTCCTTCGCGATGACGAACGCCATCGCGACCTGCCCCTTCAGCGCGTCGGCGACACCGACGACCGCGACCTCGGCGACATTCGGATGGCTCGAGATGCTCTCCTCGATCTCGCGCGTGCCGAGCCGATGGCCGGCGACGTTGATGACGTCGTCGGTGCGGCCGAGGATGAAGTAGTAGCCGTCGGCGTCGCGCACGGCCCAGTCGAAGGTGCTGTACAGCAGCCGGCCAGGCTGCTGTTCGTCATCGCTTGCTGGCCGGCCGATGTCGCTCCAGTAGGTCGAGACGAAGCGCGCATCGTCGCGCCACACGGTCTGCATGCAGCCCGGCGGCAGCGGCCCGCCGATCGCAAGCACGCCCTTCTCGCCGGGCGCGGTGATCTCGGCGCCGCTGGCTTCATCGACGAGCTTGATGTCGTAGCCGTACATCGCGAAGCCGGGGCTGCCGAACCGGCTCGGCGCCGGTTCGACGCCGTTGGCGATCGCGAGGATCGGCCAGCCGGATTCGGTCTGCCAGTAGTTGTCGATGACCGGCTTGCCGAGTGCCTTCGCGATCCAGGTCGCGGTCGGCTCGTCGAGCGGCTCACCGGCAAGGAACAGCGCCCGCAGCGAACTCAGGTCGCTCTTCTCGAGGTAGGCCGGATCCTGCTTCTTCAGCACGCGCACCGCGGTCGGCGCGCTGAACATCACGCTGACCTTGTACTTCTCGACCAGCTGCCACCAGATGCCGGCGTCGGGCCGCGTCGGCAGGCCCTCGTACATGATCGTGGCCATGCCGGCGATCAGCGGCCCGTAAACGATGTAGCTGTGGCCGACGACCCAGCCGATGTCGCTGGTGCTGAAGTAGGTCTCGCCGGCCCGGCCGCCGAAGATGTGCTTCATGCTGGCGGCGAGCGCGACCGCATAGCCGCCGGTGTCGCGTTGCACGCCCTTGGGCTTGCCGGTCGTGCCGCTCGTGTACAGCGTGTAGCTCGGTGTCGTCGACTCGAGCCACACGCAGGGCACGCTCGCGTCGACATGCGCCTCGCGCAATGCGGCGTAGTCTTCGTCGCGCCCCGGCACCGTCTGCATCGGCGCGATGCCGCGGTCGACCAGCAGCACCTTGGCCGGCTTGTGCGTCGCCAGGCGGATTGCCTCGTCGAGCAGCGGCTTGTACGCGATGACCTTGCCGGAGCGGCTGCCGGCATCGGCGCTGACGATCACGCGCGGCTGTGCGTCGTCGATCCGGCTGGCCAGGCTGCCGCTGGCGAAGCCGCCGAAGACGACACTATGGATCGCGCCGATGCGTGCGCAGGCCAGCATCGCGAACGCGGCCTGCGCGATCATCGGCATGTAGATCAGCACCCGGTCGCCACGCTCGACGCCGAGCGCGAGCAGGCAGGCCGCCATGCGCTGCACTTCGGCGTGCAGTTCCCGGAAGCTGTAGACGCGCTCCTCGTCGGTCTCGGTCGAGACCCAGATCAGCGCGTTCTGGTCGCCGCGCTCGGCGAGGTGGCGGTCGACGGCGTTGTGGCAGAGGTTGGTTTCGCCGCCGACGAACCACTTTGCGAACGGCGGTCGCGTGTAGTCGCACACCTGGCCGAACGGCCGGTGCCAGTCGATCAGCGCCGCCTGCTCGGCCCAGAAGGCGTCGCGCTCGTCGATCGAGCGGCGGTAGAAATCGGCGTAACGGGTCGGCTCGGCGTGGCTCATGACGGGCTCTCGATGGTGGCATCGGCCGTCGCATCGTAGGAGCGATGGCTTGCGCGACGCTTGCGGATTGTCACCACGCCGGCCCCAAGTGTCTTGCTCGGCATCAAGTGGCCAAGCGTCACGCAGGGCGCCAGACACCTCTGGTGACACTTGCGCGAGCGCCCTTGTCGCACATCACAAAACATCGCCAAATACTTGTCGGATATGATTTTTTCGGCTTGACGCGAGGTGCATGCGTGCCTATCCTGCCGCCGATGCCGAAGTTTCCCTCCGATGCCGTGCGCGCGGCGCGCTGTGTATTCGCCGCTGCGCTGTTGGGCACGGCGGCGCACGCGGCAATCGCGAATCCCGACTTCACACCGCTGCCACCGGCGGCGGCCGCCGCCTCCGCGGCCGATGCGGTCAGCCGCTTCCTGATCGACAAGGGCCTGATCGGCGCTTCGCCGACTGTGGGCGCGCCGAGCGGCCCCGAGACGGGCTTCGTCGCCCAGGTGCGCGACAAGGCCTCGGACATGGTGGTGACGGCGATGAACTTCCTCGGCGTGCGCTACCGTCGGGGCGGCAGTTCGGCCGACAACGGTTTCGACTGCAGCGGTTTCACGCGCCAGGTCTTTGAGACCAGCCTCGGCCTGGTGCTGCCGCGCCGCGCCGACGAGCAGGCCAAGGCGCCGGGCCTCGTGGCCATCCCGCGCGACGAACTCCAGCCCGGCGACCTGGTGTTCTTCAACACGCTGAAGCGCACCTTCTCGCACGTGGGCATCTATGTCGGCGATGGCAAGTTCATCCATGCGCCGCGCCCCGGTGGCGAAGTCCGCGTCGAAGACATGCGTTTCGTCTACTGGGCCAAGCGCTTCACCGGCGCGCGCCGTGCAGAACCGGTGGCAGAGCAGGCCGCGCTCGCTGCGCCGCGCGCGGCCCAATCGCCGATCACGACGCTGACGCCGATTCACGCGGTCCGGTGATCACGCCGGGCGCCGGGCCCGCGATGCCTTCAGGGATCTGACGCCGCAGGCACAATCGCGGCATGGTCGACAAAGTCATCCCCCTCGCCGACATCCGCTATGCCGCCAGCGTGCCGCGGGTGCCGGCCGTCGATGTGCCGGCCACCGGGCTGATCGGCGATGCCCTGGGTCGGCCTCTGCGCGACCTGCGCATCTCGGTGACCGACCGCTGCAACTTCCGCTGCAGCTATTGCATGCCGAAGGAGATCTTCGACAAGCACTACAGCTTCCTGCCGCATTCATCGCTGCTGAGCTTCGAGGAGATCACGCGTGCCGCGCGGCTGTTCGTCGCGCACGGCGTGCGCAAGATCCGGCTGACCGGTGGCGAGCCGCTGCTGCGCAAGAACCTCGAGGTGCTGGTCGGCATGCTCGCGGCGCTGCGCACGCCCGATGGCGAGCCGCTGGACCTGACCCTGACGACCAACGGCTCGGTGCTCGAACGCAAGGCACAGGCCCTGAAGGATGCCGGCCTGCGCCGCATCACCGTCAGCCTCGACGCGCTCGACGACGCGATCTTCCGGCGCATGAACGATGCCGACTTCCCGGTCGCCGACGTGCTCGCCGGGATCGACGCGGCGCAGCGCGTCGGCCTCGGCCCGATCAAGATCAACATGGTCGTCAAGCGCGGCACCAACGACGACCAGATCGTGCCGATGGCGCGTCACTTCAAAGGCAGCGGCGCGATCCTGCGCTTCATCGAGTACATGGACGTCGGCGAGACCAACGGCTGGCGCATGGACGAGGTGCTGCCGTCGGCCGACGTGGTGGCGCGCATCGCCACCGCACTGCCGCTCACGCAGATCGCCGCCAATGCGCCCGGCGAGACCGCCGAGCGCTGGCGCTATGCCGATGGCGGCGGCGAGATCGGCGTGATCTCGAGCGTCACTCAGGCGTTCTGCAGCGAATGCAACCGGGCGCGGCTGTCGACCGAAGGCAAACTGTTCCTGTGCCTGTTCGCCAGCCGCGGCCATGATCTGCGCGCGCTGCTGCGCGGCGACTACAGCGACGCTCAGATCGCCGGTGCGATCGGTCTGATCTGGGGCCAGCGCGACGACCGCTACTCGGAGCTGCGAGCGACTGCGGCGGCTGCGCCGGCCGGCGCGCACCGCGTCGAGATGCACTACATCGGCGGTTGAGCGCGATGCCGACGGCCGCGGTGACGATTCGCCGCCTCGGACCGGCGGATCTGGTCGACTACAAGCAACTGCGCGATGCCATGCTGGCGGCGCACCCCGAATCGTTCAGCTCCGACGCCGCACCCGAACGCCCGCCCGAGAGCTACCTGCCGCGGCTCGGGCTGCAGCGCCCCGAAGGCGGCGAGTTCACGCTCGGCGCCTGGCAGGACGAGCGTCTGGTCGGTGCCGTCAGCTGCGAACGCGACGCGCGCACGAAGGTGCGGCACATCGGTCACATCATCGGGATGATGGTGCGCACCGACGTTCAGCACGCCGGCATCGGCCGCGCGCTCCTCGGTGCCTGCATCGCGCAGGCGCGTGGCGCCGACGGCGTGGTGATGCTCACGTTGACGGTGACCGCCGGCAACGCGTCGGCCGTGTGCCTGTACGAACGCGCCGGCTTCGTGCGTTACGGGCGTCTGCCGCGCGCGATCCGTGTCGACGGCGTGTACCACGCCAAGGACCAGATGGTCCTCGACCTGTAGCGGCGCCGCCCGGCCCTGGGTCCGCTCAGTGGGCCGCGAGTTGCTGCCAGGTGTCGACCACCGAATCCGGATTCAACGAGATCGAGCCGATGCCTTCGTCGGCCAGCCACTTCGCGAAGTCGGGGTGATCGCTGGGCCCCTGACCGCAGATGCCGACATACTTGCCGGCCGCGCGGCAGGCCTTGATCGCGCGCGAGATCAGGAACTTGACCGCCGGATCGCGCTCGTCGAAATCCTTCGCGAGCAGCTCCATGCCGGAATCACGGTCGAGCCCGAGCGTCAGCTGGGTCAGGTCGTTCGAGCCGATCGACATGCCGTCGAAATGGGCGAGGAACTCGTCGGCCAGCACCGCGTTGCTCGGGATCTCGCACATCATGATCACGCGCAGCCCGTCGCTGCCGCCATCGGCGGCGCGCCTGAGCCCGCGCTCGGCGAGCATGCCGACGACCCGCTCGGCCTGCGCCAAGGTGCGCACGAACGGCACCATGATCTCGACATTGGTCAGCCCCATCTCGTTGCGAACGCGCTTGAGCGCCTCGCACTCCATCGCGAAGGCCTCGCCGAACTCTTCGCTGACGTAGCGCGATGCGCCGCGGAAACCGAGCATCGGGTTCTCTTCTTCGGGCTCGCGCTACGAGCCCGAAGAAGACTTGCGGTACTCGTTGCTCTTGAAGTCCGACAGCCGCACGATCACCGGCTTCGGCCAGAACGCCGCCCCGATCGTCGCGATGCCCTCGGCCAGCTTGTCGACATAGAACGCGCGCGGCGAGGCATGGCCGCGCGCGACGCTTTCGACCGCCTTCTTCAGGTCGCTGTCGATGTTCGGATAGTCGAGGATCGCCTTCGGGTGCACGCCGATGTTGTTGTTGATGATGAACTCGAGCCGCGCCAGGCCGACGCCGCTGTTGGGCATCTGGGCGAAGTCGAACGCGAGTTGCGGGTTGCCGACGTTCATCGTGATCTTCACCGGGCAAGGCGGCAGCTCGCCGCGAACCACGTCGTTGACCTCGGTCTCGAGCAGGCCGTCGTAGATGTAGCCGGTATCGCCTTCGGAGCAGGCCACCGTGACCAGTGCGCCCTCCTTCAGCACCTCGGTCGCGTTGCCGCAGCCGACCACCGCCGGGATGCCGAGCTCGCGCGCGATGATTGCCGCATGGCAGGTGCGGCCGCCGCGGTTCGTGACGATCGCGCTCGCGCGCTTCATCACGGGCTCCCAGTTCGGATCGGTCATGTCGGTGACGAGCACGTCGCCGGCCTGCACGGTGTCCATGTCGGCGATGCTGTGGACGATGCGTACCGGGCCGGTGCCGATCTTCTGGCCGATCGCGCGGCCCTCGGCCAGCACCTGGCTGGTGCCCTTGAGCTTGAAGCGCTGCTCGACCTTGCCCTCCTGCTGGCTCTTCACGGTCTCGGGCCGGGCCTGCAGGATGTAGAGCTTGCCGTCGCTGCCGTCCCGGCCCCATTCGATGTCCATCGCGCGGCCGTAGTGCTGCTCGATCGTCAGCGCATAGCGCGCCAGCTCCTCGACATCGGCGTCGCTGAGCGAATAGCGGTTGCGAAGCTCGTGGACGGTGTCGACGGTCTTGACCAGCCGGCCGCTGGCGGCCTTCTCGTCGGGCGTGGCGAACTCCATCTTGATCAGCTTGGAGCCGAGGTTGCGACGGATGATCGCGCGCTTGCCGGCGCGCAGTGCTGGCTTGTGCACATAGAACTCGTCCGGGTTCACGGCACCTTGCACCACGGTCTCGCCCAGGCCGTAGCTCGAGGTGATGAAGACGACGTCGGCGAAGCCCGACTCGGTGTCGATCGTGAACATCACGCCGGCCGCGCCGAGGTCGGAGCGCACCATGCGCTGCACGCCGGCCGACAGCGCCACGTCGCTGTGGGCGAAGCCCTTGTGGACGCGGTAGCTGATCGCGCGGTCGTTGTAGAGGCTCGCGAACACCTCCTTCATCTTCGCCAGCACCTCGTCGATGCCGACGACGTTGAGGAAGGTCTCCTGCTGGCCCGCGAACGACGCATCGGGCAGGTCTTCGGCGGTCGCCGACGAGCGCACCGCGAACGACGCGCCGGGGTGGTCTTTCGTGAGCTTCGCGAACTCGGCGGCGATCGCCGCGTCGAGTTCGGGCGGGAACGGCGTCGCCTCGATCCAGTGGCGGATCTCGGCGCCGGCCTCGGCCAGCGCACGCACGTCGTCGGTGTTCAGCGTGGCCAGGCGCGCCTCGATGCGCTTGTCCAGCCCGGCGTGCTGGAGAAACTGGCGGAACGCATGCGCCGTGGTGGCAAAGCCGCCGGGCACGCGCACGCCCGAGGCGGCCAGCTGGCTGATCATCTCGCCGAGGGAGGCGTTCTTGCCGCCGACCGTCTCGACGTCGGTCATTCTCAATTGTTCAAACGGGGCGACCAGGGCGGTCGCCAGGGGGTTGCTTGACATGGGAGAGCTCCAGGATGGTGAAAAATCGGGGTGCCCGAGCTCAGCTCCAGGGCAAGCAACCGGCGTGAACGCCACGCGCGCTCGACCGACCCGACATCGGGTGGGGCGCAGCAGATGGAAGTGGCGTTCATTGGATCGAAGGTGCGGATCGAAGGCGGACCGGCAGCGATTTTACGGTCGAACTGCCTATGATCGTGCTCGAACCGAACTCGCACCCATCATCCCGACCATGGCCAACCCCACTGTGTTCTTCGTCTCCGACGGCACCGGCATCACCGCGGAGACCTTCGGCAACTCGATCCTGTCGCAGTTCGCCGTCAAGCCGCGCCACCTGCGCCGGCCGTTCATCGACACCGCCGACAAGGCGCACCAGGTGCTGCGCGAAATCAACCACACCGCCGAGACCGAGGGCCGCAAGCCGATCGTCTTCATCACCCTGGTGGACCCCGAGATCCTCGCGATCGTCAAGAGCGAGGCCAAGGGGCTGGTGCTCGACATGTTCAACACCTTCATCGAACCGCTCGAGGCCGAACTGGCCATGACCTCGAATCACCGCATCGGCCGCTTCGCAGATGTGTCGAAGAGCCAGGAGTACACCGACCGCATCGAGGCCATCAACTTCTCGCTCGCCCACGACGACGGCCAGTCGGCCAAGAACCTGGCGAGCGCCGACGTGATCCTGGTCGGCGTCAGCCGCAGCGGCAAGACCCCGACCTCGCTGTACCTCGCGATGCAGCACGGCATCAAGGCGGCGAACTACCCGTTGATCCCGGAGGACTTCGAACGCGGTGTGATGCCGTCGACGCTGTCGACCTACAAGAGCAAGTGCTTCGGCCTGACGATCGACCCCGAGCGCCTGAGCCAGATCCGCAACGAGCGCCGACCGGGCAGCAAGTACGCCGCGATCGAGAACTGCCGCTACGAGGTCCGCGAAGCCGAGACGATGATGCGGCGCGAGGGCATCGCCTGGCTGTCGTCGACGCACAAGTCGATCGAGGAGATCGCGACGACGATCCTGCGCGACCTGCGGCCGGATCGGTTGATGTACTGAGCGGCGGCTGCGGACTCCGCGAGGAAGATCCGGCCCCTCAGCCGCGCTGCCGGGCCGATTCGTACAGGCAGACCGCGGCTGC
>Ga0207677_10001727_pt1 | contig 11576 bp, 7 predicted proteins | sample KBSMisM42_FD_184311 | JGI IMG/M metagenome (GOLD analysis project Ga0207677, IMG submission 184311) | Miscanthus rhizosphere microbial communities from Kellogg Biological Station, Michigan, USA - KBS Miscanthus M4-2 (SPAdes) (version 2) | ecosystem: Host-associated > Plants > Roots > Rhizosphere...
ATCGCTGCAATCGGCTATTTTTACGACGGTAAGAAAGCCGACGTGAGCGTGGTACAATCCAAAGAAGACGACAAGACGCCCGTCCCGAAGTGCGAGAAGGAAGATGACTGCGGCTGGACGTGCGTAGTGCCGAAAGCTCCGGGCTCGCAAGAGACGGAGCAGAAGACGATTACGACGGTTGGTGAGTTCGTGAAGTTCTGCGTCGTCCCGTCCATGACCAACAATTGACAGTTCCGGCGCTTCGCGCCGATGGTGAGTTGCCCTAGTGAATGCAATGAGCTCCGATCCGAACAAGAAGAGCACGCGCTCCTTCCAGTGCAGGGACGTGCTCTGGGAAACGTTCGAGCAGATGGCGCGCGAGCTCGAGTGCAGCGTCGATTACCTGATCAACGAAGCGATGAAGCAGTACGCGCGTCAGCGGAGCTACGGTCCCGGCGCGACGAAGACGCCCTTTCCCGGTCGAGGGATGGAGCCGTCGCTCTCGGGCTCCAACGCTGCGTACGGTCCGCCGCCGCAACCGCAAGGCAACAGCATGCCGACGCCCGCGGTTCCCGGTCCGCCGCAGATGCGCGCGCCCGGTCCGCTTCCGCCGCCGCCAGGCCGCATGCCGCAGCCGGGAATGGGAAGATCGAGCGGTCTTCCGCCGCCGCCAGGCCGCATGAGCGCGCCGCCTTCGCCGCCGAACATGATGCGTGGTGGTGGTGGATTGCCTCCGCCGCCAGGCATGTCGCCTTCGCGTCCGCCGCCGCCTCCGCAGCACATGATGCAGCAGCAGCAGCAGATCCCGCAGGCGCCGCGCAGCGTGCCGCCGCCGATTCCGGGTGGCGGCCGTGGCGGCCCGCAGGGCTACAACGGTTATGGTGGCTCGCCGAGCTCCGCTCCCGCGCAGGGGATGTTGAGCGTCATCTACAGCGGCGAGAAATTCCCGATCAACAAAGAGCGCTTCGTCATCGGCCGCGGAAAGCAGTCGAGCGATCTGACGCTGAAGGATCCGAACGTGTCGCGCCAGCACGCGATGGTCGAGTTCCAGAACGGCGTCTACTTCATGGTGGACATGGGCTCGACGAACGGCGTCGAGTACAACGGCCAGCGCATCGCGCGGAAGCAAATCGCCGAGGGCGACGCGTTCCGCATCTGCGACCACGAAGTTCGTTTCACGTACCGGTGAGCCCAAAAGAACGATGAAGTTCGAGCCGCGCCCGATGCGCGCGCTGCCGATGCTCGAAGAGCGTCGTCATGCGTTCGAGACGTGCGTCTATTGCCCGAAGCTGTGTCGGAGCGCGTGTCCGGTGTCGAACGCGGAGCCTCGCGAGACGCTCATCCCGTGGGGGAAGATGTCGTCGTCGTATTTCGCGGCGCGCGGCGACGTTCCGCTCGAAGAGAGCTTCGCGAAGCCCGCGTGGGCATGCACGGGCTGCCACGCTTGTCGCGACGCGTGCGATCACAAGAACGACGTCGCCGGCTCGCTCCTCGACGCGCGCGACGCGTTCGTCACGAATGGGCTCGGGCCTGCCGCTTCGAAGCGCGTCCTCGATCGTTTCTCGCCGGAGAAGTCGACGGGCGGTGCGCTGCTCGTCGGGTGCCTCTACGATCGCAAGCTTGCAGATGTTTCGCGCGCGGCAGCTTCGGCGGCGAAGAAACTATTCGGTGATGTTTCGATCGAGCGCGCGTGCTGCGGTCTTCCTCTCAGGCTCGCGGGGGACAAGAAGCGGTTCGAGGAGCACGGCAAGCAGTTCGCTGGGCGCGAAATGATCGCCGTCGATCCCGGATGCGCGATGGCCCTTCGCGACGCGGGCGCGCGCGTCACGATGCTCGTCGAGCGCGCCGCCGAGCGCATCACGTCGCTTCGTGAGGGCCCCGATGATGGTGGGGCGCGCGAGATGCGATGGCACGACCCCTGTCAGCTCGGCCGCGGCCTCGGCATCTACGAGGCACCACGCGTCGTCCTCACGCGCGTGCTCGGCCGTGCCCCCCTCGAGTTCGCGATGCGCCGCGAGCGCGCCGAATGCAGCGGCGGCGGAGGCCTCTTGCCGCTCACGATGCCGGACAATTCACGCACGATCGCGGAGAAGCGAGTCGCCGACTCCAGCGGCGCGGAGATCGTCACGGCGTGCGCGTCGAGCGTCCTCCGCTTCCGCAGCGCGGGCGCCCAGGTGACGGACATCGTCACGCTGATCGATGCGGCGTTGTAGACTGCGGCGCTGATGGCGCGAGAACCCGACGCGATCACGCGAAAGCTGCAGCACGGCGAGTCGGGCGCGCGTTTTCTCGTCGTGTTTGCACCGCAGCAAGTTCCGGCGAGGCATTTGCTCGCGATCGGCAAGCTCGTCATCGGGCGAGCAGCGACGTGCGACATCGTCGTCGAGCACGAGACGATTTCGCGCCAGCACGCGGCGCTGCACGTCACGGCAAGCGGCGTCGAGATCGAAGATCTCGGGAGCGCGAACGGGACGTCCGTGGCCGGCAACGTGGTCGCGAAGGGAACGAAGGTGCTGGTTCCGCTCGGGACGATGATCGCGCTCGGCGAGGTCGTCGCGCTCTTGCGCAGCGGGCCGAACGAAGACGACGACGTGGAGTCGTCGCGACCGGGCGAGATCGAGCGCGTCGCGGCGACACACTTGCCGGTGCTCATCATGGGCGAGACTGGCGCGGGCAAGGAGGTCGTCGCCGAGACGATCGTCGCGAAGTCGCCTCGCAAGGACGCGCCGTTCGTTCGCATCAATTGCGCGGCGCTGACCGAGACGCTCTTCGAGAGCGAAGTCTTCGGACACGAGCGCGGAGCCTTCACGAGCGCCGAGCGCGCGAAGCCTGGTCTGCTCGAGACGGCCGACGGCGGGACGGTGCTGCTCGACGAGGTCGGCGAGCTGCCGCTCGCGGCGCAGGCGAAGCTCCTCCGCGTGCTCGAGTCGGGCGAGGTGACGCGCGTGGGCGCGGTCGCGTCGAAGCGCGTGAACGTTCGATTCCTGGCGGCGACGAACCGCGATCTCGCGGCGATGGTCGAGATGGGGACGTTCCGCGCGGATCTTCTCTATCGCCTCGACGGCATCACCGTCCGCGTCGCGCCGCTGCGAGAGCGCACCGCGGAGATCCCCACGCTCGCACGCCAGCTCCTCGAGGCCGGGTGCAAGGTCTCGGGGCGCAAGCCGCCGGTCCTCGGCGACGAGGCGATCGCGCGGCTCGTGGAGTACGAGTGGCCGGGCAACGTGCGCGAGCTTCGTCGCGTCATGGAGCGCGTCGCGGCGCTCGTCCCGGGCGCGACGGTCGATCGGAGCGACCTCGAGCCGCTCCTCATCAGCGCGATGCGTATGAGTCGACCGCCGCCTCCGCCCTCGACGCCTTCCACGAGCTCGCTGCGCGACGAGGTGAAGTCCGAGGTCGAATCGATCGAGCGCGCGCGCATCGAGGACGCGCTTCGCCGTGCGGCCGGCAACCAGACGCAAGCGGCGAAGCTCCTCGGGATCTCGCGGCGCACGCTCATCGATCGCATCGAGCGTTTCGGGCTTCCGCGCCCGCGCCGCGGGTCTTAGCAGCCGTTCTGACAGGTGCCGGTGACCCACGACTGGCTGCTCGAGCACGTCTCGGTGGCGTGCCCGCAGGTGCCGCAGTCGACGGTGCGCGTGTCGCCCGGGATGCACGCGCCGCCGGTCCAGCCGTTCGCGACGACCGCGCAGATGTGGTTGTGATACGTCGCCGCACCGTACGACCAGTCGCGAAGCTTCGTCTTGCTCCACTCGACGGTGGCGTGACCGACGCGCGTCGAGCCGCAGTTCGCGAGCGTTCCGCTGCCCGGGTCGTTGTGCGAGTCCGGGTCGTAGACCGAGAAGGTCGAGCCGTTCCAGTGACCGATGAAGAGCGCGTGTCCGCCTGCGAAGTCGCACGGCGCGTTCTGCCCGTCGCCGCCGCTGCCGGCCATCACGGCGACCGCGCCGTGCGCCATGTCGTTCGCGAGATCGTTGATGTCGTAGCTCGTGTCGCAGTGCTCGGTGGCCTTGAACTTCGCGGTGCCGTCGATCCAGTGACCGTTGCCGTCTCCCGTGTTGAGTAGATCGGCCCACTCGGATGCGTTCGTCGGGCTGCACGACGAGCTCGCCGTGTACGTGTTCATCTTGCTTCGCATCCAGCCGCCGGTGTGATTGCTATCGCCGCACGTGAGCGCGTAACGCATCATCGCGACCGCGGTCGGCCCGCAGTTCTCGTTCTGGCAGGAGGTGCCGTCGTACTGCGATTTCCACCAGTGGTTCGAGCTCGAGCTCGAGGACGTGCTCGGGATGGCGCACGAGAGGGCTTCCTCCGAGGACGACGAGCTGTCCTCCGAGGTCGCGGAGCAGGCGCTGACGAGGAGGACGGCGATCGGACACGCGACGAGGAGCAGCTTGTTCATGCGCGGGCTCATCGCAAGGCATGTGCCGCGCGAATTTCCCGAAATCGGACGGAGAACGGCGCCGTCACGCTTCGCCCTTTGCACAAGTTGTGCGGGCGGCCGCACAATGGCCGTCGCGCATGGATCCGGGCGCACGCATCGATGGACGATTCGAGATCGTGGAGCGCGTCGCGAGCGGCGGCATGGGAACCGTCCATCGCGCGCGCGATCTCGAGACGGGCGAGATCGTCGCGCTGAAGATCATACGCGACGCGAGCGACGACGCGCGGCGGCGCGTCCTGCGAGAGTCGAAGGCGCTGACGGAGATCGTGCACCCACGCGTCGTGCGTGGAGTCGCGCATGGCGTGCTCGACGAGACCGGCGCGCCTTGGATCGCCATGGAGTGGATCGGCGGCGAGACGCTCTCCGAGCGGATCGGTCGCGCGCCGCTGACGACGACGGAAGCGCTCGAGGTCGCCCGGCGCGTCGCGGAGGCGCTCTCCGCCGTGCACGCCCATGGGTTCGTCCATCGCGACATCAAGCCGGCCAACATCGTCCTTCGCGGCGGAGAGATCGACGGCGTGACGTTGATCGACTTCGAGCTCGTGCGGCAACCCGAGGACGCGACGTTTCGCACGGGCGCGATCATGGGAACGCCCGCGTACATGTCGCCCGAGCAAGCGCGTGGCGCGCAAGACGTGGGCCCCGCGACGGACGTGTTCGCGCTCGGCGCGGTCTTGTTCCGTTGCGTGACGGGGCGCAGCGCGTTCGAAGGAAGCGACGCCCTCGCCGTGCTCGCGAAGGTGCTCCTCGACGCGCCCCTGCGAGCGCTCGACCTCGTCCCCGATCTGGATCCGCGCCTCGATCTCGTCATCTCGAAGATGCTCGAGAAGGAAGTCGCGGATCGGTACGCCGATGGCCAAGCCGCGTCGAGCGCGCTCGCGGCGCTCGGGACGATCGCGAACGCGACGGGGCGCGCAGAAGCGAAGCGGCGCTTCGGTGCGGTCGAGCGAAAAGTGGAGACCGTCGTGCTCGCCGCCACGGACTTCGATCCCGACGCGACGCAAGCGCGTGACGGCGGCGGCGGGCTCGTCGCGGTGCGCAAGCTCGTCGAGCGCGTAGGCGGGGCGCGCCTCAGCGTGCTCGCGACCGGCGCGGTGGTCGTGACGATCTTGCCGGGCGACTCCGCGAAGGAGCAGGCGGCGAAGGGCGCGGCTTGCGCGCAGGCGATCGCGAAGATCGTGAGCGTGCCCGTCGCGGTGGCGACCGGATACGACGCGTACGACACGGCGGCGCAGCTCACGCGCGCGGCGAGCGCCAACGAAGTCGCCGTCGACGACACGACCGCGGCGCTCCTCTCGGAGCGATGGGTCGTCGAGCGTGGAGCTGGCTCGCTCGTGCTGCGTGGAGCCGCGCCGGCGCACGACACGGGTCGCACGCTCCTCGGAAAGACGAGCGCGTTCGTCGGGCGCGAGCGCGAGATCGTCACGCTCGAAGCGCTGTTCGACGAGTGCGTACGCGAGCCCAAAGCGCGCGCGGTGCTCGTGACGGGTGCTCCGGGTATCGGGAAATCGCGCCTGCGCCGCGAGCTCTTCGCGCGTCTTCGCGCCAAGGATCGCCCGTTCATGCCCATCGCCGCTGCCGCGGATCCCTTCGCGCGCGCACCGTTCGTCATGATGTCTCGCGCGCTCTCGACGGTCGCCTCTGCCGCCCACCTGAAGGAGATCGTGCACGCGGACGACGCGGAGCGCGTCACCGAGTTCCTGGCGGAGATGTGCGCGTTCGAAGCGCCCGTGAGCAGCCGGCGCGTGGCCGCGCGCGCAGATCCCGTCTTGATGCACGAGCAAATCCGGCGCGCGTTCTGCGGCTATCTCGCGGCCGAGTGTGCGAGGCAGCCGGTCATCCTCGTCCTCGAGGATCTGCACTGGGCGGACTCGATGAGCTTGCGCCTCGTCGATGCGGCGCTCTCCGTGCTGTTCGATCAGCCGCTCCTCGTCCTCGCGATGGCGCGACCCGAGATCGCCGACACCGCGCCGGGCCTGTGGTCCGAGCACGACGTTCTCCCCCTTTCGCTCGGTGCGCTCTCGCGCCGCGCGGCAGCGGCCTTCGCGCGATCGTCGCTCGGTGCGAGCTCGACGGACGAGGCCATCGAGCGTGTCGTCGCTCGCGCGGGTGGAAACGCGCTCTACCTCGAGGAGCTCGTTCGTGCCGAGCACGCGGGCCAAGGCGCGAGCACGCCCGACACCGTGATCGCGATGGTGCAGAGCCGCCTGTCGCTCCTCGATGAAGGTCCGCGCCGCACGCTCCGCGCCGCGAGCATCTTCGCGGGCGCCTTCTCGGCCGAGGGCGTGAGCGTGGTGCTCGCGGACGAAAACCCGCGCGCGGTCACCGCGCGTCTCGAGCACCTCGTGCGTACCGAGTTCTTGTCGCGCGGGCGCGCCGAACAAGAGCACGGCGGCGGAGACTTCTCGTTCCGCCACGCCCTCGTGCGCGACGCCGCGTACGGCATGCTCGAAAGCAAAGACGCGCGCCTCGGGCACGAGCTCGCCGCGCGCTTCCTCGAGCGCCAGGGCGCAGATCCGGTCGCCGTCGCGGAGCACTACGCGCGCAGCGACGACCCATCACGAGCCGCCGAGCCGCTGCTTCGCGCCGCGCACGTCGCGCTCGACGCATCCGACTTTCGGAGCGCGCTCGCCCTCGCCTCACGCGCCGCATCCGCCGACGCCTCGCGCGCGGGTGCGTGCGCCGCGGTCGAGGCCGAGGCGCGACGTTGGCTCGGCGAAACCGCTCTCGCGCACGACGCGGCGGGTCGCGCGCTCGCGATGCTCCCTGCCGTGGACGCCGCGCGCTTCTCCGCGCTTCGAACGCGCGCATACGGCGCGAGCCAGCTCGGACGCTTGGGCGAGCTCGAAGAGGTCGCGCGCGAGATTCTCTCGGCCTCGCCCGGCGAGTGGAAGCGCGCGTACGCCTTCGCGGTGAGCCAGGCCGCCGCGAGCCTCGCCGTCGTGGGCAACCTCGAGCTCGCCGAGCGCCTGCTCGCGGCCGCACAACCCTCGCTCGATCAGCGAGATCCGGCCGTGATCGCGCGCTTCCTCGAAGCGAAGGTCGCGTTCGCCGCGCACGCCGGCAACCTCGAGCTCTTGCTCGTGACCGCCGAGGCCGCGCGCAGCAACGCCGAGCTCGCGGGCGACGAGCGCGCCGAAATCGTCGAGACGATCAACATGGGCTTCGCGCTCGTCCAGCTCGGCGCCTACGAAGAAGCCCTCGGCATGTTCGAGCGCGCGCGCGCCGACTCGGAGCGCCGCGGCCTCGTGACGCTCCGCCGATCCGCGATGCAGAACGCCGGCTACGTCCTTCTGCGCTTGAATCGTCTCAACGAAGCGCGCGATCTCGAACAAGCCGTGCTCGCCGAAATCGGCGACGGCTCATCGAAGCGACTCGTGACGCTCGCCCACGCGTGCCTCGCCCTCGTCGAGATCGAAGCGGGCAACCTCGAGCTCGCCGAGCAGCACGCTCGAAGCGCAAAGGACGCGGTCACCGGCCCGCCCCACGCCGCCTACGCCGACACCGCGCTCGCGTGCGTGTTCCTCGCGCAACAACGTTCCGAAGAAGCCGCCGCACATGCGGAACGCGCACTCGCGACGATCGAACGTCTCGGCGGCTTCCACTTCGCCGAGTCCCTCGCGCGCCTCGTTCGCGCCCTCGCGCTCCGCACCCCCGAGTCGATCACCGCGGCCCAGTCCCGCCTGAACGCGCGCGCCGCGAAGCTCTCCCCGATGCGCCGCGCCCAGTTCCTCTCGCGCGTCGTCGAAAACCGCCGCACGCTGGAGCTGGCGCGGGACAAACCGTAAGCGTCACGCGTGCGTGCGCGTTGGCGTGCGCGTGCGCGTCCGCAGGATTTCACGGTGCATCGACCCTGCGAAAATCCCTCGAATTTCGAAATTTCTGCTCTATGAAATCGTCGAGCTGTCGGCTCGACACGGGCACGCTCGGTTGCACGATGACATTCAACGCGACCGAAGCCTCGAATGCGTTAGAACGAGCCGCCGAGTGACACGCCGTAGAAGTTGGGGCCGACGGCGGGCGTGATGTGGGCGAGACCCGTGTGCTTCTTCTTGGGGGCGACCACGAACAGCACGATGCCGGCTGCGAGCGCGACGCCGCCGCCGATGAAGAGGATGGTGGAGACGAGCGCGGCGTCCTTCGCTTGTTGGCGCAGGTCGAGGCCGACGGCGTCGCACGTGTTCGCGGCGTCGCAGTGGCCGTTCGAGTTCGAGTCGCTCAGCTTGCCCGACGCGACGAGACCGAGCGCGCTGCCGACGCCGATGGCGATCAGGCCGGCTGCGCCGATGACGACGCCTCCGACGTGGAAGCCGAAGCCCGGGTCGCCTTCTTCTTGCTGAACGGGCACCGGAGCGTTCGGCTCGTCCTTCTCGAGCGGCCCGACGTTCACGGTGATCGTGTTGCCGTCACCCGAGACCTCGATCTTCTTCTCCCACGTCTTGAAGTGCGGCGCGGTCGCGCTGATCGTGTGCGATCCAGGATCCATCGGGACTGCGAGCCCGAGGTCCGAGGCGCCGAGCTTCTCGCCGTCGCGCATGACCTCGAGGCCATCGGGCTTGTTCTCGGACGGCGCGAGGATGGTGAGCTTCGTGAGGTGAGGCTCGAGCGTCGCGATGTGCTTTTGAGCGACCTTGTCGCGCTGCTGCTTGTCCTTCTTCTCGATCGCCATCTTCTGCGCGTCTTTGTACGTCTTGTATGCGCTCGCAGTTTGGCCGTTGCGCTCGAAGCAGTCCGCGAGCCAGAGGAAGCCGCCGACTTGAGGATCGAGCTTGTTCGACGCCTCGAACTTCGGGCACGCCTCGCCGAACTTGTTCGCCTTCATGAGGGCCGCGCCCTCGTCGAAGAGCTTGTCGGCTTCGGACTGCTGCGCGTGCGCGAGCGGCGCCGCGAGGATCACGCTCACGAACGCAACGCTCGCCAAGAAACGCATCTGGTTATCTTCGGCCGCCGAACTCTTTGTTGTCAATCTGAGTGGGCCCGACCGGCTTCGGAGCGACATACGTCGGGTGCGGCTTCGGCTTCGCCGTGGGCAGCGCTTCCGCGGTCACCGTCGGGATCGGCTGGATGACCTCGTTCTGCGTCTGCGGCGGAGCCGCGGTGAACGTCGGCGTCGTGGTCATCGCGGCGGCCGTATGCGTGGTGGTCGTCGTCGGTGTCGTGTCCGTGTGCGTGGACGTCGCGGTCGTCGTCGTCGTCGGCTTGGGCGGTGGCGGCGCCGCGGGCGTCGACGAGTTGTGCAGCCCGAGGAAGACCGCACCACCAATGATGATCACCGCGGGGATGAGAAGCGTCCACACGGGCAGGCCGCGCTTCGGTGCGGGCGGCGGAACGACTTGCTGCTGCCCTTGCTGCGGCCACGGGAACGCGACGGGCGCGGGCGGATACGCGCCGCTCGAGCCGGGACCTGGACCCTGCTGCATCGGCAGAGACCCGCTCGCGCCGGGCGAAGGCAGCGTCGATTGGAGCACCGGGTTGTTGTTCGGCATCGCGCCGAGCGGCTGGAACTCGCGCGACGTCGCGACCGAGACGTACTGCTGCCGGTGAGGACCGGTGCCACTGACCGTCATCACCGGTGCCGACTTCGCGGGCTCGGGGAGCTGCTGGATGCGCGTCGCGTCGTCCTCTTCGGGATCGTCGACGCGCGTCGCCATGTCGAGATCGTCGTCCACGAGCGACGAGAGCTCGGCCGCGGGTGGCGTCGCAGCCACCGCAGAAACGGGCTCCGGCTTCACCGCGGGCGTCGCGAGCGGCGTCGGCGCCTCTTTCTGTTGCAGCGCGACGTTCGCGATGCCGCTCTTCGACACGTCGCTTCGACCGAGCCACGCGCGCACGATCTCGCGCTGCTGCGAGATGTCGAGGCCGATCATCTCGTTCACGAACGCGGCGGTCTGACGAACCGTCGCGACCAAGTTGTACGTGCGCGCGGCTTGCTCGAGCGCCTCGGCGAAGTCCGCCGTCGACTCGAAGCGGTCCGCCGGATGCGCGGCGAGCGCACGCCTCACGACGACCTCGACCTCGGGCGGAACGCCGGGCTCGAAGTTGCGAATCGGCGGCACCTCGGCGGCGACGACCTTGAAGAGCGTCTCGGCTTCGCCCTCTGCTTTGAACAGGCGCTGCGCGGTGAGCAGCTCCCACGTGACGATGCCCGCCGCGAACACGTCGGCGCGACGATCGACCGTCATGTTGCCGCGCACCTGCTCCGGCGACATGTACGCGAGCTTGCCTTTCAGTTGCCCGCCTTGCGTCGCGTTCGCGAGACGCGCCTGCGCCTTCGCGACGCCGAAGTCCGTGATGCGCGCGACGCCATCGACGCCGACGAGGATGTTCTGCGGAGACACGTCGCGGTGCACGATCTCGAGCGGCGACCCGTCGTCGTCGCGCAGCTCGTGCGCGGCGTGCAAACCCGTCAGCGTATCCAGCATGATGCGGATGACGACCGGAACGGGAATCTTCTTCTGAACGTTGACGGCGCGAGCCATCAAGTGCCCGACCGTGTCGCCCTCGATGTACTCCATCACGAGGTAGTGCTGCTCGTTCTGGATCCCGATCTCGAGGATCGGAACGACGTTCGGATGGTGGAGACGCGCCGCAAGCCGCGCCTCGTCGAGGAACATCTGAATGAAGTCTTGCTCTTTCGCGAGGTGCGGATGCAGTCGCTTGATCGCGACGAAGCGTTTGAAACCCGCGACGCCGACGAAGCGCGCGAGATAAACCGTGGCCATGCCTCCGGCCGCAAGCTCTGCAACGAGCTCGAAACGATCCAGCCGCTCTCCCTCGCCGGGTATGGCGAGAATCTTCGTCATGGGCGGTCGTTCATGTTAGCGCGCCAGTTCCGATTTCGTCAGATTCTTGGCGTACTACGGCAACGTTTCGTGGGCTTTTCTGCGACGAAGTCGCCCCGTGTGCGCCTCTGCACGTAAGCTTCGCTTCAGCCGTGTCTCAGGTGCGAGAAGCTCCCAGGCGAACCGTCGCCACGCGTGTGCTTTTGTCGTTCGCGGTCACCCTGCTCGCATTTGCAGTGACCGTCGGCTGGAGCGTGACGGCACAAAGACGTGCCGCGGCCGACAGCCTGGAGCTCTCGAAGGGGTATCTGCCGGTCGCGCTGAAGCTCGGCCAGCTCCGCGCGACGCAAGCCACGCTCGCGACGCTCATC
>Ga0207677_10001728_pt1 | contig 11574 bp, 8 predicted proteins | sample KBSMisM42_FD_184311 | JGI IMG/M metagenome (GOLD analysis project Ga0207677, IMG submission 184311) | Miscanthus rhizosphere microbial communities from Kellogg Biological Station, Michigan, USA - KBS Miscanthus M4-2 (SPAdes) (version 2) | ecosystem: Host-associated > Plants > Roots > Rhizosphere...
GGCAAGCCCTCCACGGGCATCGGCGTTCAGCTCTCGCCCAGCGGCAATGCGCTGGCCACCGCGAAAGCCGTGCGCGCGCGCATGGAGGAGCTGTCGAAGTTCTTCCCGGCCGGCATGCAGTGGGAGATTCCTTACGACACGTCCAAGTTCGTGAGCATCTCGATCTCGCAAGTGGTCGAGACGCTCGTCGAGGCGATGATCCTGGTGTTCGCGGTGATGTTCCTGTTCCTTCAGAACTGGCGCTATACGATGATCCCGGCGATCGTCGTGCCGGTGGCGTTGCTCGGCAGTTTCGCCACGCTTTATGCGATCGGCTTCTCGATCAACGTGCTCACGATGTTCGGCATGGTGCTGGTGATCGGCATCGTGGTCGACGATGCGATCGTGGTGGTCGAGAACGTCGAGCGCATCATGAGCGAGGAGGGCTTGCCGCCGCGCGAAGCCACCGTGAAGGCGATGGGCCAGATCCAGGGCGCGATCGTCGGCGTGACGCTGGTGCTGATCTCGGTGTTCGTGCCGCTCGCATTCTTCGCCGGTTCGGTGGGCAACATCTACAAGCAGTTCTCGGCGGTGATGGTGTCGTCGATCGCGGTGTCGGCCTTCATGGCGCTTTCGCTCACGCCCGCGCTCGGCGCGACGCTGCTGAAGCAGGTCGACGCCGGCCATCACCTCGAAAAAGGCGGCTTCTTCGGCCGCTTCAACCGCGGGTTCAAGCGCACCGCCAGCGGCTACGAGACATTCGTCGGGAAGATCCTTCGGCACGTCGGCCGTGCCTTCGTGGTCTATGGGGTGGTGATCGTCGTCGCGGCTTTCCTCTTCTGGAAGCTGCCGGGGTCGTTCCTGCCCGTCGAAGACCAGGGCTATGTGATCGTCAACGTGCAGTTGCCGCCGGGCGCGACGATCGAACGCACCAGCCGCGCCATCTCGCAAGTGGAAGGCTTCCTGCTCAAGCAGCCGGAGGTGGAGCACACCATCGGCGTCCTGGGCTTCTCGTTCTCGGGTCAAGGCCAGAACGCGGGCCTGGTGTTCGTGCCGCTCAAGCCCTGGGACGAGCGCAAGGGGCAGGAGCATTCGGCCGGCGCCCTGGCCGGCCGCGCGTTCGGCGCACTCATGGGCGTGAAGGATGCGTTCATCTTCGCGGTGAGTCCGCCGCCGATCCCGGAGCTGGGTTCTTCCAACGGCTTCAACTTCCGGCTGGAAGACCGCGGCGGGGCGGGCCACGAAGCGCTCGTCAATGCGCGCAACCAGTTGCTGGGCATGGCGGCGCAAAGCAAGGTCGTCTCGGGCGTGCGGCCCGACGGCCTGGAAGACGCGCCGCAATTGCAGATCGACATCGATCGCGACAAGGCGCAGGCGCTCGGGATCACGTTCGACGCGATCAACTCGACGCTCTCCACGGGCATCGGCTCGGCCTACGTCAACGACTTCCCGAACAAGGGCCGCCTGCAGCGCGTGGTGGTGCAGGCCGATGCCCCGGCGCGGATGCAGCCGGACGACATCCTGCAGCTGAACGTTTCCAACGCCAAGGGCGTATCGGTCCCGCTCGGCGCGTTCGCGACGACGCGCTGGATCACCGGCCCGATGCAGACCATCCGCTACAACGGTTTCCCGGCGATGCGCATCGCCGGCGACGCCGCGCCGGGCCGCAGCACCGGCGAGGCGATGGACGAGATGGAGCACCTGGCTTCGCAATTGCCGGCCGGCTTCGCGTACGAGTGGACCGGCATCTCGCGCGAGGAGCGGCTGTCGGGCTCCACGGCCGCGGTGCTGCTTGGCTTTTCGCTGCTGGCGGTGTTCCTCTGCCTGGCCGCGCTCTACGAAAGCTGGTCGATCCCGATGTCGGTGATCCTCGTCGTGCCGCTGGGCGTCATCGGCGCACTGCTTGGCGTGTGGCTGCGCGGCTACCCGAACGACGTCTATTTCAAGGTGGCGCTGGTGACGATCATCGGGCTGTCGGCCAAGAACGCAGTGCTGATCATCGAATACGCCAAGGACCTGCACGCGCAGGGCCGCAGCGTCGTGGACGCGGTCATCGCCGCGGCGCACCTGCGGTTCCGCCCGATCATCATGACGTCGATGGCGTTCATCTTCGGCGTGCTGCCGCTGGCCATCGCCAGCGGCGCGGGTTCCGCGAGCCAGCGCGCGATCGGTACCGGCGTGATGGGCGGCATGTTGACGGCCACCAGCCTGCTCGTGCTGTTCGTGCCGGTGTTCTTCGTCGTCGTGCGGCGCTTCTTCAAGGGCAGCGACCGCCAGCGGCGCATGTATGCGCACCACGCCGAAGAGCACGGTATCGCCGCGCCCGAGGCAAAGCCGGGAGACGCAGCATGAAGGCGCGTCGAACGATCCGTTTCACTACTTCGATGCTTGCGGCCGCGGTGCTCGCCGCTTGCTCGATGATCCCCAAGTACGAGCGGCCCGCGGCGCCGGTGCCCGGCAACTGGCCGTATCCGGCGGCGGTAACAGGTGTCGCGCCGGGCGACCTCGCATGGGACAAGTTCTTCACCGACGACAAGCTCAAGCAGCTGATCGGCATCGCCCTCGCGAACAACCGCGACATGCGCGTCGCGGTCCTGAATATCGAGCAGGCCCGCGCGCAATACGGCATCCGGCGTGCCGACCGGTTCCCGAGTGTCGGCCTCGCCGTTACGGGTTCGCGCACGCCGACCAGTGGCGGCGGCGAGGCCAGTGCCTACACGGCCGGCCTGGCCGTGACCGCATGGGAGATCGACTTGTTCGGCCGCGTCGCCAGCCTGAGCGAGGCCGCGCTCGCGCAATTCTTCGCCACCGAAGAGGGCCGCAAGGCCGCGCAGATCAGCCTCGTCTCCGCCGTGGCGAACGCGTGGCTCGGCCTGGTGGCGGATGACGAACTTCTCAAGCTCACGGCGGACACGCTCAAGACGCGCGAGGAATCGCAACGGCTCACGAAGCTGCGTTTCGACAACGGCGCCGCGTCGGAGCTCGACTTCCGTCAGGCGCAGTCGCTCGCGGAAAGCGCACGCGTGACGCTCGCGCAACTGACACGGCAGCGTGCGGTCGACCTGAATGCGCTCGCGCTGCTGCTCGGCCAGCCTGTGCCCGCCGATTTCCAGGTGCCGCCGACGACCGAGGCGATCACCTTGCCCGACGTTCCCGCAGGCACGCCGTCGGACGTGCTGGTGCGCCGGCCGGACGTGCGCCAGGCCGAGCAGCAATTGATCGCCGCCAACGCCAACATCGGTGCGGCGCGCGCAGCGTTCTTCCCGCGCATCACACTGACAGCCGGTGTCGGCAGTGCCAGCAGCGAGCTGTCGGGCCTGTTCAAGGGCGGCTCCTGGGGCTGGACCGCGGCGCCGCAATTGCTGTTGCCGATCTTCGACGCCGGACGCAACAGCGCGGGGCTGGCGTCGGCGAACGTGCAGCGCGACATCGCTGTCGCGCAATACGAGAAGGCGATCCAGACCGCGTTCCGCGAAGTCGCCGATGCGCTGGCCGGCCGGGCCACGTTCACCGACCAGTTGCAGGCACAACGCACCGTCGCCGAAGCGGAAAGCGTGCGCTACAAGTTGTCGGAGCTGCGCTACACCAACGGCGTCTCGAGTTACCTGGATCTGCTCGACGCGCAGAGGTCGCTCTTTGCCGCGCAGCAAGCGCTCGTCACGACGCGGTTGCAGGGGTTGCAGAACCAAGTGTTGTTGTACAAGGCGCTCGGTGGTGGGTGGGCGGAGCCCGGAACTTAATACCGGATTCACAGGAAACCCCACTCCCGCGCTCCAATACCGGAATTACAGGAAGCCCCACTCCCCATCCCTCTCCCCGCAGGGAGAGGGGGCAGATCGTTACGTTGCACGCGCTGTGGTGATGCGATCCACATCGATCACCAGCAGCGTGTCCTCGCGGCAGGCGGTGCCCGGTGGGGACGATTTTGGCGTGGCGGCTGAAAAGATCGGCTCGGGGCCGGGCGCGTAGCGCTACGTTTCATGCTCACCGTGCCTGGTTGAACGAAGCGGCCTTAGGCGCGAAGTGAGTTGCACGGTGCCGGCCCCGAGCCGATCTTTTCAGCGAAGTCGGAACGGAGCAGCTTCAGCTGCGAGTGGAGACCGTCATGCTATGAGCCACCGCCGGGCACCGCCTGCCGCGACCCCAAGCACGCAACAAGTCCTGGATTGCGGGTCAAGCCCGCAATGACAACCCTCAGCTACTTCGCCGAAGGCAACTCGAACACCAGGCACGTCGTCGTGCCGTGCGCGTACAAGGTGCCATCGGGGCCGTACAGACGTGCTTCGGCTGTGGCGAGCTGGCGGCCGCAGTGGATCACCTTGCCCTCCGCGCGCACACGCGGGGCTTTGCCGTTGATTGCGCGCACCAGGTTCACGCTCAACTCCGCAGTCGTGTAGCCGCGGCCCGGCGGCATCATCGTGTGGATGGCGCAGCCGAGCGCCGAGTCCAGAAGCGTCGCGTACCAGCCGCCGTGGATCGTGCCCATCGGGTTCAAGTGCGCCGGCCCCGGCTTGCCCTGGAACAGCACCTTGCCGGCCTCGGCTTCGATCAGCGCGAAGTCGAGCGTCTTGGCGATCGGCGCATAAGGCAGTTCGCCGCGCAACATGGCCTGCATCGCTTCCAGGCCGCTCATGCCCGCGACCTGCTCGGGCCGCGCGACACCCGCGCCGGCGCCGGCTTCCAGGCGCGCCAACACCTCCTGCTCCTGTGCCAGCCAGGCTTCCAGCGTGTTCATTTCCGACATTCCGGGAACTCCTTCAATTAAGTTGCATATACATCTATTGCAGGTACAATAATCGCGATGGACACCGCGGTCAAGCCCCAGGGCTGCACCAACCTCAAGCTGCGCCAGCTGATGCGCCGCGTCGCGCAGCACTACGACGCGGAGGTCGGCAAGACCGGCCTGAAAGGCACGCAGTACTCGCTGCTGTCCTACGTCGCGAAGCTCGGACCGATCCGGCCGGCCGAGTTGGCCCGCGAGATGAAGGTCGACGCGTCCACCCTCAGCCGGAACCTGCGCCCGCTGATCGACGCCGGCTGGGTCGCGATGGGGCCGGGCGCCGATGGCCGTAGCCGTCTCGTGAGTGTCACCGACGAGGGGCGCGAAAAACGTCAGGAGGCGCAGCGCCGCTGGCGTATCGCCCAGGAAGCCATCAACGACATTGTGGGATCGCGCCGCGTCGTACAGTTGCACGCCTTGATCGACGAGTGCCTGGAACTGCTTTCGCCCCTGCCAGCAGGAGATACCGATGAATGAAGCCGTGAACGACGCGAAGATGGCTGCGCGCCCGCCGATCGCGCTCTGGCTGGTGCTGCTGGCAGCCGCCGGTACCTTCGCGCTGACGATGGGCACGCGCCAGACCATGGGGCTTTTCCTGTCGCCACTCAACACGTCGACCGGACTGGGCCTCGGCAGCATCAGCCTGGCTTTCGCGTTCGGCCAATTGTGGTGGGGCCTCACGCAACCGTTCGCGGGCGCGATGGCCGACAAGATCGGCGCCGGCCGCGTGCTGTTCACCGGCGCGCTGCTGGTCGCGCTCGGCACGTTCATCACGCCACTGATGACGACGACCGCCGGTCTCATCCTCGCGATCGGCGTGCTGTCGGCCGGCGGCGCGGGCATGGCCGGCCCGGCAGTGTTGATGGCCGCGACGACGCGCATGATCCCGGCCAACAAGCGCGGCTTGGCTACCGGGATCGTGAATGCGGGCGGCTCGTTCGGCCAGTTCGTGATGGCGCCGATCGCCAGCGCGCTGATCCTGGGCGTCGGCTGGGCCGGCGCCATGCAGATGCTGGCGCTGGTCGTGCTGCTGTGCTTGCCGGCCGCCTTCGTGCTCAAGGGAAATTCGCTGCAGGCCGCGCCGGCCGGGCAGAAAGTGGTCGGCACGCGAGAAGCCATCCGCACCGCACTGGCCAATCCCAGTTACCTCATGCTGGCGGGCGGGTTCTTCGTGTGCGGCTTCCACGTCGCCTTCCTCGCCACGCACCTGCCGGGGGTCATCGCCGCCTGCGGGCTGACAACCCAATGGGCGGGCTGGGCACTCGCGCTGATCGGCCTTTTTAACATCGTGGGCAGCGTCGCCATGGGATGGGCCGTGGGCCGCTGGCGCATGAAGTCGCTGCTGTCCCTCGTCTACGCAACCCGCGGCCTCGCGGTACTGGTGTTCCTGCTCGCGCCGAAGACGGGCCCGGTCGTGCTGGTGTTCGCGGCCGTGATGGGCGTGACGTTCCTTTCCACCGTGCCGCCGACTGCCGGGCTGGTCGCCAAGTTCTTCGGCCCCGCCAACATGGCCACGCTGTTCGGCATCGTCATGCTGGCGCACCAGCTGGGCGGCTTCCTCGGCGCATGGATGGGCGGCAAGGTGTTCGAGGCGACCGGCTCGTACGACTGGGTCTGGTATGTCGACATCGTCCTGGCCGCCGGTGCCTCGCTCATCAACCTGCCGATCCGCGAGCAGGAGCCGGTGCGCGTTGCCGCTGCCGCGCGTGCCGCGCCGTAAGCAGACGTTGATCTTCGAAACACTCGCGCGCCGTGGGCCCACGGCGCGTGGCGCCGCTTCGATAATTCTTCCAGGCGTTCGTGTGGGAGACATGCAGGGAATATGGGCCAGCGCTTGCTCGCGGTGTACCGGCGCATTCGTCCTTCGCGCACGGCATGGGCCTGCATTGCCTGTGCCTGCGCGCTGCTTGCGATTTCCGAAATTCTCTGGGTGTGGCACTCGTGGCCGGTCCGCCAGGTGCTCGATGCGGAGCAAGTCCGCGTAGGTGCTTCGGTATGAGGCGGCTCGTGGGCCGCATCGTCATGCTGGCGCTGGCCGTGTGGGCGATCGGCCTCGCCTTCGCAGCCTCGCGCCTTGCCGCGTGGGATGACGACCTGGGACGCACGTTGCTGCAAATCCGCGCCGACACGGCGTTCCGGATCAACATGGCGCAGCGGCACGAGCCGATCTCGCGCGAGTGGTATCACAGCAAGGCGCTCGCGTTGCTGAAGGCCAGCGAAAAGCTGCAGGACGATTCGCTGTGGGCAATGTTCGTCCCCGGCGCCTGGCGCCCCTTCGACGACCTGCGCGAGCGCGTCGCCGCACGCATCGAGCGCGAGTTCAGCGAGATCGCCGTCGAGACGGTGCGGCGTGAACTCTACTGGCGCACCAGCCAATTGACGGGCGTGCCGCAGGACGACGCGACCGGCGAGCTGGCCGCCGCCGAATGCAAGTTGCCATCGCCGCACGCATCCCCGAGCGATGCCGCTGCATCGATGACGAATGCGCGGGAACTGCCGGAATACCTCGCCGCGCAGCAGCACCTGCAAGCCGTTGCGCAACTGGACGACGCCGTCCAGGCGATGGCCGCCTTGCAGGAATCGAGCGACGCGGCGCCGGCCGATCCGGATCGCCTGCGCCTGCTCGTGCGCTACACGTTGGGCGCACAGCTGCCCGGCGGGCTGACGCGCAGCGCGGTTCTCTTCAGCAGCGGGCTGAAACCCTGGGATGCGGCGCAGGCGGCCGTGGGACTGACGCGATTGCAGCAAGCGGTGCGTTGCAGCCTGGGCCACGCGATGCGCGCCCTGGACAAGCGTGTCTTCGAGCACAACGACCTGCTGGCCAGCGAGGCGGAGCTGGCGCAGCACGAAGCGCGCCTGTTCGGTCCCGCAGGCAACCGGCTCGCATTCGACGACACCGTGCGCGGCCTGCACGACGTTGTCGCCGCGATCGACGCGCAGCAAGCGCTGTTGGCGAAAGGCGACTACGGTTGGCTGTACCGCAGCACGCCGAGTCTCGGGCCGGCACACGACGCGCTGCTCGCGCAAGTGGCGAAGGTGCGTCTGCTCGGCTCCGACACCGTGCTGCAATTGCGGCGGCAATCGGGCGCCGCGATGGCTGGTTTCAGGAGGGAGTTCGAAACCATGTTCCGCGCCGGCCGCGAGCCGGCACTGGTGTGGGACGGGGAAAGGCTGGCGCTCTCGGCCGAGCGGCTCGCGTTGCGCGACGGCCTGGTCGCGGTATTGCAGCAACCGTTCATGGTTCCCGTCAGCGATGCGGTGCTGCCCGCGGCCGCGACAGCGCCGCTTGCGTGGGACACGGAGAAGCTCGAGCAGGCGCTGGCAATCGGCGACACGCGCCGACGTTTCGCGGGTGAAGTGCTGGCTAAATTTCCGCGTTCGTGGCGCGCGCCGATCGCCCGGCTGGCCGACGGCCAACTCGCGCGGCTCGTGCAGGAGCGCGTCGCGGAAGCGATCGTCACCGGCGCACTCGCCGCGGCAACCCCTGACGCCGGTGCGTACGGTTCGCATCGCGCGCAGCTGGGCCGCATCGAGGCTTTGCTGACCAGCCTGGGTGCACGGCCGGCGGCAGACCAACTGCGTGCGCTTGTTTCGCACGACCTGGTGGACCGCCTCGCGTTGGCCGAGCAGGAGCTGTGGCAAGCCGCGCTTTACGCGCCGCGCACCGGCAGCTTCGACTGGTGGCAGGGCGAGCGGGCGCCGCAGTGGACGGCTTTCGGCGCGGCCGACGGGCCCGCGCTCAAGCAGGCGCTGGCGCAACTGGCCGCGACGCTGGACGCGCGCGCCCGCAGCGTCTCGGCCCTGCTCGCGCACAGCGACGCTTCGACGGCGCAAACGCCCACGGTGCAGCGCTGGCAAGGCCTCGTCGCCGAGCTGCAGCGCTATCGCGCGGGCAGCCCCGACAGCAGCCTGCGCGCACTGGAGCGCTATCTGCTCGCGCTCGGGCCGGACTTCAGCGCGGCCAACTGTGCGGCACGTCTGGCCGCTGCGGCACCTGCGGGGGTCAACAGCGACGAGATCGCGCGGCGGCACCTGCAGATCCATCAGGCGCTGGCCGACCGCTGCGCCCGCTTGCGAGGCAGCCGCGGGGGCTGATCGGGTCAGCTGCGGGTTTTGGTATCGTGCGGCATTCACATCCTCACGAGAGCTGCATGAAAACGATCCGATTCGCGGCCGCCGCCCTTTGCGCGGTGCTGGCGCTCGCTGCCTGCGACAAGTCTCCCGACACTTCTTCGAGCGGCAAGCCCGCCGCCGAAGCAGGTTCCCAGCCGGTGTCCATTGCGGCCATCGCGGCCGAGGCGAAGGGCTTCACCGTCGGCTCCGCGATGAGCGTGCGCACGGTCTATGTGTTCTTCGATTCGCAATGCCCGCACTGCGCGGAACTGTGGCAGACCGCCAAGCCGCTGAAGTCGCAGACGAAATTCGTCTGGATCCCGATCCGCCTGCTGAACGACACCAGCGAAGGTCAGGGCGCAGCGATCCTGGCGGCCAAGGATCCGGCCGCGGCGATGGACGAACACGAGGCCTCGATGGCCGCGAAGACGGGCGGCATCAGCGCGATGGGTGATCTGGGCGCGCAGCGCGCGATCGTGAAGAAGAATACCGAGCTGTTCAACCGCTTCGGCTTCGCATCGGTGCCGAGCATCGTGGGAACGCAGGCGCAAAGTGGTGCCATGGTCGTGCACGAAGGCGCCTTGCCGACTGCCGAACTGGCCAAGATGCTCGGCCTCGCCGTGCCCAGCGGGCAGTAGTCAGGAGCCCGAGACGGGCTCCTGCTGCGTATGGAGGCTGCTGGAGAACGAGAAGTCGCTTCCGGTGCGCCTCCACTCCCGCGCGGACTGGCCCATCTTTTCCTGGCACAAGGCGATCATCTCCTCGATCAGGTCCTCCTGCGCGCCGCGGATTTGCTGGTAGCGTGAATCCTCGTGCGCGGCCTGCCAGCCGGTCGCCAGGCTGATGCGCAGCAAGTTGTGTTGCCACAGGTATTCGATCAGCCGGCTGTGCGCCTGCAGCAGCCGCACCATGTGCTGCGAAAGGTCGGGGAAGGCCGCGTCCTTGAGCGCGAGCGCGCGTGCCAGCGGTTCGGGCAAGGCAAGTTCGTCGACGTCGCGGGCGAGAAAAGGCTCGTCACGCTGGCAATCGACCCAGGCCGAATAAGCCTTCAACCAGTAGATCAGGTGCAGCCCCTGGGCGCGCAGCCAGCGGCGTTGCCGTTGCGCGAAATAGCGCAATGCCGCGATGAAACCCAGGGCCGCCAGCGGCGGCATGGCGTAATGGAAAAACAGGGATTCGTTCATGCATGCACCAGCAACGCATCGTGCCTCAGCACTGCGCCGCTCCTTGTAGGACAAAGCCTTGTCGAGCTTGCCGCGAACCCTTTCGGCTTACACCGGGACGGTGTAGTTCAGCGTGAGCCGGCCGCCGTCAACGACGACGATTTCGCCGGTGACGTAGCTGGCGGCGTCGCTGGCCAGGTACGCAACGGCGTCAGCGATCTCGCCGGGTTCGCCCAGGCGTTTCATCGGCGTGCGGCTCATGATGCGCTGCTTGGCCTCCTCGCTGGTGAGCACCGCCTTGGCGGCGAGTTCGGTGGCGATGGTGCCGGGCGCGACCGCGTTCACGCGGATGCCCTTGTCGGCCAGCGCCAGCGCCATGACGCGCGTGAGCTGGTTGATGCCGCCCTTGCTCACGTTGTAGCTCGAGATGTTCGGGATCGCGAGCACGCCGTTCACCGAGCTCATGTTGACGATCGCACCGCGGCCGGCCTTCGCCATCTCCCGCGCCACCGCCTGTCCCATGAGGAAGGAACCCTTGAGGTTGACGCGGAGCACGGCATCGAAGTCGGCCTCGGTCACTTCCAGGAAGTCCGCGGCCTTGAAGATGCCGGCGTTGTTCACGAGCACGTCGATGCGGCCGTGCGCCGCGAGTGTCTGCGCGACGACGGCGTCGACGTCGGCCTTGGCGCCGACGTCGCAATGGACATACAGCGCACCCAGTTCCTTGGCGAGCGCGTGGCCCCGCGTGTCGTCGACATCGACGATCACCGGCTTGGCACCCTCGCGCGCGAAGCGCCGCACGCACGCCTCGCCGATGCCCTGGGCGCCGCCGGTCACGATGCAGACGCGGCCCTGCAGGCCGAACGAAACGGATGAGGAGGAGGGCGGCGGAGGGCTGTTCATGCGCGCATGGTACCCGCGCACGCGGCCATGAAGTCCAGCGCCTTGTCCCTGACTTCGCCCGGTGTGGCGCCGGGGTGGTAAAGCGAGGAGCCGATCCCGAAGCCGTCCGCGCCCGCGGCGCGGTAAGTGGCGAGGTTGCCGGGCGTGATCCCACCCACCGGCAGCAGCAGCGTGCCCGGCGGCAGCACTGCACGCAACGCCTTCACCGCACCGGCCGGGATCATCTCGGCAGGAAACAGCTTCAGGCCGGTGGCCCCGGCCGCGAGTGCGGCGAAGCTTTCAGTCGCGGTCATCACGCCGGGCAGGCAGGCCATGCCCAGGCGCGCGGCTTCGCGGACCACGGCGGCGTCGAAATTCGGTGCGACGATCAGCCGGCCGCCCGCCGCATGCACGTCCTTCACCTGGCCGGGCTCGAGGACCGTGCCCGCGCCGATCAGCGCTTGCGGGAACGACTTCGACAGGATTTCGATGCTGCGCAGCGGCTCGGGCGAATTGAGCGGCACTTCGATCAGGTGCCAGCCTCCGGCGAGGATGGCTTGCCCGATGGCGAGCGCCTCGTCGGGACGCAGGCCGCGCAGGATGGCGATCAGGGGCGAAGCGGCAAGCGCCGCACGGAGTTGTTCGGACGGGTTCATG
>Ga0207677_10001733_pt1 | contig 11568 bp, 12 predicted proteins | sample KBSMisM42_FD_184311 | JGI IMG/M metagenome (GOLD analysis project Ga0207677, IMG submission 184311) | Miscanthus rhizosphere microbial communities from Kellogg Biological Station, Michigan, USA - KBS Miscanthus M4-2 (SPAdes) (version 2) | ecosystem: Host-associated > Plants > Roots >...
GGAATCGGCCGAGGCGATGCAGCAGATCTTCGACGACGCCGGGGTTCCCGAGGGCGCCTACGAGAACATCTACGCGACCAACGATCAGATCGAGTGGGTGATCGCCGACCCGCGCGTGCACGGCGTCTCGGTGACCGGCTCGGAGCGCGCCGGCGCCGCCGTCGCCGAGATCGCCGGCCGCAACCTGAAGAAGGTCGTGCTTGAGCTCGGCGGCTCCGATCCCTTCATCCTGCTCGGCACCGACGACCTCGACGAAGCCGTGACGGCGGCGGCCGAAGCGAGGCTCGACAACACCGGCCAATCCTGCAACGCGGCGAAGCGGTTCATCGTCGTCGACGAGCTCTACGACGACTTCCTCGAGAAGTTCAAGGAGCAGTTGGGGGAGGCGAAGCCGGGCGACCCGACCGCCGAGGACACCGCCGTCGGGCCGCTCTCCTCGGAGACCGCCGCCGATCGGCTCGAGGACCAGGTCAAGCGGGCGATCGAGAACGGCGCCGAGGCGGTCGTCGGTGGCAAGCGCGACGGCAACTTCTTCGAACCGACGATCCTCACCGGGATCAAGCCGGGCGACGAGGCCTCCCAGGAAGAGTTCTTCGGGCCGGTGGCGCAGGTCTACAAGGTCGCCTCCGAGGAGGAGGCGGTCGAGCTCGCCAACCAGACCCCGTTCGGCCTCGGCTCCTACGTGATGACGACGGACCCCGAGCAGGCCGATCGCGTCGCCGACAAGATCGAAGCCGGGATGGTCTACGTCAACCTGGTCGGGGCCGACAGCCCGGAGCTGCCGTTCGGCGGCTTCAAGCGCTCGGGCTTCGGGCGCGAGCTGGGGCGCTACGGGGCCGACGAGTTCGTCAACAAGAAGCTGATCCGCAGCGCCTGAGATTCCCGTCCAGTCGGGCATGACGTTTACGATCCGGCCCTTGTGAGTCGTCTCCGGGGGGTCATCGCTCTGCTGTTGCTGGCGTCTGCCGCTTTCGCGGCGGTCGCCGCCGCGGCGGACAACGAGGGCGACGACGTCCCCCGCTGCCACGGCCGCCAGGCCGAGATTGTCGGCACCGACGGCAACGACGACCTGCGGGGGACGCCGGAGCGCGACGTGATCTGGGCCGGTAAGGGCGACGACATCGTCTTCGGCAGCCTCGGCAACGACCTGATCTGCGGCGGGCCCGGCACCGACGAGATGCACGGTGGCCGCGGCAACGATGAGGTCTTCGGCGACGCCGGCGACGAGGACCAGGTCAACGGCAATCTCGGCGACGACAAGATCCTCGGCGGTCCGGGAGCCCGCGACGAGGTCGCCGGCGACCTCGGCATCGACATCGTCAACGGCGGCCCGGGCGCGGAAGACCTCGTCCACGGCGACTACGGCTACGACCGCATGTCCGGCGGCGCCGGTCCCGGCGACATCGCCTCCTTCGCGACCGCCCGCGCCGGTGGCAAGGGCAGCGGCGTCTGGGTCTCACTAAAGGCGCACAGGGCCTACGGCGACGGCCACGACAAGCTCTTCGGCTTCGAGAGCCTCGAAGGTTCGGCCTTCCGCGACACGCTGATCGGGAGCCCGCAGGCCAACGTGATCGCCGGCGGCACCGGCGACGACCACCTCGTCGGCGGCGGCGGCCGCGACACCCTCGACGGCAACCAGGGCACCGACGGCTGCGAGGGCGCGAAAGGCCGCACCAGCTCCTGCGGCAAGGAAAAGCCCCCGAAAGCCTCCGCCTACGTGCAGCTGAACCCGACCCCCGGCGGCGGTGCGGGGCTGCAGATCATCGGCGGCGGCGGCCGCGACCAGTTCGTCGTCGCCTACGACGAAGCGGCGGACATCTTCAGCGTCACGGCGAAAAAGGGCGTCGGGATCGGCCCCGGCTGCGCGCGCCCCGCCGCCAGCCCGCTGACGATCGCCTGCCCCGCCAACGGCCCAGGCCGCTGGCTGATGGCCGACCTCGGGCCGGGCAACGACAGCCTGCGGGTCGAAGGGACGCTGGAGTCGATCGGCAGCGTCCGCTTCGCCGGCGGCTTCGGCAACGACACGATCAAAGCCGGCCCCGAGGACGACCTGGTCGAGGCGGGCCCGGGCGCTGACAAGCTCTACGGCGGCGACGGCGCCGACGGCCTCGTCGGCGGCCTGCCCGGACCGACCTATCTATATGGAGAAGGGAGCGGCGACCTGCTGGCGGCCGGCGGCGGTTGCGCGGGCGGTGCGCTGGTCGGCGGCCCCGGCCGCGACGACGCCTCCTTCGCCGAGACCCAGGCCCATCCCGGCCTCCTGATCATCTCCTTCCCCAAGCACGAGGCCTGGGTGACGGAGGAAAAGAACTGCGACTCGGTTCACCTCTCGCCGACCAACGAGGACATGGAGGGCTCCTTCGACTGGGACGTCCTGATCGGCGACGGCGGCCCCAACGCGATGCTCGGCCAGCCCGGCGAGGACCGTTATTACGGCAACGGCGGCGACGACATCATCGACGCCCGCGACGGCGTCAAGGACTTCTCGATCCAGTGCGGCAAAGGCGAACCCCCCCGCAAGATCAAGATCCACGGCAAAGGCGGCAAAACGGAGATCAAAGAAACCGAGGGCACCGGCAAACCAGCCGGCCGCGCCATCACCGACTCCTTCGACCCAAGCCCCTACAACTGCGAATTCGTCAAGTACGGCAACCCCGTTCCGGGCCTCAACGGCTGACCCACCCGAGCCGCAATAGCGGCTGGGCACGCAAAGAGCGCCGAAACCGCAGCGGACCCCGTCCGAGGGACGGGCCGCAGGGGGAGAACTTGGGTGGCGTTCGTCCTTTCCTGGGCATATGCCCAGGAAAGGACGAACGCCGGCAACTGTTGAGCCCTTGGCGCGGCTCGCGGAGCGACAGCATGGGGTTGTCTCAACGGCTCAGTTGCGAGAGATGGGCCACGCCGAGAGCGTGGTGCTCGAGTGGGCGGCGGCGGGGCGGCTCCATCGTGTTCATCAAGGCGTCTACGCCGTGGGGCATCGGCGGTTGACTTGGCACGGTCGGTGTTGGGCTGCCGTGCTGGGGGCGGAAGCGAATGAGGTTGACGATCTCGTCTGGCCGGCGGTGGCCAGCCATGGCTCCGCTGCGTATCTGTGGGGGCTTTATCGCTATGCGCCGGAAACGATTGACGTCACGGCGCCGATCCGGCGGCGGGCGAAGCGGGAGTTCCGGGTTCACTTCTCTTCGATCCTGGCGCCGGAGGACCGGGGTGAGCGGGAAGGGATGCCGGTCACCTCTGTGCCGCGGACGCTGATGGACCTTGCGATCCGTGCCAGGCCGGAGCAGCTGGACCGCCTGCTGGAGCGGGCGGAAGAGCTCGAGCTGCTGGATCTCTTCACCGTCGAAGACGTGCTCAACCGTGCCGGTGGCCATCGCGGCCGTGGCCGCTTGCGACGCGCGCTTGCCCTCTACGAGCCGGACCTCTCCTTCACCCGCTCGCGCTTCGAGAAGCAATTCCGGCGCCTCGTGCGCGCCGCCAACCTGCCGACCCCCTCGATGAACTTCAACGCACACGGGTACGAGCTCGACGCCTACTGGCCCGAGCACCGCTTCGCCGTCGAACTCGACCTCTTCGAGACCCACGGCACGCGCGCCGCATTCGAGCGTGACCGCCTCCGCCACGAGGAGCTGAAGCTGCTGGGGATCGAGATGATCCGGGTGACGAAGCCGCGCCTCGACCACGAACCCGACTCCGTCCTCCGCAACCTCGCCACCCTGCTCGAGCGTCGCCGCCGCGAGCCGCACCTCCCGTGATCTAGGCTTGCTGTGTGGCACCGAAGACCGCCAAAGGGGACGAGGCCGCGGCCGTCGCTGCCGCGATCGCCCAGTTCGAGGCGGAGTTCGCCGCCGCCCCCGCGCCCGAGCAGTCGCAGACGCCCGCCTGGCAGCGCGCCGCCCTGCTCGAGGGGGTCGGCGCCAAGGAGACGATCGAGGACCTACGAGGAGGATCCGCATGGCTGTCGTGAAAATCATCGAGCTCGTCGGTAGCTCGAAGACGTCCACCGACGACGCCGCCAAACAGGCGCTGCAGCAGGCCCAGGGGTCGCTGCGAAACATCCGTGCCGTCGACATCGTCTCCACCGGAATCCGCGGCGAGAACCTGGACGAGTACCGGGCCCACGTCCGCGTCGCCTTCCTGATCGAGGGAACGGAGATCGACTGATGGCCGACGCACCGCAGAACGAGCCCCGCGAGGTAGGCCGCGAGGAGGCCCGCAAGCTGATCGACGAGGGCGCGCAGCTGATCGACGTCCGCGCCGACCACGAGTGGGAGGTCGGGCGAATCGCCGGCGCCACCCACGTGCCGCTGCCGGAGCTTCCCCAGCGCCTCGACGAGATCGACAAGGACCGCCCGGTCGTCGTCTACTGCCGCGGCGGCAACCGCTCCTCGATGGCCACCGCCGCCCTCGGCGAAGCCGGCTATGACGCCGTCAAGCTCAGCGAGGGAATCGTCGGCTGGAGCGAGGACGATCTGCCGCTGGAGCCTGAGGGCGGCTACGTCGCCGATTCCGGCGAGGCCGCGGCGATCCTCCAGGCGCAGAAAAAACCCTCCCACAGCTGACCCGGTATTTGGCTCTGGAGGCGGGTAAATACCGTCTCCCCGACCGGTCAGGAAATTAAATACCTGAATCCCAATCGGGTTTGCTACCTTTCAGCCATGGAGGTAGCCGTCGCAGAGAACAAGGAGCAGCGGGGCAAGGGCCGGGTCGGGACCCCTCAGAACCCCGAGACCTACGAGAACGTCCCCGGCTACGTCATCCCGATCATCGAGCGCGAGTTCGACGACTTCGACAACGAAGCCGAGCAGTTCCTCTCCGGCGAACTGGAAGAGAACCAGTTCATCGGCTTCCGCCTCAAACAGGGCGTCTACGGGCAGCGCCAGCCCGACGTCCAGATGATCCGGATCAAGCTTCCGTTCGGCGGGGTCACGCCCGAGCAGATGGACACCTTCGCCAGCGTCGTCGAGAAGTACGCGCCGCTGAACAAGGGCCACATCACCACCCGCCAGAACATCCAGATCCACCACGTGCCGCTGCGCGACACCGAGCTGCTCCTCAGGGAGATCGCCGAAGCCGGCCTCTCCTCGCGCGAGGGCTGCGGCAACACGGTCCGCAACGTCACCGGCGACCCCTGGGCCGGCGTCGCCGCCGACGAGATCTTCGACCCCACCTCCTACGGCACCGCCTACGTCCGCTACTTCGTCCGCCACCCGACGACGCAGCTGATGCCGCGCAAGATCAAGACCTCGTTCACCGGCTCCGCCGAGGACCGGGCGATCAGCGGCATCCACGACATCGCCTTCCTCTCCGTCGAAAAGGACGGCGTCAAGGGCTTCGAGGTCCGGGTCGGCGGCGGCACCTCGATCATGGCCCGCGTCGCCCCGACTCTCTACGAGTTCGTCGAGGCCGACAACGGCGACTACCTCAAGGTAGCCGAGGCCGTCTTCCGCATCTTCGATCGCCAGGACTGGCTGCGCGTCAACCGCGCCCGCGCCCGGATCAAGGTCCTCGTCGACAAGATCGGCATGGACGCCTTCCGCGAGCTCGTCGACGAGGAGCTCCGGGGCGACTGGGTGGCGGAGCGCGAATTCGGCCCCGAGCTGGTCGAGCGCCTCAGCTTCGCCGTCGACGAGGAGGCCAACGCGCCGGAGTCGCCGCTGCAGCCGTCCTCACCGAACGGCGACCGCACCGAGTTCGAGCGCTTCCTCGCCGGCAACGTGCAGCCCCAGCGCCAGGAGGGCTTCTCGACCGTCGAGGTCAAGGTCACCCGCGGCGACCTCACCCCGGAGCAGTTCCGCGGCCTCGCCCAGATCATGCGCGAGTACACCGGCGGCTCCGCCCGCAGCACCGTGCAGCAGAACTTCGTCCTCCGCTGGGTCCGCGACGAGGCGCTCTACGACGTCTGGGAGCGGCTGGGCGCGCTCGGGCTCGATGAGGCCGGCGCCCGCGAGGTCACTGACGTCGTCTCCTGCCCCGGCACCGACAGCTGCAAACTCGGGATCACCTCCTCGATGGGCCTCAACCGGGCGATCAAGGAGCGGGTCACCTCGATGCAGATCACCGATGAGCTGAGCAAGCGCATCCACATCAAAATGAGCGGCTGCCCGAACGGCTGCAGCCAGCACCACATCGCCAACATCGGCTTCTACGGCGCCTCGCTGAAAATCGGCGGCCGCCAGATGCCCGCCTACATCCCGCACATCGGCGGCAACTTCGAGGGCGGCGAGGTCGTCTTCGGGACGCGGCTGAAATCGCGCCTGCCGGCGAAACGGGTCCCCGAGGCCGTCGAGCGCTGGATCCGCCTCTACGAGACCGAGCGCAACGAGGGCGAGGAGTTCAACCCGTTCGTCGAGCGCGTCGGGGCCGAGCCCTTCGAAGCGTCGGTCAAGGAGCTGACCCTGCCGGCCGAGTTCAGCCTCGAGACGATGCAGGAGTTCATCGACTGGAATCGCTCCAGCCCCTACGAGGTCGTCCGCGGAGAGGGTGAGTGCGCGATCTGATCGCGCCACCGCGATGAAGCCGCCACCCGTCACGCTCTCCGGCACCGTCCCTACACCGGCCGACCTCGACCACGAGGAGATCGCCGCCAGGCTCGAGGACGCCACCGCCCAGGAGGCGCTGGAGTGGATGTTCGAGAACTTCGGCACCCAGCACTACATCGCCTGCTCGTTCCAGAAAACGAGCTCGGTGACCGCCCACCTGGCGAGCACGGTCAACCCCGAGGCGCGCTTCTTCTACCTCGACACCGACGTCCTCTTCGAGGAGACCTACGAGACCCGCGACCGCCTCGCCGAGGCGCTGGGAATCGAGTTCGACCGCTTCCACAACCTGACCCTGGCTGAGCAGGAGGCCGAGCACGGGCCGGAACTGTGGAACCGCGATCCCGACTCCTGCTGCGGCATCCGCAAGGTCGAGCCGATGCGCCGAGCCCTCTCTTCCGTAGACTGCTGGGTCGCCGGCGTCCGCCGGGCAGACTCCAGCAGCCGTTCCAAGACGCCGAAGTTCGGCTGGGACAAGCGCTTCAACCTCTGGAAGCTGAACCCCCTTGCGGACTGGACCGAGCGCGACGTTTGGAACTACATCCGTGAGCACCACCTCCCGTACAACCCGCTTCACGATCACGGCTATCCGTCGATCGGTTGCACCCACTGCACCCAGCCGGTCGAACCGGGTGGGGATCTGCGCGCAGGCCGCTGGACGGGCCTGGCAAAGACCGAGTGCGGGATCAACTAGCGGCACCCGGCAAGCCGCCCTAACCCACAATTACTTCCCCCGACCCGATAGGTGAGATGAGCGAGACGATGGCTGAGTTGTCCCTGACCCTTTCCGAGCGCCACACGGCGGACTTCGAGATGATCGGCAACGGCGGCTTCGCGCCGCTGACCGGCTTCCAGGGCTCCGCCGACTGGGAGCGCGTCTGCAGCGAGATGCGGACCGTCGACGGCGATTACTGGCCGATCCCGATCACCCTGGCGAGCGACCTCGAGTGCGAGGTCGGCGACACGATCGAGCTCTCCAGCGACGAAGGCAAGCCGCTGGGCCGGCTCAAGGTCGAGGAGATCTGGGAGCGCGACGTCAAGCGCGAGGCCGAGCAGGTCTACGGCACCACCGACGAGGCCCACCCGGGCGTCGCCGCGATCTACGAGGAGGGCAACCGGATGCTGGCCGGCCCGATCGAGGTCGACGCGCTGCCCGACCACGACGAGGCCTTCATGCGCCGCTACAAGACGCCGGCTGAGCACAAAGCCGACTTCGAGGCGCGCGGCTGGAAGAAGATCGTCGCCTTCCAGACCCGCAACCCGATCCACCGCGCCCACGAGTACCTGACCAAGGCCGCGCTGGAGACCTGCGACGGCCTCTTCATCCACCCGCTGATCGGCAAGACCAAGGCCGGTGACATCCCTGCCGAGGTGCGGATGCGCTGCTACGAGGTGCTGATGGAGAACTACTACCCCGACGACCGCGTCGTCCTCGGCGTCAAGCCGGCGAAGATGCACTACGCGGGCCCGCGTGAGGCGGTCCTGCACGCGATCGTCCGCCGCAACTACGGCGCCACGCATTTCATCGTCGGCCGCGACCACGCGGGCGCCGGCGACTACTACGGCACCTACGACGCCCAGAAGATCTTCGACACGATCGACATCGAGGAGCTCGGGATCGAGCCGCTGATGTTCGAGCACACCTTCTGGTGCAACGAGTGTGAGGGCCTGGCTTCGAACAAGACCTGCCCCCATGACCAAGACGCGCGCCTGTTCCTTTCCGGGACCAAGGTCCGCGAGATGCTCGGCAACGGCGAAAGGCCGCCGCACGAGTTCTCGCGCGACGAGGTCGCCGACATCCTGATCGACGCTTACAAGGAGGACTGACAAGCATGGCTGGTGAGAAGGGCTTCACCCTCTGGTTCACCGGACTCTCCGGAGCCGGCAAGACGACGATTTCCCGGGTCCTCGAGGGCCACCTGCGCGAGCGTGGCTCGAAGCTGGAGATCCTCGACGGCGACGTCGTCCGCGAAAACCTCTCGAAGGGCCTCGGCTTCTCGAAGGAGGACCGCGACACCAACATCCGCCGCATCGCCTTCGTCGCCGACCTGCTCAGCCGCAACGGCGTGCCGGTGATCACCGCGGCGATCTCCCCCTACGCGGAGATCCGCAACGAGGCCCGCCAGCTGATGGGCGACCGCTTCGTCGAGGTCTACGTCGAGGCGTCGGTCGACACCTGTGCCGAGCGCGACGTCAAGGGTCTCTACGCGAAAGCGTTCTCCGGCGAGATCAAGGAATTCACCGGCGTCTCCGACCCTTACGAGGCCCCGGAGAACCCGGAGTTCGTCTGTCACACCGAGAGCGAGACCCCCGAGGAGTCGGCCGAGAAGCTGCTGGCCTACCTCGAAGAGCGCGGCTTCGTGCCGGCCAAGGAGGCCGCCGCGGCTTAGCAGCCCGAAACAAGCAGTTTCGAAGAGGGGGGCGGAGGAATCCGCCCCCCTCTTTTCGTCCTTCGTGCTTGCGGCGACTGGGCTGATTGATTAGATCGGCCTAATCGTTGAAGCAACCGGAGGGAGAATTTGATGTTGAGTCGTGAAGGCGCGCTGGTCGCGCCGTTGCGCATCGTGCTGGCCTTGATGGCGGCAGGGGTTGCGCTCTGCTTCTTCACTGCGCAGGCTCAGGCGGCGCCAGGCGCCTACAAAGTGCTGCTGGCGGAATCGTATCCGGACCTGCCGAAAAAACTCGCGGAACAGGTCTCGGCGTTCCCTGACGTGGCCGCGGTCGACTTGGTCAACACCGGGGAAGAAGAAGGGACCACCCCGACTGCAGCGCAGCTTGGTGCCTACGACATCGTCGTCAGCATCGGCGACAGCACCTACCTCGACTACGAAGGGTGGGGTAACGCGCTTGCCGGCTACGTCGACGGCGGCGGGGTTGTCGTCACGACCACCTACGACACCTGGGACGGCGGCGGTTCGCCGACCGGCCGCTGGCTGTCCGGTAACTACTCGCCGTTTCAGCTTGGGCCGAACGACAACGAATTCACCACCCTGGGGAGCTTTGACGCGGCCAGCCCGCTGATGAAGGACGTGCCGCCCGGTTCGCTGGAAACGGAACTCAACACGACCAACGCGCTTCAATCAGGAGCGAGCCTGGTGGCAAGCTGGGCCGATGGACGACCGGCAGTAGCCGTCAAGGGACGGGTGGTCGGGATCTCTGCCTTCATCGGCGACACCTATGGTGATGTCTGGGGTGGCAACTTCGGCCAGGTCATCGTCAATGCCGTGCGGAGCCTGGGCAAGCAGCGACTTACCGTGACCAACTCCAACTCGGCCGGCGGAATCGTGACGAGCGATGTCGGAGGGATCTCCTGCGGGAGTACCTGCAGCGCCGATCTCCTCTCTCAGACTCCGGTCAACCTCACGGCAACCGCCAACAAAGGGTTTGCCTTCTCGGGTTTCACCGGTTCTTGCACCGGGGTCATCTGCGCGTTAACGATGGACAGCGGCAAGTCGGTGACCGCCGGCTTCTCCCCCTACGGTTTCGGCAAGGTCAAGCTGAACAGGAAAAAGGGAACCGCCACGCTGACCGTCAAGGTTGGAGCGCCCGGCAAGCTCGTCGCAAGTGGCAAGAAAATCAAGAAGCGCAGCAGAGCGGCGAGCAAAGCCGGCAAGGTCAAGCTGCCGATCATCGCCAAGGGCAAAGCGCTGAAGACGCTGCAAACCACGGGCAAGGTGAAGGTCAAGGCGAAAGTTGCCTACACCCCGACGGGTGGGGCCACTTCTGCCCAGGCCAAGAAGATCGTCCTCAAGCTGGACGAATAGAGCGTCGAGGAGGAGGGGCGGCGATCCCGCCTCTCCTCACCGGCTCCTCCGTCATTTTGCGAGGCGTTTGAGGAGCTTTTGCTCCTCTTCGAGGAGCAGCTTCAGCCGCTTTTGGAACTCCTCGTCGGCGCGACGTTCGGCGATGTGCTTCTCGATGGCTTGGCGCACCGCCTCTGAGATCGGCATGCCGTCGGCGCGAGCGACGGCGGCGAGTTCCGCCGCCAGGGGCTCGGGAAGTCGGAGACTCGTTGCCTTGCTCGCCATAGGTGCGGCGAAAAGCTTATCGCATATGTACCTCAACAACGGCATCACCTCTTGTAATGGAAAACGAAATCTTTTAGCTTGCGGCATTAAAGCGGTAATATGTAAAAAGGATGCCGAATCGGGTAACGCTGATAGGCGATTTGCTTCTCGTTGCGGAAGCGCAGCTAGAGACGCCTGCTCAGGAGCTGCTGCGTACGACCTCGCTCGATTCCGACCCGTCACTTGATTCCCTCCTCAGCGGGCTGGAAGAGGCGGATCCATTGCCCACGGTTGTCGAAGTGGCCGCCATCTGCGGAGCGTGGGTGGTCCGGAACAAGCCCTTCCCTGACGACAACAGCAAAATCGCCTATCGGTTCATGCGCCTGCTGCTAGACGGCGCCGGACAGCCGTGGCGAATGTCGCAGGAGGACGCATTCGTGGTGCCGCCGATCTTCAGGGCTCTGGAAGACGGCGAGATCACCGAAGCCGAGTTCGTCGACTGGGTTTGCCTGCGGGTGGCTACGGCTTAGGCGGCACCTGCGGCTCACCTAGCCCGTAGGTGTGGTAGGCGCCGAACTCGGCGAAGGTCTTGTGGGTGGGGCCGTGGTAGTCGGAGCTGGCGGTGGGGACGAGGTCGAGCTCCTGGCAGAGCTCGAGGAGGTGTTCGGTCTGCTCCTTGGAGTGGGTCGGGTAGTAGGTCTCGACCCCGTCGGCCTTGAGCGAGCGGATCAGGTCGTCGACCTCGGTGGGCTCGGAGATGTCCCAGTAGGGATGGGCGATGACGGCGATGCCGCCGGCGTCACGGATCAGCTTGATCGCCTGCTCGGCGGTCGGCCAGCGGCGGGATACGAAGGCCTTGGCGCCCGGCACCAGGTACTCCTCGAAGAAGGGCCCGAGGTCCCCGGTCGCGCCGGCGGCGCGGGCGATGTGGGGACGGCCGATCGAGAGCGCGTCGCCGGCCTCGCGCACGGCGTCCTCGAGGTGGAGGTCGAACCCGTGCTCCCGCAGCTTCGCAACGATCTCCC
>Ga0207677_10001734_pt1 | contig 11568 bp, 6 predicted proteins | sample KBSMisM42_FD_184311 | JGI IMG/M metagenome (GOLD analysis project Ga0207677, IMG submission 184311) | Miscanthus rhizosphere microbial communities from Kellogg Biological Station, Michigan, USA - KBS Miscanthus M4-2 (SPAdes) (version 2) | ecosystem: Host-associated > Plants > Roots > Rhizosphere...
ATTTCCCGAATTTTATTTTCCCGGCAGGGTATATACCGGTATTGCCCAGTTGCTCCTCGATCCTTATCAATTGGTTGTATTTGGCTATACGGTCTGTTCTGGAAGCGCTGCCGGTTTTTATTTGCCCGCAGTTAAGTGCTACTGCCAGGTCGGCAATGGTGGTATCCTCCGTTTCGCCGCTACGATGGCTCATAATGGTATTGTAGCCGTTGTGTTGTGCCAGTGTAACCGCGTTAATGGTTTCGGTAAGCGTTCCAATCTGGTTCACTTTCACCAGCAGGCCATTCGCAATATTCTTGTCGATGCCCTGTTGAAGCCGGGTAACATTGGTTACAAATAGATCATCGCCCACTAACTGGCATTTGCTCCCCACCGTATCCGTCAATAATTTCCAGCCTTCCCAATCGTCTTCCGCCATGCCGTCTTCGATAGAAATAATCGGATATTTTTTTACCCAACTATCCCAATATGCCACCAGTTCTTCGCTGCTCATTTCTTTTCCACTGCTTTTGTGAAATACATATTTCTTTTTCTTGCCGTCCCATAATTCACTATTGGCCGCATCCATGGCTATAGCTATCTGGCTGCCTGTTTTGTAACCCGCTGCAGTAATGGCTTCCAGCACGGTTTCTATGGCTTCTTCATTGCTTTGAATATTGGGTGCAAAACCACCCTCATCGCCCACATTGGTGCTGAAGCCTTTTTTCTTAAGCACGCCTTTCAGTGTGTGAAATATTTCAACACCCCAGCGCAGGCCTTCGCTGAAACTGGTAGCTCCCACGGGCATTACCATAAATTCCTGGAAATCTATTTTGTTGTCGGCATGAGCTCCACCATTCAGAATATTCATCATGGGGATGGGCAGCGTTCTGGCGTTGGTTCCACCAATATAGCGGTAGAGTGGCAGATTGGCTTCAAGGGCAGCCGCTTTGGCTACGGCCATACTCACTGCCAGCAGGGCGTTAGCGCCCAGCTTCGTCTTATTGGGTGTGCCATCCAGCTCTATCAGCAATTTATCTGCTGCAGCCTGGTCGGACACTTCAAACCCCAGTAATTTTTCGGCAATGGTGTCATTCACATTTTTTACGGCATTTAAAACGCCCTTGCCTACATATACTTTTTTATCATTGTCACGCAGTTCGGCTGCTTCGTGTATGCCGGTACTGGCACCGCTGGGTACAGCAGCACGACCCAATGCACCTTCATCTGTAACAACGTCTACTTCCACGGTGGGGTTTCCACGGCTGTCTAAGATCTGTCTTGCATGAACTTCGGAAATATAACTCATGATTAGTAAATTTTTGTTTGTATTAATATATTGTGATTACAGCGGTGCTGTAGGATTTAATTTAGGGCTACAAAGAAACAGTATTCAGGCTACGCTGCAAAAAAAGCAATTATTTTAGTGCGGGTGGAAGGATGATCCGGGAAATTATATGAGCCACCGGTCTTCGTTGCATCACAGGGTTATACAGCACAGGGGTGCGATGCGCGTCCGACTGCCATCGGCCAGGTGAGGCAACCACAGCAGAATAGCGTTATATAGCCGGGACAAAAGAATGAAGGCGAAATATCAATACAGTCTTCGTTGCGGTTTGACTGTTCAGGAATAAAATTTGCCAGGCTTATACCCGTACGTAAATCTTTTTCTTGTTAAGAATATAGCCTACCGTCCAGCAGATAAGCATCCAGGTAATGGCAAATAGCAATGCGCCTGTATAGGCGCCCGCCAGTTTAAAAACATGCAGGTACAACCATCCGCCCAAGGTTATCTTGCCCACAGGAATCATATAAAGGATAGTAGCACCCAGTTCGCTCAGCAGATAAATGAACAATGGATTTTTTCCAAATATTTCAAAAAAGGGTGTCCATGCCCGTTTATTCAGAAACTCAATGATAAAGATAACGGAAGACAGAATAACGAGATCGAGCCCAACGGTGTAGAATACGAAGGAACCGGTCCAGAGTTTTTTATTGATGGGTAAAAAGAAATTCCAGCACCAGGCTATAAAAACCAGTGATACACCGGCCAGCAACAGTTTGGTGAGTCCTTCGTAGCTGTTACCCTTTTGCTGTACAAATCGTCCAGCCATGAAACCAGCTACCACGTTGCCAACAGCCGGCAACGTGCCGAGCCAACCCTCGGGATCGAAGGCAATTCCTTCTCCGTGGTACAGGTGTGCATCGCCCATCAGCCATCTGTCGAATCGCAAACCAATATTGCCGGTCATGCTGAGTTCGTTGCCTGTTTCGCCCAACCAGATCAGCAAGCCCCAGTATAAAAGCAATAAGAAAATAGTGACAGCAATCACCGTTTTTGGTTTCAGGAAATAAAATAAAAAAGCGGTTATGCCATAGCAAAGCGCTATTCGCTGCAACACACCTAATATTCTTGTTTGTGAAATAGGAAAAGGTTGTATATGGTGGGCTTTGTCGAGTTTGAAAAAAGGAAACCAGTACATCAGGTAACCCAATAGAAATATGATGAAGGTGCGCTTGAGAATTTTTCCAATAACTTCCGCCTGAGTTTTGTTCTGCCACTTCAGCATAACAAAACTCATGGCATTGCCTACGGCAAACAAAAAAGAAGGAAAGACGAGATCGGTAGGTGTAAACCCGTGCCAGGCTGCGTGCTGCAAAGGTGAAAAAGTAGTGGCACCATTGCCCGATGTGTTAACAATGATCATAAAACAAATTGTCATGCCCCTGAAAACATCGAGGGCGGGAAACCGCTGGGAAGCTGCCATGCTGTTGGTTTGTATAGCCGAATGTAATCAATTTATAACAAGCTGGTGTATGGCGTTGCCGTTATGTTTTCGCACCGGTATTGATAACATAATAAACGCAGCTCATAATATCTGTTTAACTTGGCGCAACAAAAAATTTTTTCTTATGGCAAAAAAATGGCTGCTGGCAATTCCTGTTTTATTGGGTGCCGGTTATTGGATGGGCCCCAGTCCTGCTACTCCCGTCTATGATAAAAACATGCCGCAGGTGCCGGCAGCACCAATAGCGCTGGCAACATATATAAAGGCAAATGAGGCACTGCATAAACTAAAGCCCGACAATGAAGCACGAATCATTTGGGCCAATGATTCGGTTAAAAGCAAGACGCCCTGGGCTATCGTTTACCTGCATGGCTTTTCGTCCTCGCAGGCGGAAGGAGATCCGGTGCATAAAAACATTGCGGCTATGTTTGGATGTAATTTATACCTCTCGCGTCTGGCGGAACATGGCATTGACACTACTGAGCCGATGATGAATTTAACAGCCGATAAAAATTGGGAATCGGCTAAGCAGGCACTGGCTATTGCAAAACAGATTGGCGATAAAGTAATCGTAATGGGCACTTCCACCGGTGGAACCAATGCTTTGCAACTGGCAGCCGCCTATCCCAATGATGTAAATGCGCTGGTATTGTTATCGCCCAATATCGCCATTAATAACAAAAATGCCTACGTATTAAACAATCATTGGGGTGTAAAGCTGGCTGAACTGATAACCGGTAAGGATCATAATGAATCAGCAGATTCAACCAACCCGCTTGTCAATCAATATTGGTACACTCGTTATCCATTTAATGGTACAGCGGAGCTGCAGGAAATTCTTGAAACGGCTATGGTACCCGAAACGTTTGCGAAAGTGCATCAGCCAACGCTAATGCTGTACTACTACAAAGATCCCATACACCAGGATAGTACGGTAAGAGTAGATGCAATGCTAAAAATGTATGACGAATTGGGAACACCTGGTTCATTAAAAAGAAAGCAGGCTATGCCGGATGCGGGCAATCACGTTATCGGCTCCTACATAAAATCACATGATGTAGCAGGCGTGCAGGCTGCAACCGCTTCGTTTTTAAAAGAAATACTAAAGATGGAACCGGTGAAATAGTACAGGGAATTGTACCTACAAAATCAGTTAGACTAAAAAAGCCCCGGCGTGCCGGGGCTTTTTTAGTATTTCACTTTATTGTACTAGCGTTCTTTAATAAATTTCTTGGTAACCACTTCATCTGCAAGCTGCACCCTTACCAGGTAAATGCCCGGAGGAACAGAAGAGATATTGATATTTACCATATTGTTACCAGATACCAGGTTAATGGCTTGCTGAACGATTACTTTTCCGTCTACACCGGCTACCTGCACATTACTCTTGTTGCTTTGTTGTATCGATACAGCCAGTACAAGGGTAGAACCCACAACAGGGTTCGGTCTTACCTGTACGTTGGCACCAGTGGTGGTAATTCTTACTGATTTAATATCACTGAGCTCAAACTTGCCGTCTTTATCGGTTCTGCGTATCCGGTAATAATGAAGGCCAGCTGCCAATCCTGTATGCGTAAAGTTGTAATTGTTGACCCCTGAATTATTATTGGCGGCCACGCTTCCCACAGAAGTGAAGCTTACTCCGTTGAAAGAATGTTCAACGGTATAGGTAGCGACATTTATTTCGTCGCTTGTTTTCCATTTCAACAGGGCATTTCCGCTCACCGCTTCCACCGTAAAGCCTAACCATACTGCGGGCAGTGCTACATTCACATTGTTGGTAATAATGGTGAACGTTGCGCCATCGGCCAGGGTTACACCGGAGAAGATTATTTTTTTGCCTGATCCTGAAGTTGCGTTAAAGAAAGACACCGTTCCTGCATAAGTCGTATCGCCGGCGTTCGAGATCAGCAGTGCATATTTGTTTACTGATGAACCACCCGACTGCAATCCCAGACCGGTTGTATCAAAACTTAAGGTAACCGCGCCTACGGAACCGGTATTGTCAACTTTCCAATTCCTGCCAACACGGGTACTGCCGATAATAAGCGGGTTGCCGCTGGCAATTACCTGCTGCGCCAATGATGCGCCGCTGTTGCCAATCATAAGGAAGCGTTTATCCTGTAATGTGGTATTGGTGGAAAGTACAAGGTTGCCTTTACCAAACTGGCCGGTACCGTCACCGCTACCACTGTTAGCACTGTTTGAAATGGTTTGCACAAGGCCGGATGTGCTGTCTGTGCCTATTCCGAAAACATCGTTCTGGAACTTGGCATTGGCAGCAATAGAAGCGCCTGGCCAGAATATAGTTGTACCGTCTGAAGCGGTGTAATTAACCGGTGCTGACGGGCTACCCAGGCTCGTGCCATACTTTAATGCCAGGTAAGATTCTATCTTATTCTGTTTTAGAGGAGTAACAGCTGAGTCAAGCAGGTATATAACTTCTGCGATGCTGCCGTCAAAAAACCTGCCTCCTTCGCTCAAACCAAGCGGCAAATTGTTACCTGTAAATGAACTTGTATTGTTACCTGTAGCTATTACCACACCGTTTTTGCGGATATCTTGCTTATTACCGCTGGCAGTATTGTTATTGTCTTTGCTGAATGACCATACAATAGGTTTGTTTACATCAACGGCCCCATTGGGCGTGCTAACCGTATTAATGGTAGTGGCTACCTGGGTAGGATCGACACCGGCTGTCCAAGTCAATACTCCGTTGGCGTTCAGCAGCACCCTAACGGCATCGGTGAAAGCCTGTTTCTCAACAAGGATCGCTTTATTATCCTGTGCAATAGTATTAAACTTTGCTACTATATAAGCAGTTACTGCGGTGTGGGCCGAGGTGCCGGAGAACCCAATAGGGGCCTGCATGTATTGCCCAAGTGACGAAAAATTAACCACCGGGTTGAAATTGATATTGTCTGCAGCATTGTTTTTCAAAACCGGTAACGCGCCAGGTATTGGTTGCTGTAAATTATCTCCATTAAGGTCATTGTTTGTCCAAAGACCAATTGGAGTATTGTCAGTCGCATTTATGTCATTTGCCTTAGCCCATAATGTATAATTTTTAAAAGCAGCCCCCGGCATGGTCAATTTGTATTTTACTAATGAAATTTCATCCAGCACAAAATCGTTCCAGGCGGGATTTGTTGTATTGTTGATGATGGCCAGTGAAGGGTTACTTGCACTGCCTGAATTCCATAAATAACTGTATTTTTTCCAACTGGTATTACCTATTCCAACCGTTTTTACACCACCGGCCGGTGTAACAGCCACATCATTAATGGTGGCCGTAAGTGAAGCAGCCAGGGATTGTGACGTACTGAAAGGAGAATAAAAATTATTTTGGTTCGCCATATAAAAATTCAACAGATAGTCTGTATTGGGCTGAACGTTTACGGGATATAAATAGTTTCTCCAAACCTGGTCTCCTGCGTTGTATACGCAGCCAGTACCGGTAGTGGTGCTGTTAAGCATAAACTTACCGCCAAAAACGCCGGCACCGTCCTGGGAGATACTTCCGGAATTTCCCGCACCATCTGTTGCTTCTGTAACAATACCGTTCTGACAACCATAAACACCAGGCTTGTATTCAGCCGCGCCAGTCCAATCGCGGTGGGTATCAAAATGCTCTACAAAAGCGGTATCTGCCGTACATGGAGCAGAAGTGATGACAACGGGGTTTGGTGTCCAATCGGACCACGGAGAACTAGATAAACGTTTAAAATGAACCCTGTATTTTCCGGCCTGTGTAGCGGTATATAAATTGGATGTAGCACCACCTATTGTAACAAAGCCACCCCCGTTATCATATTGCCACTCGTAGGCATAATATCCTGCTGTGACGCCCATTTGTGCGCTGATAGGCTGGCCTGCGCAAAAACTGGTCTTTTGAAAATAAACAAGCGGTTGTGCTTTATGGGCGTTATTCCAGAATTTGCTCAATATATATTTACCGCTGATATCCCGTTGGTTCCATTGCGTGGTCCACATAACATGGCCCTGGTTAACGCTATAAGTTAAGTATACGTTGCCGCCTGCATTAATAATATTATCCTGTATAAAAAACATGTTTGCCGGGTCACAGCCATTAGATCCACCGTCTAAACCACCTGCGCCTATCCAAACCGGAATTTGAAGAAAACTCGGAATGAAATCATTGGAAAGCTTTATGTTTTCAGGAGCAGAAGGAATGGTGGTAGCAACACGTTTGGGGAAATAACTGGCATAGTCAAGCGCTCCCAGTCCACCCGCGGAAAGACCCATTACAATTAACCGATCCGGATCAAAACCATTGTATTTTTCAAGGGTGTCCATAATATCATTTACACGGGGCATATTTGCGTTGTGATCCCATTGGGCACTACCTGATGACAATTGGGGAAATAATAGAAATCCATTCCAGTCTCCCAAGTTCATGCGCTGTTCAAAGAGCTGCGCTCCCCAGTAAAGCTGGTCCTGGTTTTCCCTGTCAATGGTACCACCACCGGCAACCTGGTTATTTGTCCTCGTTAAATTGACCGCTTCACCTGCGCCATGTAAAAACAATACCATGGGATATTTATTGGCGGGGTTATAACCGTTAGGAAAGCGCAAACGAAAAGCCATTCCGTTCCAGATATAACATTTGTAGTTACTTTGATCAAAACCATGAGCGCCTACGCTGTCCGATCCCCGGGTGTTCTGGCTGGGATCATGTATCCATTTTGCCATGACGTTGGCCGGAGGCACCGCTGGATTGGTTGTGGTGCCAACTGCCGCCGCGGGGTCATACTTAAAACAGAGATCCGAAGGCGTCATGACGTTCTGGGCCATGGATGCACCCGAAATAAACAGCATCGATAAGATAAAGAGTAAACGCTGGTACATAATTGTGATTTGTTTCTTTTAAATAATTACAGGAGTAACAGGCAGTAATCACAAAGGATGTGGAACAGAGAGAGGTAATCCGAAAGGATGTGGAATAGAATTGGAAGAAACCAGCTTTTAGAGGATATTAAACAAAGTATATTTATAAGCTTTGTTTGAATGCAAATCAGAAAGTTATTTATCGCTTAACAGCACAACTTTCTGAATAATTGGAGAGTAAAGCTATAAATAAAAATGAAAGATCAAAAGCATTTGCCAACAATTTTCCAACACAAAGACGAAAAAATAATACAAACGGTTGGGTATGATACGGAAAAACACCGGCAAATGGGCAAAAAAATGTATCAAGCAAAAACATGGCAGGCAATCAAACCACTATCGCAGTAAAATACAGTAAAATATCCATCCTCTGCAATATTAAAAAAAAATCATCGATCCCGTCTTTTTTCTTTTCGTTAATTTGGCGTCTAAAGCTTGTTATATGAGGCGCAGCAAAATAGCGGGAACCGGCATGTATGTCCCGAAGAATGTTTATACCAATACTGACCTGGCGCGGTATATGGACACCAGTGATGAATGGATACAGGAACGAACGGGCATCAAAGAAAGGCATTTTGCCGGCAGAACAGGCGAAACCACTACTACGATGGCAGTGGAGGCGGCAAAAATCGCCATCGAACGTGCGGGGATTAGCCCACAGGATATCGATTTTATTGTATTCGCCACTTTAAGCCCCGATTATTATTTTCCCGGCTGCGGTGTATTGCTGCAACGGGCCATGAAAATGAAGGAAATAGGTGCCCTGGATGTTCGTAACCAGTGCAGCGGCTTTATCTATGGGCTGAGCGTTGCCGACCAGTTTATCAAAACCGGCATGTACAAAAATATTCTGGTAGTGGGCAGCGAGAAACATTCTTTTGGACTCGATTTCAGTACACGCGGCAGGAACGTGTCGGTTATTTTCGGAGATGGCGCGGGCGCCGTGGTATTGCAACCAACTGAACAACATAACCAGGGTATTCTAAGCACGCACCTGCACAGCGATGGTGAAAGCGCAGAAATACTCGCCATGTTCAACCCTGGAACGCATGCCAATCACTGGACTTCAACAACCCTGGCCGATTTTAATGAGGGGGAGATAGGCGATATGTTTATGAGCCATAAAATGGTGGAGCAAGCGCAAAATTTTCCAAACATGGATGGTCCCGCTGTTTTTAAGAAAGCGGTGGTGAAATTTCCGGAAGTAATAATGGAGGCGCTGACAGCCAATGGACTTCAACCAACAGATATCGATATGCTAATACCGCACCAGGCCAATCTCCGCATCAGCCAGTATGTACAGCAGAAACTGGGTTTGCGCGATGACCAGGTACATAATAATATACAGCAATATGGCAATACAACAGCCGCTTCGGTCCCCATTGCCTTATGCGAGGCCTGGCAGCAGGGTAAAATTAAAGAAGGTAACCTGGTTTGCCTGGCCGCGTTCGGCAGCGGGTTTACCTGGGCCAGCGCATTGCTGAAATGGTAAAACAGGCATCCATCTTAACTTAATACAGTCGATATCCTGCATCACCAATTCTCCTTATGCCAAGAAAATTCATCTTTTTAATAAACCCCATTTCAGGTACCGCTTCCAGGAAATTGTTGCCGCAGTTGATTGCCGCCGCTGCTGAAAAACATGCTGCTGCATACGAAATACTGCCCACGGTTGCCAGTGGGGATTATCATTTCGTACAACAAAAAATAAAGGAAGAGCACTATACCGATGTCATTATCTGCGGTGGAGATGGCTCTGTTAACAGTGTGGTGCAGGATCTGAGAACCAGCGGCGTAAACTTTGGGATTGTACCGCTCGGATCGGGCAATGGGCTGGCACTAAGCGCCAGGATTTCCCGGCGGCCGGAGAAGGCGCTGGAACTTGTTTTTATGGGCAAACCTGCTTTTGTTGACGGTTTTTTGATCAATGATTCTTTTGCCTGCATGCTTTGTGGCCTGGGTTTCGATGCACAGGTGGCACATGATTTTGCAAAACAAAAAAAACGCGGTCTGTTTACCTATGCCAGCCAGTCGATCAAACATTTTTTTTCTGCCAAGCCCTATTCGTTCGAAATCGACCTTGGTGAAACCAGCTTTACTACCGAAGCGTATTTTATCAGCATTGCTAACAGCAACCAGTTCGGCAACCAGGTTACGATTGCACCGAGAGCAAGCTTATCGGATGGTTTGCTGGATATCGTGATAGTCAGGAAAATGAACAAGGCACAATTACCGCTTTCGATACTCGACCAGATTGCCGGCCGTAATAAAATTGATAATCCCAAGCATCTTAAAAAGTCTGGCATTATTTACCTGCAGGCAGATAAAATTTCCATCCAAAATAAAGACCAGGCGCCCCTGCATGTAGATGGTGAACCACGCGATACCGCGCGTAAATTTTATATAAAAGTGATACCCGACTGTTTCAAACTCATCCAGCCAAATACAGAAACGAAATTGTAAGTAACAATGGCAATAATGCCGGGGGAAACTGGTCTATTTTGCCGGTGCCTGTTTAGGCTGAAGCGTAGCACTGTCCGGGTGTTGCAGGAATGATGTAAACAAACCGAAGCTTTTTGTATTGTGGTCATTATCCAATGCTTCCAGGATATTTATTTTTTCTCTTTGGGTAAGATGAAAATTCAATGCAGCTTTAGCATCGGCTGAACGGGCTTCATATTGGAAAGCAATCCGGTACAATTTGTTATTCATTGCCTGCGCGGTAAGGCTGAAAGTATTGTCCTGGTTGTACTCCTGCATTTTATACCAGTTATACTGTAACAGCAGCATAGGCTTTGTAATGAGTTCTGATACATCGGTTGATTCAAATGGGTCATCCCATCCACCTGTTTTACGATCGCGTATCTGCAGCATAATTACACCGGCGGTATTTTCTTTCAACCAATCTTTGAATACATCTGCAAAACGAAGTGCAGTTTCGGGGCCGTAATTATCACGCAGACCGGCATCCATCACATCAATCACCGGTGCGGAAGGCAGCCATACATTGGGCAAAACATAAGGAAAGGTGGCGTTCATGCGCAATGCCGTGAGCAGGCGCATATTCATAGGATTTTGTTTTGCAAACAGGGCGGCAAAATCAACTTCGTCCGGATCGGGCGCGGCCGTTCTTAAACTATCATAGGTAGGCATCATCAGAAAGCTAACCGGTTGAGTGCTGATGACCATTTTTCTGCCATCTCTTGTAATAACAGCATTGAACATCATCAAAGGCGTTTTGGCACTGTATTCATCTTTTGCAATATCTTTCAATTGCCTGTCTAATAAATTGCGTGTGTTTTCACGCAGCTTTTCTTCAAAAGCATAACCGCGATCTTTTATATAGTAGTAATCACCGATCCTGAATTTTTGTGCCGGCGCTGCCATATCACGGGCTACAAAAGAAGAGAAGGTGGGATTTAATAAATCTTTGGAAATATCATCTACATACTTGTTGCTATAGAGGTAAAGATTTTTTCCTTCCGATCTTTCCCGGGCCAGTTCGCGGTAATAAGCGGCGCCCAGCATGCCGCCGGACGCACCGGTGATCAAAAAAGTTTTATCCATTAGCCTGCCGCCGCATAAACTATCCAAACGCTGCAGTACGCTCAGTGTAAATGTAGCACTGCGGGTACCTCCACCGCTAACATTAATGATAAACAGGAAAGGTTTTTCTTCTTTTTGTTTTTTCTTCCAGTTTTCCAGTATCTGTATCATCTGTGCTTTGTCTTTTTCCACCTTTTGCGGTGTGCACAAAGCCTGTAGCCCTTCCCTGCTGTAATTGGCCCGCTCAATATTCTTTGAATAATTTAAGCCATAGGCTTTGTTGGTAGGATCGATTACCTCGTTTACATACAAAATATTCAGCAATACAATCAGCAATACAAAAAAC
>Ga0207677_10001739_pt1 | contig 11549 bp, 16 predicted proteins | sample KBSMisM42_FD_184311 | JGI IMG/M metagenome (GOLD analysis project Ga0207677, IMG submission 184311) | Miscanthus rhizosphere microbial communities from Kellogg Biological Station, Michigan, USA - KBS Miscanthus M4-2 (SPAdes) (version 2) | ecosystem: Host-associated > Plants > Roots >...
CCCGTCGGCGAAGCCGGCGTGAGAACCGTAGCCCACGCTTTCAAGCGTGGGAAACGCGGTTGTCGAATGTTTGTGAGCCCGCCTTGGCGGGCGAGAGAAAGCTTTCTTTCGCCCGTTAAAACGGGCTCCCGATATTGCGCGGCACGTAATCCCCCATCTGAAGATGGGGGCTACGGTCCTTACGGCGGTTACACCGCCGGAAGTGGCGCGCGAGCAAGCGCCTCGCGTCGCCTGAAACCGCGCGTCGGCGAAGCCGGCGCAAGAACCGTAGCCCACGCTTTCAAGCGTGGGAAAATGCGGTTGTTGATTTCTCGTGAGCGCGTCTTGACGCGCGAAAGAGAGCTTTCTTTCGCCCGTTAAAACGGGCTCCCCATATTGCGCGGCACGTAATCCCCCATCTGAAGATGGGGGCTACGGTTCTTTCCGACGGCTACGCCGCCGAAGGCACGGTGCAGCGCCGCAGCACAGCGCTTGCACTAAACTCACCTCAACGTGCCCCGCTACGACGACGAAGATACCGACGATTTCAACAAGACCATCTCCATGCGGCGGCCGGAGACGGTGACTACGTTCTCGGACAAGCGCGCCACGCAGGATCGTCGCGGACAGTCGCAGTCGCGCATTCTCTTCATCACCGTCGTCGTCATCGCCATCCTTTATCTCGCCAAACCGGTCTGCGTTCCGATCGCGCTGGCGATTCTCTTCGCGTTTCTGCTGACCCCGATCGTGTCGCTGCTCGAGCGCACGCCGCTTCGCCGCACCGGCGCGATCGTCCTGTCGCTGGGATTGATCGTGACGGGACTCGGCTTCGGCGGATGGTGGCTGTACCAGCAGTTCAACGAGGTGGCCAAAGACTTCACGGATGCCGCCACCAGCGCAAAAATTGATCAGAAGCTCCGTTTCCTGAAACGAAACCCCGGCGGAACGATCGACAGGCTCGAGAAGACTCTTGCCCGGGTCACCGAGGCCACGGCCGACAAACAGGAGAAGGCCGATCTCAAGGTGCGGGTCATCCCCGACCGGAAAGACTTCGCAGGACGCTACAAGACGCTCGCGCCCACGGTGGAACTGATCGCCGCCGCGTTCCTGGTCGTGGTGCTCGTCTTCTTCCTCTTGCAGGATCGAGAACAGATGCGCGACAAGATGCTGCGGCTGGCCGGCCGCGCGCATCTCACCGTCACCACGCAGGCCATCGGCGAGACGTCGGACCGCATCAGCCGTTACCTGCTGACCATCGCCTTGCTCAACCTCGGCTTCGGCATTCTCATCGGTTTCGGGCTCTTTCTTCTGAAAGTTCCGCACGCGCCGCTGTGGGGCGTGATGGCGGGACTGTTCCGATTCGTCCCCTATGTCGGCGCGGTGCTGAGCGCGGCGCTGCCGACCTTCCTTTCCATTGCCGTCTTTCCGAACTGGTACGTGCCGCTGGCGGTGCTCGGACTATTCGTCCTCACTGATCAGCTCATCGGCGGATTCATCGAGCCGATCGTGGTCGGGCACCGCGTCGGCGTCTCGCCGATCGCGCTCCTCGTCTCCGCGATTTTCTGGGGATGGTTGTGGGGACCGGTGGGCCTGCTGCTGGCGACGCCGATCTCCGTCTGCCTCACCGTCGGCGGCGAATTCATCCCGGCGCTGCGCATTTTCTCGATCATGTTCGGCGCCGAGGATCCGCTGGAGGGGTATCTCAGTTTCTACAATCGCCTGCTGCTGCGCGACCGCACCGGCGCCATCGCCATCGCCGACCGCCACGCGGAGAGCGACACGATGGAGGAGATGTTCTCCGACCTTTTCATCCCGACGCTGACCTTCGCGCAGGAGGAGCTGGACCGCAAGCGCATCACGCCGGCGAACGATCACTTCATCAAGGATGTGATCCGCGAATTGATCATCCGCTACGGCGATCGGAACGCCGGCGTTCCCGATACGGAGCGCCACATCGTTGCCGTTTCCGTCGCCGGCGAGCGCCTCTCCCTCGGCACACTGATGCTGACGCAACTGCTGCGCGAGGAAGGCTTCTCCATCGATTACTTCACCGACCTGCCTGACGCCGAGCTGCTGTCATTCCTCAGCGAAGTGATGCCGGAGGCGGTCTTCGTTTCGTGCACGAATCCCGATCACCTGCAGGCCGGCCAGGGTCTGCTGCAACTACTGGCGGCCAGCTTCCCCGACCTGATGATCGTCGCCGGCGGCTCCGCCTTCGCCGGCGATCGCGCCAAAACGCTGGCGGCGGGCGCGACGTACGTTCCGAGTACGTTGACCGAGGCGAAGGAAGATTTCCTGACGCGCCGCAAAGCCGCGCGCAGAAAATCGGCGCGCTCGATCACGTTCAGCGGGACGCGGTTCCGTGTTCCGCCCTCGGCGTAAAAAGGCTTATCACCACGGAGGCACAGAGGACACAGAGGGGATCTCTCTGTGCCCTCTGTGCCTCTGTGGTTAAACGCTTTTACCCCGGCGGCCAGCCGAAGTTGCGGCCACCCAGCAGATGGAAGTGGATGTGGAAGACGGTCTGTCCCGCCGCTTCGCCGTGATTCACGACCAACCGGTAGCCGTCGGCATTCAACTGCAGGTTCCGGGCGATCTGCGACGCGCGCACGATGGTCATGCCGATGATGTTCGCTTCATGTTCATCGAGATCGTCGAGCGTCGAGATGTGCGTGCGCGGGATGACCAGCACGTGCGTCGGCGCCTGCGGGTTGATGTCGTTGAAGGCGATGGCGACGTCGTCTTCGAACACTTTCTTCGCCGGGATTTCGCCGCTGATGATGCGGCAGAAGAGGCAACGGTCATTGGCAGCCATGGCGCGGATAATACGACGATCCGTTACGATTGACGGCCGATGAGCGGCGACGCAATGACAGCCATCGGCGCGGTGCTGATCGCGTCCGGCGTGACGACGTTCGCAGTCTTCATCGCCATGCTCGTTCCGCTCAACGAATGGCCGGTTGCCGCGACCGTGCCGCTGGCGGAAGGGCAGTGGGTGACGCTCGACGCCGCCGGTCCCTACATGCTCCGCGGCGATACCGGGGGCCAGTTCACCTTCGTCTTCCTCGGCCTCCGCTACACGCTGCAGGCCGCGAGCGGCACCGAAGTCGTCGGCTTCCGTCCGCCGAATCGCAGCCGCGGCCCGAACGGCGTTCCGCTCTGGCGTTTCATCGTGCCCGCGCCGGGCTCCTACTACCTTCGCGTCTGGGGATTGAGCGATCGCGATCTGACGCCGTTCAAATTGATGTTCCTACGCGTGCTTCCGTTCAAGGGATGGGGCTACCTCGGCGGCATCGTCATCGGCGTCGCGTGTTTCATCGCCGGCCTGATCATGCTGATCGCCTGAGGATCACGATTCGCTCGATTCCGGCGAGATCGTTGATGACTTCGACGATTTCGTAGCCATCCGCAACGTCGCGAACGTCTGCGAGCTGACCGAAACCGATCTCGAGCATGACCGTCTCCGCGTGGCGAGCACCGAGGATGCGCTCGATCATCTCCGTTCCGCGCGGTCCTGGCGTCAACGCGAGTTGCGGCTCGTGATCGCGGACCTCGGTGTCGAGATTCTGGTAGTCCGCGCGAGGGATGTACGGCGGATTGGCAACGACGACGTCGAACTCGCCGCGGATCGCGTCGAACGCATCGGATGCGGCGAAACGCACGTTCGATCCATGTGTGCGCGCATTGCGTTTTGCGACCGCGAGCGCAGCAACGGAAACGTCGATCGACGTGACGTCGAGATCCTGCCGCTCGCGCTCGAGTGTGATGGCGAGGCATCCGCTGCCCGATCCGACGTCGAGCACGCGCGCTGCTTTCGGCGCGCGGGCGATGGCGGCTTCGACCAGCAACTCCGTCTCGGGACGCGGAATGAGCGCGCGATCGTCGACGAAGAACTCGCGGCCGAAAAACTCCGCCTTGCCGCGGATGTACTGCAGCGGCTCTCCGCCGATCCGTCTCTGCACGAGCGCCTCAACCGGCGCCGGATCGATGCGCTCCTCGCCATGCGCGAAGAGCCACGCGGATGTTTGTCCCGTGACATCCGCGAGGAGCACGTCAATGTCGCGCGGATTCGCGACGAGCGCGCGCAGGCGGGCGCGAAGAGAGGCGATGGTTTCGATTGTCATCGCCACCTTTGAGACTTGCGCCGCTCGCGGCACATTTCGCGAAGCTTTGGAGTGCGGTGGCGGCCGAGCCACCGCTTTGGGAGGGTGGGGGACGGTGGGCATCGCGACGACAGAGCAAGCATCCGACGCTGCGTATCGTCGCGCTTCCACCACCCTCCCAAAGCGGTGGCTTCGCCGCCGCACTCCAAAGTGCTGCGCACGAAATGGATGTCGCGGTTCGTCGCCAACTCACGATGACAGTTCATACGTCAGCTCCAGAAACACATCCTCCAGTTCCCGCTCACTCTTCAACTCCGCGGTCGTGCCGCTGGCGACGATTCGTCCGTGATTGATGATCGCGATCCGATCGCAGACCGCTTCGGCGACCGACAGCGTATGCGTCGTCAGGAACACCGTCTTTTTCTCAGCCGCCAGCCGGCGAAAGAGAAGTTTGACCTGCTTCTGCGCCAGCGCGTCGAGGCCGACCATCGGCTCGTCGATGATCAGAAGCTCCGGATCGTGAACCAGTGCCGAGGCGATCACCAGCTTCTGCTTCATCCCGTGCGACAGATTCTCGATACGCGCGTCCGCCCAATCGGCGATTCCGAAGTACGCCAGCAACTCCATGCCGCGCGCTTCGCAGTCGCGCCACTCGCGGCCATACAGATTCGTCACGAACTGCAGCAGCTCGCGGCCGGTCAGTTTCTCGTACAGGTACGGCCGGTCGGGGATGTAGCCGGTCGTTGCTTTCACGCGCACGCCGTCCGTCGTCACGTCCAGTCCGTTGATGCGAACCGTGCCTGAGGTCGGCAACGACAGTCCGGCCAGAATGCGGATCGTGGTCGTCTTCCCGGCGCCGTTCGGGCCGAGGAAGCCGAAGATCTCGCCGCGGGCAACGTCGAGCGAGATATCCTTCACCGCGGTGAAGTCACCATAGCTCTTGGTCAGATTGCGAATCTCGATCATCGTTAGAAGACTCCGCCAGACTGTACATTGCCTTGGGCAACCAAGCCGTGCCGGCCCGGCCCGGCAACTTTCGACCGCGGAAACCGTAACCACGCATGGCTGAACGTGAGCAGCTCGACGACCGCACCCTGGTGGCGCGCATCCTCGAGGGCGACCGAGACCGATTCACAGAGCTGGTGAAGCGCTACGAAAAGCGCATCATCAACTACGTGTATCGGATCACGCATCGCTATGAAGATGCTCACGATCTTGCCCAGGAAATCTTCGTGAAGGTTTACGTCGCCCTCGATCGTTACGACCCGAAATACCAGTTCTCGACGTGGCTCTTCCGCATCGCGCAGAACAGCGCGATCGATGCCCTGCGCAAGAAGACGGTGAACGAGGTCTCCATCGCCCCGAAAGCGGGCGACGACGACAGCAAAGAGCGCGAGTTCGCCGACACGGGCGTGTCGCCGTATCGCGCCATGAACAACAAGCAGCTCGCCGACGCCATCGACTCGGCGGTCAAGAATCTTCCGTCCGATTATCGCGAGCTGATTCAACTCCGGCACTTCGCGGAGCTATCCTACGAGGAGATCGCTTCGATGAAGAAGCTGCCCCTCGGCACTGTGAAGAACAAACTCTTTCGGGCCCGTAACCTGCTCAAGGTCGAGCTCGAAGGATTCGTGGAACCCCTATGAACAAAGACGACTGCCAGCGATATCTCGAAGATCCGGAGGCCAACGCCGCGCATCTGCGGACGTGTGCGAAGTGCAACGCTGAGGCGATGGCGCTGGCGGAGAAGGCAGACGTCGAGGCGCCGTCGATCGACTTGAACGCGCTGCCGCTGGCGCCGTGGGAAGGTTCTTCGCATCGCGCCTGGCCGCTGGTTCTCGGCACCTCGGCCGTCGTGGTGATCGTCGCGCTTGCGCTGCTCGATGCCGCCGGCATGTCGCCGCTGCACGTCGTCGAAGGATCATTGACGTCGATGGAAGCGATGCGCACGCAGTTGAATCGCCTCGCGAACTCGTTGCGTGCCGCGTCGCTCGGAGCTCAGATCGCGTTTGCGTTGGCCTTCATCGTCGTGAATGGACTGCTCATCGCTCTGCTGCGGCGCGCGCCGAGGGGGATCGATGCGTAGGATGCTGCGGCTGTTTGTCCCGCTGACCGTCGTCGCCGCATCGATGGTTACGGCGATGGTTGCGGCTCCGTTTGGATCGGACATTCATGCGCCGCTCGGCTTCGCCGACGCTACGACGATGCTGCAGAAAACGGCCTTCTCCGCCGCGCTGCTCGTGGTGTGGATGATCGCCGCGGTGGCACTGACGCTGCTCAGCGGCCGCGAAATCCGCTACTCGTCGGTGGAGATGCGCGCCAGCGCCCTGCACTGCTTCGCCCTCGGCCTCGTGGCGTTGACCAGCTTCGCGCTGACGGCGATCGTCCTGAATTACCTCATCCCGTACCACGTCGGCGTGCCGCTGCTTTTCGCGCTCGGCGTGTTCGCGATTCTGACCAAGATTTACGGCATGGTGGCGGTCTTCCACGCCGTCGGCACGCTGATCGCCGGCTCACGCACGCGCGAGCAACTGGCCGGCCGCAAATGGCTCCGCGGCGATCTGGCCATGGTCGTCATCGGAGTCCTTATCCTCGGCGCGATCCGCCTGATCCCGATCGTCGGCCTGATCGTCTGGTCGCTGACCTCAGTCTTCGGAATCGGCACCGCGCTGGCGACGAAGTTCGGGCGCCGCGAGCCATGGTTCCTGGCCTTCCGTTCGGTCGAAACCTGATTTCCACCACAAAGACACAAAGATCACAAAGAGCTTTTCTTCGTGTCCTTTGTGTCTTTGTGGTTCAAACCCTTTGCTATGAAAGCCTCGGTCTTCATCGCCACAAGCCTCGACGGATTCATCGCCCGCGAAGACGGCGCGATCGACTGGCTGCCCGAGAATCCCGAGCCGCACGGCTACGACGAGTTCATCGCCTCGGTCGACGCCATCGTCATCGGCCGCAAGACGTTCGAAACGGTTCTCGGCTTCGGCGGATGGGCTTACGGCAAGAAGCCGGTCGTTGTGCTCAGCACGCAGCAACTGAAGGCGCCTGAAGGCGCGAACTGCGACTTCATGTCCGGCGATCCGAAGGAAATCGCGGCGCGGCTGGACGAACGCGGAATCCATCACGTCTACGTCGACGGCGGCGTCACCATCCAGCGCTTCCTCGAAGCGGGCCTGATTCAGCGCCTGATCATCACGCGCATCCCGATCCTCCTCGGCAGCGGCATCCCGCTCTTCGGCCCGCTGTCGCACGACGTCCCTCTCACGCACGTGGCCACGAAAACGTTCGGCGGCGGATTGGTGCAGAGCGAGTACGCGATCGGCGAGTTACACTCCTGAAGACATTCCATCAAGTCCAGTTTGGGAGGCGCTCATGCGCAGAGCTTTGGCCGTCTTTTTTCTCATCACCGTTTGTGCTTCCAACGTCTTCGCGTGGGGGCGGGAAGGGCACCGCATCGTCTGCCGGATCGCGTTTCAATCGCTGTCGAAAGAGGATCAGCAGGAAGTCGAGCGGCTGACGAAGGCGTACAAAACGCCGGCGGACTCGGATCTCGAGATCAACGGATACCCCGACGCCTGCATCTTTCCCGACGTCGCGCGCTCCAAAGCCGTCGATGCGAAAAAGAAAGGCGACAGCGCCAGCCCCTGGCTTCACTTCGAGCCGTTCAACAATTGGCACTTCCTCAACGTCGACCGCTCCGTGAAGAAGATTCCGGCGAGTGCATGCCACAACGACTGCGTCGTCTTCGCGATCGAAACGCATGCTCATGACCTGGCGACGAAAACGACCGATCAGGATCGCGCCGAGGCGCTCATCTTCCTCGGGCACTGGGTCGGCGACATCCATCAGCCGCTGCACGTCAGCTTCGAGAAGGACCAGGGAGGCAACCTGGTCCAGCCGGTCACCGGCGGCTTCTATCCCGTCCCGCAGATCCCCAACAAACCCGACGCCACGCTGAACCTGCACTCGGTCTGGGACAGCGGCATCATTCGCAAGGATCTTCAGAACGCGGACGTGCTCGCGTTTGCCGACACGCTGCACGCGACGATTACGAACGCGCAGAGAACGGCGTGGCTGGCCTCGAAGCCGCTGCATTGGGCGCAGGAGTCGTACGACATCACGACGCTTCCCGACCTCGAATACTGCAAGCGCACGAGCTGCGATGGAGCATGCGAGGCGTTGGCAGCCCACGGCCGCGTGCTGACGAAGGAGTATCAGGACGAGTTTGCCGACGACGTCGAGTTGCGTCTGGAGCAGGCGGGTACGCGTCTGGCGTCGCTGATCCACGCCGCTCTGCATCCGTAGTTAGCGGAGAGCGAGTACACGATATGACCGCACGGGAAGTGGCCGAGTCTTATGATGGCAAGATCGTCGTCAGGCGAATGAAGGCGACGGGGACAGATTTCATCGTCCTGTTTCTCGCCATCGGAATTGTGGGAGCGGTCCTCAAGCCCAAGGGCACGGCAGCGATGCTCGCGGTGTGCGCGCTGGTTTCACTCGCCTACTACTTCGTCATGGAAGCCGTTTTTGCGCGCACGGTTGGAAAGTTCCTGCACGGCCTGGTGGTGGTCAGCGACGAAGGCGGCAAGCCGTCGCTGGCAGCGGTTTTTCTGCGCACGATCACCCGTATCGTCGAGGTCAATCCGATCCTTTTCGGCGCACTGCCCGCTGGATTGATCGCGAACTTTTCGAAGTCGCACCAACGTCTGGGCGACCTCCTCGCCGGCACATTCGTCATTCTGCCCGCCGACGTGCCGCGAATCACGCATTCGCCGTTCCTGGGCGAGGTGAAGCCCGAACAACTGTCGAACGGGATGTGATGATCGCTTTGGACGGAGGTTGAGACGATGAACGCACCCGACGTCGACGTCGAACAGCATCACGCCAGCCTGGCCGTCCGCGACGTTCCGGCCGCCGTCGATTTCTATACGAAGAAGGTCGGCTTCTCCTGTCCGTTCACCTGGGGCGAGCCGCCCACCTTCGCCGGCGTGAATCTCGGCGACGTCCAGATCTTTCTGCGCGAACGCACGCCCGATCCGAATGGAGCTGTCGTCTTCTTCGTCATCGGCGACGCCGACGAGCTCTACGAGTTCCATCGCGCGAACGGCGTCGAGATCGTCGAAGAGCCGTCCGACAAGCCGTCGAACTTTCACGAATACACGGTCCGCGACCTCGACGGAAACTACCTCATCTTCGGCCAGCGCCTGCAGTCGAAAGAGCCGCCGCTGAAGATCGAACGGATCGACGTCCCCGTCCGCCTCGAAAAACGCCTCGCCGCGCTGATCACCGATCTCGCCGCGCACAAGCGCATGTCGCTGACCAGCTGCCTCGAAGAAATCCTCCTCCACACCTGCGATGGCGCCGGACCGCACACAAAGTCCGACCTCAACTACATCCAGAAGCTCAAAGCCAAGCACGGCATCGACTACGACAGCCACGCAAGCTACCGGTTCGTGGAGGAGTAGCGCTTACGTCCGCGGACGGCCGAAGAACAAGACGTAGCCGTCGGCGTCCCTGAGCTCGAAGCCGCGCAATCCGTCGTGCGTGTCTTTCAGCGGTTCCGAAAACTCCACGCCGCGCGACGAAAACTCGGCCGCAAGCGCATCGGGATCGGGGACGGAAACATACGCATCCCAGCGAGCCTCGCGATGATGCTTCGCGTTCGGACGCGGATCGACGTCAATGGCTTTGAGCATGAGCATTGCCCCGCCTCGGCGCACGATCCCGAAAAACGGATCGTCCGGCGGCGCCTGAAAGACGACCTCGAATCCGAGCCTGTCGCGGTAGAACGAAAGCGCCGGCGTCAGGTCCCGCACGATGAAGAACGGCGAGATGCCGGAGATCTCTGCTTGTGCCATCGCGATACCGTACACCTACTCCGCGGCTACGTTCTAACCTCGTGACGCTTGTAGGGACATGAACATGACGATGAGGAGTACGACGTAGCTGCTCGCATTGGCAAACAGCACCGCGAGAAATGCGCGATGAATGGGCAGCACGCGCCGGAACAGCAGGACCAGCGGCCACTCGATGAAAACGCTGACGATAAACGCTACGACCCATGCCACGGTCGCAAGTGCACCCCATCCTGCTCCACTCCAGGGGCCGTGTCCGCCCGACTGAAAGGCCGGGTTGTAGCCGGTCGGTAAATAGAACGCCAGGACCATTCCCGCGGCGGACGAAACGGCGTTGACCACGATGACCATGAGAATGATGCGGCCCACGCGCGCGTCTTTGGACCACCATCCATAGAAAATGACCTCTGCGCAGAGCGCCATGATGGCCGCAAGCGGAAAGAAAATCTGAGCGACATACGGCGTGTAAAAGGCCGGGAAAATGACGTCAGCGATCGTTGTCATCGTTATCCACGCGATCGAATTGGTCACGCGGCAGAGAGTGCGCTGATCGTAACGTAGTACCCATCCGGGTCGCGCAGCGAGAACTCCTTCGTTCCCGTGCTCGGATTCACGTGCGGCTCCTCTTCGAGGCGCACGACGAGAGCGCGTGCCCGTGGCAGCGCGAGGTCGAAATCGTCGACGCGGAAAAACAGGAGCAGCCCGTTGCCCGGCTGCGCGCGATCGGGGCTCGCCAGCGACGGATGGTCATGATCGCCCCACGAATGAAGACAGAGCAGGACGGTTCCGTCCGAGTCGACGATTTGACCGAAGTAGTCGTGGGCGGGAGCGGTCTGTGGCAGGCCAAGCAGCGACTGGTACCACTTGCAGCTCGCCGGCACATCGCCAACGCCGATGATCGTCCACGTGCGTTTCATGCGTTCTTTCTGTTTCTCTCTCTGCGTGGAGCTACTCTTCTGAGGCGGTGAGTTCAAGTGCGGTGATTTCTGATCACGGCCCGGGTGGTTCCACGCTGGTGCGAGCGTGCTGCTCCTCGCGGTCGCGAAAGTACCAGGCCGTACCGAATAGCACCACGGCCAGAAAAACGACGTTCACGAGAGAGAGGAGCACTCGATCGGTCAAAATGGCTCTCGGCAAGAACGGCCGGATCACCAGATTTAAAGCGAGCGTCGCGGGTATGGCTCCAATGATGAGGGTCACGCCAAAGTTGCGAGCCCGGTTGCCGGTAAGCTGAAACGAATGGGTGATGCGAATCCGTTTCGCGACAACGGCAAAGAGACCGACCAAAATGAGCAGGATCATCGAACGCTGTCTCCATGACGACAGAGGGGGTCATACCGTCGATATTGTGACCCGGAACCGCGAAGGTAAACGACGGGGGCAGGCCCTTCGTTGTGTGATCGAAGAGGCGGCGATCCCCTTCCCGGATTCCTTGCAAGCCCTCCCGAGTCTCTTCGAAGAACCCCCTGAGTCTCTTCGAAGAACCCCCCGAGTCTCTTCGAAGAACCCCCTGAGTCTCTTCGAAGAACCCCCCGAGTCTCTTCGAAGAACCCCCTGAGTCTCTTCGAAGAACCCCCTGAGTCTCTTCGAAGAACCCCCCGAGTCTCTTCGAAGA
>Ga0207677_10001746_pt1 | contig 11515 bp, 8 predicted proteins | sample KBSMisM42_FD_184311 | JGI IMG/M metagenome (GOLD analysis project Ga0207677, IMG submission 184311) | Miscanthus rhizosphere microbial communities from Kellogg Biological Station, Michigan, USA - KBS Miscanthus M4-2 (SPAdes) (version 2) | ecosystem: Host-associated > Plants > Roots > Rhizosphere...
AGCTGGGCATCGGCTTGCTGCCCGAAGACCGCAAGACCGACGGCATCGTGCCCGAGCTGTCGGTGCGCGAGAACATCATCCTCGCGCTGCAGGCCAAGCGCGGCATGTGGAACTGCCTGTCGGGCGACGAGCAATCGCAGCTCGCGGAGAAATTCATCAAGGCGCTCGGCATCAAGGCCGCGAATGCGGAGATGCCGATCGGCCTGTTGTCCGGCGGCAACCAGCAAAAGGCGCTGCTCGCGCGCTGGCTCGCGACCCACCCGAAGCTGCTGATCCTCGACGAACCCACGCGCGGCGTCGACGTCGCGGCCAAGCTGGAGATCATGGACGAGATCCTGCAACTGGCCGCCGAAGGCATGGCCGTGCTGTTCATCTCGTCGGAGATCGACGAGGTGGTGCGGGTGTCGCACCGCGTCGCCGTGCTGCGCGACCGGCGCAAGGTCGGCGAACTGCCGGCCGGCGTGCAGGAGCACGACGTCTATCACCTCATTGCGGAACAAGCATGAGCGCGATCGTCAAACACCGATTGTTCTGGCCTTGCGTGACGCTGGTCCTGCTGCTGGCCGTGAATGCCGGCTTCAACGCCAGCTTCCTCAGCTTGCAATGGCGCGCCGGTCACTTGTACGGCAGCCTGGTCGACATCCTGAAGAGCGCCGCCCCGCTGATCCTGGTGTCGCTGGGCATGACGCTCGTCATTGCCACGCGCGGCATCGACATCTCGGTCGGAGCGACGGTCGCGATCGCGGCGGCCATCGCGGCGTGGATGGTCGGCGGCTCGCTGACCATCGTCGATGGTGTGGCCGTGCATGCGAGCCGCTTCCCAATGTGGGCCGCCATCGCCGCCGCGCTGGCCGTCGCGCTGCTGTGCGGCGCCTGGAACGGCCTGCTCGTGTCCGTCGTCGGCATGCAGCCGATCATCGCCACCTTGATCCTGATGGTGGCCGGGCGCGGCATTGCGCAACTGATCACGAGCGGCCAGATCATCACCGTGTACTACCCGCCTTATTTCTTCCTCGGCAACGGTTACCTGCTCGGCCTGCCTTTCGCGTTCTGGCTCGCCGTCGCCGTGTTCGGCGCACTCGCGTTGTTCACGCGGCGCACCGCGCTCGGCTTGTTCATCCAGTCGGTGGGCATCAATCCGGCCGCGGCGCGCGTCGCTGGCCTCCCGGCGCGCCGCATCATGTTCTGGGTCTATGCGATCTGCGGCCTGTGCGCCGGCATCGCAGGGCTGGTCGTCAGTTCCACCGTGAAGAGCGCCGACGGCAACAACGCCGGCCTCCTGATGGAGCTCGACGCGATCCTCGCTGTTACGCTCGGCGGCACGCCGTTGACCGGGGGGCGCTTCAGCCTCGCGGGCAGCCTGATCGGCGCGCTGATCATCCAGACGCTCACCTATGCCATCTATTCGCTCGGCGTTCCGCCCGAAGTCAACCTGGTCGTGAAGGCGGTGGTGGTGTTCATCGTGATGCTGTTGCAATCGCCCGAGTTCCGCCAGACCGTTACCACGATGATCCGCCGGCCCGCGGCGGGGGGACTCGCGTCATGAGCAGCGACATCAGTCTCGCGGCCACCGAGTCGTCGCCCCGGCAGGCGCCGGCCCAACGCAAGCCGCCGCGCCGCATCGACCCGAAGTACGCGCCGCTGCTGGTCACGATCGCGCTGTTCGTCGTGCTCGCCGGCTTCGGCTCGGTGTTCTACAACGGCTTCTTCTCGCTGCAGGTCTTCCTCAACCTGCTGATCGACAACGCGTTCCTGTGCATCGTCGCCGTGGGCATGACCTTCGTCATCCTGTCCGGCGGCATCGACCTCTCCGTGGGCGCCGTGATCGCATTGACGACCATGACCTGCGCAACGCTGCTCGAGCGCCACGAACTTGCGCCCGGTGTCGTGATCCCGCTGGTGCTGGTCATGGGCACGGCGTTCGGCGGCGCGATGGGTTTCCTGATCGAGCGCTTCCGGCTGCAGCCCTTCATCGTCACGCTGGCCGGCATGTTCCTCGCGCGCGGCCTGTGCTACCTCATCAGCGTCGACTCCATCGCGATCGGCAACAGCTTCTTCAGCGAGGTGTCGCAGGCGCGCATCGCGGTATGGGGCGAGGCGTCGATCTCCATCGGCGCGCTGATTGCGCTGGCGATCGTCGCGATCGGCATCTACGTGGCGCACTTCACGCAATTCGGCCGCACCGTGTACGCGATCGGCGGCAGCGAGCACTCGGCGATGCTGATGGGACTGCCGGTGCGCTCGACGCTGATCGCCGTGTATGCGCTCAGCGGATTCTGTTCGGCGCTGGCCGGCGTCGTGTTCGCCTTCTACATGTTGTCCGGCTACGGATTGCACGCGGTGGGCCTGGAGCTCGACGCGATTGCCGCCGTCGTCATCGGCGGCACGTTGCTTTCGGGCGGCGTCGGCTATGTCTTCGGCACGCTGTTCGGCGTGCTGATGCTCGGCATGATCCAGACCCTGATCATGTTCGACGGCACGCTCAGCTCGTGGTGGACCAAGATCGCCGTCGGTGGCCTCCTGTTCGCGTTCTGCCTGCTGCAGCGGGTGTTCGAAGCGCGCCGGCCGGGGCGTTAGGTCCCGCGCGGCGCCGCGCCGACTTTCAACCGACTTTCACTGCACGGCGGTGATTCCTCTCTCGCCGGCCGCAGCGCCCTCGCCAATCATTGCTGGCATGGACGAAGGCGCGCGATACCGCCCCCGCGCGTCGACAGGCACGCCGTGACCGGCGGCCGATGCCCAGCGAAGCGGATGTCGTTGGGGGCGCAACATGGAGACAGACATGAAGCGGCGCGTCATCATTTCAGCGGCCGGCCTCGTTGCGGCCGCACCTTCCCTCTGGGCCCAAAGCGCGGTCCGCCCTCACGCGGTCAAGCGGACGCCCAAACCGTCCAGGCTCACCTTCGGCCTCATCACGCCGCGCAACGCGGAGTCCATGTTGAAAAACTGGAATCCGTTCTTCGATCGCATGTCGCAGGCGCTGGGCGTGCCGATCGAGCGGCAGACCTATCCCGCAGCCGGCGACCTGGTGAAGGACTTCACGGCGGGCCAGTTGGACCTCGCGTGGCTGGGCAACGCGCCGGCGCTGGAGATCGTCGAGTCGGGCAGTGGCAGCGTGTTCGCCGTGGAAGTGGTGCAGGGCCGGACCGCGTACCGCTCCGTGCTGATCACGCCGCGCGACAGTGTCTTGCGCAGCCTGGACGACGTGTACCGGCTCGCGCCGCAGCTCACGTTCGGCGACGGCGACGAGAAGAGCACGTCGGGGCACATCGTGCCGCGCTACTTCGCGTTCATCAAGCGCGGCGTCAACGATCCCGACAAGCTGTTCAAGCAGGTGCATCGCGGCAACCACGAGTCGAACCTGATCGCCACGGCCCACAAGGAACTCGATGTGGCGACCAACAACACCTCGGAGCTGGAGAACTTCCGCTCCAGCAAGCCCGCCGAGGCGGCGCTGGTGCGCACGATCTGGGAGTCGCCCGACATCCCGACGTCGCCGATGGTCTGGCGCCGCGACCTGCCGGCGCCGGTCAAGCAACAGCTGGCCTTTTTTGTCGAGCGCTTCGGGACCCGGGACGACGAGGAGAAAGGCATCCTCTGGAACATAAACAAGCTGACCGGCTGGCGCGCCTCGACCAACCGGCAGCTGATCCCGATCGCCGACCTGGAAATGTTCAACGCACGCCAGAAGATCATGAACGACATGACATTGAATGCCGATGATCGAATGCGCCGGGTGGACGAGGTGACGCGCCGCGGCTCCAGGCTGGAGCTGATGATCAAGGCATCGGTCTGAAGCGCAAGATGCGCAGTCGATGGAATGGAGATGCAGCCGCGCTGACGGCCTAGGGAATCACCCGAGGCGGTCCTGTCGGGGCTGATGAATGCTTTGCCCATGAAGTTGCTCCTCGCCGAAGACGACTTCGATTTCAGCGGCATCCTGAGTCGATACCTCGCCGGCAAGGGCTGGGATGTCCTGTGCTGCGCCGACGGCAAGGAAGCATTGACGCTGGCTCGCAAGCAGGCGTTCGACATCATCGTGCTGGACCTGAGCCTGCCGGGCCTGGACGGCCTGGAGGTGCTGCAGCGCCTGCGCAGCGACAACGGCACGACGCCGGTGCTGGTCGTCACGGCCCGCTCGCAGGTGAGCGAGAAGGTGGTGGGCCTGCAGGCCGGCGCCGACGACTACCTGGCCAAGCCGTTCGACCTGGTCGAACTGGAAGCACGGCTGAAGGCGCTGACGCGGCGCTTCGGCCGCGACGGGCAATTGCGCTGCGGACTCCTGCGCTACGACCAGGCCAGCGCCAGTTGCTGGCGCGGCGAGATGCCGCTGGACCTGTCGCCGCGCGAGTCCATGCTGCTGCGCGCCCTGATGGCCCGCGTCGACCGGGTGGTTCCCAATCGCGATCTGCTGGCCGCGGTGTTCGGCGGCGACGAAGCGGTGAAGCCCGAGGCCCTGGACGTGCTGCTGCATCGCCTGCGCAAGAAGCTGCAAGGCGCCGGCGTCGAAGTGGTCAATCTGCGCAACGTGGGCTACCTGCTGCGCGACGACTCGGCCGGTTCGTCCGCGCCCTGATGATGACGCGGGTGTCGTTGCAGCGGCACTTCCGGCTGTGGCTCGTGACGGGTGCCGCGGCGCTGGTGCTGGCGGCCGGCGGTGTCCGTCTTTTCGCCGCTTGCAGCGAGCTGGCGGGCCGGCAAGACGCGCGGCTGGCCGCTGCCGCTACGGATGCGAATGCACGTCCCGATGCGGCGATCGTGCGCCGGCTCAGCCGCACCAGCGGCGAACGCGTGGAAGGCGAGGCGTCGTTGCCGCCTTACGCATGGGCACAAGAGCTGGCCGCCGGCGACCCGCCACGCCTTTACTTCACGCGCATCGGCGGCGAAATTGCGCGAGCGGCCGTCGCGCTGCGGCGCGGCGCGGACGGCGAGCCCGTCGTGGTCCAGGCTGCGGAGCCTGCGGCGCGGCGCCTGCCCGGTTGGGGCGCGCTGGCAACCGCCCCCGCAACGGCATTCGCGGCGGGTGTGCTTCTGATGTTCGGCGCGGCCGTGCTCGCCGTGCTGCGGGCGCGACGTTGGATCGCGGCGGCCTTGCGCGATTTCGACGTCGATCAGCTGCCGCGCGTGGCGCCGCCGGAAGAATTGCGGGCCACGCTCGACCGCATCCGTGCGCTGCAGCAGGAGCAGCGGCAATGGGTGGACGAGCAGCGCCGCTTCCTCGCCGAAGCCGCGCACCAGTTGCGCACACCGATGGCGGTGCTGCGCACGCAACTGCAGTCGGCGCTGGACAGCGACGCCGACCCGCGTGCCACGCTCGGCGAAATGATGCACACGGTGGACCGCGCGACCGGCCTGGCCAACCAGCTCCTGAGCCTGACGCGCATCGAACAGCTCAAACGCATCGGGCAATTGCAGCCGATGCCGATCGGCCATGTGCTGCACGACGCAGTGGTCGAACTCTCGCCGCTGGTCGCGGACCGGCGCCTGGACTTCGCGCTCGAAGGCGACGAATTCGACGCGCCCGCCGACGCGGTGATGCTGGGCGAACTGGTGCGCAACCTGCTGGCCAATGCGATCCACCACAGCCCGCGCGACGGCCGCCTGGGCATCGTGATGCGGCCGGCGCCGTTTCGCGAAGTCGTGGTGTGGGACGAGGGCCCAGGCATCGACGACGCGATGAAGCCCCGCTTGTTCACGCCGTTCTCCGCAGCGCGTGGCGGGGTCGGTCTCGGCCTGTCCATCTGCCAGCAGATCGCGCAAGCCATGGGCGCACGCGTGCATCTCTACAACCGGGTGGAGGGTGGCCGCACGGCGGGCGTGGATGCAGTGATCGCCTGGCAGGAATCCTCATGACCGGAACGGCCGAACGCAAGGCGATCGCCGCATGGGCGTTGTTCGGCATCGGCGCCTTCGTGCTGTTGCCGTGGCATGGCCTGCCTGCGGGCTGGAGTGGACTCGCGCTGCCCGGAGGCTTGGTCAGCGATCCCGAGACGGCTGCTGCGCTCTGGCAGGCGTTGTTGTTTCGCCAGCCCGCTTTACTGCTCGGACTGGCCGCACTGGCCAGTTGTTTCGCGTGCCGGTGGATGCGCGATGGCCAGGCACGCGCCCGGGTGCTGGCGGCTTCGGGCCTGGGCGGCGCCTTCTGGCTGCTCGCCTGCGGCACGTGGGGCGCCGCGCTGCCGCACCTGGCGCTCGGTTGGGGGAGCGCGGCGGTGCTTACCGCGCTGCTGGTGCTGGGCGCATTCGGCCTGGCGCGGTTGCTGCCGGTGTTCAAGGGCGACCTCTTCGCCGGCGCGGTCGCGGTGCTGACGGCCGGTGTGCTGGCGCTGTTCGTGGTGTATCCGCTGGTGCGCGGGCTGGCCATCGGTTTCGTGGGCGACGATGGGCAATTCAGCGTGATGGCCGTGTGGGAACGGACAGGCAGCGAGGGCATCTGGAGCCTGGGGTGCCTCGGCGGTGAGCCGCATTGCGGCGTCGCCTGGAACACACTGTTCCTCGCGCTCGTGACGGCCGGGGGCACGACCATGCTGGGGGCGTTGCTCGCCCTGGCGGAGTTGCGCAGCGGCTGGCGCCTGGCGCGCTGGGTCCGCATCCTGGCGCCGCTGCCGTTCGTTGCGCCGCCTTTCATCACGGCCTCGGCACTGGTATTGCTGCTGGGCCGGTCCGGCCTCGTGAGCCAGGCGCTGGACTGGGCGTTCGGCGTGACGCCGGGACGCGGCGTGTACGGGCTGACCGGCCTGTGGCTCGCGCAGCTGTTCGCCTTCACGCCGTTGGCCTACCTGATCGTCCGCGGCGCGTTGGCGGGACTCAACCCGGCGCTGGAAGAAGCGTCGCGCACCATGAGCGCGTCGCCGGCCTACACATTCCGCCGGGTGACCTTGCCGCTGCTGGCGCCGGCGTTCGCGCACGCGTTCCTGGTCGGCTTCCTGGAAAGCGTCGGCGACTTCGGCAGCCCCATCATCATCGCCGGCTCGTACGGCGTGCTGTCCACAGAGATCTTCTACGCGATCCTGGGCGCGCAGTTCGATGGCGGCCGCGCGGCGGCCCTGGCCCTGATCCTCGCCGTGTTCGGGCTCGGCGTCTTCGCGCTGCAGCGCGCGGTGCTGCGCAAGCGCGACTATCGCAGCGCCGACGCGAGCGGCCCGGTACCGCCGCCGATGCTGCCCACTCGCTGGCGCCGCGCCGCGCTCCTCGTCGCGCTGCCCTGGCTGCTGATGACCGCGGGCCTGTACCTGAGCGCCGTGGTCGCAGCCTTCGCGCAGACCTGGGGCCGTGATTTCCATCCCACCGTGCAGCACTTCGCCGCCGCGTTCGGCATCGCTTCCGAAAACGGCGCGCTGGTGTTGACGGGGCTGGCCTGGCCGTCGCTGCTGAACAGCCTGCGATTCGCGGCGGCGGCTGCGCTCCTCAGCGCACTCGGCAGCGCGTTGATGGCCTGGCTGTTGCAGCGCAACCGCTTTCCCGGCCAGGCCGCGATGGAACTGACCTCGCTCACGGCACTCGCCTTGCCGGGCACGGTCCTCGGTCTTTGCTACATCCTGGTGTTCAACCGCCCGCCGATCGAGCTGACGCGCAGCGCCGCGCTGATCGTGATGTGCTTCATCTTCCGCAGCCTGCCTGTCGGCGTCGGGTTCGTCAGCGCCGCCTTCCGGCAGATGGACGGCGCGCTGGAAGACGCATCGCGCGTGCTCGGCGCCTCGACGTCGCGCACCTTGTGGAAGGTGGCATTGCCGCTGCTCAAACCCGCGCTCGCGAGTGCCCTGGTCTACGGCTTCGTGCGTTCCATGACGACGGTGTCGGCAGTCATCTTTCTCGTCACCGCCGAAACCGAACTCGCCACCACCTTCATCATCGGGCGGGCCGGGCAGGGCGACTGGGGCCTCGTGTTCGCGTACAGCACGGTGCTGGTGCTGCTGCTGTCGCTGTGCATGGCGCTGGCACGCCGGCTCGCCGGCGGGGTGCGGCTGGCACGCGTCACGCGGCCCATCCATCTGGCGAGGGCCGCGTGAGCGACGCGCGCGCTTCGCAAGGACTGCAAGTGCGGCAGCTGACGTTGCGCCATCCCGGCGCCGCGGCACCGGCGCTGCAGGGCGTCGAATTCGACGCGCCGGCCGCCTCGCTCACCGCGCTGCTCGGTCCTTCCGGATGCGGCAAGACCACCGTGCTGCGCGCCATCGCCGGACTGGCACGGCCCTCCGGCGGGCAATTGCTGTTGAACGGGCAGGACCTGGGCACGCTGCCGCCCGAGCAGCGGCCGGTCGGGATGGTGTTCCATGCGGGCGCGCTGTTCCCGCACCTGAGTGCGCACGAGAACGTGCAGTACCCGCTCGATGCCGCAGGCGTTGACGCGGGCGAGGCGCAAGCGCGCGCGCGCCGCGCGATCGACGCGGTGGGCCTGGCCGGGCTCGGCGCACGCCGCCCCGAAACGCTTTCGGGCGGCGAGCAGCAGCGCGTGGCACTGGCCCGCGCGCTCGCACAGGCGCCGGCCGTCTTGCTGCTGGACGAGCCGCTGTCCAGTGTCGAGCCGCGCCTGCGCCGTGCGCTGCGCGAGGAGATCCGCGACCTGCAGCGCCGGCTCGGGCTCACCGTGGTGTACGTCACGCATGACCGGCACGAAGCGCTGGCGGTGAGCGACCACGTGGTGCTGATGGACCAGGGCCGCATCGTCCAGGCCGGGTCACCGCGAACGCTGTATGAGTCGCCCGCCAATGCTTTCGCCGCGGCGTTCATGGGCGAGGCCAGCGTCGTGCAAGGGCAGCGCGCGGCCGATGGCGCTGTGGCACTCGGCCCGTTGGTCCTCCCGCAGCGGCATGCCGGGCCTGCGGGGCCGGTGCAGGTGGCGGTGCGCCCGGAAGGCTGGCGCCTGCGCCATTGCCGCGAGGCCGGACTGGCCGGCCGGATCGCCCGATGTTCGTTCCTGGGCCGCCTCACCGAATACCTGGTCCACACGCCGCTCGGGCTGGTGCTGGTGCACGTGCCGGCACAGGGCGCGGGACTCGAGCCCGGCGCGCCGGTCAGCCTGCAACTGGCCGGCCACGGCGCGTGGGTGACCGGCGGTTGAGGGCTCCGGGGCCGGACGACTTTCAACCCCCTTTCGCTGTGGCACGGGGGTTCCACCCTTGGTCGGCGCGGGGTCATCCGCGCAGAATGCCAGGCACAGACCCCGGCCCTTGCTGCCGGCCATCAACCTGCCAGGACTTTCGTCCGGAGACAACGTGAAGAAAACCCTCCTCGCCGTTTCCCTCGTGCTCGCCGCCAGCAGCGCCTTCGCGCAAGGCCAGGGCCAGTTGAACATCATCTGCTCCGCGGCCGCCGACTGGTGCAACATGCTGAGCACCGTCTATTCGCGCACGGCCGGCGTGAAGGTGAACATGTCGCTGCGCGGTTCGGGCGAAGCGCTCGCCCAGCTGATCGCCGAACGCGAGAATCCCAAGACCGACCTGTGGTTCGGCGGCACCGGCGACCCGCATCTGCAGGCGGCCGAACAGGGACTCACGCTGGAATACAAGTCGCCGATGCTCGCGCAGCTGCATCCGTGGGCGCGCAAGCAGGCCGAGGACGCGCACTACCGCACGGTGGGCCTGTACCTCGGGCCCCTGGGCTTCGGCTACAACACCGAGCTCATCGCGCGCAAGAAGGTCGCGCCGCCCAAGACCTGGGCCGACCTGCTGCGTCCCGAGTTCAAGGGCGAAGTGCAGATGTCCAATCCCGCTTCCAGCGGCACGGCCTACACGACCATCGCCACACTGGTGCAATTGATGGGCGAGGAAAAGGCATTCGACTACCTCAAGGCGCTGCACAAGAACATCAGCACCTACACACGCTCGGGCGTGGCCCCCGCCAAGGCCGCCGCGCGCGGCGAGACGATGGTGTCGGTCAGCTTCGTGCACGACGTGGTGGCCGAGGCGATCGGCGGATTTCCCGTCGCCGCCCTCACGCCCGCCGAAGGCACGGGTGCCGAGATCGGCTCGATGAGCATCGTCAAGAACGGGCGCAACGCCGACGCGGCCAAGAAGTTCTACGACTGGGCACTGACACCGGGCGCGCAGCAGTTCGAGGCCGCGGCCAAGTCCTACCAGGTGCCCAGCAACATGAAGACGCCGGTCGATCCGCACACGCCCGACATCAAGAAGATCAAGCTGATCGACTACGACTACGCCAAGTATGGCGCGAGCGCCGAGCGGCGCCGGCTGATCTCGCGCTGGGAAAAGGAAGTGAATGCGCTTCCTCGCTGACCGCATGACTGTCGCGCGGCCGGATCCGCAACGCGCCATCCGGCTGTGGCTCGCGGCCGCGTGGGTCGGCTTGCTGCTGCTGCCCTGGTACGCCGCACCGGAAGCGTCGTGGCTGCAACTGGCCACCGGCCTGTTCTCCGATGCGCAGACGGCGGGCGGGCTCGCGCAGGCGCTTTTCTTCGGGCGGCCGTGGTTGCTCGCCGCGCCCGCGGCCTTGCTGTTCGCGATGCTGGCGCTGCGCTTGCCGGCCGGTGCGCGGCAAGGCAGCTTGCTTACGGTATGCGGCAGTGCGGGCGTCGCCGGCATCGTGCTCGCGGGCCTGGCGATTCGCGACAAGGGTTGGGCCTGGGGTTTTCTGCAGGCTCTGGGTCCGCTGCCCGTCGGGCAAGGCGGCATGGGCGCCGGTGCGGTGGTGACGTTGCCGGCGATGTTGATGCTGCTGGCGGTCGGCCTGGCGCGGCGCGGGCTGTTCCGTGGCGACGTGTTCGTGGCCGGCAGTGCTGTCGGCATCGCAGGCTTGCTGGTGGTCTTCATCGTCTGGCCGGTGACCCAATCGCTCTCCGGTGCTTTTCTCTCGCCTGAGGGCGAGTTTTCGCTGGCCGCGCTGTGGGAGCGCATCGGCAACGCGCGCATCTGGGGCCTGGGTTGCGTGACCGGCCCTTCGCATTGCGGCGTCGCATGGAACACGCTCGCGCTCGCGCTGCTGACCGCGGCCGGCACCGTGGTCCTCGGCACCATGATGGCGCTGATGTCCGAGCGCGGCGGCTCGCGCATGCAAAAGCCGCTGCGCGCCATGGCGCTGCTGCCGATCATCACGCCGCCCTTCGTGGTCGGCCTCGGCCTGATCCTGCTGTTCGGGCGCGCGGGCGTCGTGAACCAGTTGCTCACCTCGCTGTTCGGCGTCGAGCCCACGCGCTGGTTCTACGGCATGCTCGGTGTCTGGGTCGCGCAGATGTTCGCCTTCACGCCGATCGCCTTCATGATCATGCGCGGCGTGGTGCAAGGCATCGCGCCCAGCATGGAAGAGGCCGCTCAGATGCTGCGTGCCGACCGCAGCCGTGCGTTCTGGACCGTGACGATGCCGCTGCTCGCGCCCGGGCTGGCCAATGCTTTCCTGGTCGGCTTCATCGAGAGCATCGCCGACTTCGGCAACCCGATCGTGGTGGGCGGTCAGTTCTCGGTGCTGTCCACGGAAATCTTCTTCGCCATCGTCGGCGCGCAGTTCGACCAGGGCCGCGTCGCGGCGCTGGCCGGCATCCTGATGATGTTCGCGCTGGCGG
>Ga0207677_10001750_pt1 | contig 11508 bp, 9 predicted proteins | sample KBSMisM42_FD_184311 | JGI IMG/M metagenome (GOLD analysis project Ga0207677, IMG submission 184311) | Miscanthus rhizosphere microbial communities from Kellogg Biological Station, Michigan, USA - KBS Miscanthus M4-2 (SPAdes) (version 2) | ecosystem: Host-associated > Plants > Roots > Rhizosphere...
TGCTCGCAGCGCTGCTCCTGGCCGCGGCCGCCAGCGCGGCGCCGCGCGGGCGGCCCACGGCGAGATTCGGCCTCGAGGTCCGCGCAGCGCTTCGCTCACTCTCCGAGTCGCGCGTGTCCGCGGCGCACGTCCTCCGGGATCTGCCGACGCCGGTGGAATCTCCCGGGGTGTATGCGCGGGTCAGCCACTGGGTCGAGACCGTGGCCAGGCCCGGGGCCGACGGGACGCCGAAGCTGGTCGTGGTGACGGTCCCGGGCGGGCTGGGGCTCGCCTGGGCTCGCCGCTGGTGAGGGCCGGTGCGGCGAGGTGGGGCCGACGGCGACCTTCACGCGAGCGACGGTGCGCGGCGGTAGAGTCCGCCTCGACGCCTGCGCTCCCGCATGCCGCTCCCCTCTCAAGCCAGCCTGTCCAGCACGTCCACCTTCCGCGTCCGGCTCGCGCGCCGCGGTGACGGCGAGCAGCTGGGGCTGCTCCTGGCCGAGCTCGGACACGGCGGCGCCGGAGATACCGCCACCGTTCACTGGGTGCTGAGCCATCCGGAGATCGAGGTCCACGTCGCCGCCGACGGCAGCGACCGTCCGCTCGGGTTGCTCTCCTTCTCGCATCGCCCCCAGCTCCGGCTCAGCGGGCGCATCGCCACCATCGACGAGCTGGTGGTGCTCCCCGCCGCTCGCCGCCAGGGGGTGGGACGGGCGCTGGTCCAGCGGGCGCTGGAGCGCGCCAAGGTGCTGAGCGTCAAGCGGGTCGACCTGCAGCTCCCCAGCGTGCCGACCGAGGCCACCTTCCGCTTCTGCGAGGCGATGGGGTTCCGGGACGCCGAGCGCGGCGTGGTCACCCGGGGGCCTTGAGCGTCCAGGCCCCGGGCAGGGTCGTCGGCCCGAGGCGATGGACCAGCGCCGCGAGACGCTCCTTCGCCGCGGGCTCCACCTCGCGGAACCGGACCCCGATGGCCTGCTCGCGCGACCGCGCCCAGGCCACGACGCCCTCGAGCTCGAAGCGCTCGTCCTCCACGAGCATCACCAGCTGGAGCAGGTGACCCACCGGGTAGCCGCGCTCGGTCTTGAGGCAGATGCCGCCCACCGAGAAGTTCACCGCGTAGGAGCGGAGCGCCTCGGCGGCGGCAGCGGCGTCACCGAAGTGGACCTCGATCCGGACCGGGATGCGGTCCGTCGCGCGGCGCTCCTCGCCCTCGTGGGGAGTCTCCATCCGTCACGCCGGAGCCGTGCGCTCCGGTCCGCATCCGGTCTACCGGAAGCGCGGGTCGATGGCCAGATACGCGGCCGCCCGGAGGGATTTCCGGTGGAGCTCCCTGGGCGACCGCATGACCTGCATCAGCAGCTTTCGACCGAAGACGCGCCGGAAGAGTCCCGCCTCGTGCGTGGCGTCCCACAGCTCGAGATCGAGCGGGCTCCGGGCCCGCAGCTTCACCAGCACCGCGTTGGGCAGCAGCCGCGCCTGGATCCGGACGAGGCTCTGGCGGTGGCTGCGGTCCAAGGAGTCCGCCACGCGGAGCAGGGTCGCGAGCTTCCGCACCACCCGGATCTCCCCCGGTCCGAGGCCCTCCATGCCCGAGTGGCTCGGGTCGGGCTGGCTCCGCCGGTGATAGCGGGCGATGCGGGCCACCAGCTCGCGCTCACGCTCGCGCAGCCCGGGGATCTCCGCGTTCTGGATCAGGTAGTAGCTGTGCCGGTGGTGCTTCTGGTAGCTGACCGCGTTGCCGACGTCGTGGAGCAGCGCCGCGACCTCGAGCAGGGGGCGCGCCGACGCCGGCAGGTTGTGCAGCGGCGCGAGGTCGTCGAAGAGCTGGAGCGAGAGACGGGTCACCTGCGTTGCGTGAGCCTCGTCGAAGTGGAAGCGACGGCCGACGACGAGCGCCGCCTCGTGGAGGCTGTGGTCGTCCCCGGCGTCCTTGCGGCGGATGAGATCCACCAGGATGCCCTCGCGGAGCCCCCGCTGGACCGCGGTGACCGACTCCAGCCCCAGGTGCTTCACCAGCTGCTCGAGGATGACCGCCCCGGCGCAGACGACCTCCGCCCGTCGCGCATCGAACCGCTTGCGCCGCTGCGCGGGTGAGGTGTCCACCAGGTCGTCGACCACCTGGGAGATCTGCCGCGCCGTCGCGTAGGACGTCCCCTCCGAGGCGGCGTAGCCGACGACGGCCCCGATGGTGCCGGAGCTACCCAGGGCGGCGCGGGGCGCGCCGGCGATCCGGGCGGGGAGCCCCTCGGTGAGCGCCTCGGAGACGTAGCCCCGCATGAGCTTGAGCTGCTTCTTGCTCATGGTCTTCGCCGTCCCGAAGAGCTCGGTCAGACGGACCGCTCCGAGGCCAACGCTCCACATCGCGTTGGGGGTGTCTCCCAGCGCGGAGGCGACCTCTGTGGAGCCACCCCCGATGTCGATGCACAGCGAGCGCGCCGAGGGCGGCTTGCCCCACAGGACGCCCATGGTGATGAGGCGCGCCTCCTCCATTCCGGAGATGATCTCCAGACGGAGGCCGGCCTCCTCGCGGACGCGGCGGACGATCTCGTCGCGGTTCTTCGCCTCTCGCAGCGCGCTCGTCGCCACCGCACGGACCTGGGCGTGGTACCGCCGGCACAGGGCTCCCCACCGCCGGAGGGTGGAGAGCAACCGGTCCGCCACCTCGCGGGGGATGAGCCCGGTCTTGAACACCCCCTCGCCCGGCCGGACAGGATCTCGCTCCTGGTGGAGCAGCTCGAGCGAGCCGTTGGCCAGAAGCCGCGCGAGCTCCAGACGCACGGCATTGGTGCCGACGTCGATCGCCGCAAGCACGGGTTCTTGGACGGGTCGGGTCAAGGTTCTCAGGACAGGTGTAACAATGCGCTCCGACGCGCAAGCCCGCGGGCTTGCCGGGATCGACTCTTCACGTCATCGTCATCCACTTGGAACCCCCCGGACGCACCCGTCCGGTGTTCCCACCCTACCCGTGGAAGCCAACGATCCCAGGATGTTCATCAACCGCGAGCTCAGCGCGCTCGCCTTCAACCTCCGCATCCTGGGGGAGGTGCAGGACGCCGCCCTGCCCACGTACGAGCGGGTGAGGTTCCTCTCCATCGCCTCGGCGAACCTGGACGAGTTCTTCATGGTGCGCGTGGCGGGCATCAAACAGCAGCTCGCCTCCGGCGTCACCGCCACCGAGGCGGACGGTCTCTCGCCGACCGAGCAGTTCCAGGCCATCACCGCCGAGGTCCGGGAGATGGTCCGGCTGTTCGACGCCGTCTGGCGGGACGAGCTCGTCCCCCTGCTCCGCTCTCATGGGTTGGAGATCCTCGCCCCGGACGCGCTCGATCGCCCCCAGCGGGACGCGGCCAGGGAGCACTTCCGCTCGGTGGTCTTCCCGGCGCTGACCCCGCTCGCGGTCGATCCGGGTCATCCGTTCCCACACCTCCGCAACAAGTCGCTGAACCTGGCGGTCGTCCTGCACCGGGAGGGACGGAAGCGGCGCGCGGGAGGCGCCCCGGGCGACCTGGCCGTGGTCCAGGTGCCGACGGTGCTGAGCCGGTTCGTCCCCCTCCCCGCCCCCGAGGGCCGGAGCGTCTACCTCCTCCTCGAGGACCTCATCGGCATGTTCCTCGGCGAGCTGTTCCCGGGCTTCACCGTGGAGCACCGGGCGGCGTTCCGCGTGACTCGCAACTGGGACCTGGACCTGGACGAAGAGGAGTCCGAGGACTTGATGTCCACCATCCAGGAGGAGCTCCGCCGCCGGGACCGGGGGATGGCGGTGCGACTCGAGCTGGACCAGGCCGCCACCCTCGCGCTGGAGGCATCGCTCCGCCAGTCGCTGGGGCTGACCCACGAGGACGTCTACCGGTCGGAGGCGCCGCTGGAGCTGTCGGACCTGACGGCCCTGGCCGAGCGCGACCACCGGCCCGAGCTCCGCGCCGAGCCGTTCACCCCTGCCCTTCCGGTCGCGCTCCGTGACGCGGAGAGCCTCTTTCCCGTGCTCGCCCGGGGGGACGTCCTCCTTCAGCACCCCTACGAGGCGTTCGACCCGGTGACCCGCTTCATCGAGGAGGCGGCGGACGACCCCGGCGTGCTGGCCATCAAGCAGACGCTCTACCGCATCGCTCCGGACAGCCCCATCGCCCGGGCCCTCAGCCGGGCGGCGGAGAACGGCAAGCAGGTGGCGGCCCTGGTGGAGCTCAAGGCCCGGCTGGACGAGGCCAACAACATCGCGTGGGCGCGGCGGATGGAGGAGACCGGGGTCCACGTGGTGTACGGGCTCATCGGGCTGAAGACCCACTGCAAGATCGCGCTGGTGGTCCGGCGGGAGGGTCAGGGCATCCGCCGCTACGTGCACCTCGGAACGGGCAACTACAACGCCCTCACCGCACGGCAGTACACGGACCTGTCGCTCTTCACCGCCCGCACGGCCGTGGCGGACGACGTGAGCGCCCTGTTCAACATGCTCACCGGCTACGCCGTGCCGCCGACCTTCAAGCGGCTGGTGGTGGCTCCCTTCGGGTTGCAAGAGAAGCTCACCGAGCTCATCCGCCGGGAGGCGGACCGGGCTCGTCGCGGAGAGGGCGCGCGCATCCTGGCCAAGGTGAACCACCTGGTCGACGCGGCGCTGATCCGCGAGCTCTACGCTGCCTCCCAGGCGGGCGTGCGGATCGACCTGCTGGTGCGAGGCATCTGCTGTCTGCGGCCCGGGGTGCTCGGCGTGTCGGAGAACATCCGGGTGCGGGCGATCACCGACCGCTTCCTGGAGCACGGGCGGGTGTTCGCCTTCGGGCCGCCCGAGCGAGCGGAGGTGTTCCTCTCCAGCGCCGACTGGATGACGCGCAACTTCATCCGCCGGGTGGAGGTGATGGTTCCGGTGGAGGATCCGGTCATCCGGCTGAAGCTGCTGGACGAGGTCCTCGGCATCGGGCTCCGGGACGACACGAAGGCCTCGGAGCTGCAGCCCGACGGGAGCTACCTCCCGGTGCGCTCGGAGGACGGCCCGACGGTCCGGAGCCAGATGGTGTTCCTCGAGCGCGCGCATCGGGTCGAGGCGGCGAAGGAAGCGGTCATCCGGCACATCGCCGCGCCGGAGCCGTCCACGCCGCCCCGGACCGCGGTGCCGCAGGGGTAGACGAGCGCCACTTGCGCCGCCGCCCCTGCTGCTGAGAGACACGGGCCGGCCGTGACCCTCCTCCGCGCCGCCGACGTCTCGCTCTCCTTCGGGAGCCGCACCCTCTTCCGGGATCTCACGCTCGTCGTGGAGGAGGACGAGCGCGTCGGTCTGGTCGGGGTGAACGGCTCGGGCAAGTCGACGCTGATGCGAATCCTCGCCGGCGAGCTCCAGCCGGACGTGGGCGAGCTCCAGCTCCGCCGCGGAGCCCGGGTCACCTTCCTCGCGCAGGAGCCCCGGTTCGCGCCCGGCGCCACCGTGGCCGGCGAGCTGTCCGTCGCGCAGGCGCCGCTCCGGGAAGCGCTCGAGGCGCACCACGCGCTGGCGCACCAGCTCGCGTCGCTCGGGGCCGACGCGCAGGCACGGGCGGCGACCCAGCTCGCGGCGCTGGCGGATCGCATCGAGTCCCTCGGAGGCTGGGACACCGAGCACCACGCCCGCACCCTGCTCGACCGGCTGGGGGTGAAGGACTGGGAGCGACCGGTGTCGGAGCTTCCGGTGGAGTTCGAAAGCGGGTGGCGATCGCTCGCGCGCTGCTCTCCCGTCCGGAGCTCCTGCTCCTCGATGAGCCGACAAACCACCTCGACGCCGACACCGTGGAGTGGCTGGAGGACGCGCTCGACGCGCTTCCCGGCTCGCTGCTGCTCGTGACGCACGACAGGTACTTCCTCGACAGCCTGGTGGACCGCGTCGTCGAGATCCAGCCCGGGGGAGGCCTGGTCTCGTACCCCGGCAACTACCAGGCGTACCTCGAGCAGAAGCTGGCGGCCGAGGAGGAGGCCAGCCGCGCCGAGCACAAGCGAGGCCGGTGGATCGCCCAGGAGGTGGCCTGGCTCCGGCGGGGACCCGAGGCCCGGCGGACGAAGAGCCGAGCCCGCATCGAGCGCGCCCGGCGACTGATGGCCGAGCCGCGTTTCCGGCGTCCGCGCGTCCCCGAGCTGCAGCTGGCCGAGGCGCAGCGGCTGGGTCACACGGTGCTCGAGGCGCAGGACGTCGCCTTCGGCTGGCCGGACCGCGAGCTGTTCCACGACGTGTCGCTGCTCGTGCAGTCCGGCGACCGGGTGGGCATCGTCGGGCCGAACGGGGCCGGGAAGACGACGCTCCTGCGCGTGCTCCTGGGCGAGCTTCCGCCCGGGCGGGGCACGGTGGTCCGCGGGCGCACGGTGCGGGTGGCGCACTTCGATCAGGGCCGCGAGTCGCTCGACCCGGAGCAGACGGTCTACGAGGCGGCGTCCGCCGAGGAGCAGGTCGAGCTGGGCGGCCGGACCGTGGCCCTCCGCGACTACCTGGACGACCTCCTCTTCCCCGTCCCGATGCAGCGGATGAAGGTCGGGGCACTCTCCGGCGGCGAGCGGAACCGGCTGCTGCTCGCGCGGCTCTTCCTCCAGGGCGCGAACGTCCTGGTCCTCGACGAGCCGACCAACGACCTGGACCTGCCGACGCTCAACGTGCTGGAGAGGCTGCTGCTCGGCTTCGCTGGAGCCGTGCTGCTCGTGACCCACGACCGGTACTTCCTGGACAAGGTCGCGACGCGGATCGTGGCGGTCGAGGGGGACGGCAAGGTCGTCTCCTGGCCCGGAAACTTCACCACCTACCGTTCGCTGCGGTCTCAGGCGGCCGACATGGCCGGCGGTCCGGTCGAGCGTCGCGACACGCCTCCGCCGGCGCCGCAGCCGGTCGAGCCTGCACGGCCGAGGCGGCTGGGGTATCAGGCGCAGCGGGAGCTGGACGGCATGGAGGCGGCGATCGAGGCTGCCGAGGCGCGCCGTTCCGTAGCCGAGGCGGAGCTGCTGCGCCCCGACGTCTACTCCGACGGGCGCCGTGCGGCGGAGGCGCAGGCGACGCTCGCCGCGGCCAGCGCCGAGGTGGACCGGCTGTACGCGCGCTGGGCGGAGCTGACCTCGCTCGGGTGACTGCCCTGCGGCCAGGGCGTCCGGAGCGCTGAGACGCCAGGGACGAGGAAGCCCCCGCTCGTCGTTGCTGGTGTCGCGGTCGGAAGCGGCGCATCGGAAGACGGCAGCCGAACCCACCACGACAAGGAGATCCACGACATGGCGCAGAACGATCCTCACGACATGGAAGCGGCGGGACCGAGCGGCACCTCCGGGTCGAGGACCCCCTCGTCCTCGCCGGGCACCGAGTCCGGCCGCACGCAGATCTCGCCGACGCAGACCGGTGGCAGCACCGAGGCGAGGACCTCGCAGGAGACCGGAACCACGGGCCGGGAGCAGCAGCCGCGCGAGGGCACCCGGATCGCGCGCCGCGAGAACTGGGACGATCCGATCGGCAGCTTCTTCGGCGGCAGCCCGTTCGCGCTCTTCCGGCGGCTGAGCGACGACATGGACCGGCTCTTCTTCGGGGGAAGCCAGGGAATCAGCAACTTCGGACCCTTCGGGGGACGGTTCCTGCCGCACATCGACGTCGAGGAGCGGGAGGACCGCGTCCTCGTCCGGGCAGACCTCCCGGGCTGCCGGCCGGAGGACTTCCACGTCGACATCGAGGACGACGCCCTCGTCATCCAGGGCGAACGCCGGGCCCAGCAAGAGGAGACGCAGGGCGGGATCCGTCGGTCAGAGCGGAGCTACGGCAGCTTCCGCCGCGTCATCGCCCTTCCCCCGGGCGCGAACCCCGAGGCCGCCGACGCGCGCTTCGAGAACGGCGTGCTCGAGATCAGCGTTCCGCTGCAGAAGCAGTCGCGGAGCCGGCGCCTCGACGTCCGCTCCGGCGGCAGCCCAGGCCCGATCCCGGGCGGCGGCGAGTCCGGGACGGGCGGCCCCGACAGCACGCGGCACTGAGGCGCAGGGCACGGTCCCTCCGGCCCGTCACCGGATGCTACGTTCGACGGGGACGTGGCCCGCACCGGCCGATTCCTCACCGCGGAGTGGCGCTGGCTGGCGATGGCGAACCACGCCGTCGACCCGGCGCTGCTCCGCCCGCGGGTCCCGGCTGGCCTCGAGCTCGACCTCTTCCAGGGCGTGGCCCTCGTGAGCCTGGTCGGCTTCCGGTTCCTCCGCACGGCACTGCTGGGACTCGCCGTTCCGTTCCACCGCGACTTCGACGAGGTGAACCTGCGCTTCTACGTCCGCCGGCGAGTGGAAGGAGGATGGAGGCGCGGCGTGGTGTTCGTCCGCGAGTTCGTCCCCCGGCTGGCGCTCGCCACAGTCGCCCGCGTCGCCTACGGCGAGCCGTACGCGGCCGTTCCGATGGAGCACACCGTCGACGAGGATGGCCGCCGGGTGACCTACCGCTGGCGCTGGAAGGGATCGTGGTGTGCGCTCGGCATGGAGTCCGACCCGCCGGGTGCCCTTCCCGCCCCCGGAACGGAAATGGCGTTCGTGACCGAGCACTTCTGGGGGTACTCGGGGGGGCCAGGACGCCCCACCCGGGAGTACGAGGTCGAGCATCCGCCCTGGCGCGTCCGCGGTGCGACCCGGGTGGAGAGCTCTGGAGATCTCGCTTCCGTCTACGGCCCCGAGCTGGGCGCCGCGCTGGCCCGTCCTCCGCGATCGGCGTTCCTCGCGGAGGGCTCGAAGATCACCGTCCGCCGCCCCACCTGGCTGGAACCCTGAGCCGACCGCGCCGGCCCTTGCGTCCGCGATTCGACCTGGTCGATAGATCAGGGCGTGGACCTTCGACATCTCGAAACATTCGCGGCGGTGCTCGAGGCGGGGACCTTCCTCGCCGCCGCCCGCGCGCTGGGCTGCTCCCAGTCCACCGTCACCCTCCACATCCAGGAGCTGGAGCGGGACCTCGGACTCCCCCTCTTCGAGCGCGAGGGCCGGCGCGTCCGGCTCACCGCCGCTGGCGAGTCGCTGCGGGCAGTGTCCCAGCGCGTCCGGGACTCGGTCCTCGCCCTGAGGCGCGCGGCCGACGAGCTCCGCGACGGGGGAGCCGGTGAGGTCGCGCTCGGTGCCGTCGAGCCGGCGGCCAGCCTCCAGGTCACCCCCGTCCTCGCGGACTTCTCCCGCCTCCGTCCCCGGCTCCGGCTCCGGCTCGAGGTCTCCGGGACCCGGACCCTCTCCCGGCAGGTCGCGGACGGGCAGCTCGCCTTCGCCGTCTGCTCCCCTCCTCCCGCCTCGCTCGGCCTCGCCTTCCATCCCTGCTTCCGGCAACGGATGGCGCTGCTCCTTCCCCGGAGACACGCGCTGGCTCGCCAGCGGCGGATCCGCGCCCGGGACCTCGCCTCGGCCCGGGTGCTGCTGACCGAGCCCGGCTGCGCCTACCGCGAGGCCACGGAAGCGGCGCTCCGGACCCGAGGCGTGCAGGTGGAGTGCCCGCTCGAGATCGGGAGCACCGGGGCGGTCCGGGCCGCAGTCCGGGACGGCCTCGGCATCGCGCTGGTGCCGGTCGGCCCGAGCCTGCGGACGGAGCCCGGCCTCTGCCTTCGCGAGCTGTCCGACGTGGACCTGACCCTCGTGATTGGCCTCGCCCGCCGCGGCCAGCCGTTCGCGACCCGTGCGGAGTCGGCGCTCTTCGACGCCCTCTCCACCGCCATGTCCGGCTGAGCCATCGACGACGTCGAACGGTCGACGACGAAACTTCAACAGGCACACGCCGGGCCCCGTCCATAGACGTCGAGGACGGAGGCGCCCATGGACGCGCTGGTGCAGGATCTCCGGGCCGCGGGCCGCTCCCTGCGGGCCCGGAAGGGATTCGTCGCGCTCGCGGTGGCGACCCTTGCCCTGGCGCTCGGGGCGAACTCCTCGGTGTTCGCGGTCATCCACGCCGTGCTGCTCGAGCAGCTGCCCTACCGGGACCCGGAGCGCCTGGTGATCCTCTGGAACCTTCGCGCCGACGGGGACCGGGAGGTCCTCTCGGTCCTGAACTTCGAGGACTACCAGGCCGGATCTCGCGCCGTGGAGCGGATGGCGGCCTGGTTCGATCAGGGGGTCAACCTCACCAGCGACGGCGAGCCGGAGCGGCTCTTCGCCGCGCGGGTGTCCTCGGGGTACTTCGAGGTGCTCGGAACGCGCCCGGCGCTGGGGAGGACGTTCGAGCCCGGAGAGTACGGCGAGGGTGGCGCCCACGTGGCCGTCCTCGGCGATGCCGTCTGGAGGCGTCGCTTCGGTGCCGACCCCGGCGTCATCGGCCGGACCGTTCGCTTCGGGGACGACAGCTACGAGGTGGTCGGGGTGATGCCGCCGGCCTTCCTGTTCCCGGGCCCACGCTCGGACGTCGCGCTCCCCCTGGATCTCTCCCGGGAGCTGGGGCGGGCGCGACGCGACAATGGCTTCCTTCGCGTCGTGGCCCGCCTCGGGCCCGGGGTCACCCGCGCGCGGGCCGAGCGAGAGCTGACGGAGATCGCGCGCGACCTGCGCGCCCGGTACCCCGAGACCAACAGCCGGCAGATGGCCGTCGTGCTCCCGCCCCTCGCCGACGAGCTGGTGGGCGCGTTCCGGGCGCAGCTCACCCTGCTCCAGTCCGCGGTGGGGCTGGTCGTCCTCCTCGCCTGCCTCAACCTCGCGATGCTGCTGCTCGCCGCCTCGAGCGCCCGGAGCCGCGAGATGGCGGTGAAGACCGCGCTCGGCGCCCCGCGCGCACGTCTCGTCCGTCAGCTCTTCTTCGAGTCCCTGGCGCTCGCCATCGTCGGCGGTGTTCTCGGAGCGCTCCTCGGCCTCTGGTGGACGCGCGCGCTGGTCGCCCTCAGCCCCACCCAGGTCCCGCGGATGGCCGGAGCGCACTTCGGACTCAGCTCGCTCGCCTTCACCTTCGCCGTCGCTTCACTCACCGCCGTCGTCTTCGGGCTCGGGCCGGCGCTGTCGGTGTCCGCGAGCTCGCCCCAGCGAGCGCTCGGGGACGGGCGCTCCTCTGCCCCGCCGCGCGCGGTGGGCGCTCGCCGGGCACTGGTGGCGGTGGAGGTCGCGCTCTCCCTCACCCTCCTCGCCGTGGCGGGGCTGATGGTGCTGAGCTTCGCGCGTCTCCTCCAGGTCGACCCGGGCTTCAGCGCCGGCGGCACGGTGAGCCTCCGGGTGACGCTGCCCGCGTCGCGGTACGAGAAACGGGAGCAGCTCCGACGCTTCCACGACGAGCTGGGAGCTCGGTTCCTCGCGCTTCCCGGTGTCCGCGATGCGGGAAGCGTCCAGGTCCTTCCCCTGAGCGGAGGGCTGTCGCGGGTGGACTTCACCGTCGAGGGAAGCCCGCCGGCCCGCGAGGAGGACGTCCCGAGCCTCGACTACCGGATGGTCTCCCCCGGCTACTTCCGGGCGACGGGGATCCCGCTCCTCGCCGGCCGCGCCCTGACCGAGGCCGATGGTTCCGATGCCCCACCGGTCGCGCTCGTCAGCCGCCGCCTGGCGGAGCGCTTCTTCCCCGGCCGGAGCGCGGTGGGCGCGCGCCTCCTGGTGGGCGACGGCGGACCCGTCCCGCGGCCGGTG
>Ga0207677_10001752_pt1 | contig 11494 bp, 18 predicted proteins | sample KBSMisM42_FD_184311 | JGI IMG/M metagenome (GOLD analysis project Ga0207677, IMG submission 184311) | Miscanthus rhizosphere microbial communities from Kellogg Biological Station, Michigan, USA - KBS Miscanthus M4-2 (SPAdes) (version 2) | ecosystem: Host-associated > Plants > Roots >...
CTTTGCGGTGTCAGCGCAGGCGCCGCTCCTCCAAAGATGGTTCGCGCTGTCCGACGCGGGCGATCCCTATCCGCTTTACGCCGCCTCGAACCTGGGCAGTTTCGGCGGGCTGATCGCTTACCCTTTTCTTGCTGAGCCGCTGCTTGCCATCAGCCAGCAGAGGTGGCTCTGGACCGTCGGTTACGGACTTCTCGTACTGCTCGTCGCTTGGTGCGGGTTCCGCCTCCCCAGGTCTGCAACTGCCAAGGAAGCGGAAGCGCCGCCGACTGCAGCTCCAAGCGCGCGGCGGATCGCGAAATGGATTGTCCTTGCCGCCGTCCCGTCGGGGCTGATCCTGTCGACCACCCTGCACATCACCACCGACCTCGTCGCCATGCCCTTGCTGTGGGTGCTTCCGCTGAGTGCGTATCTGCTGAGCTTCACCGTCGCCTTCGCCGCAGAGCGGCGCATTGCCAACGGGATCATCCGCATCGCGCCATTGTTCCTGCTGTTCGCCTGCTTCGGCGTGTTCATCGATTCCAGCTGGTTCGCCCTGCTTTTTGGGGTTCTTTCGATCCTCAACGTCTTCACGGTGTCGGTCGCGCTTCACAGCCGCCTGTTCGAGACCCGGCCGGACACCCAGCATCTGACCCTGTTCTACCTGATGATGTCCGTCGGCGGCGTTTTGGGCGGAGCCTTCTGTGCCCTGATCGCGCCTTTGATCTTCAACTGGACCTATGAGCATCTTATCCTGCTCATCGCCGCGGCGGCGCTGATGGGGGCGACCAATCCGTTCGATCGATTCGTGAAGCTGTGGGACGGTAGCGCGATAGCGCGACGAATCACGCTTGGCGGGATCATCGCACTCTTTGCGATCGTCATCCTGTCGAAGGCCGACCTCGGCCTGCATGCTCCCAACAGCCTCGGCCATGTGAGCACTGTCGCGGTCATCACGCTTGCGATCTTCGCAATTGGCAACCGTGTCCTGTTCGCTGCGGCGGTCGCTGCCCTGCTGATCTCGGCCGGCGGTTGGGAGAAGCTCGCCCAAAGCGCCCGGCCGGGAATGCTGACGCGTAGCTTCTTCGGAATTTACGCGATCAGGCCGGGCGCCATTAATGCCCGCATCCTGGTTCACGGCACGACGCTTCATGGCGTCCAGAATCGGGGGTCACCCGAGCGCGAGCGGATGGAGACGAGCTATTATGCACCGCTGTCCGGCGTCGGCCTGGCGATGCGTTCAGCCGAGAACCTCTTCGGCCCCCACACCCGCGTCGGAATTGTCGGCCTGGGCGCCGGCAGTCTCTCCTGCTACGCCCGCCCCGGCCAGGACTGGACCTTCTACGAGATCGACCCCGCCGTAGTTCGCATCGCGCGCGATCCGACGAAGTTCACCTTTCTCGCCCGGTGCAATCCCAATGCCCATATCGAGCTTGGCGATGCGCGGCTGCTCATCGAAAAGACGCCGACCGCATCAAAGGACATCCTCGTGCTCGACGCTTTCTCGTCGGACTCCGTGCCGATGCACCTGCTGACGAGCGAAGCCTTTGCGGATTATCGGCGCGTCCTTACGCCGAATGGTCTCCTGATGGTCCACATCTCGAACCGTTATCTCGACCTCAAGCCGGTCGTCGCAGCTGCGGCCAGGTCCGGCGGCTGGTCGGGAGGACTGCGGCGCTACCGTCCGGACGCGGCGGGTTTCCTGCTCAACGAAACGGGGTCGGACTGGGTCGCTCTGTCGCAATCGCGCGCAACCACCGATCGGCTGATCATGGGGACCGGCGAGCAATGGACTCCGTTGCGGCAGCGTCCGGGCTTTACGCCCTGGACCGACGACCACGCGAGCGTGTTGCCATTGATCAATTTCAATAATTGACGATCAGTGGCCGAGCGCGGCCTGGATAGCCTTGATTTCCTGAAACTGGCGCTGGTCGATCGCCGAGACTTCGGCGCTGGCTTGCTTGATCGCCGCCAAGTCGCTTGGGGCTAGGCCACCATTCGTTTGCAAGCGGTCTCCGCCCAGCGAATCGATGTCCCCGAGGGCTCGCGCAGTTGCGTTCTTTGCAGCGACCGCCCTCGAAAGGGCTTCCTGGGCGGCAATCCAGCTCTCGCTGTGGGGTGCGCCGGCCGCGGACGCGAGCCGCTGCGCTTGGGCTGCGGCCGGCCCAAACGCCGCATCACCATCGCGGGCCTGGCCGACGAGCGCCGCCAATCGGCTTGCGAGCTCGGCATTGACGGGCCGGTCGTTCATCGGCCGCACGACTTCGACGCGGGGATCGATTGCTTCGGCAGGGCGCGGCAACAGTGACGGCGGCGCATTGCTCGACGCGCACCCGGCAAGGAGCAGGAGTGAACCGATACTGATGGACGAACGCATCGCGTCGACCACTAGGCCGCCGCTCACGCACTGACAATTGGAAGGAAATGGCGCACTGGACATAAATATGATGGGCACTCAGATCACTGGGAAATTACTATCAGCCTGAAAAGGCCGCCTGATCTGGATTTGGGTTTAGACCACCAACGAGCGAGAATTGCGCATTCGACGTCGGGCTCGATGCTCGGATAACGGGCAATCCCGAAGAATGAAGAACGCGGGGAGCATGACACCGACACGTTTGTTCTCTTCGGTACCAATCCTTGAAATTAGAGACTTCGAAATTTTGTGACCGACGGGCGGACACTTTCGGAAATTGCGTGTTCAGGCACGGCAAATGAGGCTTCCTGCACCTGGGAGCTCAGTCAAGGCGAAGCAAAATCCATTGGCCATGAATTACCGCGAGCACAGCGGATTTCTTGGTCCATCCGTCGTTATTGCGCGTCTCGACGTCACAGGAAAACGCAGTTGGTTCTTGAGCCATGGATACGCAGCGTAAATGGCGGATGGCCTGACGTTGATCGACTGGCCCCGCCACATCCGGACTCGCTGTCATGGCGCCGACAATCTCGATTGACGTGGGACCGATTGGCGGCGTTACGTCCTGGCAGGCTCCAAGCGTCACTACGAATGTGATCAACACGCACAAGACCAATTGGCTAGGCACGCTCGATGCGCCGTCGGTCGCGGCTAGGAACATCCTACGTGGCAAGGGCATGAATGGACGTCGACGGCTGAGGGAAAATAGTCGCGACTAGGCGCGAGCCCTGCCAAACTTCGCATTTCAGGTCGGGATATTTAGCCTCGATTTGCCTGACTGCACTTTGATCGCTGACGGCCTTGAACCACGCGGCTTCCTGCAGTCTGCCGGAGACGTCCCAGGAGTAGTATCGATAATTTTCTGAGGGCACGGAAATCTCTCCTGCGCAGCGGGAGCTTTCCAATTTACTCTCGGTCGCCGCCAGGCTGATGCTGAATGACGGCGATGCAATTTCCCTACACCGTTGTTCGTCAACAAGCGACTAATCGATTGGTGTCCCTCACATATCTTTCTCGAGAGCCTTCTTGATCCAGAACAGCCAGAACCGTGATGGGATGGCGATCCAGGCCAAGCTCGACGAACTCATCCATGTTTCACGTCACGCGCGAAAAGACCTCGTCCGGGTGGAGCAAAAGTCCAAAGAACAAATAGAAAGTATGCGGCTTGGAGACTCCGCAAACAAATAAACTGTCCCATCACAAAAGCTGTAATTTATTTCTCATATTAAATTAACGGCGTGACTAGTAATTTTGCCAAGACAGCCTATATAGGTATAGCTACAGTCGCTTATGACGGTCTTTGGCGCTTTGCGGCCCCCACTTCCTTCTCTTGCTTCTCTTAGCATTTCAAAGGCCGATTCTCGGTCTTCTTTATGAAGGAAATAGACATGCCAAAGGGCACCGTGAAGTTTTTCGATAATTCCAAGGGCTACGGCTTCATCGCCGATGATGCGGGCGGCAAAGATGCGTTCGTTCACATCTCGGCCGTAGAAGCGGCCGGGATGACCACGCTCGATAAGGAGCAGCGCCTGTCATACGATCTCGAGAACGATCAGCGCGGCAAGTCCAGCGCAGTGAACCTCCAGGCCGCCTGATACCGATCCGGAAGCGAGAGGCGGGCGCCGTCCCGGCGTCCGTCTCTTCAGTTAGAGATTGGGAGGCTATCATGGAGAATGCATATTGGCTCGGACGCAAGCGCACGTCGCTCGCAAATGCCCGAGTTGCCAGCAGCGCGGTAGCGCGGCTCATTCATTACGAGCTCGCTGGCCGTTATAGCGTCAAGGCGGCTGAGGCCGCCGAACATCCCTCACTGGGCGTCACGGCATGATCGCGATACCGCAGCGACCGACCGCGCGGACGATCAAAGCTCCCCAAGATACCGCCGCCGGTTGCCGCCTACGCGCTGACGCAGACTTGTTGACTTCAACGACAGTGATGACCGCAAATCAGCGCATTCGCTTGGAGAAGAGCGCCGCCAGCTGGAATGCTCGCGCCACGATGCTGCAAAGTAATGATGAGGACGCCGCCGCGCGCAAGGCGAACATCCAGACCGCCAGCGCCCGCCGCGAACCTTCGTGATGTCGCTCGCGGTGGAGTCGGCGGGAGTAATTGGCTTGAGAGTGGCCAAGACTGTCGTCAGGCGGCACTAGTGCGACTGATGAGGCGTGGCGCAGGTACGTGGAGTAGGTCACGGAGCTTGCAGAGCTTCAGACCGGTTTGCTGATGGCGAGCCTGCTTTTCATATCTTCGCAAAGTCGGGGATAGCGCGTCCTGACCTCCAAAAGTTTGACTGCATGGGGAACGAAGTGCTCAGCTCGTCGGCGCTTTCCATCCTATGCCCAACCGAGATTTGCGCCGCGGCATGTCGTCGAGCGCGCACCTGCACTCAGGTCCAAACCAGCCACCGTGCGGACCGATAATCTTCGCACATTTCTCGCAGCGCGACAGATCTGGCGGAATGGGTGGCTTGTTCATTGCTTAGGTTTAACACGGTAACCGCCATTGAAGTAGGTCGGGGCTATCGACGATCGTGGAGACGCCTTTGACTGCGCTCCATGCCCGCGGATTGTCCCCTGGCGTAATGATATTTGTCTCTGGCTTCGACCGAGAGCACCTCGATGATCTGATCGAACAAGCTGGCGAGCTGATGCATGGCAGCAGCACGCCGATCGATGCGATCCGCATTATACCTGCGTCCTAGGATGCGCGCATTTGTGCCAACTGATCGGGCATTGATTGAGCTACGAAAGCGAATCGATCTGGCGATAAGAATCAGTCTGCTGAATGATGCCAATCCCGCGGGATCATGGCCATCATCGACCCATTCTGGACTCTATCTGATCTCGATTTCAGACTCGTGTCTTCGCTCGTATGTGGCGATCCTGAATTCAAGGTTCTGAAGCTCGTAATGAAGCGCTTCTAGCGCCGCCATGTCAGGCGATGGCTTGTCCCACGCCGCGCTCATCTCTCTCTTCACTTGGTCGCGCCTACTATTGAGCGACGCGAGCATGTCGTCGGTCGGGGGCCGTTTGGAACCCAAAGGGGTGCACTCTCGATCTCCACGTTTGGTAGAACGTTTGCCGCGAACGAAGGTCACGTGTTTGGATTACCCCCGGATTGCTCGATCATCGATTCCACTCTCTCCATATATTCCCTGAATTCTTCTGCTTCTCTCACATCACCTCGTCGGGCGGCTTCGTTCATGAAGGCCTCGCAGTCACGCTTCATCCGGTGGAGATTGGCTAAGAATTCTTCGCGAGTTGGGATGGACATTCAATCCCCGCTTTCAGCTAGACTCAGCTCACCTGCATTCTGGAGGGACAGAGCGGTGCATTACCCGGGCAATTCTTGTCCTTGAATAAGTCGGATTTCTTCGGGCGAACAAATCCATTCGCCGTCTTCGCGGCCTTGAGGATGCTGTGCATCAGAAACTCCTAGCCGAACCAGCCGAAATGCAGGGGTTCCCGCGCGCGCCCTACACTGCCTTCCATCCGGCATCATCCCTGGCTCGTTGATTGACGGGCCAGCAGCTCCGTTTGCTGTCGGATCACTCGTAAACGATGAGCATAGTTCTTCGGACTAATTTCCTTTTTCGTGGAATCGTCGCGAAGTCTACGAACAAGCAGGTCCACGCTCAATGTGCTGGGCTCGTCCGGTAGGTGGAAAGGCTCAGACATAACAGTCTCCCTCAGCTTTCGAGCGGGAGCAGCTATCTCTCAAGCGCAACGTGCTCAGACGATGTGGTGCGCTGTGCGTGACATGGGGTCCGACGTACATAACGGCAAGGGGCAGACTGCATTCGAAAATGTTAGATTTCGAGCGCTTCCGAGAGGCAAAAGCATCATCCAGCTCGACCCCAAGATATCTCGCGGTGCTCTCCAGCTTGGTATGACCAAGCAGCAGCTGGGAGGCCCTGAGATTACCCGCTTTGCGATTGAGCATCGAGACCTTGGTGCGCCTCAAGCTGTGCGTGCCGTACTCGGCTGGCTCCAGTCCGATTCTCCGCAAATCATGCGGCTTGGAAATAGCAAGCCGTCTGGCTCTCCGCGCCGGACCTTGAGCCAGTCCGCCAGCGATCGCCTGGCCTGCTCGGTAATCTCGAATTGCACGGGTCGGCGGGCCTTCTGCTGGATCACGATAGCGCGACGCCGGAAACGCACCCGCCGCGATCACATCCGGCACCCTCAGCGAGACGACGTCGCATCCTCTCAACTTGCTTGCGCAGGTCGGTTCATTGGTCGCTACTAACTTGGAGCTACAATCAACCCGCTGGAGTCCGGAATGGGTGGAAAGCAGACCCTAGTTCGCGCCCTGACACATCTCCAACCAAGGTTATCGTGCCGGCTCCCGATTGCTCCAGAGCCACGCCTTCTTCTCTGCCGCAGCTTGTCCCACGCGGCGCTCAAAAGAGGGATGCCAAATGAGGTCATGGCGCTTGAACGAGCCGATCATTTTCGCCTCATAAAGCGTTATCCGTGGCGCGAGCGTCAAGTCTATACAGAGATGTTCGAAGTAAATAATCGGGTCTCTGGAGCCGGAATACTACGGTTATCTGTCGGCATGGAAGATTTATATTTATTAGATCAACTTGATTAAATTATCGCCTACGCCTATCTCTTGGTAGCTACCAGTCGAAATCGACGGTTTTGGGCGCTAAGCCGCACCTTCCTCCATCTTTAACGTCTCCTAGCGGCAGGGCGCCATTTCCGGCGCGTGCCAACAAAGGAAACTCACCATGAAATATTTTGGAACCGTCAAGTCGTTCGACTCAAGCAAGGGCCACGGCGAAATCAAGCAGGAAGCCGGCGGCAACGATCTCCGCTTCGAAACGAGCGCGATTAAGTGGGACAAGAATGTCGCTCCCACGATTGGCCAGCGTCTCAGCTACGATATCGGCCAGAACAGCGAGCGCCAGCCCTGCGCGCTGAACCTTCAGACAATCTAACAAGGACTGGGGCGGAGGCGAACATCGCCTCCGCTCTACCGCTTCAACCCCCGTCGCTGCGGCAGTTCTATCTGCTGCCGACGGCGTCCCTCAAAGAGGGGACCCAAGGAGAAATTCAATGCGACCGATTTACATGACAATGGCAGCCGTCGCCGGCCTTTCCGTGGCCGCGCCTGCCTCTGCCCAGTGGGCACGCGAACCGACTTACAGCGAAGCCCTTGGCGGCCCCGTCGAGGTCCGATGGGGCCACGACCGCACCTATAGCCGAGCGCTTCGAAGGGACATTGACGCGGGTGTCAGTCGGGGCACGATCTCAAGGCGTGAAAGCATCGGGTTGCGCGAACAGCTGAGCCGCTTGATGCGCCTTGAACAGAGGTTCAGTCTAGATGGCATCAGCGGCCGCGAACACGCCGAGTTGCTACGGCGGAGCACCGCGCTCGCCAAGGGCATTCGGATCGCCAGTCGCGATCATTACGGCCGTCGCGGCGATACGGCGAGTTGGGAAAGTGGCAGCATCAATGGGAAATGGGTGGCTGACGCCAGGTTCGCAGGATTGCATCCCGACGATCGGTTCACCGGTGACGCAAGGATCGGCCAGCACGCGACCGGGCGTATGGTCAACCTGCCGGCAGAGTATCGCGACGACTATGTCGATAATGCCCGGATGTACTACCGCTATGACAATGGTCGGGTCTATCAGATCGACCGTCAGTCACAGATGATCCTGGCACTGCTCGACATCGCAGGCCGATAAGTTAAGTTCGTCCACGCGGAAGGCGTCCGGCTTCGGCCGGGCGCTTTTTCGTTAAATTGAGACGGGCGCGCCACTGCAGCCCGCATATCGTTGCGAACAGAGTAGGCGGCTGGACACCAGCGCTACGCCACACGTGGTAGCCGAGATTCGAAGGTCGCCTTCGTGACGGCGACCACCATGCCCTTCTTCGATGAAGACTCTGAGACCTGTGCTTTGAGCTGCTTCGCCAAGGCTGCGACAAGAGCGGTCCCCAAGCCGGTCGATGCGTTGGCCTCGTTAGTTTCCGCTCGACCGCAGCCATTATCGGCGATGGTCAGCTTCCAGTCTGATTTGGCCATTTCAAAGGTCACTTGGATATGTGCGGACGAACGCGGCGCCGGGAAAGCGTATTTGACCGCATTGATGATCAGTTCGGTGACAATCAGACCGATGCTCACAGCGTGGCTCGTCGGGAGCGCGCCAGGATCCGCACTTACGGCGATGTCGATGTGCTGGCGCGGGTCCACCATCGATGAGGCGAGCCCAGAGCTCAACTTGGTCAGATAGGGACCAATCTCGATCTGCTCGATACCGTCAGATGCTTGGAGGTGGCTCTGCACTGCGGCTACTGACATCACCCTCTGGTGAGCTGCTCGCAGTTCGTTCTTGGTCTCTTCCGACGTTACTGCGCCAGCCTTGAGCAGCAAAATGCTCGCAATGATCTGGAGGCTGTTCGCGATGCGGTGCCGCATTTCACGGAGCAGCGTTCTCTGCTGCTCCAGCAGCTCTTCCGTGTGCTCCAGCAGCCGCTGCTTTTCTTGTTCGGCTACCCGGCGCTCGGTGATGTCCTTGATCGCCACGAGCACCATTCGACCCGATCCGCTCTCATCACGAATTGGGAGCGCGTTGAGATGGAGAGTCCGCTTGCCGACCTTCCTGAACACGCGCTCGAACTCAAAGCTGTCAATACTTGTCCGATCGTCGACAACCGCGACAAGGAGCTGCCGCAGGCCAGGGATGTCCCACTGGCCCCCCGATAGTTCAAACATGGAACGGCCAAGGGTGTTCGCGGCGTCCTCGCCGTAGACTTCATAGAAGCACCGGCTGCCAGCTAGCAGTTTCAATGATTCGTCGAGGACGACGAAGGGTTCCGGCAAGGTGTCGACAATAGCGAGCGCAAGGGCTTGGGCCTCGGCTAAGTCGGAAAGCTGCTTAATCGTCCGGCTCCCTTCGGCGGGAGCTTCGCACGTCTCTCAGCCACCGGCGCGCCTGCGATTGTCCGGTAGTCCGCCAATCATACATCATTCGAGCGACAAAGCTAAGTTAATAAGGTCGCGCGTTGTCCGGTCTGCGGAACCGCGGCCTCTTCCATTCGCTTCGTTAATTGAGGGTCTTCGCTCTTGCTTTTGCCCGAAAGGCCTATTTTGCCCAAATTCACTACCGTGCTTCTGACCGAGGTTGATGAGCCTTGTTTTAATCCGACCGAACGGTCCGACCTGCGAAATTGGAGGGCTGTCCAAGCGGAACATAATGATCGCATGGCGAAGCTGTCGGACGCCTATGCGGCCGCCTACGAGGGCGATGTGCAGTTCGCGATTGGCCCGAGTCAACGCTCTTACCTGGTTCAACGAGCTCGAAGGCACCGACGTGATGCCCAGCTCCGCCGCGCGGCGGCAAGTCACCTTCGTTCCTAGTCCGACCAGTGTCTGCAATTGGTCGATGGTGGCCGCTGACAGGTACAGTCTTTCGGTTACTTCATGTCGCAATTCGGAATCTACGAGCCGAACGACCGGGACACCAGAGCTGGCTTCGCGTTCCCCGCCAACGGATACAATCCGAACGTTGGTGGCGGAAGGCACCAGCACCAGATACGCAGCCCCGCATCCGGCGTCCCTGCCGCATGTCCGCAACGGGTCGAAGTCGGACGCGGCAGGTTTGGGTGGAAAACGGACCTAAGACCTCAATGGGGGACCGAACGCTCGCCGAGACTCACAGGTGGCGTCCAATTGATGTAAGTGAGGCCATCCGCGGCACCAACTCAGCGAGCCGGGACTGAGAGACATCTGAGGGCTCCCGCTGAAGGAGAACAATGTGTCCCCGTTCGATCAAGCTTACTTTATCCGGCATGCCTCGTTGGAGCGTGATGCCGCGCAACGTGCACGTGAAATCAAAACCCAGCTTATGCACGAAGACGCAGCGCGCGTGTATGACGCTCTTGCAGCGAAAGCTGGTGTCGGCCCGGCCTAGCCGTGGGCCACCAAGCCGCTAGACTCCAGCTGGTCTTGTTGGCTTTTGCTGCCGTTAGCAGTGTCGAGATTGCGGTCAGCAATTGTGCTCCGGGGTAGGGCTTCTGGACAACAACGCTATTCGGTACACCTTGAGCTGGCCCACCCGCCTCATGCTGCGCAGCACGCTGCCGGAATAGTCTCATTCCAGCGCAACTGAGGGTTCAAGCGAAATTGGGTGGAGCAATACGGACACAAGAGGTCTGTCTGCTCTCCCATGTTGAGATAGTTGTGGCGTCGAAGGAGGTTAGGAAGGGCCAGCGCGCCTGAGCGTTGGTCATATATTTCCGTTTGCGGACGACGGTCTGTGCATTATCTGCACTGGTAAACCCAAACATCACCCTCGTCCTTGATAATTAACTACCATTATCATGTAGTAACGCGCCCCTAATAATAACAAAAGTAGACCAAAGAATATTATATTATATTTGGCTAAGTATCAGAATTATATTTGATGAACGGACTTGTTTGTTTTGATACAATGCCGTATATATTTATAGCTACCAGTCGAAATCGACGGTTTTGGGCGCTAAGCCGCACCTTCCTCCATCTTTGACGTCTCCTAGCGGCACGGCGCCATTTCCGGCGCGTGCCAGGAAAGGAACTCACCATGAAGTATTTCGGAACGGTCAAGTCATTTGACACCACCAAGGGCCACGGCGAAATCAAGCCGGAAACGGGCGGCAACGATCTGGGCTTCGAAAAGAGCTCGATCCAGTGGGACAAGAACATTGCTCCCACCGTCGGCCAGCGCCTGAGCTATGACGTCGGCACGAACAACGAGCGCCAGCCGTGCGCGTTGAATCTGCAGACCGTCTAACGCGCCTGGCGAAGGCCTAGCTTTCGCCCTGTTACCGCGTTGAGGCCGATCCCGGGCGGCGTTGGACGAGCTTCGTTCTGCGCGGTCCGGGTAAGCCTCATTCAACGCACAAGGCTAGCTCACAAGCGTTTCCAATCCGCCTGTATCCTCGAGTAGGAATCTCATCATGGAAGACACATTCCGAAGTGGTGTGCGCATGGTCGCGCTGCCGCTTCTTTTGACAGCTGTCGTTGTCGGATCAGCCCTTGGATTTGCATTCTCGTAGTCAGCAAGGAACTGGGCCAGAAGTGCGACTGGTAAATACTGAGATCACGCCCCA
>Ga0207677_10001754_pt1 | contig 11481 bp, 15 predicted proteins | sample KBSMisM42_FD_184311 | JGI IMG/M metagenome (GOLD analysis project Ga0207677, IMG submission 184311) | Miscanthus rhizosphere microbial communities from Kellogg Biological Station, Michigan, USA - KBS Miscanthus M4-2 (SPAdes) (version 2) | ecosystem: Host-associated > Plants > Roots >...
ACCTTTAAAGGGATTAGTTCTATTTTCTTTCAAGTATAAAGATATACTAGCTTGACGATAGCCTAATGCTCTAGCTGCAGCACCTATAGAAGGATATATTGTAACTTCTTTAGTTTCTACATTAGTAACCTCTACCTTTTTAGATGTTTTTTGAACTTTTATGGCTGCACTAAACGTAGTTTGTGTTGAGCCTTCTCTAGATAAAACTACACTGCTTTCAGGTTGCACCTTTCCTATATTAGGTTTTTCAACCTGGCCTTCTGTATGAAGTAATTTAAAAGTATATTTACCTAAAACAGGTTTATCTTGATTTAAGTAAATATAATGTTCGATATATCTTTTATCAATACCTAATGCACGGGCAGCTGCTTTTATAGCGTGGTATGTAGTAGAAGTATTTGTTTCTATGTCAGTTACCTCAACTTGAATTTTCATAGGATGAGATGCTGACATTTTAGCTAAAGTTTCTGGAGATCTTTTAAGAGCAGCAGCACGCATATTCTCTACAGTAGCTTCTGAATGTTTTCATCCAGACCCTCGAGAAGGGCTTCCAGGTGTTTTTAATATATTATACTCTGGAGAGTATACTTCAAAAAAATGTTTTTCTCTAGACATAAGATTATCTATGTCACAAATATCTAGAATAGTAAGACTAAAGTTATGGTAGCCGTATTTTAATAATGCAACATTAATAGGCATACTATTTTCATTTAGTAATCTATTTACATTATAATACTCTAATAGTCTACGTTTCATTAGAGTTGTTTACCTTTTCTACATGATAACGTTTTTTTACTATAAAATAACCTTGTGTATTTTTAACCCTTCTCGAAAGTGGTGGACGTGTAACACCCATAGCTTTAGCTGCTTTAGTTATAGAAGTATATACTGAAGTTTCATTTGTATTTAAGTCTATAACTTTTAAGGCTGTACCACGTTCTTCACTCATTTTTGCCTTGGTGGATTCTGAAATAATAGATTTCCCTAACCTGGCTAAACTAATTAAGGCTTTAGTTTCTTCAGTGTGTTTTTTACCAAAATTAGGGTTATTAACACCTTTAGTAGCCAAACTAATTAATTTTTTTGTTTCTTCAGTGTGTTTATGCCCTTGAGCAGAGATACTCATTTTTTCTCTAGTTTCCTGCGAATGAATACTTCCAAGTCTTGAACCAGCCGTAGAGTTAAGATTATATTCAGGTTTTAATAAATCAATATAATATTGTTCTCTACTTATAGCATTTTCTTTTGTACAGTATTCTAAAATCTCTAATTGAAAATTAGAGTAACCGTACTTTAAAATTGCACTGTATATTCGACTTTTACTTTTATTTATTCTCTTCCCCGGAGGGGACAGGAAAGATAAGAAAAATCAAAGTATACCCTAAATCTACGGCCTAAATTAATACTGCTACCTATATAGGTATTCCCATTTACTTTATTAACTCAACGATATATTCCTGCCTGATTTTTAGTACCCTTTAGTATCATTGATTTATTTAAAAAAGAATCAGTATATATTACAACAGGAATAAGGCAAAATTTTGAGTTGTTTGTGGCGCAGCTGCAGCTTTGTGAGTATTTTCTGCGGCTAATTACGGTAGAAAAACCGCTCTTATGTTTATAATTATAACTATTATTATTCTTTAAATTTGAGAAAGGAGATGAAATAGGTTTGTGATTTCGTAATCACAATATACTATACATTGTTGCTCATGAACTTATATTATTTTCGTGTTTATTCAGCTTGTTCTACAGATATTTATTCAGCTTGTTCTACAGATAATTATTTTTCGGATAGACATATTTATAGGGGAGAACTACCTACGTACTTTTTACTATTCAATTTATTAGTTCACATATAAATACCAGATTTACCTTTAATATGGTTAAGAATATCAAGTTTATCTTTGTCTGCATCCAGAAAAACAACTAAATCTGAAGAACTTGTATAGGAAATATCTTTACATGCTGCACATGAAGCTGAAAACGCTCTAACGTCCAATTTATTGTAACCAAATTTGTATAAATTTATAGTTACCCTTGGTTGATATAATAAACTACATGGTGAGATAGTCTCTCCAGCTTTGTTTATATTAATACTATTGGGTAAAACTGAATTAGTATTTAAAAATTTTACACTAGATAATATAAGTCGTTCACAACTTTATCCTTTCTTTAAAGGTATTTATATTGGCATAAGCCCAATAAATAAATCCTTTCTTTAAAGACGGGTCGCACATGTTTGCGTTTAAATTTTACTTTTCTTTATTATTTCTAAGCAGCTTTAAGCTCCTAAAATAACAAAATAAATTGTAAACAAAGATATTAATCTTTATACATAATAATATGTATTTACCCATTTCTCTATTTATGTTGTGATACCGCTACGTATAAATAGAACGTAACCGTAAAAAAACAAAGTAAGAGAAATATAATTAAGGATAGGCTATTGTGGTATCTTTAATCTTGAATTACTTAATTTCTTCCAAGAACCGGATTTCCCGGTGACTAGAGTATACCTTATAGTTATTAATATGTATTCTATTCCTCTCGCTAAAGAAGTTATCAAACGATAAAAATAGCCTAATCATAAATAACTAAAGAACCGTCTACTCGTTGCTCTTTTACAGTAATTGTTTTGTATATCTACCTATAGAAGCAACTATGCTAGTTTAGACTCCTCGTAATAAGTAGACATATATTACTGATTTAGATCCGCGATCACCCATTCCTATTACTAGAATCTCTAATGATATTACTATACCCTGAGTCATTAATCAGGCCAGATAAAAAGTTTCCGTATTATCCTTAGTTATTAGAGCTTTAGGGCTTCCCCGGAATTTGGCTCTTGAACACAATAAGAGTGAGTCACCTAACCCCATCTATTTATGTTAGCTGCTAATCTTAAACCTAAAGAAATATTTCTAGCTAAGTAACTGATGAATTCTATTAACACTAATAAAGGTAATAGTGCTAAAGGACAACCTGCAGGTACTAAAAGAGAAAAGAATACTAAACCATGTTTTTGGAATCCTAATATAGTTGCTCCTAAAACTATAGTAAAACTTAAAGAGAAAGTTAATACAAAGTGGCTTGTTGAAGCGAAACTATACGGAACCATTCCTACTAAATTATTTATTAAAATAAATATAAATAAAGCGTATATAAATGGGAAGTACATTTGCCCGTTTTTAGGGTTTATTTGATTTGTTACTATACTATGTATAGTTGCGTATAAAGATTCTTGGCTAATAGATCAGTTATTTCCTACTAATCTGTTGTAATTTGTACTTAAAAGATTAAGAGCTAATATAAATAAACCTCCTAACATTAAGAATAATCCTATGTTAGTTATTGAGATATGTAAGTTCCCTAATATAGGTGCGTCTAAACTTAATAAATCTCTAATTTCAAACTGACTTAAGGGACTTGTTATTTCTCTAGTTAAATTAAAATTTTGCATTATTTTTTATTATTTTTGTATTCAATTGTAAATATTTAAATATATAAATTAAAAAATATATCTTGACAAACAACAATAGTTTTATTTCTACTTTAGTTAAATAATTTAGAAATAAAAGTACGTGCTAAAAATAAACGAACGAATCTAGGTAATATGTATTTAGATAACATGTATATTGTTATTAAAATTATGGCAAAAGCAAAAGTTACTTCGTTCACAAAATAAAAAGGAGTTAATTGAGGCATTTTATATATATAAAGATTTTTTTTATGAATGTTATATAAAAGAATACTGAAAAAAAATTAAAATATCTCCCTTATATCGGCAGGGTAAAATTATAAAATATTCAGTTTAATTTTACTTAAATTAGTTAGATTTTCGTTTTCTAAACATTTGCGTTTATTACAAAACGAAACGAAATAAGATTGTATTTGTATTAAATTAGATTTAATAAATAAAATTTAAATTTACTAATAAACATTTTAATACTAAGGATCTATATGAGTATAGGGGAGAGAGCTAATGCCGACAGGATCCTCCTTTGACTTATTATTAAGCGCTAAGGTGGTGCTATAACCACGTCTAATTACCTCATTCAAGGCAAACCCGAGTGCTTAATTTAGAGAATACTTTTCTATTCGTCTATTCTACCTCTATTCATACCAGCTTTTAAATTCAGCAGTTTAACTAAACCTTCACTATTTAAATGTTCTTTATTATTTAATATAATAGCTCCTGTTTTAAAATCCAGGTAGTTACATAATTTAGAACCTTGGAGAGGATGTTTTTCGTTCCCGACTCCCCAAAGGGGAAACGGGATGAAAAGGTATAATAATATTCATAATATCAGACAATTTACTTACAACAAAATATGTTACCATACCATTTGTATCTTTATATGTGACACCGCAACCAAAAAAACTAATAAATTCTTTTATTGTAGATCATCTCTATAATGTTGGTTTACTTGAAATCATACTCTAGCAGAATAACCGCTTTTGTATTTACTATTTTTAAGGATTTTTATAGCAAAATTCCCTTCTCCTTCTATAAACCCACTAACTCAGTTAGGTTTAGGAATAGCTTTAGTTTGAACCTTGGGTCTAGTTACAGCTATAGTATCAGGAAAATATTTTAATAATGTATCCGATATATCACCTTTATTCATTGCAGATTTAATATTAAAAATAGTTTGGATATTATCCAATGACGTAATTTTATCGTTACACAATTTAACTGCGTCACAAAACAAGATAAAATCTTATAATTTTTTAGTAACTAAAGGATATGTTTTGAAATGAGGGATAATGACATTAGTTAAGTCGTAGAGTTTAGTAACCTCAAAAAGAGCAACATCACCTGAGATATATATTTTACCTACTCCAAAAAATTTAAAGATTTGTTCTAAAATATTTAAGTCTTTTTTATGCAATTTAATAGCAAATTTAGATCTTACTTGTCAACCTAGTTTAATAGTATCAGATTTAGCTACTACACAACCAAAATTTGATTATGCGTCTGAGAATACTGTAATAAATCAAGGATCTAATTTATCTTCTTTTATACTAGAATTATTTACTCGAAGGTAATGTACTACAATAACGTATACCATTAGGAACAGTACCATTAGATACATAATTAATATTAAAAGTTATTTTTAATATATTCAGTACTATTTATTAAATCAGATACTGAAATTGTAGAATCAATTAAATATTATTTATTCGTATAATAAGGTATACTGTCAGCAAAAGTACCACCATTATACATATAATTACTGCTATATTCAGCTACATGTCCACTTGTACTATAAATTAAACTAGATACATTAAAATGTAAACCGTCTAATATTATAGATGGATATATTCCTAATATTACTGTAAAGGCAACTAATACAAATAATAAAAAGAATTCTCTTTTAGTTACGTCACTTATATTTTCATCAAAGAATTTAGTGAAAGATCCCCCAAAAGATATTCTATTGAACATGTATATAGTATAAGCAGCTGAGAATACAATTGAAGTACTAGCAAACACACCTAATAGAGGTAATCTTTCGAAAGTACCGTATAACGACATAAATTCTCCTACAAAATTTAATGTTAAAGGAGCTCCACAATTTCCTAAACAAAGAATAAAGAATAATAAAGAGAATAAAGGCATCATTTGAGTTACACCTTTGTAATAATGTATTAATCTAGTACCTGATCTATCGTATAATATACCTCCTGCGCATATAAATAAACCACTAGAAACAAATCCGTGGGCTAAACCTAATATTATACCTCCTTCTATACCCTGGATTGTATTACTAAATACTCCTATTAAGTATACAGCTGCGTGAGATACAGAACTATAAGCTATTAATTCTTTAATATCTGTAGTTCTTAATGTACTAAAACTAGCGTATATAATTGTAATTACACCTATAACAAAAACAATAAATGTATAATCTAAAGAAGCTTTAGGTAATATAGGTAAGATTATTCTAAATATACCATATAAACTTAATTTTAAAACAATACCTGCTAATACTATACTTCCTCCTAAAGGTGATTCAACGTGAGCTTTTAATAATCAATTGTTTAAAAATATAGTAGGAGTTTTTACAGCAAATGATATAAAAATACCAATAAATAAAAATACTTGTGTAGTGTAATCAAAATTAGTTTTAAATAAAGCATCAAAATCAGTAGTACCCATTATAGAAGATATTGTTAAAATAGATAACAATAGAAATAGAGATCCGAATAATGTATATAAGAAAAGATAAAAACTAGCTCTTACTTTATTACTAGATCCAAATAAACCTATTAATATAAATAAAGGAGGTAATATACTTTCAAAAAATACATAGAATAATAAAATATCTAATACTAAAAACACAGCTATTAGTAATGTTTCTAATAATAACATTATTATTAAATAAGATCTAATATTTTCTGTTATTGAGTTTCAATTAGATAATATAGCTATAGGCATTATTATAGTAGTTAATAATACAAAATATATAGAAATCCCATCTACTCCTAAATATATATCAAATAAATTTATATCATAATGTTCTTGTACAAATTGAAATTGATTAGAACTAAAATCAAATAATATAAATATAACTAAAGATATTGCTAAATTAACAAGAGATGTAACGAAAGCTGTTATTTTATAAGATTTTATTTTTGAAGGCGCGTTTTCCGTATTATCATAAGAGATATCACTAGATATTAAAAATATTCCTAATATAGGAATTAATAACAAAGAAGATAATAACATTTATTATCTAAAAAAAATACAAACTTCCCATATAATTAAACTAAAATTACATCATAAGTAAACAATTACATGATTGGATTCTCTCACTTCCCTCCTGATCCCTCTGATCCCCTATTCCCTCTTCCCCGTGTACCCCTACCATCTCTAATCTCTTATCTCTTATCTCATAATCTCTTATCTCATAATCTCTTATCTCTTCGAGATTATGAGATAAGAGATAAGAGATTATGAGATGTGAGAATAGGTAATAGGGATTATGGGGTGTGATATCACTCTTCCCCCTTCCTATTCCCGGATATCTCGAAGAGATAAGAGGGATGGAAGGGATCAAAAGGATCCGTGATAAGGGGATAAAAAGATAAGAAACAAGGCCGAAGGGAAACAAAATAAGAGAATTAATTATACATAAATATCTAAACATAGCGAGATATTATGGTATTTAGAATAAGCTTATATTGATAGGGAATATATCAAAACTATATAAAATACAAGGAACTAGTACAATAAATGCAAACACTACTGGTAATAATACTGTTCAACAGAAAGACATTAATTGATCAAAACGTATTCTAGGGAAAGATGCTCTAACTCAAATAAAAGTAAAAATCATTATAGAACTTTTTACTCCTAAACTTAAACCATATAAAAATCCTTCTAAGGCAGGAGTATTCATTATACCTTGAACAAAGTAATCTAGAACTAAAATTCAATCTATAACAAATAATTGTCACACTAAAAAGTCTAAATAACTTAATAAATAAACAAAATCTAATATTAAATAACCACCTAAAAATAATATACTTGTTAATATACACATTAACACTATACTACCATATTCAGCTAAGAAAAAGAATACGAATACAACTGCAGCGTGTTCTGTCATAAATCCACTAACTAATTCCGATTCCTTAATTGCAAACTAAAAAAAAAAATATCTACTTATTCGTCAACAGGATTAACTTTTAAGTAGTATTTGTTTTCATAAATCAAACCTTTATTTATATATTTACTTACGGTAACTTTAGACACATTTAGATATTTTGCTAAATCTGAAGCATAATCAAATCTTTTTATAAGATTATTATCTAAATCGTAAAGACCTACACCATTAGAATATTTTTTCTTTTTACTCCTCATAAGATCTTTAGTATCTTCTGAATGAGTTTTACCAAACATAGGATTTAATGCTCCAGGTTTACGGATTAAACTTTTAGATTTTTCATTGTGATGTTTTGGTGCCTCCGGCAATAAAAAAAGGATGGTTCAATTTATTTTCGAACCTTTTCACCATTTTTTCCTTAGCTTCATCTGTATGTTTGTAACCTTCTAGACTAGTTGCGCTTCTCATAAAATTATATAAATTACTAAATTCAAATTTCTTAATATACATACTTTCTAAATCAGTTAATAACTTAAAACTAGTAGATTTGTTTTCTTTTCCCTAATCTCGGAGAGATGTGGGAATGAGAAAAATACTCGTAAATGCAGAAGTCAAAATTATCTAAACCATATTTTAATATAGCAGCTTGTAAAGCACTATTAGATTTTCTTTTAGTTAAATGTTCATTTAGCCTTAAGTATAAATCTTTTGCACTACCTATATATTGTTTACCATTAATTTTATTGATAAAACTATATATACCTCCTTTATTTGAGAGAAGCTTACGATTAGATAATACATTATCTTTATCTTGCAAATTACTTATAGTTAAAATAGGTGTAGGTGTATCTAAATTTGAAGGTTTTAAGGTTGAATAATTTCTACATCAATTTATACTCAACAATTTATTACTTTTTTTTTCAACCTTTCTATATTTTTTCGAAGAAAAAATAAACAGGACTAGCTGGGCTAGGCCGAAGGGTAAAAAATTTAGACGGATGTTTTACTATTTTCATATACCACATATACTTTCATATATGTATGGACTATATCATATACAAAAAAAAGTTTTTGTATTTTCGCGTGTAGTCTCTGAAGATCCCACATGTAAAAAAAAAAAAGATTTTTTTTACTCTGGTTTCCTGCTGATTGCCCATTATAACATATTTGAGAATTTTCACGTAATCTTACTAACATATACCTCTAGCACAGGCCACAAATAATGTTAATTATCGTATCTAAATCTTTAGGGGTTTCCAGCATATAGCGAAATTTAAAGAGGCCAAATCTTTAAGTTAGTGAAAAAATCTATTCCCTTTTCCCTCTTTATCTAAATTTTAGTAGCGATATCCAGGGATCATGGGAACGAAATAGCCTCGGCTAAATCAAAAGGAGCTCTATTAGTTTCTGCTACAGATCCTATAAAGAATATTAAAAATATAGGTAATAAGGGAAATATAAATCAAACTGCTCTTTGTGATTCTACATTAACAGTTAAATTAAAACTACCTGTTAACATAATAACTAGTAAAATAGCAGAACTTAAAATTAATTCATAACTAATTAACTGAGCTGTACTTCTTAAAGAACCTAAGAAAGCATATTTACTATTAGCACTTCATCCGGCTAATAGTATACCGTAGGTAGCTAAAGAAGAAACTGCTAACAGATATAAGATACCTAAATTAAAATCACTAATTGCTAAACCAGGTCCATACATATTGCAAAATGCGCTAATTAAATTTTTCTTCCCCTATTCATATGCTTTTGAATTTCTTTTATTCTTAAAACATTTTCATCTAATTTATGTTCTTTTTTTTTACTATATCCGAAACTAAACATCAATCTTTAAAATCTAAAGATTTTACACCTAATATCGGATTATTATTGAAAAAAGGTATTATAATTTCAGTAATATCAGAAAATTTGGTAACTTTAAAATCTACCGTGTTTTCTATTTTTCTTAAATAACAATTTCCACAATTTAGATAATCTTTAATTGCTATTAATAATACCTCGTCTTTTTCATGTTGAGTAATTTTAAATAAAAGAGACTTAAATATACCCTTATCTAAAGAGACGGAAAAATTCCCCTCACCTGCTGTAAATCCAGATATTCACTGTGTATCTGGAATTACACATGGTTCTCTTAGATCCCCTAAAAGGGGAAGAGGGCGAGCAACAGGAATAGTTTCAGGAAACATTAATTGTAATTCTTTTGATAAACCGAAATTTAAAGTTGCTTTTATGTTAACAATTTTTTGAAAACCTTCAGTAGTTAAGTGTTCTTTTAATTGGATAATAGATACAATTTTTTTAAATAATAAATAATCTCCTTTTTTTCAGAGGCACGCCCATAATTAAAGGATACTTATCAAAAAATTCGATTAGTTGTATTATCTCTTGCAATTTTCTTACTCTAAAATTACAAGTAGATTGGCTAATATCTACAATTCCAATACTACCTAAACTTTGTTGAATTCCTAGTATAACCGAAGAATCTTTAACATGAAGTTTAATTTGGAAAACAGGTTGAATTTCTCTCGCGCAAGCGGTCCTGCTTTATACTTAGGTTTTCTTGTCATATTACACATAAAACTACCTTCAGCATCGGTAAATCCTGTGATAAATCCAGGATTTATTTGAGTTTTAACCTCGTTATTCTCGATTTTATTCTTAAATGTTGAATAATTACTTACCCTTATCCCGAAGGGATTATGGGTTAGAGAATTAACTCTTGAAGAATTAAGGTTTGTATCTACCTCTCCAATTAATGGTGAATCATAATTGTTTTTAACACGCTATTTATGATAACTTATTTCTAAGTTAATTAGAGCACACCTTAAATATTTACAATAATATTATAAATATCTATAGCCGTCTGCTCGTTGCTCTTTTACAGCAATAAAAAGCTTATGCTTTTATATTGCTGACTTAGATCCGCGATTGTCCATAGCCCAAAGCTTAACTCTGGATTATCTTATAACTTGTTACTATACCTGAGTAATTAATTCAGCCACTCATAGCCTTTCGGCTATGGCTTAGTATTATAAGCTTTAGGAGTTTCCCGGAGTTTGACTATATTACCCTATGAACTTAAGGTATAACACCATAACCTAGTAGTGCAAAAACTAATGTAATAACAGGACCTAAAAAAAATAAAACGATGTTAGCTTGTGTAGGTGCTACATATTCTTTTAATAATAATTTTAAAGCATCAGCAAAAGCTTGTAATAATCCGTAGTAACCTACTGCATTAGGACCTAATCTTCTTTGCATACTTGCCATGGTTTTTCTTTCAGCTACAGTAACATAAGCTACACTAAGTAAGGCAGGAACAATAACTAAAAGAACTTCGACTATCGATATAACAGTTGGTATATATAACATTGTAAAAAAAAGTAATTAAATTTATTTATTTATTATTCATAACCGTGTGAAATAATAAATATAAATGAAAAATAAATATATACTAACCAGGTCATCTCTCTTATCTCTTTATCCCTCTTCCCCCTTTATCACTACTAAAATTTAGATATCAGGGGATTCGGGATATCAGAAAAGGAGTTTAAAAGACAAATTAGAACTTTAAAATATATTTATTTGTTATAAAAAAAATACATAAATCCTAGTCCCCTCACCTCCCTAATCCCTATTCTATTCTCTCATCCCACATCTGACCCCCTCTTCCCTCTTCCCCTAAAAGGGGATCTAGGGATCTGGGGGTGATGAAGGGATTAGGGAATAGAGATGGCCGGGATGTCTGGGGGAAGTGGGAGGTGAAGAGCCTTGCCTCCAGATCCCCTTTATCACTATGTGATATGAGGGCAAGAGGCGTGGACAAGTTCCCGCGGGGGGGGGGGGG
>Ga0207677_10001779_pt1 | contig 11377 bp, 10 predicted proteins | sample KBSMisM42_FD_184311 | JGI IMG/M metagenome (GOLD analysis project Ga0207677, IMG submission 184311) | Miscanthus rhizosphere microbial communities from Kellogg Biological Station, Michigan, USA - KBS Miscanthus M4-2 (SPAdes) (version 2) | ecosystem: Host-associated > Plants > Roots >...
CAGGGCAAACGTGTTCGCCGGCATATCGGGTCGCTTTGCCGATTCGCCGAACAGCCAGGCGACGATGATCACGAAGGCGGGCTTGAGGAACTCAGACGGTTGAATGCTGACGCTGAACATGATCAGCCAGCGCCTTGCACCCTTGATCTCCGGGCCGAAAAAGGGCGTCGCCGCGGCCAGGACCAGGCTCGCGGCAAAGATGAGCAATGACAGCCGGCGGACCTGTTGGGGATTGAGGAAGGACACGCCCAGCATCACGGCGATGGACGGCAGAAGGAAGAGAATGTGACGGTTGACGAAATAGAACGGGTCGAGGCCGAGCCGACCTGCCACTGGCGGGCTAGCTGCAAGCGAAAGCACAACGCCGGCCAGCATTAACGCGCCGATGGCGGCAAGCGTCAGACGGTCGACCGTCCACCACCATTCGCCGAAGGGCGTACGTTGCGCGCGCGAAAGCATCCTTGAGTCCCCGTCCGGCTCAAGCTGACGCTTCGCGGTTTAGGAAGCATTAACAGTCGCAGTCACGCCGGGCATTGCCAGCACGACGTCGGTAAAGGCTGTGCCGCGCACTTCAAAATTACGATACTGGTCGAAAGAGGCGCAGGCCGGTGAAAGCAGCACAACCGGCTCGCCGAGCCCCGCAGCGGCAGCATCGCGGGCCGCCGCGTCGACCGCCGCGGAAAGCGCCCCGCTGATCTCATACGGCACCCGGCCTTCCAGCGTCTGCGCGAATTCCTTCGCCGCCTCGCCGATCAGATAGGCTTTGCGGATACGTGGGAAAAACTCGGCAAGACTTGCTATCCCGCCCGTTTTCGGTTTTCCGCCGGCGATCCAGTAGATGTCGTTGAAACTTGCTAGCGCCTTGGCCGCTGAATCGGCATTGGTCGCCTTCGAGTCATTGACGAACAGCACATTCCCCTTGCGGCCGACCTGCTGCATGCGGTGCGCAAGGCCGGGGAAACTGGCGAGACCTTTTTGAATCGCGGGCAGATCGACGCCCAGCGCAACGCAGGCCGCTACGGCGCAGGCGGCGTTCTGCGCGTTGTGTGAGCCACGCAGCGAACCAATTCCCGCCAGATCCGCCACAGCCTGGGCTTTGCCGCCGGCGGCGCACATGATGCGGCTTCCTTGTACGAAATATCCGTCGCGTAGTGACGACTCGACGGAAACACGGACTACATTTTTGCCCGCACGTTGAATCCGGTCAGCCGCCGCGCGGGTATAGGTGTCGTCTATATCGATGATGGCCGCGCCGTTTTTCTCGACATCGGCGGCAAGCCGTTCCTTGATTGCAGCATAGCGCTCCATCGTGCCGTGACGATCGAGATGGTCTTCCGTGACATTCAGCAGGATGCCGACCGTCGATTTCAGTGAAGGCGCAAGATCGATCTGATAAGACGAAACCTCCAGGACGTAAGCACGGCCCGCTCTGAAAGGCGCGAGCGCCAGAACGGGCACGCCGATATTGCCGCCCATCTGCGCGTCAACACCGGCGCTCTGTAACAGGTGTGTCGTGAGTGCGGTCGTCGTCGATTTGCCGTTAGTGCCCGTGATGGCCACGAGCGGGCATTGTGTTCCGGATTTGGCGCGCTCCCGGCTGAATAGCTCGATGTCTCCGATCACCTCGACATTGGCCTTGCGTGCCAGGTCGACCGTCCAGTGCGGTTGCGGGTGCGTCAGCGGCACACCGGGCGCCAGCACCAGAACCGCGGTTTTGGTCCAGTCGAGATTGCGCAGATCCTGTGTCTTTATCCCTGCCACCTGCGCTTCGGCGATTTTCCCGGCATCATCGTCAAAGGCGATCACGTCGGCGCCGCCGTCTTTCAGTGCGCGCGCGGCCAAAAGACCGGAGCTACCGAGGCCGAAGAGCGCGACCTGTTGTCCGGCGAACGTCGTGACGGGAATCAATGGTCATCTCAACTTCAATGTCGCAAGCCCTGCCAGCGCCAGCACGACCGCGACGATCCAGAAGCGGATAACGATCTGCGATTCGGTCCAGCCAAGCTGCTCATAGTGGTGATGAATGGGGGCCATCTTGAATACGCGTTTGCCCGTCAATTTATAAGACACCACCTGGACGATCACCGACACGGCTTCGAGCACAAACAGGCCGCCGACGATCGCAAGCACGATCTCATGCTTGATGGCGACGGCAATGGCGCCAATCAATCCGCCGAGCGCAAGCGACCCCGTGTCGCCCATGAAGATCGACGCCGGCGGCGCATTGAACCAGAGAAAGCCGAGGCTGGCGCCGATCACCGCTCCGCAAAGCACGGCCAGCTCGCCGGTGCCGGACACGTAGCGAATCTGCAAATACTCCGCGAATACGGCATTGCCGGCGAGATAGGAGATCAGGCCGAAAGTCGCTGCCGCGATCATGACCGGCACGATCGCCAAGCCATCGAGGCCGTCGGTGAGGTTGACAGCGTTGGCGGCGCCAACGATCACAAAACCGCCGAGCAATACGAATGCCCACCCAAGATTGATCGCCAGATCCTTGAAGAACGGGAACACCAGCGACGTCGAAATCGCTCCGCGGCCGAGTTGCATCATCGCCGTGCAGGCGAGCACTGCGATCACCGTCTCGATAATCAACCGGGTACGCGCGGAAATCCCGGCATCGGTCTGCTTGGTGACTTTCAGATAGTCATCGTAAAAGCCGATGAGCCCGAACGAAAGTGTCACCCCGAGCACGACCCACACATAAGGGCTCCTCGGATTGGCCCAGAGCAATGTCGACACCAAAAGGCCGGACAGGATCATCAGCCCGCCCATGGTCGGCGTACCCTTCTTGGTGACGAGATGCGACGGCGGACCATCGCGGCGGATCGGCTGGCCTTTTCCCTGCTTGAGACGCAGCACGTCGATGATCGGGCCCGCGAACAGGAAGACGAAAACAAGGGCGGTGACGATTGCGCCGCCCGTACGGAAGGTGATGTAACGAAAGACGTTGAAAAACGAGATTTTGTCGGAAAGCTCGGTCAGCCAATAGAACATCGGGTCGGATCCTGACTTTCAGCCTGGCGCTCTCTCGAGCGCGGTCTGCTTGGGGAATCGCTTCTCCAACGCCTTGACGATCGGACCCATTTTGGAACCGAGGGACCCCTTCACCATCACGGCGTCGCCGGCACGAATGGCCTCGAGTACAGCCGGCTCCAGCGCCGCCGCCATCTCGGCATAGCCGCCCCGGGCACGCGAGGGAAGAGCCTCCCACAATCGATGCATGAGCGGTCCCGAGCAAAAAACGAGGTCAATGCCGTTATCCTCGATCACATTTCCGAGTGCACGGTGCAATTCGCCGCCCTGCGGACCGAGCTCCAGCATGTCACCGAGAACGGCAATGCGGCGGCCGTGCTGCCCGACCGGAGCCTCGCCCAACAACGCGATCGCCGCGCGCATGGAGGCGGGATTGGCGTTATAGCTTTCGTCAATTAGCAGAGCGGTCCCTCCCGGAACCGTCAGCACGCTGCGTGTGCCTCGACCGCTCGGAGGCTTCAGATTTACCAGGGCGAGCGCAGCAAGCGCGAGGTCTGCGCCGGCAAGCGATGCTGCCGCCAGGACGGCAAGCGAATTGACTGCGATGTGGCGGCCCGGCATGCCGATCTTGTAGGTTACCGGCTGCCGCAGGATGCTGGCTTCCACCGTCGATGAATCCGGTTGCAATGAAATGCGTGACAGCCGCGCATCGGCTTCCGCATGTTCGCCGAAGGAAACGATACGTTTGATGCCGGCTGCACGGCTCGCAGTAGCAAGTTGCGCGAAGTGCGCATTGTCACGGTTGAGCACGGCCGCGCCGCCCGCCTCGACGCCGGCGAATATCTCGGCCTTGGCGTCGGCGATTTTCTCGAGCGTGCCGAAGTATTCCAGATGCACCGGCTCGATCGCGGTGATGACGGCGACGTGTGGCCGGGCGAGCTTCGTCAGCGGCGTGATTTCGCCGGCGTGATTCATGCCGATCTCGAACACTGCATACTTCGCCGATGCAGGACAGCGCGCCAGCGAGAGCGGAACGCCCCAGTGATTGTTGTACGAGGCAATGGATGCATGCGTTTCGCCGTCCGCCGATAGTGCGAGCCGCAACGCCTCCTTAGTCGTGGTCTTGCCGACCGAACCGGTAACCGCGATGACTTTGCCGCGCATGCGCTCGCGCGCGGCCCCCGCCAGCCCACGCAACCCTTCGAGCACATCGTCGACGACGAGCAGCGGCGCGTCGGCAAACCGCTGGCGCTGACCTTTGGCCACTACGGCAAAACCCGCGCCGGCTTTCAGCGCTGCGTCGACGAACTCGTGACCGTCGCGATTGTCGCCCTGGATCGCGAAGAATGCGTCACCTCTCGACAATGTGCGGCTGTCGATCGAAATCCCCGATGTCTCGGCGGGCAAAGCTCCGGCACGATCGGCCTTCATTGCTATCGCCATCGCGTCAATCGACCAGAGCGTGCTCATGCCACCTTGCCCTGCAATGCAGCTACTACGGTGTCATGATCCGAGAACGGCAAGACACGATCGCCAATGATCTGGCCCGTCTCATGGCCCTTGCCGGCGATCAATAAGACGTCACCACCCTTGAGATCCGCGATCGCCTTGCAAATCGCTTCGGCCCGGTCACCGATCTCGGCGGCGCCCGGAGCGTCGGCAAGAATGGCGGCACGGATCGCCGCCGGGTTTTCGCTGCGCGGGTTGTCGTCGGTCACGATGACAAGATCGGCACCTTCGGTTGCTACACGGCCCATGATCGGCCGCTTGCCACTGTCGCGATCGCCGCCGGCACCGAACACGACCGTCAGCTTTCCTTTCGCATAGGGGCGCAGGCTTGCCAGTGCTTTCTTGAGCGCGTCCGGCTTGTGCGCATAGTCGATGAAGATCGGCGCGCCATTGCGGTTGCCGACGAGCTCGAGCCGTCCCTTCGCACCGGTGAGATGCTCGAGCGCCGCGAAAGTGCGTGCCGGCTCGGCACCTGTTGCGATGGCGAGACCCGCCGCAAGGGCGGCGTTTTGCACTTGGAAGGCTCCGACCAGCGGCAGCTTCACTTTGTATCGTCGACCGTCGTGCGCGACGTCGATGACCTGCGCGAAGCCATCGATGGAGCCGCCCGCTAGCTTGATATCCTCGCCCTGCTCACCGACGGTCATGATCTTCAGCCGGCGCTTGCGCGCTGCATCCACAACCTGCCCGGCATAACAATCGTCGATTCCGACCACCGCCGTGCCACCAGCCACGATCAGATCCTCGAACAGGCGCAGCTTGGCGGCCAGGTAGGCTTCGATGGTCGGGTGATAGTCGAGGTGATCTCGCGAAAGATTCGTGAACCCGCCGGCGGCAATGCGCACGCCGTCGAGCCGGTACTGATCGAGGCCATGCGATGAGGCTTCGAGCGCAAGATGCGTGACCCCCTCGCCTGCCAACCGGTCAAGCGTGCGGTGCAGATCGACCGGGTCGGGTGTCGTGAGCGAACCATACTGTTCGCCTTTCGGTGACACGACGCCAACCGTGCCGATGCTCGCCGACTGAAATCCCAGCGTGGTCCAGATCTGGCGCGTGAACGCGGCAACGGATGTCTTGCCGCTGGTGCCGGTGACGGCGGCGATCGTCTGCGGCTGACGCGGATAGAATTTCGCGGCGGCCAATGCGAGCGCGCGACGCGCGTTGTCGACCTGAATATATGCGACGGAGGAAGGCAGGCCCTCGGGCCGTTGCTCGGCGACGACCGCCGCCGCACCCGCGGCGGCGGCTTGCTTGGCAAAATGTGTTCCGTCGGCCTTGGCGCCCGCGATCGCGACAAAGAGGTAGCCTGATTTGACCTTGCGGCTGTCGGCGGAGAGTCCCGCGATGTCGATCGCAGCCTGCCGCGCATCGATCGCCGCCTCCGGCAAAAGATCGCGCAGCTTCACCGCGTCTCCTTCGCGCTCACCAAAAGCAACTGATCGGCCTTTGGCAGATCGAAGCGCGGGCGGATGTCGAGGAGCGGCGCGACGCGCTCGATGACCTTTGCGCCGACGGGGACGGCATTCCAGCCTGACGTGCTGAAGCCGTGGGTCTCGGGCAGTCCTTGCGGTTCGTCGAGCATGATAAGCAGCAGATAACGGGGCTTGTCGGCCGGCAGGATGGCGGTGAAACTGGTCAAGACTTTGGTCTTTGAGTACCGCCCGCCGACCACTTTCTCCGAGGTGCCGGTCTTTCCACCGACATAGTAGCCCATGACATTGGCACGGGTCGCCGTGCCTTTTTCCACGTTCAGCCGCATCAGATAGCGCATTTTCTCGGCCGTTTCCGGCTTTATGACCCGTTTGGCAAGCCGGTCCGCTTCCTCCTCGCCGCGTTTGAGGAAGGTCGGCGGGATCAGCTTGCCGCCATTCACAAGGGCGGAAATGCCCATGACCGCCTGAAGGGGAGCTACAGAAAGGCCATGCCCGAACGCGATCGTGACCGTGTTGAGTTCGCCCCAGTGCTTGGGGACCAGCGGGTCGGCGCTTTCCGGTAACTCGGTGCGCAGCCGGTCGAGTTGGCCGAGCTTCCTCAGGAACGCCTTGTGGTATTCGACGCCGAGCGAAAGCGCCATTCGTGCCGTGCCGATGTTCGACGAATAGGTGAAAATCTCCGGGACGGTCAGGACGCGCCGCTGCGCATGGAAATCGTTGATCTCGAACTTGCCATAGCGCAACGGCACCCGTGCATCGAATGATGACGACAGCGATATCCGGCCGCTGTCGAGCGCCATCGCCAGCGTAAGTGCCTTGAACGTCGAACCCATCTCGTACACGCCGGTCGTCAGCCGGTTGAGATGATCGGGATCGTTCGCGATGCGTGGATTGTTCGGGTCGAAATCCGGCTCCGACACCATCGCGATGATTTCGCCGGTGTTCACGTCGGCGATGACACCGGCTGCTGCTTTCGCCTTGAATTTATCGCGCGCCGCGGCGAGCTCCTCGCGCAGTGCGTATTGCGCGCGCAAGTCGACGGCCAGATTGACTGGACGCTGCAGCTGGTCGGTTGCAAGCCCCGCCATGTGCAGTGCCGCGAGCCCCTGGCCATCCAGCCACTTCTCGATACCCGCGATACCCTGGTTGTCGATGTTCACGTAGCCGATCTCGTGCGAAACGATCGGCCCATTGGGATACACGCGCTTGTTCTCGGTCAGGAAGCCGACGCCCGGAATCCCGAGCCGATGAATGTCGCGCTGCTGGCTGGGTGTGATTTCGCGCTTGAGCCAGACAAACCCGCGCTTCGACGACAGGCGCTCGCGAACCTCGTTGGCGTCGAGGTCCGGCAGGACCGCGGTCAGCAATTCAACCGCTTCGTCAACGTCGATGATCTTGCGCGGCTCTGCGAACAGCGACGGCGTCTTCACGTCCGTCGCGATGATCTGCCCGTTACGGTCGAGAATGTCGGGGCGCGCCGTTGCAACCGCGTCCTGCGAGACGCTGCGGCGGCCGCCGTGGCCCTCGCTGATCGTCGCGAACATCACCAGGCGGAACGTGATGACGGAAAAAATGCCGATGAAGACTATGATCGCCAGTCCGAGCCGCGCCTTTGCCTTGACGTTACGATCGACGTCACTGCCGTAGAGCACGGAACGAAGCGCGCGCTGCCATCTGCTTTCCGGGATTTTTGCCCTTGCGTGCATCCGGTCACCGGCCTTTGGCCGGCGGCGGAATGCTGCCGGTCATTTCAGGAGTGTTCGGCGCGAGCATGGCCCCGATCGGGTCGGCATTTGGCGCTGAGGGAAGCGGACGGTCGGGCAGCCGGTCGAGGGAGTCGAACTGCGTGGGCTCGATCCGCCGCAGACTCAGATGCCGGTCGGCCAGGCCCTGGATGCGGCTTGGCGCATCGAGTTTCGCCCACTCCGCGCGCAGAACGGCAATGGCGTTGCGCTCGTTGCGCAGTTCGCCGCGTACCTTGGCGACGCGTTCAGCCTGTAGCGTGGAATCGAACTTGATCTTGTAAACGTAGGATGCGGCCACAATCAGGGCGCCGATGACGAGAATGTTGAGGAGGCGCATCGTCTATCGCCCCTTCAGCACCGACGAAAGCGTCGGCAAATGCGGCAGCAGGCGCGGCGGCAAGCTGCGCCGCGCCGCGGCCTCAGTCCGCGCGGCAGCTCGCAACTTGGCTGACCGCGCACGTGGGTTGCGGGCGACCTCGTCTTCGTCCGCGGTCAACGGACGCTTGGTAAGAACCTGGAAGATCGCTGCATGGTGTCTCACTTCGGGGGCATGGCGGGAGCCGGCGCGTGTCTCGCCACGGTCCGCAAGGAAGTTTTTGACAATCCGGTCTTCGAGCGAATGAAACGACACCACCACCAGCCGCCCGCCGGGCTTGAGAATCCGCTCGGCCGCCTGCAACGCCGCAAGCAGCTCGCCAAGCTCACCGTTTACAAAAATGCGCAAGGCCTGGAACGTGCGCGTCGCAGGATGGATATCGCCGGCGCGGTGACGGAGAATGGCCCCCACGATATGTGCAAGGTCATGTGTGGTGGTAATTGCCTCATCGGTGCGCGCATTCACAATGGCACGGGCGATCTCGCGCGAATGCCGCTCGTCGCCAAGCGTGTAGATGATGCTGGCGAGATCCCGCTCACTCGCCGCATTGACCACGTCAGCGGCGCTCGGGCCTTCTGCGCTCATGCGCATGTCGAGAGGACCGTCGAGTCGGAACGAGAACCCGCGCTCGGCGGAATCGAGTTGCATAGAAGAGACGCCGAGATCAAAGACAACACCGTCGACCGCTTCGTGCCGAGCATCGCGCGCGATCGTTTCGAGATTGGAGAACCGGTCTTCGATCAGCGTGAGGCGGCCGCCCGCCTGCTCAACCAGATCCGCGCCCAGCGCGATTGCAGTCTGATCGCGGTCGATGCCGATCACCTTGCAATCGGCGGCCGCGAGAATGGCGCGCGTATAGCCGCCGGCGCCGAAGGTGCCGTCGATATAGACGCCACCATCGCGGGGCTTGAGGTAGCCGACCGCATGGCGACCGAGCACGGGAATGTGGAGGGCCGGTCCGCCAGCGACAGCCAAGCCGTCGCCGCCCGCCATCATTCCCGTGCTCCGGGCGCGTTGCGCGCCGCCACCTGGGAACTCCGTCTCCCCTTGAGCGCGCGCACCTTTTGGGTGGCCTCCGCGAGCTCTTTCTGGAAACGTCCGGGCTCCCAGATCTGAAACTTCTGACCAAGACCGACGAATGCCACTGCGTCGGTAATCCCTGCATGACGCTTCAGACTGTCGCTCAATACCACTCGGCCCTCTCCATCGACTTTGAGCGTCTCGCTTGTTCCGTACAGCGCCAGGGCGAGCCGCTCGCGCTCTTCCGAAAACGGCGCGAAGCGTCCTATCAACGCTTCGATCTCCGCTATTAACGCGCGACCCCCCGCATCGATCGCGGGACTGACCAACGCAGGATAGCAATAGAGACCCTCGAAGCCGTCCCGAACGAGCACTGCGCGAAATGCACTGGGGATCGACACACGTCCCTTGGAGTCGAGCCGCAGCGTGAAATTCGCCACGAAGCGGTCCATGCCCCGCACCCCATACCGACTGGACACAACCAAGGGCGGTCGTAAGACAGGCCCTCATACCGCCCGGGCCGCCGGATAAGTGGAGCGGTCGCGCACGGAAGGTGTCCCATACTGGGAAATCGTGGGATATCATGGGATTACGTGACCGTCAACAAATCGGCCCCAATCCAACGCAAAGCGCGGCGTTGTCGCAGATCGGTCCCATTAACGGCGGTTAAACTTAAAGAAACGTTGCCGAATTCCAGCTTCGTGAGACACCCATGTGGATCGGGTTGTTCAGCGACATTCACGCCAACCGCGAGGCGTTGGAGGCGTGTCTCGACCATGCCCGCGGCAATGGCATTACGCGTTTCATCTTCCTCGGCGACTACGTGGGCTACGGCGCCGATCCCGGCTTCGCGGTCGACACCGTGCTGCGCGAGGTCGAGAACGGCGCGACTGCGCTGCTCGGCAACCATGATGATGCCATCGCATCGGGCACCCACGGCATGAATGCGGTTGCGGCCGCGGCCATCGATTGGACGAGATCCCAGCTCACCGCCACCCAATGCGACTTTCTTGCGCGGTTGCCGCTGACGTTTGACGACAATGACAGGCTATTCGTGCACGCAAGCGCGCACGACCCCGCCGGCTGGGAATACATCACGAGCGTTGAAGACGCATCGGCCAGCTTCGCCGCGACGCGCGCGCAAGCGACGTTCTGCGGTCACGTGCATGTGCCGCAGCTCTACCGCTTAGTGCCCGGCCGGCAACTCTCGGGGATAATTCCGGCGCCGGCGATCGAAATTCCGCTGAGCGTGAAAGATAGGTGGACCGCAGTGATCGGTTCGGTGGGCCAACCGCGCGACGGGAATCCGGCGGCCTGCTATGGTGCGATCGAGGCCGAACGCAATGTTCTGGTGTATGTGCGCGTTCCTACGACGTCGAAACAGCCGCACGCAAAATTCAACAAGCTGGCCTGCCTGCAATTCTGGGGCTTCGTCTTCTTGAGGGCATGTAATCGCAATGCCAGCGGCTTTTTGTCCAAGCTTGCTTTTTCGAGTGGCCGCGGTGAATGATGCCCGGCTTCCGTCTTCTCCACGCACCGGTGTCTCCGGCCCATGTCTCTCCTGAAGTCAATTTTTCAGCCGGATTCGTTCATCGTCGCCGATGTCGCGCCGACGCTGGCGTTGAAAGACGGTCTGTGAACGGGTTTGGCTGCGGTGGAACGAGCCTGGTTGATAACCACCTGCTCACGCTGACCGAGAAAGGCGAGGGTACCCACGTCCGCTTCGACTGGGAGGTCACGGCCGACCGACCGCTGCTGCGCTACCTGACGCCGGTCCTGCGGCCGCTCTTCCGCTGGAACCACAACTGGGCGATCGCGCGCGCGATCGATGGGCTCGAGCCGTACGCGAAGCGGACCGCCGCGGGCGGCACGAGCGCGCCGGCGGCGGCCCCGGCGGGAGCGGGCGGGCCGGACGCCGGGCTGCCGGACGACGCCGTGCCGTCGGCCGGCTAGGACGCGGCGCCGCAGGCGACGGCGCCGGCCATCAGCGCGGCGGCCGCTGCGTCGTCGAGACCCTCGCGGTCGAGCCGCTGCCAGGTCCAGAACTCGAGCGCGACCGCGACGAGCGCCCGCGTCCCCGGGTGTTCGAAGCCCGCCGCGAGCCGGTCGGCGAGCTGCGCGAGCAGCGGGTCGCTCGACCGCGCCATCCAGGCGTCGAGCTCGCGCACGGCCGACCGCTCGCCGAAGATGCTGCGCTGCATCGGCGCGGTCTCGCGGTACCAGCCGTACAGCGCGGCGAGCACCGCCCGCAGCCGCCGGGCCGGGTCGTCCTCGGCCAGCGCCGGCCCGAGATCGGGCATGGGGTGGACCGTCAGCCA
>Ga0207677_10001781_pt1 | contig 11369 bp, 8 predicted proteins | sample KBSMisM42_FD_184311 | JGI IMG/M metagenome (GOLD analysis project Ga0207677, IMG submission 184311) | Miscanthus rhizosphere microbial communities from Kellogg Biological Station, Michigan, USA - KBS Miscanthus M4-2 (SPAdes) (version 2) | ecosystem: Host-associated > Plants > Roots > Rhizosphere...
CGAAAGGCCGGACGGCCCTCACCGACAACGCCCTCAAGGGCATCCGCAACATGCCCGCGCACGGCGGCAATGCCGGTGTCAGCGACATCGAGATCGAGCGCGCGATCACCTATATGGTCAACCAGTCCGGCGGACACTGGATCGAACCGCTGGGAGGCGCGACACCGGCGCTGGTGCGCAGCAGCGAAGCGATCGTGCGCACGCAGTGCGCGACGTGCCACTCTTCAGGGCGGGACGGCGCGCCGAAGATCGGCGACCAGGCCGCCTGGATTCCGAGACTGAAGCGCGGACTCGACCCGCTGGTCGCTTCGGCGGTGCACGGGCACGGAGCGATGCCCTCGCGCGGCGGACTTCCCGACCTGAGTGACGCGGAGATTCGCGGCGCAATCGTCTACATGTTCAACGGCGGCGTGCCGCCCGTCGCGTCTGCGGAACCGGCGACGACCGCGACCGATCCGCACCACAGGGTCGTCTCCGGGACCGACATCTACCTCGGCCTGATGCGGGCCGAGTCGATGCGCGCGGCATACGACAACGCGCGAAGCACCGACAAGCCCAACATCCCGGCAGGAAAGGGCTACTACCACGTCAACATCTCGCTCGCTGACAGCAAGTCGCATGTGCCGGTGACCGATGCCGAAGTGAAGGTCCAGGTCTCCGACGGCATGACGAGCGAAACCCACACGCTCGGTCTGCTGGCGGCCAGCAACACCGTGAGCTATGGCGGCTTCTATCGCTTCTCCGGCGGCACCGCCTACAACATCACCGCCCAGATCCGGCGTCCCGGCGTCCCCGGCACGATCGAGGCGAAGTTCGACTTCAAGGCGCCGTAGTCGCGGGCGGGACGATGATCAGGCGCGCGCTCCTGCTGTGTTCATCGACCGACGGACAGACGCGACGGATCTGCGAGCGCCTGAGCCGAATCCTGGAAGACGCCGGCGCGGCGGTCACGCTGACGATGATCGAAGACGCGAACGACGTCGCACCGGTTGGCTTTGACCTGGTGGTGGTGGGCGCCCGGATCCGCTACGGCCGTACCGACGCGCGCGTCATCGACTTCGCGCGCCGGCATGCGGTGACGCTCGAAGCGATGCCGAACGCGTACTTCTCGGTCAACATCGTCGCCCGCAAGCCCGGCAAGGACCGGCCGGAGACGAATCCGTACGTCGGCCCGTTCTTGCGCCGCGCGCGCTGGCGTCCGCGCCGGGTCGAGGTGTTCGCCGGACGGCTCGATTATCCGCGCTACGGCGTCGTCGACCGCCTGATCATCCGGCTGATCATGCGCATGACCGGCGGCCCGACCCGACCCGATACGGTAGTCGAGTACACCGACTGGAAGCGCGTCGAGGCGTTCGGCCGCGCGCTCTGCGCCGACCTCGCGTTGCCCAGGGATGCCGCGGCAGTCCCTAGTACGTTTCGAGGTGAAGGCGCCCTTCGCGCTTGAGCGACCCCGCGACCTCTTCCCAGTCGAGCCCGGAGCCGCTGGCAGCATCGCGCAGCGCGAGCAGCACGCCTTCTTCCATCGCCTTCAGGCCGCAGACGTAGAAGTGCGCGTTCGGGTCGGCGAGCAACGGCGCGAGGTCGACCGCGCGCTCGTGCATCAGGTCCTGGACGTACCTCCTCGGCTGCCCGGGCGTGCGCGAGAACGCGAGGTTGATGTCGATGAAGTCCTTCGGCAGCGATGTCAGCGGCCCGAAGTACGGCAGCTCCTCGCGCGTGCGCGCGCCGAAGAAGAGCATGAGCTTGCCGCCCTCGAACTTGCCGCTCTTTCGGAGGCGCCGGCGCCATTCGGTCATCGCCCGCATCGGCGCGCTGCCGGTGCCGGTGCAGACCATGACGATGTGCGAGCGCGGGTGGTTCGGCATCAGGAAGCTTTGCCCGAACGGCCCGATGACCTGCACGGTGTCGCCGACCTTGAGGTCGCACAGGTAGTTCGACGCGACGCCGCGGACCGCGCGGCCCTGGTGGTCCTCGGTGACGCGCTTCACCGTCAGCGAGACGTTGTTGTAGCCGGGGCGCTCGCCGTTCCTCGGGCTCGCGACCGAGTACTGGCGCGCGACGTGCGGCCGGCCGAGCGCGTCGACTCCCGGCGGCACGACGCCGATCGACTGGCCTTCGAGGACCGGGAACGGAATCGCGCCGAAGTCGAGGACGATGTGGTGCGTCTGGTTGTGAAAGCCCGCCTCGGTGCAGTTGACGTTGCCGACGACGGTTGCCGTCGTCGGCGTCTTCGGCCCGAACAGGTTCGTGTACGCGTGCGCCGCCGACCACGGCGGCACGGTCGCTCCGTACGCCGCGCTGTTGAACGGCGCCTCGCCGTTCGCGGCCTCGGGCTTCACCGCGAGCACCGGCTCGGCCTGGACGGCGACGACGGCATCGGGTGCCACCCCCTCGGCGGCGAGCTGATCGGCGGTCAGCTCGGGAGGCAGCTCGTCCCAGAGCAGCTGCGCCTCGATCGCGTACGCGCGCGCCTTCGGCATCGTGCGCCAGTTGTCGATCGACCCGGTCGGGCACGGCGCGATGCACGCCATGCACTGGTTGCAGACGTCGGCACGGACGACGTAGTTGCGCTCGTCGTGCGTGATCGCGCCGACGGGGCACGTCGCCTCGCACGTGTTGCAGCGGATGCAGATCTCGGGGTCGATCAGGTGCTGCTTGATCAGCACCGCGTCGGCCGCGACGGCGGTGTCCATCGTCGAAGTGTGCGCGAAAGCGGGAACGGTTTCAGCCGAAGCGGACGTACTCGAAATCGACCGGCTGGCGATTGATGCCGACCGCGGGCGGCGCGATCCAGCCGGCGAACTTGCCGGGCTCGACGACGCGGCCCATCAGCGAGCCTACGAACGCGCGGTCGGCCGCGCTCGGCAGCCATTCGGCCTCGTGCGCCTTCCACTCGTCGTCGCCGACGACGCGCCCCTCGGGCGACATGCGGATGCCGGCGAGCGCGCCGATCTTGCGGTTGAACGCCTTGTGCGGGACGACGAGCCGCTGCGGCAGGCCGGCCTTGTCGAGCACCTTGTTCCAGCGGCCGACGCCGGCGACCGAGTCCTTGATGAAGTCGTCGCGCAGCACCTCGTTCAGCGCGTTGAGCATCGGCACGTCCTTCTCGACGAGCTGCCCGTTCTGGACCTCGAGCACCTTGTACGTCTGCCCCTTCAGCACGTGGTCGTCGCTGCGCTTGCCTTCCTCGAAGCGACCCTTCAAGCCCGACGAGTAGAACGTCGCTGCGTTGCTCGACTGGTCGGCGCCGAAGAGGTCGATCGTCACCGAGTAGTGGAAGTTGAGGTAGCGCTGCAGCGTCGCCAGGTCGATCGCGCCGGCGGCGCGCACCTTGCCGGGATCGTCGGTCCTCAGCTCGTTCATCACCTGCGCGGTCCGTTGCAGGACGCGCGAAACGCCGCTCTCGCCGACGAACATGTGGTGCGCTTCCTCGGTGAGCATGAACTTCGTCGTCCGCGCCAGCGGATCGAACGCGCTCTCCGAGAGCGCGGCGAGCTGGAACTTGCCGTCGCGGTCGGTGAAGTACGTGAACATGAAGAACGCCAGCCAGTCGGGCGTCTTCTCGTTGAAGGCGCCGAGGATGCGCGGGTTGTTCTCGTCGCCCGACGTCCGCTCGAGCAACGCTCCGGCTTCCTCGCGGCCGTCTCGGCCGAAGTACTTCTGCAGCAGGTAGACCATCGCCCAGAGGTGGCGGCCCTCCTCGACGTTGACCTGGAAGAGATTCCTCAGGTCGTAGAGCGAAGGCGCGGTGAGGCCGAGGTGGCGCTGCTGCTCGACCGACGCCGGCTCGGTGTCGCCCTGCGTGACGATGATGCGGCGCAGGTTGGCACGGTGCTCGCCGGGGACGTCCTGCCACGCCGCCTCGCCGAGGTGATCGCCGAAGTGGATCTTGCGGTCGGCCTCGGCCGGGTTCAGAAAGATGCCCCAGCGGTAGTCGCGCATCTTCACGTAGTCGAAGTGCGCCCAGCCCTGCGGGTCGACGCTCGTCGCGGTGCGCAGGTAGACGTCGAGCTTCGCGGACTCGTCGGGGCCGACGTCGTCCCACCACTGGATGAAGTTCGGCTGCCACTGCTCGAGCGCGCGCTGCAGCGTGCGGTCGTCGGCGAGCTGGACGTTGTTCGGAATCTTCTGGCTGTAGTCGATGGCCATGTCGTTCTCGATGATTCGATGTTCAGACGCGCTTGAAGTCGAAGCCGGCCTTCTCGCCGGTGCCGTAGACCTTGAGCGCGCCCTTCTCGCCGACCGCGTTCGGGCGCTGGAAGATCCAGTTCTGCCACGCCGTCAGCCGTCCGAAGACGCGCGACGCCAGGTTCTCGCCGGGGCCGAAGCGCAGGTTCGCCTCGAGGCCGGTGAGTGCGTCGGGCGACATCGCGGCGCGCTCCTCGATCGCGATGCGCACTTCGTCGTCCCAGTCGATGTCGTCAGGCGCGGCGGTGACGAGGCCGAGTGCGAGAGCGGCGTCGGCGTCGAGCGCCCGGCCGATCGCGGCGCGCGACGCGGCAAGGGGCGCCTCCTCGCCATGAAAGCGCCGCTCGAGCCGCGTCTGGTCGTTGACGAGCGGCAGGGCGCCGAAGTTCAGCTCGTCGAGCTGGAGCGTCGGCGCGCGCTCGGGCTCGTCGGGAAGGGCGAGCATGTAGGCGCGGTCGGCGGCGAACGCGAGCTCGGCGAGGACGCCGGCGAAGCACGACCCCGGCTCGATCAGCGCGAAGAGCGTCCGCGACGAGACGTCGAGGCGCGCGAAGGTGCGGCGCAGCATGGCGATCGTCTCGCGGACGAACCAGTGGTCGCGGTGCGCGAGCAGCGTGCGGTCGGCGGCGAGAACGGCCGCGGCGTCGCCAGCGGTCTTCAGGATCCAGGTGCCGAGCTCGAGCTCGTTGGTGCGCAGGTGCAGGATGGCGTCGTCGAGCTCGCGCGCCATCGCGAGCGGCCACCACGACGCCCCTGCCGCTTCGATCGCAGCGACGTCGTTCGGCTGCTCGCCGGTCGGCGCCTTCACGGTGATCGCCGCGGTCCGCTTGCTGCGATCGATCGCGACCTCGGCGTTCGCATAGCGGAGCGCGTCGTCGCTCTCTTCGCGCGCGATTCTGGGCAGCGCGACTCCGGTCGCGCCGCGCTGTCGCGGGCTCGACGCCGCGAGCTGCCCGGCGCGGTCGTGCACCGCGGCGGCGAACTGCGCCGGCTTGGCGACCGTGTCGACCAGCCGCCAGTCGACCGCACGCTGGCCGCGGACGCCTTCGACGCTGGTGCAGAAGATGTCGGCGAGGTCGTGCCTGACCTTCCGCTTGTCGGTGACGCGCGTCAGCCCTCCGGTGCCGGGCAGGACGCCGAGCAGCGGCACCTCCGGCAGCGACACCGACGACGAGCGATCGTCGACGAGGACGATCTCGTCGCACGCGAGCGCGAGCTCGTAGCCGCCGCCGGCGCACGCCCCGTTGACCGCGGCGACGAACTTGATCCCGGAATGCTTCGACGTGTCCTCGATGCCGTTTCGCGTCTCGTTGGTGAACTTGCAGAAGTTCACCTTCCAGGCGTGGCTCGACGTGCCGAGCATGAAGATGTTCGCTCCCGAGCAGAAGACGCGGTCCTTGCCGCTCGTGACGATCACCGCGCGCACCTCGGGATGCTCGAAGCGGATGCGATTGAGCGCATCGGCGAGCTCGACGTCGACCCCGAGGTCGTAGCTATTGAGCTTGAGCTTGTAGCCGGGACGGATGCCGCCGTCCTCGGCGACGTCGAGCGTCAGCCGCGCAAGCTCGCCTTCGGCGGCGAGCTTCCAGTGGCGGTACTGCGAAGGGTCGGTGCGGTAGTCGACGCGAGGTGGAACGGTGGAATCCATCGGCAGTCTCCGATCAGGGGAGCGGCGGTTCGATCGCGGCTTTCTGCATCATAGTGCATTGTTTTCTGCATCGTCAAGCAGGAGATGCAGTTTCCTTCACATCACTGCCCCCGACACCGACGCGCTTGTCCGCCGGAGCGCGGCGCACGCCGTCGACGAGCAACCCGCTGATGAGGTCGAGCAGGCCGGCAAAGCTCTCGTCCTCGCTCTTGCCTGCGGTGTCGAAGCGCGCGTCGGCCTTGGCGTAGAAGGGCGAGCGTCCGGCGAGGATGCGGCGCAGGTCGGCCATTGCCTCGCGGCTCTGCGCCATCGGCCGCGTGTCGCCCTGCGCCACGACGCGCGCCATGTGCTCCTCGGGCGACGCCTGTAGCCACACCGTCGTGCAGTGGCCGAGCAAGGCGTTGAACGTCGCCGGCTCGGCGACGATCCCGCCCGGCGTCGCGATCACCGCCGCCGGATGCGTGCGCATCGTCTCGTCGAGCGCGCGGCGCTCGTAGCGGTGGTAGGCGTTGCTGCCGTAGAGGTCGTGGATCTCGCGCACGCTCGCGCCGGCGATCCGCTCGACCTCGCGGCTCAGCTCGACGAACGGCATGTCGAGCGCCTCGGCGAGGCGTGCGCCGAGCGTCGACTTGCCGGCGCCGCGCAGCCCGATCAGCGCGATGCGTCGGCCGCGGTCGGCGTCGCCGCCGGCGAGGCCGAACAGCGTCGCGATCGCGAGCCGCGCGCGCCGCAGCTCGGCGTCGCTGCGGCCGCGCAGCAGCTCGCGCAGCATCAGCCACTCGGGTGAGCTGGTGCTGAGGTCGCCGACCAGCTCGGCGAGCGAACAGTCGAGCGCAGCCGCGACCTGTTGCAGGACCAGGATCGACGCATTGCCGATGCCGTACTCGAGGTTGGCCAGGTGACGCTCGGAGACGCCCGAGGCGATCGCCACCGACTTGCGCGTCAGGCCGCGCCGCGCGCGCAGCAGGCGGACGCGTTCGCCGAGCGCGAGGAGGAACGGATCTTTGCCTGCGTTCGTCGCCATACATGCAGTATAGTGCTTGACGAGCGGAGGCGGACGTTTTATCGTGCGCCCTCCCCGGCTTTCACCTCCAGCGATGCTGTCGCCGCCCGAACCGCTCAACTTCGCGCAACACCTGTTCGACATTAACCGCGGCCGCGCTGCGCGCATCGCCTACGTCGACGACCGCGGCGGGCTCACGTACGGCGAGCTCGAGGAGCGTGCCCGCCGCTTCGGCGCAGCGCTCGCCGCCCTCGGCGTTCGTCGTGAGGAGCGGGTCCTGCTTCTGATGCACGACGCGGTCGAGTGGCCGATCGCGTTCCTCGGCGCGCTCTACGCAGGCGTCGTCCCGGTCGCGGTCAACACGCTGCTCACCGCCGACGACTACGCCTACATGCTCGCGAACAGCCGCGCGCAGGCAGCGATCGTCTCGGCGGCGCTCGCGCCGACGCTCGCCCAGGCACTCGGCCGCGGCGATCACGAAGTGCGGCACACGATCGTCGCCGGCGACGGCGGCGGCGAAGCGCTGTCGGGCGCGCTCGCGTTTGCATCGCTCCTCGCAGCGCACGCGCCGATGAACGCCGCTGCGCCGACGCGCGGCGACGATCCGGCGTTCTGGCTCTATTCGTCGGGCTCGACCGGCAAGCCCAAGGGCACCGTCCACACCCATGCCAACGCGTGGTGGACCGCTGAGCTGTACGGCAAGGGCGTCCTCGCGCTGCGCGAAGACGACGTCTGCTTCTCGGCGGCGAAGCTGTATTTCGCGTACGGCCTCGGCAACGCGCTGACGTTTCCGCTCGCCGTCGGCGCGAGCGTGGTGCTGATGGCCGAGCGGCCGACGCCGGACGCGGTCTTCAAGCGCTGGACCGGCGCTGCCGCAGCGGCTGCGATCGGCCAGGCGCTCAAGCCGACGATCTTCTTCGGCGCACCGACCGGATTCGCCGGCATGCTCGCGTCGCCTGCGCTGCCGGCGAAGGGCGACGTCGCGCTGCGCATGTGCTCGTCGGCCGGCGAGGCGCTTCCCGCCGAGCTCGGCCAGCGCTTCGAGCGCCACTTCGGCTGCGCGATCGTCGACGGCATCGGCTCGACCGAGATGCTGCACGTCTTTCTCTCCAACCGCCTGGGCGACATCCGCTACGGAACGACCGGCAAGCCCGTCGCCGGCTACGAGATCGAGCTGCGCGGCGACGACGGCCGGCCGGTCGGCGACGACGAGGTCGGCGACCTCTACATCAAGGGGCCGAGCGCGGCGCTGATGTACTGGGGCGACCGCGCCCGCTCGCGAACGACCTTCCAGGGCGAGTGGACCCGAAGCGGCGACAAGTACGTGCGCGACCGCGACGGCTACTACACGTACTCGGGCCGCAGCGACGACATGCTGAAGGTGAGCGGGATGTGGGTCTCGCCGTTCGAGGTCGAGGCGACGCTGATGCAGCACCCGGCGGTGCTCGAGTGCGCGGTGATCGGCATCGAGGACGGCGAAGGGCTGACGAAGTCGAAGGCGTTCGTCGTCCGCAAGCCCGGCGCCGAGGTCGGCGACGAGCAGCTGAAGGCGTTCGTCAAGGAGAAGCTCGCGCCGTACAAGTACCCGCGCGCGATCGAGTTCATCGACGAGCTGCCGAAGACCGCGACCGGCAAGATCCAGCGCTTTCGCCTGCGCGAGCGCGAGCGAGCGCGGGCGCCGTGACCGGCGGCGCAGAGGGCGCCGGATTCGTCGACCTCGACTGGCGAGGTCGACCGCTCCGCCTCGAATGCGCGTGGGTCGGCGCGCCACGCGACCGGGCGCGCCCGACCGTCGTTTTCCTCCACGAAGGGCTCGGCTCGGTGTCGATGTGGCGCGACTTTCCGCGCGCCTTTTGCGAACGCCACGGCTTCGCCGGCTTCGTCTTCTCGCGCGCCGGCTACGGCCGCTCGACGCCACGCGCGCCCGACGAGCACTGGCAGCCCGACTTCATGGCGCGCCAGGCCGACGAAGTCCTCCCCGCGCTCTTCGCCACGACCGGCATCGAGCGACCCTGGCTCTTCGGCCACAGCGACGGCGGCACGATCGCGCTGCTGCACGCCGCACGCCACGACGTCGCCGGCGTCGTCGCCGTCGCGCCGCATCTGTTCGTCGAGGACGTCTCGGTGACGAGCATCGCGCAGGCGCGCGACGCGTACCGGGCGAGCGACCTGCGCGATCGCCTCGCCCGCCACCACGCCGACGTCGACTCGGCGTTCTACGGCTGGAACGACGTCTGGCTGATGCCGGCGTTTCGCGGCTGGAACGTCGAGCGCGAGATCGCGACGATCGCCTGCCCGGTGCTCGCCGTGCAGGGCGAGGACGACGAGTACGGCACGCTCGAGCAGGTCCACGCGATCGTGCGGCGATTGCCGAAAACCCGCTTGCTCGTCATTCCGAAATGCGGACACTCGCCGCATCGCGACCAGCCCGAGATCCTCTCGCGCGAGGCCGGCCGATTCATCGTCGGCGCAGCATCCACCCACTGAAGACCGGAGCATCCCCATGCAGTCGATTCGCCTCGCCTGGCCCGCCGTCGCCGGCGCCCTCCTCGCCGCTGCGTCGATCGGCGCCACGGCGCAGACGTCCGGCCCGATCAAGATCGGCCTCATGCTGCCGTACAGCGGCACCTACGCCGCGCTCGGCACCGCGATCGAGAACGGCTTCAAGCTCTACGTGCAGGAGCAGGGCGGCAAGCTCGGCGGCCGCGAGGTGCAGTACTTCAAGGTCGACGACGAGTCGGAGCCGGCGAAGGCGACCGACAACGTCAACAAGCTGATCAAGCGCGACAACGTCGACGTCCTCGTCGGCACCGTGCATTCGGGCGTCGCGCTGGCGATGGCCAAGGCGGCGAAGGACAACAACACGCTGCTCGTCATTCCCAACGCCGGCGCCGACGCGATCACCGGGCCGATGTGCGGCCCGAACATCGTGCGCAGCTCGTTCTCGAACTGGCAGCCGGGCTACGCGATGGGCGTCGTCGCCGGCCAGAAGGGGGTCAAGCGCGCAATGACGATCACCTGGGCGTACGCGGCAGGCGCCGAGTCGACGAAAGGCTTCACCGAAGGTCTCGAGAAGGGCGGCGGCAAGGTGATCAAGGACTTGACGCTGCCGTTCCCGAACGTCGAGTTCCAGGCGCTGCTCACCGAGATCGCGGCGCAGAAGCCCGACGCCGTCTACGCGTTCTTCGCCGGCGGCGGTGCGGTCAAGTTCGTCAAGGACTACGCCGCGGCGGGCCTCAACAAGACGATCCCGCTCTACGGCCCGGGCTTCCTCACCGACGGCACGCTCGAGGCGCAGGGCGCTTCGGCGCAGAACATGCTGACCACGCTGCACTACGCCGACAATCTCGACACGGCGAAGAACAACGCGTTCCGCAAGGCCTACGCGATCGCCTACAAGTCGCAGCCCGACGTCTACGCGGTGCAGGGCTACGACGCCGCGCAGATCCTCGCCAACGGCCTCAAGGCAGTCGGCGGCGATCTTTCGAAGCGCGACCAGCTGAGCGCCGCGATGCGGAAGACCGCGGTCGACAGCCCGCGCGGCAAGTTCACGCTTTCGGCCGCCGGCAACCCGGTGCAGGACATGTATCTGCGCGAGGTCAAGGGCAACAACAACGAGTTCCGCTCGGTCGCGGTGAAGGCGCTCGCCGACCCGGCGCGCGGCTGCAAGCTGTAGGGCCGATCGTCGTTCGCGTGGCGGCTGCCGCCGCCGCGTCACCTCGCACGCACTGAAGCGAAGACGATGGATCTCGCCACCTTCCTCGTCCAGTGCCTGAACGCGGTCCAGTACGGGCTGCTGCTCTTCCTCGTCGCGAGCGGTCTGACGCTGATCTTCGGGATCATGGGCGTCATCAACCTCGCGCACGGCAGCTTCTACATGCTCGGCGCGTACCTCGCGTTCGCGCTCGCGCCCTGGTTCGGCGACTGGTTCGTGACGCGGCTCGTCGCCGGCGTCGCGCTCGCCGCGATCTTCGGCTACCTGCTCGAGTGGGCGTTCTTCAGCTTCCTCTACGAGCGCGACCACCTCCAGCAGGTGCTGCTGACCTACGCGCTCATCCTCGTCTTCGAGGAGCTGCGCTCGATCCTCGTCGGCAACGACGTCCACGGCGTGCCGGCGCCGTCGTGGCTCGGCGGCGGCTTTCGCCTCGGCTCCCTGATGGAGTACCCGTGGTACCGCGTCTTCGCATCGGCGGCGTGCCTCGTCGTCGCGCTCGCGCTCTACGCCGTCGTGCAGAAGACGCGGCTCGGCATGATGATCCGCGCCGGCGCGAGCAACCGCGACATGGTGCGCGGCCTCGGCGTCGACATCCGGCGCCTCTATCGCATCGTCTTCGCCGGCGGCGTCGCGCTCGCTGCCCTCGCCGGCATGATCGCGGCGCCGCTCTCGTCGGTGTATCCGAACATGGGCGCGAGCGTGCTCATCATCTGCTTCGTCGTCGTCGTCATCGGCGGCATCGGCTCGATCACCGGCGCGCTCATCGCTTCGCTCCTGGTCGGCTTCGTCGACACGTTCGGCAAGGTCTTCTTCGC
>Ga0207677_10001784_pt1 | contig 11359 bp, 10 predicted proteins | sample KBSMisM42_FD_184311 | JGI IMG/M metagenome (GOLD analysis project Ga0207677, IMG submission 184311) | Miscanthus rhizosphere microbial communities from Kellogg Biological Station, Michigan, USA - KBS Miscanthus M4-2 (SPAdes) (version 2) | ecosystem: Host-associated > Plants > Roots >...
GTCATTATTGATGAAATGAAGAATGCTACAAAATAAGATCTCCATATTGTCAACAAGATTATTGGATGATGAATTCATTCTTGATGCCCAATCCCAAAATCTCTCAATAGACGTAGTTTCATTCATAAAAACAGATCCGGTCTCTTCGGCTGAATCAGGAGAGGAAATCAGCCGGGCGTTAGCTGGAGCAGGACCAATTGTTTTTACAAGCTCCAATGCTATCGAAGCAATAGCATCGAAAATAAAGGACCAAAAGACGGCGCGGAAAATATTCTGTATTGGTTATACCACAAAACGATCTGTTGTAAAATATTTTGGAGAAGGATCAATTGCGGGAGTTGCGAGCAATGCAAAAGAGCTGGCGGAGGCAATTCTCCGTGCAAATGTCAATGAGGTAATTTTCTTTTGCGGTGATCAACGCAGAGATGAAATGCCCGATCAGCTCAAGATAAACAGTATTAAAGTAACGGAGATTGTAGTTTATAAAACAACATTGACTCCCCAAAAGATTGAAAAAAAATACGAGGGGATCTTGTTTTTCAGTCCAAGTGCAGTAAAAAGTTTTTTTCAAATAAACGAAGTGCCGGATCAAACTGTATTGTTTGCTATCGGCAACACGACGGCAGATGAACTAAAAAGTTTTTCGAAAAATAAAATAGTGACCAGTGATGTGCCGACCAGGGAAACTTTGATAGACAAGGTCATTTCCTATTTTCAAGTAAACCCTATTCACCATTGACCATTCACAGCATGAGCCAGTTAAAAAACGATATTCTGTTAAGAGTTCTTCGTAGCGAAAAAGTTGAACGCCCGCCTGTGTGGATGATGCGACAGGCAGGAAGATATTTGCCTGAATACATGGTCCTGCGTGAAAAGTACAGTTTCTTTGAACGTTGCCAGATCCCCGAATTAGCCTGTGAAATAACTCTACAGCCTGTGGATATTATCGGCGTCGATGCGGCGATCTTGTTTTCCGACATCCTCGTTGTGCCGCAGGCCATGGGACTGGAAGTTGAACTGGTAGAATCAAAAGGGCCCATTCTTCCTGAGCCTATAAAAACTCTGCGTGACTTTGACCGGATAAGAGTACCTGATGTAAATGAAACACTCCACTATGTTTTTGATGCCATCAAACTCACAAAAAAGGAATTGAATGATCGTGTTCCCTTAATTGGATTTGCCGGTGCTCCGTGGACCATTTTATGTTACATGGTGCAGGGTAAAGGATCAAAAACATTTGATGAGGCAAAAGCATTTTGTTATTCTCAACCAGCCATGGCGCATCGTTTATTACAGATGATCACTGATACTACTATTGCTTATTTAAAAGAACAGGTAAAGGCCGGTGTTGATGTGATCCAGGTCTTTGATTCATGGGGAGGGTTGTTCGGTCCGGATGATTTTGAAAACATTTCTCTGAAATATATTCGTGAGATCATAAACGCTTTGAGGGATGAGGTGCTCACGATCATTTTTGCGAAAGGAGCATGGCATTCCCTGGAAAGTATGAGTAAGACAGGGGCGCAGGGATTGGGGATTGATTGGTGTATTACCCCACAGATGGCACGGGAATTAGCCGGCTCTAAGATCACGCTACAGGGAAATTTTGACCCTGCGAAATTGTTATCACCCATCCCTGTCATCAAGAAAGAAGTGAGAAAAATGTTGAGTGATTTTGGGGGACAACATCATATTGCAAATCTTGGACATGGCATTTTACCCAACACACCGGTTGATCATGCCAGGGCATTTGTAGAAACAGTGAAAACATATGAAAGTCACAAGTGAAAAATCAAAAGTCAAAAGCCCTTTCTTGTTTTTTACTTTTTACTTTTGAATTTTTAATTTTTTTATGACCCATAAAACGGAAACAAAAGAAATAAGAGGCGAATGGATAGATTTCATTTATCATTTGCAGGATGATATCTGTAACGCACTCGAAGAAGCAGATGGAAAGGCCTTGTTTTCCGAAGACGCCTGGCAAAGGGCGGAAGGTAAGGGTGGCGGCGGGTTGACAAAAGTAATTCAAAATGGAAATGTATTTGAAAAAGGTGGGGTGAATACCTCTGTCGTGTATGGACACGTAACCGATACAATGCGGAAACAGTTGAGCATCGATGGGGGCAAATGGTTTGCAGCCGGTTTAAGTCTCGTCATTCATCCGATCAATCCTTTCGTACCGACTGTTCATTGCAACTACCGGATGTTTGAATTGTACAATGAAGAAGACATGCTTACAGACAGGTGGTTTGGCGGTGGCACGGATCTTACGCCTTACTATTTATTTGAAGAGGACGCAAAACATTTTCATCAGACCTATAAAAATGTGTGCGACGAGTTCGACCCCTTTTTATATCCAGCATTTAAAAAAGAATGCGATGATTATTTTGTGAACAAACATCGCAACAATGAAAGAAGGGGGATCGGGGGGATATTTTATGACCATCAACGGGAAGATGAAAATCACAGCCTGGATTTTTGGATGAATTTTGCGAAAGCCTGTGGCAACGCATTCACCGCGGCATATTTACCCATCGTAGAAAAAAGAAGAGATATTTCATACACTGAAAAAAATAAACACTGGCAGGAAATAAGAAGAGGCAGGTATGTTGAGTTCAACTTAATTCATGACCGGGGAACTTTGTTTGGGTTAAAAACCAATGGAAGAACTGAAAGCATCCTGATGAGCCTTCCTCCTACCGTGAGATTTGAATATAATTATTTACCCGAACCCGGAAGCGAAGAAAATAAACTGTTACAGGTTTGTCTGAATCCAACAGAATGGACATCTCCATTTCCTGAAGGTGAGTGATGAAGGCAAAATAAAAACGTTAACAACCAGTCCTCCCTTCAGGGAGGATTTAGGAGGGCAAAAATGTACTTACAAAAAAGAAACAGGATCCTGAGGCAATCACAATCGGTTCGTTCACTGGTTGCCGAGACCCAATTAACTCCCAATGATTTTATTGTCCCTCTATTCATCGATGAAGGGGAAAATGTTCAAACAGAGATCTCCTCCATGCCCAACTACTATCGAAGAAGTTTGAATCTGACTGTAAAAGAAGTAAAGGAACTCCGGGCGATGGGGTTAAATTCGGTCTTGTTATTTATAAAATGTAGAGATGAACGAAAGGATAACAAAGGAACAGAAGCATTAAATCCCGATGGGCTAATGCAAAGGAGCATTAAAGCCATCAAAGATGCAGTGCCTGAAATGCTGGTCATGACCGATGTGGCCCTTGATCCTTTTTCATCTTACGGTCATGATGGAATTGTCGAAGGAAAAGAAATTGTAAATGATGCCACCGTGGAAGTACTGGCAAAAATGAGTGTGAGTCATGCACAGGCAGGGGCAGATTTCGTGGCGCCCAGTGATATGATGGATGGCCGGATCGGGGCGATCAGGAAAGCTTTGGAAGAAAATGGTTTTACAAAAACGGGTATTATGAGTTATAGCGCCAAATATGCTTCATGCTTTTACGGTCCCTTTCGTGATGCACTGGACTCTGCTCCCGGTTTTGGTGATAAAAAGACTTACCAGATGGACTATCATAACCGCATTGAAGCTATCAAAGAAACCCTCATGGACGTAGAAGAAGGAGCCGATATTGTGATGGTGAAACCTGCCTTGAGTTATCTCGATGTGATCCGTGAAGTAAAAAATGCTGTACATGTTCCGGTAAGCTGTTATAATATCAGCGGAGAATATGCGATGATCAAAGCAGCCGCAAAAATGGGTTGGATCGACGAGGACAAGGCCATTATTGAAACACTGACATCAATGAAACGGGCAGGCGCAGACCTGATCGCCACTTATTTTGCCAGGGACGCGGTGCGCATTATGAACCACTAAGACACAAAGACACGAAGATTCGCAAAGCCCTGGTGTTACTTTGTGCCTTCGTGTCTTTGTGGTGAAATAATACGAGGATGAATATCTACAAAAGCACACAATTATTCGAAAGAGCTCAACAATCCATTCCCGGCGGCGTAAACTCGCCAGTAAGAGCATTCAAATCCGTTGGTGGAACTCCCATCTTTATTCAAAAAGCAAAAGGCGCTTATCTCTACGATGCAGATGGAAATAAATACATCGATTACATCAACTCATGGGGACCGATGATCCTTGGCCATGCCTATGAACCATTGGTAAAAGCGATACAGGAAAGGGTTTTGGATTCTACGTCATTTGGAGCACCGACGGAATTAGAAATTGAAATGGCCGAGGTGATCAAGAGCATGTGCCCAAATATTGACCTGGTACGAATGGTGAGCAGCGGTACTGAAGCCTGCATGAGTGCACTCCGTTTGGCGAGAGGTTATACCGGAAGAAATAAATTCATCAAGTTCGAAGGATGTTACCATGGTCATGCCGACGCCTTTTTAGTAAGAGCCGGAAGCGGCGTAGCTACTTTTAATATTCAAACTGTGCCCGGGGTGACTGCAAGTATTTCCAAGGATACATTGACTGCTCCGTATAATGATGTTACTGCAGTAGAAAAATTAATAAAGGAAAATAAAAATGAGATAGCGGCCATTATCATTGAACCTGTGGCGGGGAATATGGGCTGTATTCCTCCTTTACCCGGGTTTTTAGAGGCGTTACGACAAATTTGCAATGAAGAAAACATCGTTTTTATTTTTGATGAAGTAATGACAGGGTTCCGGTTAGCGCCAGGAGGGGCGCAGGAACGATTGAAAATAAACGCCGATATCGTTACTTATGGAAAAGTGATCGGTGGCGGAATGCCCGTAGGTGCATTTGGTGGAAAGAAACAGATCATGCAGCATATAGCTCCCATGGGAAATGTTTATCAGGCCGGAACCTTAAGTGGCAATCCCATCGCTATGATCGCAGGCTACACTCTATTAAAAACCTTAAAAGAAAATCCATCAATTTATTCCGAGCTGGAAGAAAAAACCAATACCCTGCACCAGGGCTTAGCGGAAGTCTTTAACAAGAAAAATATTCCCGCCAGGATCAACCAGCTTGGTTCCATGATCAGTATTCATTTCAGTGAAAAACCAGTACTTGATTTTTCTTCTTCGGCTTCGTCAGATATTCAAACCTTCAATAAATTTTTTCATTTCATGCTGGGCCAAGGCATTTATCTTCCACCGTCCGCATTTGAAACATGGTTTGTTTCTCATGCACTATCCAAAGATGACATTGATAAAACGATTAGCGCTGCTGGACAGTTTGTGAAGCGATTCTAACCAATTTTTCCTTTTTCCGTAATTCATTTTTCCCGATACGGCATGTTTAAAATTGAGGTCTGTTGTCTCTTTGCTAAAATGAGGCTATAATTATGAGAAAAGTGTATCTGTTAGTTCTGCTGGCGCTCGGTCTTAAAGGATTTGCTCAAACTGAAATGGCGGGAAGTTCCTCCATAAACAGTGACCCCGGGACACCCGTTGGAGCGATCACGGGGAATGTAACGACCACTGATAATAAACCAGCAGCCTATGTGAGCGTAGTTCTCAGAGGCACCAACAAGTATTCGATCACGGATGAAAATGGGAATTTCACTCTCAAGAACATAAAGGAAGGTCTCTATACTCTTGAAATTTCGATGGTGGGTTTAAGAGCCATTGAAAAACCTGTTGAGATAAAGAAAGACCACGAAACGACAGTCAACATTGCTCTGGAAGAAGACGCACGACAGCTGGATGCCGTCACTATAGTATCGCGGAAAACTCTTAATGATAAACCCATTTCTATTGGAAAAATAGTAATCGATCCAATGGATCTCCCTCAAAGTATAACAACGATCGGTCAATCTACTATTAAAAACCAGCAGGCATTGCGTTTAAGTGATGTCATTAAAAATGTAAATGGAGTCTACCTGACAACAACGAGAGGCAGTGTACAGGAGAATTTCGCCGCCCGTGGTTATGCTTTCTCCAGCACTAACCTGTTTAAAGATGGCTTCCGCATCAATTCAGGTGTTATGCCGGAAGTAAGTTCACTTGAAAAGGTGGAAATTCTGAAAGGAAGCGCTGCTATTTTATACGGGCAGGTTGCCCCTGGCGGTATCTTAAACATGGTTACCAAGGAACCGAGATTTCAATTCGGAGGTGAAGTGTCCATGCTCGCTGGCAGTTACGATCTTTACAAACCTTCTTTTGATATTTACGGACCTGTGAGTTCTTCCATGGCATACCGTGTGAATGGAACCTACGAACAGGCAAATAGTTTCCGGGATGTTGTTCACTACAAGCGTTACTACATAAACCCATCCCTCCTGTTTAAACTGAGTCAGCGGACCCAGTTAATAGTTGAAGCCGATTATTTAAAACATGATTTTACTCCAGACTTCGGGATCGGCACCATTAACCATGCAATAACTTCTGCAACTTCTCCACTAATTCCTGACCTTCCCCGCTCAAAATTTTTAGGAACGGATTGGCAATACAATACGACTCAACAAACAACGACGACCGTTTCTTTAAAGCATCAATTCAATCAGATATGGACATTCAGCTCTTCGGCTTCCTGGCAGGTTTATAGGAGAGATTACTATTCTACCGAGAGAATACAGGCAGATTCGGTTGGTGATTGGATAAGACCTCTTGGAAAAATAAATGCAAAAGAACGTTATTTTGCTGCCCAGGTTAATTTAACCGGTAATCTAAAAACCGCATCAATTCAGCATACTCTTTTAACAGGGGTTGATGGCGACAGGTCGTTTACGCTCAATTACGACTATAGTTTTCCTGTTGCCGCCGGATTGCCCGCCAATAGCTATGACGTAATCAATGTGTTTGATGATGGAAAATATATTGCAAGAAAAGACATTCCCGAGGCAACTACTATCAGGAAAAGAGAAGCGCCTATTAATCGCCTTGGTATTTATGCCCAGGATTTGATCAGGCTTTCGTCGAAATTCAATCTGCTTGCCGGAGTAAGATGGTCTTATGTGCAAACAATAGGCATTGATTCAACAAATCTCCTCACCGGTGCAAAAACAACGGGTCGTACGAGAAATGACAATGCGTTCTCTCCCCGGTTCGGGTTAGTTTTTAAACCCGTTGAATCAACGTCCTTATTCGCCAGCTATGCCAGTTCCTTTGCAGTGAATACAGGGACGGATATATATGGCAGCTCATTGCCCCCTTCTATTATTGACCAGTATGAAGCTGGAATAAAAAATGATTTCTTCAAAGGCATGCTTTCAGTTAATCTAACCTTTTATCATATCGTAAACAATAATCTTGCGCAAACATCCGCGGTTAAGGTAGATGGAAGTCCAAACACAGACGCTGCCATCAAAGTCCTTTCCGGCCAAACAAAAAGTAATGGCGTCGAACTTGACGTGGCAGCCCAGCCCATAACAGGTCTGTCTATTTTGGCTGGCTATAGTTATAACAATGCCCGTTATACAAAGACGGATACAACGAAAGGCAGTTTCAAAGAAGGAGAAAAGCTGGTTAATAATCCCACTAATACTGCCAATGCCAGTGTCTTTTATACATTCAACAAAGGTGGACTGAGAGGTTTTAAATTTGGAGCAACCCTTCTTTACATTGGTGACCGTCTTGGCGGAAATAATAACACAGTTGGACAAGCACAAATTTACTCAAGGGTGATCCCTGTTGAAGGCTATACTGTAGTGGATGTGAGTGCAGGTTACGCTTATAAAAAATTATCTGTAATGGCTAAACTTTCTAATGTCACAAATACCCTCAACTACCTTGTTCACGAAAACTACAGCATAAATCCATTACCACCGCACCAGTTCGTAGCGACCGTTTCATATAAACTATAAGATCAAAAATTGATTTGAATGAAAGGCTATCACAAAGTTCTTCCTCGTCACTTCGGGTGAGGAATACCGAAACAATCTATTTGAGCATCACACTGGATTTTTGATTACTTCACGGCATTCAAATGACGACATTTGAAACAGAATTTTTATGTTGTGAAGCAGAAAATTTAGAAAATAGATTTTAACAAGAAACTCAGCGAAGAAGAAGTTCACACGGCTTGAGACCTGTATGTTTTTTAAACGCAGTAGAAAAATGAGAAATGGAGGAATAGCCGAGCATCAGTGAAACCTCTGTTACGCTCAGCCCTTTTTCGTAGAGCAGGTAACGCGCATGTTCCATTCTTTGGCCCTGGTAAAAGTCAAAAATTGTTGTACCAAACATTTCTTTGAATCCTTTCTTTAAATAGCATTCGTTCATGGCCACTTTACGGCTGAGTGCTCTGATAGTAATAGGTTCACCGATATGTTCGATCAAAACCTCTCTTGCCTTTGCAATTTTTTCACGATCTGCCTCATTGGCCAGGAACTTACAGTTGATTACATCAAGCTCCTTCTCTCCAACCATACAATCCATGCTGTAAAGCAAAAGCATTTGCATTTGGGCATTGATGTAGATATTTTCAAGGCTGTCTTTGTAGCTGTGATTTAATAACGCCTCGATCACCATTCTTGTTTTGCCACAGAGAGGAAGGATCTTGGTGAATGACGAAGAATGTTTAAAGTTCAGGATATTATCAGTTAGCGTATCGTTGGTTTTCGGCTTAATAAACTGCGAAAGATGCACAGGAGAAAACTGGAAGGTTAGCACGTCAACACTTTCTACCCTTTCATTACAGTTTTCTGAATCGTGGAACTTGCACAAATCGCACTGGCTGTCCTTTTCTTTACAATACACATTCCCTGTAACGCAAAATTTTAATTCGAGGTAATTCTCTTTGGGATCTGTCCTTTCATAATGATACACCATCATTCCCGTGTCTTCAATATTCCATTGGGAATTCCGATGATATCTTTTGATGGTGTAATTGACAGAACCGGGTATCTGTTGTTCTTTATTATAAAGCAAATGCCATTGTCCGTGCATAGGTGCCTGTTTGTAGGCCAACGACAATATATCGGGCGGTCTGTGCATTAAGACGGCAAATTTACGTCGCACCATGGAATTTTACATGATAAAGATCAGGATTGTGTCGTCGGACACTCAGAAACATTTTGACCCGGAGCAAGAAAAGCTCGATAGCGACTACGATGTACAAGAACCTTGCTTTACTCACCCCGTGTGCTAAAACAATAGCGGTGCCACAAGCTTCGCGAAGACGATGCGCAATGATAGATTAACAGATTTACAGGTGTTTGCCAAACAATAAAAAAACTAACAGCAATTAGTCAAATCCGCCTATTTTTGCACGTCACGTAATAACGTGACTTTTTTGTAACGACCTTCATGATTCATCCTCATACTTATATTCATCCAAATGCCAGGCTGGCAACGAATGTAAAGGTGGATCCATTCACTGTTATTCACCAGGATGTGGAAATTGGAGAAGGGACATGGATCGGTTCGAATGTAACGATCATGGAAGGCGCACGTATCGGAAAAAATTGCCGCGTTTTTCCGGGAGCTGTCATCGCCGCCATCCCCCAGGATATGAAATTCCAGGGCGAATATTCTACCGTTTGCATCGGAGACAATACAACGATCCGTGAATTCGTAACAGTGAACAGGGGAACAAAAGTGAAAGACAAAACAGTGGTCGGAAAAAATTGTCTCATCATGGCATATTGTCATCTTGCGCATGATTGCGTTGTAGGTGATAATTGCATCATGAGCAATAACACACAGGTGGCCGGGCACGTCACAATTGGTGATTGGTCTATTTTGGGTGGCATGTGCGCTATACATCAGTTTGTCAATATTGGATCACATTCTATGTTAAGCGGGGGATCATTAGTTGGTAAAGATGTCCCTCCCTATATTAAAGCAGCGCGCAATCCATTGTCTTATGCCGGTGTAAATTCCATTGGCATGAAACGGAGAGGATTTACGGTGGAAAAGATCAATCACATCCTAGAGATATACAGGGTGATCTATGGAAAGGGTTTGAACATTTCCCAGGCAGTGGAATATCTTGAAGAAGAATTTCCCGCCACGGATGAAAGAGATGAGATCGTTCAATTTATCCGTGCCTCTCAACGTGGCATTATCAAACGCTTCTCAAAAACAAACGGCGATGAAGGTATCGTTGACTGATGCCGGCAAACGATTTAACCGCGACTGGATCTTTCGTCATTTTACTTACACATTTGAAAAAGATAATTCCTATGCTATCACGGGTCCTAATGGCTCCGGGAAAAGTACTTTATTACAGGTACTGAGCGGATCAATGCAATTAAGTGAAGGGAACGGGAAGTGGGCAACAGGCAATGAGGAATTGGCCAGTGAAGAAGTCTTTAAACAAGTCTCCATTTGCGCTCCCTATTTGGAAGTAGTTGAAGAAATGACCCTAAAAGAATTCCTGGAATTTCATCATCATTTTAAGCCACTTATGTCTTCTGTCTCGATTGACAATATTATTTCGATCGTAGGGTTAGGAGAAGCCGTCAATAAACAGATCCGCTATTATTCAAGTGGCATGAAACAGAGAGTAAAGCTGGCACAGGCTATTTTTTCCGACACTCCCTTTTTATTGTTGGATGAACCCTGTACAAATCTTGACACCATGGGAATTGAATTATACCATCAACTTATAGATCAATACTGTAATAACCGCCTGGTGATCGTAAGTAGTAATGATGAGATCGAATACAGGTTTTGCAGAGAAAGGATCAACATCGCTAACCATAAAAAATAACTTCGGGATTCCCCAGGTCGCGTTATTATTTACCTGCTGAGCTTTAAGATTAATCCTGGTTCTAAAAAAATTTTCGAAACCATATAGTTGCGTATATTTGCAACCGATCAGTTTCGGGTTTCGCATGCCCGCATTTGCTGTCCTGCGGAATATTTTGTAACAATAAAAACTGTTTTATGAAGATAGTACTGGCATTGGTAATGGAGGATACGAGGGACAAACCATTTATGAAATGACGCTTTTCACCCTTTAATTGACGCCGTCACCCCTTCCTGGAATCTTTTTCTCAAAGTATGTTTACTTCATCATTAACGAAACTCATTGTTATGGAAAACATAGCACATAATAGCCACCATCTGATGAAAAGAATTTCTGCAGTCGCTGCAATTTTATGCCTGGTCGCTCTAAAATCATTTACCCAAATCAAACCGGCGGAAAGTGGATATGCTCCTGTGAATGGACTTAAAATGTATTACGAAGTATATGGGCAGGGTAAACCGTTAGTTTTATTACATGGAGCATTTAACACAATTCCTATGGCATTTGGAATGCTGATCCCCGAATTATCGAAAGGCAGGCAGGTAATCGCGGTAGAGATGCAGGGACATGGCCGTACTGCTGATATTGATCGCCCTTTTTCGTTTGAATCAATGGCCGACGACGTGGCGGCTTTATTAAAATACTTAAAGAAAGATAGCGCAGACATTTTTGGTTACAGCATGGGCGGTGGCATAGCCT
>Ga0207677_10001785_pt1 | contig 11355 bp, 8 predicted proteins | sample KBSMisM42_FD_184311 | JGI IMG/M metagenome (GOLD analysis project Ga0207677, IMG submission 184311) | Miscanthus rhizosphere microbial communities from Kellogg Biological Station, Michigan, USA - KBS Miscanthus M4-2 (SPAdes) (version 2) | ecosystem: Host-associated > Plants > Roots > Rhizosphere...
AGGTCGGCTCCAGTCCCATGCCGGCGACGCTGCCGGCGTCGTGGTAGCCGCGGTCGATGACTTCGCGCAGGCGCGAGTGGTCGAGCGTCGCGTTGAAGTCCCCGATCAGCACCCACGGCACTCCGTCCCCCGTGGCCGGGAGGTCGGCGAGCGAGTCTTCCCAGACGTCGATCCCGGTGCGGCCGGGCGTCAGCGGGTGGATGTCGACGACGCGAAGGCGGCGGCCGTCCGGCAGGCGCACCTCGACCCGGGGCTGGCGGAAGAAGGTCGGCGACCCGGCTGAGATCGGCTCGATCGGCAGCCGCGAGTAGATGCCGCCGCCCGCCGCTCCCTTGTGCGTCTCCTCGACCGCTTCCGGCAGCCGCCGGTCGATCCCCGCCCGGTGCAGCGCCCGGGAGAAGTTCGGGGTCAGCTCCTGGACGCTGAGCAGGTCGACGTCGTAGCGGTCGACGAGTTCGACCAACGCCTCCGGGTTGCCTTTGCCGCGGTAGACATTGGCCGAGAGGACGCTGATGGTCTCGCGGCCTTCGGGATCGACGGTGCCGTTGCCGACCGCCCGCGGCAGCACCGCGAGGGCGAGGCAAAGGGTCGCCACAGCAGCGACCGAGGCCGCGGCCCAGTTGCGCAGGGCCAGTGCAATCCCGGCGACAAAGAAGGCAGCGACGGCGACGTAGGGCGTCAAGGCCATCAGCGGCACCAGCGGCACGCCGCGGTCGAGACCGAAGACGCGCACGATCGTCCACGCCACAACAGGCAAGACGAGCGCCCAGATCAACCAATACCGCCGCGCCCCCGCTGATCCCTGTCGACTAACTCTCGTATAGCGAGAGGAACCCGACACTCAGCCGTCCGGGTAAGGCTGGATCGGGATGCCGTGATCGGTCTCGCGCATGCCGAGCTCATACGCGCCGCCGCCGGGGAGAGTCAGCTCGCGCGGTGGGAGGCCCGGCCGTTCGACCGTCAGCTCGAGGTCGGCGACCGAGCAGTTGACGGTGTTGTGCTCCGGCCCCTCCGGGTCGGCGTAGACCCAGCCGACGGAGTCCTTCTCCGGTGCCGAGACTCGGCCGTGGACGACGATGTCCTTGCCGGGCAGCGAGAAGCTGCAAACCGAGGGCTGCTCCTCGATCCGGGCCGAGCGGATCGCGCCGAGGCCGCCGAGGCGGTGCGGCTCGCCTTCGAGGACGAGCATTCCCGAGGGGATCCAGGGGCTGATGCGGGAGCCGAGGCGGACGCGGGCGGCGCCGGCGTCGAAGTAGGTGTCCGGCGACTCGGCGAAGCCGGTGCCCTCGAGCCAGACCCAGCGCTCGGCGTGCTCGGTCCCCCAGTTGTGGCCGATCATCCCCGGCCAGCCGCTGAGCTCGAACGGTTCGTCGTCGACCACCAGCCGCCCCTGGAAGCGGGCGTCGGGGAAGGGGGCGAGGAACTTGGTCTTCGGCAGCGGCGCCCGGTAGAGCCAGTCGGCCGGCAGGTACTTGCAGGGCTCGGCGTCGCCCTCGAAGGTGAACGACCAGGAGGCGCTGAGGGCGTCGGTGTCGACCGAGCCCTCGGCGCGGCCGGGGCCGATCTCGGCGTCGGCGACGCGGATCCAGTCGTCGGCCGGGGCCTCCAGCTGGGAGGCCGGCACCGTCACCTTCGTCGCCCGCGGGCCCTCGGCCTCGCGGTCGAAGAGGCAGAACCAGATCGAGGCGTTCGGCTCGGCCCCCGGTCGCTTGTGGACCGTGTGGCGGATCCACACCCCCTGGCCTCCATCGGGCCGGCAGGCCTTGATGTAGAAGCTCTCGTAGTGGCCGGCCTTGGCGGCGACCTCCGGGAACCGCGCCCGTTCCTCCATGCGGAGGACTCTAGTCAGTCACCCCGCAACGGCGGTGGTGGCGGCGACTCGAAGCCGAGCATCCCGACCGTTGCCGGCACCACCTTCTCGCCGGAGGCGGCGAGCCGGTCGCGGGCGTCGAGTCGGATCTGGGTCAGTTCGCCGAAGGCGCCGGCGAGGGTCGCGATCACTTCCTCCCAGCCGCGCTCGTCGAGCTGCATCGGCATCCAGGTCAGGTGGCGGTCGATGCGGGCGTCGAAGGTTCCCTCCCAGATCGCCCGGTCGGCCCGCGCGAACAGTCCCTGCAGGGAGATCCTCGAAAGCTGGCGCCTGTCCTCCTCGGCGGTGGCCTCGAACTCGGCGTCATCGAAGAAGACGCGTGCCAAGCCCCGGTAGACGTGCTCGACCGCGCCGCGCCGGGGAATCGATTCGATCACTTCCAGACAGCCTTCCTTCTCCAGGGCGCGGAAGTGGTAGGCGGCGAGCGAGAGCGCCTGCTGGTAGGTGGTGAAGTTCTCCTTCGGGATCAGCCCTTCCTCGACGAACTGGCTAGGGCTGCGGGGGCCTTCGTTGAGGACTTCGAGGATGCGCACCCGGAGCGGGTGCTTGAGGACGGCGCAGATCGTCTCCGTCCGCTTCCTGCCCTCGGCCTCCGTCCCCTCCATCCCTTAGCCCTTTCGATTGATCGACTTCACAGGAGCGATCACGATAGGGCATAAATGCTCGGACATAGCGGGAAAATGGCAAGGTAGAGCCCTTTTATTAGCCCGGTCAAAGTAATAGGAACCGATGTATCACCGAAGAGGGACGCCTCTGGTGAGGGAAGGAGGTGATGCCTATGCAGTTCAAGGCATGTGGCGCGGCCTATCCCGCTACCTCCATTCACAAGGGTGGCTGAGGCCTGACCCGCACTACCGCCCCGGGCCTCGCCGATCGGCGGGGCGGTAGTCAGCGCGCCGATGCGGGCGCGCTGCCGCCCGTCGCCTCAGACCTTGATCGTGATCACGTCGCCGTCGGTGACGAGGTAGTCGCGGCCCTCGATCCGCAGCTGCCCCTTGTCACGGGCGGGGGCGTAGCCGCCGGCCTCGACCAGCTGCTCCCAGCCGATCACCTCGGCTTTGACGAACGCTTCCATGATCTCGGTGTGAATGGTTCCTGCCGCCTCCAGCGCGGTGGCGCCGCGGTGCAGCGGGCGGGCGACGGCCTCCTTGTCCTCGCCGGCGGTGAAGAAGGTGATCAGCTCCAGCAGGTCGTAGGCGGCGCGGACGAGGCGGGCGAGGCCGGAGCCCTCGACCCCGTAGGACTCGCGCATTTCCTCGGCTTCGGCGGCGTCGAGCTCGGCCAGCTCGCCCTCGATCCGGGCGCTGACCGCGACAACGCCGGCGCCGACCGAGTTGGCGTGGGAGACGACCGCTTCCGGCGGGGATGCGTCGCCCTCATCGACGTTGGCGACGTAGAGGATCGGCTTCGTCGTCAGCGCCTGCAGGTTCTGGGCGGCCAGCGGGGCGGCGTCGGGGATCGGGATCGAGCGGGCGGGACGGCCGGCGGCGAGCGCCTCGTGCACCGCCTGCAGCCAGCCGTGCTCGGCGATCGCCTCGACGTCGCCGGTCTTGGCCTGCTTGCCGACCCGGCCGAGCCGGCGCTCGACCTGCTCGTAGTCGGCGAGGACCAGCTCGGTCTCGATCGTCTCGATGTCGGCGAGCGGGTCGACGCGGCCGTCGGGGTGCGGGACGTCGGATTCGGTGTGGCAGCGGACGACGTGGCAGATCGCGTCGGTCTCGCGGATCGAGGCGAGGAACTGGTTGCCGAGCCCCTCGCCTTCGGAGGCCCCTTTGACGAGCCCGGCGATGTCGTGGAAGTCGATTTTCGCCGGCACGAGTTCGGAGCTGCGGACGGTCGCGGCGATCTTCTCCAGCCGCTCGTCGGGGACCTGGGCGACGGCGACGTTCGGCTCGATCGTCGTGAACGGGTAGTCGCCGGTCTGGGCGCCGCCCTTGGTCAGGGCGTTGAAGAGGGTCGACTTGCCGGCGTTCGGCAGCCCGACGATTCCGACCTTCATGAGGGCAGCGGGACGATCAGGCCCAGGGCGACGCCGAGGACGGCGCCGGCGAGGACGTCGGATGGGTAGTGCATGCCGAGGTAGGGGCGGCCGAGCGAGAGCGCGAAGGCGACGATGAAGGCCGCGGCCATCGCCGGGTCGACCCGGACCATCGCCGTCGCCACGGCGAAGGATGAGGTGGCGTGGGCGGAGGGGAAGCTGAGCGAGCTCGGGGCGCCGCCGAGCGGAGGCAGCCCCTCGAGCACCGGCCGCGGCCGCTTCACCGCCAGCTTGATCACGTAGTTGAGGCCGATCGCGACCGGGCCGAGCAGGGCGCAGACGAGCCACTGCTCCCAGCGCGAGCTGTCGAGAACCGCCAGCACGGCGCCCAGCAGGAACCAGACGAGGGCGTTGTTGCCGGCCTTGCCGAGGGCGACGGCGGCGTCCTCGATGCCGCGGCTGTGGCCGTGGGTGCGCATCCAGCGCAGCAGCTTCAGGTCGAGGTCGGCCATGAGGCGGGACAATATTGAGAGATGGCCACCGTCCCCGGCTTCGTCCACGTCCCCGGCAACCACTGCGGCTCCACTGCCCTGCGCAACCTGCTCGCCTTCCACGGCGTCGGAATCAGCGAGGAGATGGCCTTCGGGCTCGGCGCCGGCGCGGGCTTCTACTACCTGGCGCTGGACGACGCCTCCCCGACGCGCTGGTTCAACGGCCGCACCGCGCGGCTCGAGGAGAGCTTCCGCGAGCTGACCGGGGCGGCCCTGGAGATGCGGACCTTTGCCGAGGAGGACGGCGGGGCGGCCTGGGAGGCGGCCCGCGGGGTCGTCGACGCCGGCCGGCCGGCGCTGCTGCTGACCGACATCTACTACCTCGACCACTACGGCAACTCGGCCCACTTTCCCGGCCACGCGGTGGTCCTCGCCGGCTACGACGACGAAGTCGCCCACCTCTCCGACACCGCCTTCGAGGAACTGCAGACGACGCGGCTGGAGAACCTCGCCCGGGCGCGCCACAGCGGCCACCCCGCCTATCCCCTGGAAGGACACATGTTCACCGTCGCCGAGGCGATCGACCGCGAGCAGTTGGAGGTGGCGGTGCCGCGGGCGGTCGAGCGGGCGGTCGGCGAGATGCTGGAGCCGCCGTTCGGCGAGTTCGCCGGCGTCCCGGCGCTGGAGCGGCTGGCGGCCGAGGCCGGTTCCTGGCCGCAGGCGGTCGAGGACTGGCAGTGGTGCGCCCGCTTCGCCTACCAGGTGATCGAGCGCCGCGGCACCGGCGGCGGCTGCTTCCGATTGATGTACTCGCGCTTCCTCGCCGAGGCGGGCCGCGAGGAGGCGCCGCTGGCGGCAGAGGCGGCGGCCCGCTGGACCGAGCTGGCCGAGGCCTTCAAAGCCGCGAGCGAGAGTGAGGAGCCCGAGGCGGAGCTATGGCAGGCGGTAGGCGGCGGCGCCAAGGCGGTCCTCGAAGCCGAGCGACACCTCTGGACCTCCCTCGCAAAATCCGCCTAATCGAGCATCGTTTCCACCCTTTTGGCCCCTATTGCGGCCCAAATCGTGGAAACGACCGAGCGTCCGGTCCGGTTTGTCGATTCAAACCGGGGGTATTCAGGCCCCCATGACTATCGGAGCAGGCATCTTCCTCATCGCGGTTGGCGCGATCCTCAAGTTCGCGACCAACATCCACGTCAAGGGCCTCAGCATCGACACGATCGGCGTGATCCTGATGATCGCCGGCGCCGTCGGCCTGCTGATCGGGCTCTTCCAGGAAATCGTCTGGTCCCGCCGCACCCGCCCCCTTGCCCCCGGCGAGGCACCCCCGGTGGAAGAACGGCGCGAAGTCCGCGACCCCGCCTACCGCGAAGGTCCGCCGCGCTACTGAGCCGTGCGGGCTAGGAGCGTTTGTGGTGCCGCTTGCGGTGGTGGTGGACCTTGACGCACCGCCGCTTGCCGTGGACGAGCTTCTTCCTGAAGCCCTTGCGGCACTTCAGCCGCGGCTTGGTGACAGGCGCCGTCCCCGCGGCGGGTGACGAGGCCGGTGGCTGACCGGCACCGCTCGCCCCGGCCACCTCGACGAGGTTGCTGACCGCTTTCGTGGAACCCGAGTCGTTGCTTGCGGTCACCTCGCAGGCGATCCCGTGCCCCGCATCGCCGGCCTGCAGCGTGTAGGTCGAGAGGTCGGGCAGAGCGACCGGGCTGCCGTCGCGCAGCCAGCGGAACGAGTAGTCGGTCGGCCCGTGGCGCCAGGAGCCTTCCGTGCAGGAGAGGGACTCGCCGGCGACCGGGGAGCCCGAGAGCTGCGGCGCCAGACGGAGGGCCGGTTTTTCCCAGGGGGGCGGGCCGCCCGCGACCATCGCGGCGTCGATCCCGTCGACCCCTTCGCCGGCGACGACCGCGACCGGGTCGGCTTCCGCGGCTGAGCCGGCGCCGTCATAGAACTGGGTGAGGAATTCTTCGTAGGTGCCCGAGCTTTCTTCATTGAGTTCGAAGAAGCCTTCCCCTTCGTAGCCGAGGACGCTGAATTCGATCTCGTAGGAGCCGGTGGGCAGGCGCGAGATCGTGTATTCGCCGTGGTCGTTGGAGCCCGCGCATCCAGCAGGTTCTTCGCCACCGCTGCCGTAGGCGCAGACCCACGCCCCCTCGATCGGGCTGCCGTCGGCGGCGTCGGTGACCACGCCCCGGATCTCCGCACCGGCGAGGAGCGCGGCATCGATGCCGTGGGCGGCCGAGCCGCCGGCGATCGTGACCGTGTCGGCACCGGCCAGCGTTTCGGCCCCGTCGTAGTACTGCCGCATCAGATTCGGCGGCGTCACCGGCGCGTAAAGGCCGGGGTAGAACTCGACCGTGTAGTCGCCGTCGGCGATGCCGGCGAGGGTGTACTCGCCTTTGGTGTCGGTGAAGGTGCAGTCGTGGAGTTCTTCTTCACCGCTCGCCGGGAGCAGGCAGACCCCCACCCCCGGGTATGGAGCGCTGCTGGACGCGAGCGTCACCTGGCCGTCGATCGTCCCGCCCTCGTGCATCGCGGCGTCGACACCGGCGGCGAGTTCGCCACCGGTCACGTCGACCATGGTGGCCCCGGCGAGGGTCAGCGAGTCCTCGTAGTACTGCGGGACGTACTTCGCGTTGCTGTCGGGCGGGTAGTTGTCCGAGTGGTCGAAGTGGACCTGGTAGGAGCCCGGCGGCACGCCCTGCAGCAGGTAGGTGCCGTCTTCGTCGGTCTGACGGCAGCGGGACCATTCCGCGGCGGGGCTGTAGGCGCAGACGGAGATGTCTTCAAGCGGCTCGTCGGTCGCCGCGTCGACGACGGTGCCGGAGATCCGCCCGGCTTCCTGCAGCTCCTGGTCGATGCCGGCTTTGGTCTGACCGGGGCTGACGGCGATCGCCGAGGCCGTTGCCGCGGTCGCCGCGTCCTCGTAGTAGGCCGGCGCGTACGGCGAGTCGAACCCGGGGCCCTCGAAGTAGATCTTGAAGCTGCCGGCAGGCAGGCCCTGGAGGGCGTAGAGGCCGTCGCTGCCGCTGTAGGTGCAGGTGTTCCAGCCGGTCGCGCAGACGCGGGCGCCGGCGATCGGCGCTTCGTCGCCGGCGCTGGTCACGGTGCCGGTGATCTTGCCGCCGCGCTGGAGTTCAGCGTCGATGCCCGGGGTGATCTCTTCGGCGCTGACGGCGACGGGTTCGGCTTCGCTCCGGTTCGACGTCCCGTCCCAGAACGAGCGCAGGTAGTTCATCGCGTCTCCCGAGAAGCCGGCGCTGAACCGCACCTTGTAGGCGCCGGTCTGCAGGCCGAAGATCGTGTAGTCGCCGTCTGCGTCGGCCTGGGCGCACTGCCCTTCGCCGCTGCGGTGGACCGGCAGCGCGCAGATCGAGGCTTCGATGCCGGCGTGGGTGAGGGCGTCGCGGACGGTGCCGGTGATCTGGCCGCCGAGCTGCATCGCGGCGTCGACTTCGTCACTCGTCGCGCCCGTCGTGACCGCGACCGGGTCGGCGAGCGCCCGCGTCGGCGCGCCGTCGAAGTACTGGGTCAGGTAGCGCGGCCCCGGGCCTTTGGGGATGCGGGTGAAGCGGACGTCGTAGTCGCCCGCCACCAGCCCGCCGATGACGTACCCCCCGGCGCCGTTGGTGGTGGCGCAGGAGCCCTGGAAGAACGACGAGGCGGTCGAGGGGACGGCGCAGACTTCGGCCCCGGAGAGCGGGCTGCCACCGTCGGCTTCGGTCACCTCGCCTTCGATCTTGCCCGCCGCCAGCATCTGCGCGTCGACGCCGCTCCGGGTCGCCCCGTTTTCGACTTCCACCCGCTCGGCTTCGGCGAAGCTCGTGGTCCCTTCGAAGTACTGGCCCAGGTAGTCGAACCCGCCGTGGAACTGGACGACGTATTCGCCCGCCTCGAGGCCCTCGATCGTGTATTCACCACCGGCGTCGGTCTGGTCGCAGGTGGCGCCGAAGGATTCGTTTTCTTCGAAGGCGCAGACGCTGACGCCCTGGATCGGCGCTCCGCCCGCGGCGGCGGTGACGGTGCCGGAGAGCTTGCCCGCTTCGATCAGCGCCGCGTCGATCCCGCTCGTGCGGACGCCGGTCGTGAGGGTGACCGGGTCGGCGGTCGCGAGCTTGGTCGCTTCGTCGTAGAACTGCCGCGCGTAGGAGCTGCCCCATTCCGGGAAGAAGCCGACCTTGTATTCGCCGGTGGGAACGCCGATCATCGCGTACTCGCCTGCTTCGTCGGTGCGCCCGCAGCGCAGCTCGGTTCCTTTGACCGCCCGGTAGAGACAGACCTGCACCTGCTCGGCGGGTTCGCCGCTGTCGGCGTAGGTGACCGAGCCGGCGACTTCCGAGCCTTCCTGCAGGTCCGCGTCGATCCCGGAGGCGACGGTCCCGGCGGCGATCGAAACCGCGTCGGAGCCGACCCAGGCCGGCTTGTCGTCGAAGTACTCGGGCACGTAGTTCAGCGGTTCGCCGGGCTGCGCTTCACCGCCGAGGAAGTGGACCTTGTATTCCCCCGGGTAGAGCTTTTTCAAGCTGTAGGTGCCGTCTTCGGCGGTTTCTTCGCAGGCCGTGGAGCCGGAGTTAGCCCGCTGCACGCAGACTTCGAGGTGGGCAATCGGTTCGCCGCTGCCCGTCTCGGTGACCGTGCCGGAGATCGTGCCCCCCTCCTCCAGCGCCGCGTCGACCCCGGACCTCGAGCTGCCTTCGGTGACGACGATCTGCTCGCCATCCCAGTATTCGTCGGTGTGGTCGAAGTACTGGATCAGCAGGTTGGATTCGTACTTCTGGAAGGAGACGACGTAGGTGCCGGACGGGATCCCGGTGATCGAGTAATGGCCGGCCGCGTCAGCTTCGTCGCAGAACCCTTCCGTCCAGGGTTCGTAGGCGCAGGCCACCGCGTCCTCGATCGGCAGCCCACCAGCCGCCGCCGTGATCGTGCCGGAAATACTGCCCCCGGCCGCAGCGGCGGACCCGGGCGCGACCAACAGCAGGCAGAGAGCAAGGCAAAGCGCCCCGAGCGAAACCGCCGAACGTATGAGGCGCCCCCAACCGGCGCTCGCCTGACCCATGGCCGTCACGGTACTCAGGGGAAGCCCAGATCGGACCATGAGACAAATCGTTTTTTAAAAATCGCCCCCTGCAATTCCCAAAACTGGGTGCGACCGCTTGCGCCCACGCGAGAACGGGAGCGACGGGACTCGAACCCGCGACCTCCGGCGTGACAGGCCGGCGCTCTAACCAGCTGAGCTACGCCCCCAGGGGACCTTCGGCGGGCCATGGGGCAGGCCCGGCGGCGAACGCTAGCGCATTCCGCCGGCAGGGATTGGGAGCGAATCCCTAGGCCGTGACCATCGCCAGCTCGGTCACCGCTTCTTCGATCCCGGTGCGGAGGACGTCGAGGTCCGGGATCGCGTCCTCGTCGCCGACGAGGCCGAAGTAGAGCCCCTGGTCGTAGATGATCGCCGCGACGCCGAGGTTGTGGCCGGAGAAGATCGAGCCGAGGGGGATGCCGCGCCGCAACCGGGCGCCGAGGGCGTAGAGCGGGAACGGCGTGGTCGGGATGCTGGCGACGGTGAGGTTGAAGAGGCCGGGCGTGAAGGCGAGACGGGCGAAGACGTTCTGGACGAGCGGCGCCGGCGCGTCGGCCGCCTCAAGCAGGGCCTCGGTGTCCGCCCCCCCGTTGGTCCGCAGCTCGGCGGCGGCGGCGGAGATCTGCCGGTAGCGCCGCAGAGGGTCCGGCTCGGCGATCGGAAGATCGAGGAAGCAGGGGACGACGTCTTCACCGAAGGCGAGTGCTTCCCGGGCCCGGCGCATGCTCACCGGCACGGCGATGCGGACCCGCTCGACCTCCTCGCCCCGCCGCTCGAACAGGTGCCGCAGACCCCCGGCGGTGGCGGCGAGAACGACGTCATCCACCCTTCCTCCCAGCCCCCGCTTCACCCCTTTCGCCTTCTCCAGCGGCATCTCCATCGCGGCCACCCGGCGGCCGATGCCGGTCGGGCCGTTGAGGCTGGTCGCCGGAGCCGGAGCCAGATCGTCGCGCAGCGCCTCCAGGCGCTCCCGCGAGCGCGCGACGATCGAGGCGACCTTGCGCGGCTGCAGGTTCGCGTCGATGCCGCCGCTGACCTCCTCGCCGACCGCGCCGCGGATCCGCCAGAGCACGCCGCTGCTCACCTCGCTCCCCATCGAGGACAGCATCTCTCCCAGCGCCGCCATGTCGACCTCGGTTTCGGGAGCGAAATCGAGCAGCGAGGCGACGATGTAGGGGCCGCTGACACCGTCGATCATGCACTGGTGGACCTTGCCGACCAGCGCCCAGGAGCCACCCTCGAGGCCCTCGAGCAGGGTCACTTCCCAGAGCGGCCGGGAGCGGTCCAACCGCTCCGCGACGTACTCGCCGATCCAGGCCATCAGCTCCGCCTCGCCACCCGGCTGGGGCAGCTGCGCGTGGTGGATCTGCCGGCCGACGTCGAAGTCCGGGTCGGGCAGCCAGATCGGCATCGAGTGCACCCCCACCAGCGGGATCGAGAGCCGCCGGCGCAGGGCCGCGTTGCCGACCAGCCGGCGCCGCACCTGATCGCGCAGCCGCTCCAGTGAGGGGCGCTCGCCGTTCGGAAGCGGCTCGAAGACCGCGGCCCAGGAGAGGTGCATCTGCGCCGCGTCGTCGGCCTGCTCGAGCTCGAGGAAGACCGTGTCGAGAGGGCTCAGGTGGCTGCGCATCGACTCCTCCTCCCTTAGGCCCCGGTGGCCTCTGGTTGAAGCTCCGGCACCGCGTAGGGAGCCTCCTCCGCCACGATCTCTTCCAGCATCTCCCGGAGATCGGCGATCCGGTCAGCCCCGTAGCGCTCCGCCCAGCGCTCCTCGATCTCGGCGAAGGTGCGGAAGCCGAATTCCTGGGCTTCCCTTCCCCGCTCGGTGAGGCAGATCCGCTTTGCCCGCCGGTCCGCCGGATCGGGCACCCGCTCGACGTAGCCGCGCTCGACCAGGTCGTCGACGACTTCCCCCACCGACTGCTTGGTCATGTTCGCCAGCTC
>Ga0207677_10001786_pt1 | contig 11355 bp, 9 predicted proteins | sample KBSMisM42_FD_184311 | JGI IMG/M metagenome (GOLD analysis project Ga0207677, IMG submission 184311) | Miscanthus rhizosphere microbial communities from Kellogg Biological Station, Michigan, USA - KBS Miscanthus M4-2 (SPAdes) (version 2) | ecosystem: Host-associated > Plants > Roots > Rhizosphere...
AACCTGCTGCATGCGGCGGTCGTGGACCACTACTTCCATGTCCCGGGAAGCTGGACGCTCAGGCGCTGCCGCGATCCGCGCTGTGGCCTCGTCTGGCAGGACCCGATGGTGATCGCCGAGGACATCGGTCGAGCCTACGACAGCTACTACACCTCGGCGCAGCCGGACGAATCCGATGCCGGCCGGGGGTTCGGCGCAACCTTCTACCGGCTCGACCGCTGGTCCACGGCGCTGCTTCGGCTCCAGGCCGAGCGCCGCCGCCACGCCGCCAGCTATCTCGACGACCTGACGCCGGGCACCTTGCTCGACGTCGGCTGCGGCAGCGGCGCCTACGCCGCGGCCATGCAGTCCCGGGGCTGGAGCGTCCGTGGCACCGAGTTCGATCCGCTGGCGGCCGAAACGGCGCGAAAGACGCACGGCATCCCGGTCGATGTCGGCGATCTCGCCGGCATCGCCTATCCGGAATGCGCGTTCGACGCGATCACCGCCCGCCACGTGATCGAGCACGTGCAGGAGCCGATCGTCTTTCTCTCCGAGTGCTGGCGGATCCTCCGGCCGGGCGGGCGCCTCGTCGTCGTGACGCCGAACGTCGACAGCCTCGGCCATCGCCACTTCGTCGAGCGCTGGCGCGGGCTCGAGCAGCCGCGCCATCTCTTCCTCTACAGCACCGTCTCGCTGCGCGCCTTGTTCGGCCGTGTCGGCGTCGACCCGGCCGAGGTCTTCACCTCGGCGCAGGGCAGCGACTACGCCCTCCGCTCGAGCTGGGCCACCAGCCGCGGCGCCTGGCGCCGCGCCGTCGACTACCTCGCCATCTGGCGTCTCCAGTTCGCCGAGACCGCGGGCACGCGCCGCGGGCGCGACGTCGGCGAGGAGCTGGTCGCGGTGGCGACCAAGGGGGCGGGCTGAGATGGGAGCCGACCTGCCCTGCGACCTCAGCATCATCGTCGTCAACTACAACACCGCGCACCTGCTGGACGAGATGTTCACCGCGGTCGCGGCGGCGATCGGCGGCCTGTCGGTGCAGAAGATCGTGGTCGACAATGCCTCCCGGGACGGCTCCGCCGCCCTGCTGAGCGAACGCTACCCCGAAGTGGAACTGATCGCGAACTCCGAGAACGTCGGCTTCGGACGGGCGAACAACCAGGCGCTCGCCCTGGCGCGAGGCCGCTACCTGCTGCTCCTCAACACCGACGCCTTCGTCGCCGCCGGCGGCATCGAGCGCACCGTCCGCTTCCTCGACGCGAATCCCGAAGTCAGCGTGCTCGGGGTGCGCCTGGTCGGCCGCGACGGCACGCTGCAGCCGTCGTGCCGCTACTTCCCGACGCCGTGGAACGAGTTCCTCGTCCGCACCGGGCTCGAGCGGGTCTTCCGCGGCGCCAAGCTGGTCGACGACATGCGCTGGGACCACACCTCGGTGCGCGAGTGCGACTGGGTGCCGGGCTGCTACTGCCTGCTGAGAAAGAGCGTCGTCGACCGCATCGGCCTGTTCGACCCGCGCTATTTCCTTTACTACGAGGAGGTCGACCACTGCCGGGCCGAGAAGGCGATCGGCGGCAAGGTCGTGTACTACCCCGATGCCACCGTCGTCCACATCGGCGGCGAGAGCGCCAAGTCCGACGCCGCGCTCACCGCCAGCGGCCGGCAGATCCCGGCGCTGCAGATCGAGAGCGCCTTGCTCTACTACCGCAAGCACCATGGCCGCGGCGGCCTGGCGCTCGGCGTGTTTCTCGCCGCTGCCGGCGACGCCTTGCTGCTCGTGAAGTCGCTGCTGCGCGGCCGCGGCACGGGCGGCGGCTTTCGTCGCTTCGCCACCACCTGGTCGCTCCTGCGCCGCACGGCGTGGGCGAAGCGGCCGACGCGCTGAGCCACGGACCATGTTCGAGAACATCCGCAGCGACCTGCGCGCCCACGGCGGCAACTGGGGCGCGCAAGGCTTCTGGGCGCTGGTGGTCTATCGCTTCGGCCGCTGGCGTTACCGCCTCGAGCCGCCGCTCTTGCGCAAGCCCTTCTCGCTGCTCTACCGGATCGCCTTCAAGTGGGTGCAGATGGCGGCCGGGATCGAGCTGCCTTGCGAGGTCGAGATCGGCCGCAACTTCGTCATCGATCACAGCGGCGGCATCGTCGTCAGCGGCTTCGCCCGCTTCGGCGACGATTGCCGGATCCGCACCGGCGTGGTCGTCGGCCTGTCTCGGGTCGAGGACCCGTGCGCGCCGGTGATCGGCAACAACGTGGACATCGGTGCCGGTGCCAAGGTGCTCGGCCGGATCCGGATCGGCAACAACGTGCGCATCGGCGCCAACGCCGTCGTCGTCGCCGACGTGCCCGATGACCATGTCGCGGTCGGCGTGCCGGCAGTCGCGAAGCCGCGGGGGCCCGCCTGACCGTGGCCGCCGTCGTCTCCGAGGCCATGACGGCGCCCAGCCCCGGCGTGGTCGTGATCGGCCGCAACGAAGGCGAGCGCCTGCGCCGTTGCCTGGAATCGGTGCGCCATGCGGCCCGGGCGGTCGTCTACGTCGATTCCGGCTCGAGCGACAGCTCGGTTGCCCTGGCCACCGAACTCGGCGCCACCGTGGTGGCGCTCGACATGCACCGGCCGTTCACCGCTGCGCGCGCCCGCAACGAGGGCATGCGCCGGCTGCAGGCGATCGCTCCCGATCTGGCCTACGTCCAGTTCGTCGACGGCGACTGCGAGATGGTCGCGGGCTGGCTGCCCCTGGCCGAGCGCTTCCTCGAGGCGGAGGCGCAGGTTGCCGCCGTCTGCGGCCGGCGCCGCGAGCGCTTTCCGGAGCGATCGGTCTACAACTTGCTGTGCGACCTGGAATGGAACACGCCGATCGGCGAAGCGCGGTCCTGCGGCGGCGACGTGATGATGCGGACCGAGGCCTTGCGCCAGGTCGAGGGCTGGCGCGACGACCTGGTCGCCGGCGAGGAGCCCGAGCTCTGCGTCCGCCTGCGCGCCAAGGGCTGGAAGATATGGCGCGTCGATGCCGAGATGACAGTGCACGATGCCGCCATGACCCGCTTCGGCCAATGGTGGCGGCGCAGCGTCCGCGCCGGCTTCGCCTATGCCGAGGGCGTGCGCCTGCACGGCGCACCGCCGGAGCGGCACTGGGTCAGGGAGTGGCGCAGTGCCTGGTTCTGGGGCGCGGGACTGCCGCTTGCCATCGTCCTGGCTGCCGTGATCGCCGGCCCCGCCGCCCTCTGGGCGTTCGCAATCTACCCGCTGCAGGTCCTGCGCCTGAGATGGCGGCTGCGCGATCTGGATCGCGGCCGCTGGGCGCGCGCCGTCTTTCTCGTCGCTGGCAAGTTTCCGGAAGCCCTCGGCCAGGCGAAGTCCTGGCTGCTGCATCGCCGCCGGCAGCAGGCCGTGCTGATCGAATACAAGTAGCGAAGGGTCGTAGCGTGAAAGGTCTTCTCCCCATGCACAGGTCGATGCTCCTCCTGACCCGCGTCGTCGTCGTCCCGGCGCGCGCCTAGGCACGCCATGACCGAGCTGCGCGCCGTCCCGTTGTGCGTCGATTGCGACGGCACGCTGATCCGTACCGACCTGCTGCACGAGGGCTTGCTGTTGCTCGTCAAGCAGGCGCCGATGGCGCTGCTGCTGCTGCCGTTCTGGCTGCTGCGAGGCAAGGCCTACTTCAAGCAGCGGGTGGCCGAGCGGGTGGCCTTTCGCTGGGAGAGCCTCCCGTATCGCCAGCGCGTGCTCGAGTTGATGCAGGCGGCGCGCGCCGAGGAGCGGCCGGTGCTGCTCGCCACCGCTTCGCCCCGGGCCTGGGCCGAGGGTATTGCTGCGCACGTCGGCAGCGTCACGCAGGTCGTCGCGACCGAAGACGGGCACAACCTGCGCGGTCCGGCGAAGGCGGCGCGGCTCACCGAGCTGTATGGCCCGCGCGGTTTCGACTACGCCGGCAACGACGGCCATGACCTTGCCGTCTGGGCCGGTGCGCGCTCGGCGATCGTCGTCTCGTCGAGCCCGACGCTGGTGGCGCGGGCGCGTGCCGTGTCCGAGGTCCAGGAAGTGGTGCCCGACGAGCGTGCCGGCCCTCTGGCGTACCTGAAGATGATCCGGGTCCACCAGTGGCTGAAGAACCTGCTGATCTTCCTGCCGATGGTCGCGGCGCACCGGCTCGGCTCGACCGACAGCCTGCTCAAGGCGACGCTCGCCTTCGCCGCGTTCTGCCTCTGCGCCTCTGCGGTCTACGTGATCAACGACCTGCTCGATCTCGACGCCGACCGGCGGCATGTGCGCAAGCGCAACCGGCCGCTCGCCGCTGGCCGGATTCCGGTGCTGCATGCGATCGTCGCCGCGCCGCTGCTGCTTGCCGGCGCGCTGGCGCTGGCGCTGCTCCTGCCGCCGGCGTTGCTGCTCGTGCTCGGCGGCTATTTCTTGATGACGATGGCGTATTCGCTGCGCCTGAAGCGCCAGGTGATCGTCGACGTGCTGCTGCTCGCCGCGCTGTACACGATGCGCCTGCTCGCCGGCGCGGTGGCGACAGCGGTCGTGCCGTCGTTCTGGCTGCTCGCCTACTCGATGTTTCTGTTCCTCAGCCTGGCCCTGGTCAAGCGCTATTCGGAGCTGAAGGTGACGCTGGCGCAGAGCCAGCAGGTCGCCGTCGGTCGCGGCTACTGGGTCGCCGACCTGCCGGTGCTGATGGCCCTCGGCGTCAGTGCGGGCATGGCCTCGGTGCTGGTGCTGGCGCTCTACATCAACGACCCGGAAACGCGCCGGCTCTACCCGGGCACGCTCTGGCTCTGGCTGGTGCCGACGTTGATGCTCTACTGGGTGAGCCGGGTCTGGATGAAGACCCATCGCGACGAGATCGACGACGACCCTGTGGTCTGGGCAGTGCGCGATTGGCAGAGCCTGCTGACCGTCGCGCTGCTCGGGTTCTGCTTCGTCGCGGCCTCGAGCTGGTGAGCCCATTGCGATGCAAACGGACATGAACCGGCAGGCGGGCCTGCGCGTCGCCTATCTGGTCAATCAGTATCCGAAGGTGAGCCACAGCTTCATCCGGCGCGAGATCCTGGCGCTCGAACGCCAGGGCGTCTCGGTCGAACGCTTCGCCGTCCGCGGCTGGGGCGACGAATTCCCCGATGCCGCCGACCGCGCCGAGCGCGAGCGCACCCGCTACCTGCTGCAGCACGGCCTCGGCGGCGTGCTCGGCGCGGCGCTGACGATGGCGGCGACGCGGCCGCTCCGCTTCGCTCGGACGCTGGGGCTGGCGGTGTCGATGTGGCGCCGGTCGAGCCGCACGGTGTTCCATCACCTCGTCTACCTGGCCGAAGCCTGTCGCTTGGTGCAGTGGACCGACGCGGCCCGGGTCGATCACCTGCACGCCCACTTCGGCACCAATCCGGCCGAAGTGGCGATGCTGGCGCAGGAACTCGGCGGGCCGCCGTACAGCTTCACCGCGCACGGCCCCGAGGAGTTCGACAGCCCCGGCGCGCTCGGCCTCGGCGAGAAGGGCCGGCGGTCGGCCTTCGTGGTCGCCGTCAGCTCGTTCGGCCGCAGCCAGCTGCTGCGCTGGCTGCCGGCGGCCGATTGGCACAAGGTCCAGGTCGTGCACTGCGGCCTCGAGCAGGCCTTCCATCGCGGCGCCCCGGCCGAGGCCCAGACGGCGTCGCGGCTGGTGTGCGTCGGGCGCCTGTGCGAGCAGAAGGGCCAGCTGCTGCTGGTTGAAGCGGCCAAGCGGGTCGTCGCTTCCGGCCGACCGCTCGAGCTGGTGCTCGCTGGCGACGGCGAGATGCGCGCCGAGATCGACGCGTTGATCGACAGGCTCGGCCTGCGCGCGCACGTGCGCATCACCGGCTGGGTCGCCACCGACCGGGTGCGCGACGAGATCCTCGCCGCCCGGGCCCTGGTGCTGCCGAGCTTCGCCGAAGGCCTGCCGGTCGTGCTCATGGAAGCGATGGCCTTGCGCCGGCCGGTGATCTCGACCTTCGTGGCCGGCATTCCCGAACTGGTGCAGGATGGCGAGAACGGCTGGCTGGTGCCGGCCGGCGACGTCGACGCCCTGGCGCGGGCGATGATGGATTGCCTCGCCGCCCCCGCCGATGCGCTGGCGCGCATGGGCGAGGCGGCGCGCGAGCGGGTGCTGGCGCGGCACGACGTCGACACCGAGGCGGCCAAGCTTGTTGCGCTGTTCGCCGCGTCCGCGGCGGCCCGCGTGGTGCCGCGGCCGGCGACGGCGGAGGCTCGGCCGTGACTTTGCGCGACGTCCTCGGCCTGGCGCTGCTGCTGCTCTCGGCCCTGGCGCTCGTGCCCGCGGCCGTGCTGCTGCTGCAGGTTCTCGCCGCCGGGTGGCGCGGCGAAGCCTGGACGGCGGCGCAGTCGCGGCCGGCGCGCACCGGCACGCTCGCGGTGCTGATGCCGGCCCACGACGAGGCCGGCGGCATCGAGCCGGCGATCCGTGCCGTCATGGCGCAGCTCGCTGCTGGCGATCGACTGCTGGTCGTCGCCGACAACTGCAGCGACACCACCGCGGCGGTGGCCCGCGCCGCCGGCGCCGAGGTGATCGAGCGCCAGGACGGCGACCGACGCGGCAAGGGCTATGCGCTCGACCATGGCGTGCGCTGGCTGGAGCGCGCCCCGCCGGCCGCGGTGGTGATCCTCGATGCCGACTGCATGGCCGCGCCCGACGCGCTGCAGCGCCTGGCCGCCACCAGCCTCGCGAGCGGCCGGCCGGTGCAGGCGCTGTACCTGATGCATCCGCCGCCCGGCGCGCGTCTCGAGACGCGGATCGCCGCCTTCGCCTGGATCGTCAGGAACAAGCTGCGGCCGCTCGGCGCCGCCGTGCTCGGCGGGCCGTGCCAGCTGATGGGCACGGGCATGGCCTTCCCCTGGCCGATGCTGCGCGATGCGCAGCTTGCCAGCGGCCATCTGGTCGAGGATATGCAGCTCGGCCTCGACCTCGCCCGCGCCGGCACCGCGCCGCTGTTCTGCCCGGCGGCAGGCGTGAGCAGCGTCTTTCCGCTCGACCGTGCGGCGGCGCGCACGCAGCGGACGCGCTGGGAGCACGGCCACCTGTCGATGCTCGTCGGCGTCGGCCCGCGCCTGCTGGCGCTCGGCCTGGCGCGCGGCCGGCCGGCGCTGATGGCGATGGCGCTCGACCTGATGGTGCCGCCGCTCGCCGCCCTGGTGCTGCTGCTCGGCGGACTGGCGCTGGCCGACGCGGCATGGTGGCTCGGGGCCGGCGACCCCGCACCGTTCGTCGTCGCCTTCGTGGCCTTCCTATTCGTCGATGCGGCGGTTCTGGTGGCGTGGTGGCGCGAGGGCCGACGGCTGATCGGGGTGCGCGAGCTGTTTGGCCTGCCGCTCTACATCGCCGCCAAGCTGCCGGTGTACCTGCGCCTGCTCGGCAAGCGCCAGGTCGAATGGGTGAGGACCAAGCGCGATGGCGCCGGCCGCTGACCCGGTGCGCCTCCGCGAACCGCCGGCACCGGCCGCAGTGCCGGCGCGCGAGATCGACTTCACCCGGCCGCGGGTCTGCCTGCTCGGCCTGCCGTTCGATCCTGTCAGCCTGCCCGAGGCGGTCGAGCGGGTCCGTGCCGACGCCTTCGCCGGCCGTCGCTGCTGGATCGCGACGCCGAACCTGAACTTCGCGATCGCCGCGCGCAGCGACGCCGCCTTCCGCCAATCGGTGTTGCGCAGCGATCTCAGCCTGGTCGACGGCATGCCCCTCGTCTGGATGGCGCGCGGGCTCGGCCTGGCGGTGCCGGGGCGGGTCGCGGGCTCGGACCTGTTCGAGGCGCTGCAGGCGCATCCCGGACCGCCGCTCGGCCTCTACCTGTTCGGCGGCCCGCCGGGCGTGGCGGCGCGTGCCGCCGAGAACATCAACGCCCAGGGCGGGGGCGTGCGCTGCGTCGGGTTCGACGAGGCCGGCTACGGCTCCATCGAGGCGATGAGCGGTGCGGCGCTGATCGAGCGCATCAACCGCAGCGGTGCGCATTTTGTCAGCGCCGCGCTCGGCGCGCAGAAGGGCCAGGCCTGGTTCGCACACAACATCGCCCGGCTGGAGCCGCCGGTGCTCTGCCATCTCGGCGCGGTCATGAACTTCTCCGCCGGCGCGGTGAACCGCGCGCCGGCCTGGGCCCAGCGCAGCGGCCTCGAGTGGGTGTTTCGCATCAAGGGCGAGCCGGCTCTCTGGAAGCGCTATGCCGGCGACGGCCTGAAGGCGACCCGGCTCTTGACGACGCGGGTCGTGCCGGCGGCGCTGGCGGCGCGGTCGCAGCGCGCGTCCGCCGCCCCGGGAGCGCCGGCCGTGGAGATCCGCCGCTCCGCGGCCGGCACCATCCTGCGCCCCCTGGCCGCGGTCGGAGACGCTGCCGCGGCCGCCTTGCGCACGGCGCTCGCGGATTGCGCCGCCGAGACGGGCCGCGTCAGCGTCGACCTGTCGGGCGTTGCCGGCGTCGGCAACGAATTCGCCGCCAGCCTGCTGGTCGCCGAGGGCTGGTTCGGCGCGCGCGGCGGCTTCGCGGTCAGCGGTGCCGGCGCGGCCGCACGCGCCGACCTGCGTCGCCTGCTGTGCGAGGAGCTGCTTTCGCAAAGGACCGAGTCATGACCTTTTCGCCGCCCGGCGATAGCGAACCCGAGCTCCACGCCGCCGGCGTGTCGGCGGAGGTGCCGGACTGGTCGCGCGAGGCGATGCGGGTCGGCGACTGGAATCCGTCGCGGTCGCTGCTGGCGAGCATTCGCGCCTGGCAGAAGGCCCAGGGCAGCGACCGCGCCGACCAGATCGCGCAGCGCTGGCTCGCGGTCCTGCGGCATCGCTTCTGGAGCGTCGTCACCGGCGCCGACATCCCGTTGAAGTGCGCGATCGAGGGCGGCCTTCTGCTGCCGCATCCGAACGGCATCGTCATCCATCCCCAGGTCCGCATCGGCCCGAACTGCCTGCTTTTCCAGCAGGTCACCCTCGGCACCGGCGGTCCGATTCCCGGTGCGCCAGTGCTGGCCGGCCACGTCGACATCGGCGCCGGGGCCAAGGTGCTCGGCGGCGTGACTATCGGCGCGCATGCGGTGATCGGCGCCAATGCGGTGGTGCTCTGCGACGTGCCCGCCGGTGCGACCGCGGTCGGCATTCCGGCGCGCATCGTTGCCCGGAGCGCGCCGGTCGCACCCTCCCCCGAGACGCTCGGATGAACGACGCCCCGCGCGTTCTGATCGCCGCCGAGCATGCGTCGGCGCGCTTCGGCGGCGAGGCGGCGCTGCCGCTGCACTACTTTCGCGTTCTCAGGCGGCGCGGCGTGCCGGTCTGGCTGCTGACCCATGCGCGGACCCGCGCCGAGCTGAGCGGCCTCTATCCCGGCGACGACCACATCCACTTCATCGAGGACACCGCCTTTCACCGGGCGATGTGGCGGATCGGCCAGCGCCTGCCCGACGCGATCTCATACGCGACCACTGGCTTCCTGTCCCGCGTGTCGACCCAGCTGGCGCAGCGCCGGCTGGCGCGCCGGCTGGTCCGCGAACACGGCATCACCGTGGTCCACCAGCCGATGCCGGTCTCGCCGCGCGAGCCGTCGACGCTGCATGGCCTGGGTGCTCCGGTGCTGATCGGGCCGATGAACGGCGGCATGGACTATCCGCCGGCATTCCGGCGGCAGCGCGGCATCGCTGAGCGGGTGCTGTTCGCGGTCGGCCGGTCGAGCGCGACCGCGCTCAATCGGCTGATGCCCGGCAAGCGCCGCGCCGCGACCCTGCTCGTCGCCAACCGGCGGACCCGCGATGCCCTGCCGGGCGGCCTCGCCGCCGAGGTGGTGGAACTGGTGGAGAACGGCGTCGACCTGGGCCTGTGGCAGGCGCCGCCGCCTGTGGCCGAGCGGCCCGCGGCGGCGGTGACGACCTTCGCTTACATGGGCCGGCTGGTCGACTGGAAGGCGGTCGACCTGCTGCTGCATGCCTTCGCACGCGCCCGTGACGGCGCGCCGATGCGCCTCTGGATCCTCGGCGACGGCAGCGAGCGCGGCCGGCTCGAGGCCATGGCTCGCGAGCTGGGCATCGCCGGCGGCGATGCCCAGGCGGTGGGCGCGGTGCATTTCGCCGGCTGGCTGGCGCAGGCGGTCTGCGCCGAATGGCTGCGCGAGGCCGACGCCCTGGTGCTGCCGAGCCTGCTCGAGTGCGGCGGCGCGGTCGTTCTCGAGGCGATGTCGCTGGCCAAGCCGGTCGTCGCCACGGCCTGGGGCGGGCCGCTCGACTATCTCGACCCGAGCTGCGGCGTGCTCGTGCCACCCGATTCGCGCGAGGGCATCGTCGCCGGCTTCGCGACGGCGATGGTCGAGCTGGCGCGGTCGGAGCCGACCCGCCGGCGCCTCGGCGCCGCCGGTCTGCTCAAGGTGCAGCGCGAGTTCGACTGGGAGCTGAAGGTCGACCGCATGCTCGGCCTCTATGCCGACGCCGTGCAGCGATCGGTCTGCGCGCCGACGCCGCCTGCCGATGCCCGCCGGGCCCGATGACATCCATCCGAAAGGTGCTCACCAATGAAACTCGCCGACCCTCCCGTGCGCCGCGGGGTCTACTGCGTCCTCAGCTCCCGCTCGCTGCCGTACGCCCGCCATGCGATGGCGAGCCTGATCGCGAACAGCGTCGAAGATCTCGACCTGACCCTGATCACCGACCTTGCCGAGGACAAGACCGCGCTGGTCGATGCGATGCAGACGCTGTCGGTGCCGGAGCGGCATCTCTGGCGCGTGGCTGCGCAGTCGGAGGCGGACGACCTCGCCGTTGGCAGGCTCTCCGGCCATCCGAACATCGCCGCCTTCCGCCGCGGCCACCCCTGCTGGCGCAAGGTCACCGACCCGATGCTGTTCGCCCCTCCGGGCGGAGAAATGGTGATCCTCGATCCGGACCTCTACTTCCCGAATCGATTCCGCTTCGAGCCGACTCCGAAGGCCGGGCTGCTGCTGATGCACCAGCCGCCGCATTGTCTGCTGCCGCACGAGGTGGTCGTCCGCGCCTACGACGAAGGCGTTCGTCTCGCTCATCACACCGACATCGGCGTCGCGCAGCTGAGCAACGACCTCGACCTCGACTTCATCGATGCGTTGATCGTCCGGCTGGGCGGCACCGCGTTGCCGCGGGTGATGCACGTCGAGTCGATCGTGTGGGCGGCCCTGGCGATGCGCATGGGCGGCGGCTATCTCGATCCGGAGCACTGGCACTGCTGGCGCAATTCGCAATGGAAGCGGCTGCAGCGCCGCTTCGGCGCCTCCGGGCGCACGGTGCTTCGTTCCGAGCGCTTTCAGGCCATGAAGTGCTTCCATGGCGGCGGCATCGCCAAGTGGTGGGTCCCGGAGGCGCTCGCCGCCGGCGACCTACCGCCGCCCAGCGAGATCAGCGAAGCGAGGCCGCCGTTGCCG
>Ga0207677_10001797_pt1 | contig 11329 bp, 9 predicted proteins | sample KBSMisM42_FD_184311 | JGI IMG/M metagenome (GOLD analysis project Ga0207677, IMG submission 184311) | Miscanthus rhizosphere microbial communities from Kellogg Biological Station, Michigan, USA - KBS Miscanthus M4-2 (SPAdes) (version 2) | ecosystem: Host-associated > Plants > Roots > Rhizosphere...
CTCGCTCTTATAGCGCGCCATATCGACACCCACCGGACATTCTGCCTTACAGGCGCGGCATTCGAGGCACAGGTCAAGCGCTTTATAAACCCCGGCATCGCCCAACCCCGCCTCGCCTTCAATTTGCCCGCTCATCGCGAGCCGCAACACGTTCGCCCGCCCGCGTGTCGAATCCGATTCTTCTCGGGTCGCCATATACGACGGACACATGGTTCCGGAAAGCTTCTTGCGGCACGCGCCGACGCCACTGCACATTTCAACCGCGCCGCCCATGCCGCCGTATTCCGAATAATCGAACCAGGTTTTCGGATTCGGCGTCTTGTAACCTCCGCCGAAACGCAGGTTGGAGGTCAGGGGCGGCGAATCCACGATCTTGCCGGGATTAAAAATGCCGTGCGGATCAAAGGTACGCTTCACCTCACGAAATGCCTCGTACAAAGTGTCGCCAAACATCTGCCGCATGAAAGGTCCGCGCACCAACCCGTCGCCGTGCTCCCCTGAAAGCGCCCCGCCGAATTCGAGCACCAGCTGCGCCACATCATTCGCGATGGCTTCGAACTGCCGCACGCCTTCTTCGGTCTTCATGTTGACCACCGGACGCACGTGCAGACAGCCCACTGAGGCGTGAGCATAGACCCCCGCCGTGGTGTTGTGCCTACGTATCAGCTCCATGAACCGTCCGATGAACGGGCTGAGCTTTTCTGGCGACACCGCCGTGTCCTCAACGAATGAAATCGATTTCGCGTCGTCTTTCATCGCAGTTGAGAGCCCCAGGGCAGCTTCGCGCAGGCTCCAGACGCGCGCTTGCCCGGCCAGGTCGGTCTCGGTGTGGTAGTGATAGCCGAGCTTGCGTTCGCGCAAATCTGCTTCCAGCGCCTGCATGCGCGGCGGCAGATCTTCCTTTTGCTCCGCGTACATTTCGACGCAAAGCGTGGCACCGGGATCGCCCGAAACATAGGTGTGGCGGATCTTATCGAGCACGGCGTTCTGGCGGGTGAAATCCAGGATGTGCTTGTCCATCACCTCCACCGCAGATGGTTTATGGTTCAGAATCACGGGCGCGGCCGTCAACGACTCCAGCAGTCCTTCGAAGCCGATGACCATGACTGCTTTCGCCTTGGGCAGCGGCACCAGATTGAGCTTGGCTTCGAGCACCACGCCCAGCGTGCCCTCCGACCCCACCATAATCTTCGCCAGGTTGACCGGCTTATCCGGATCGGTAAAATCGTTAAGGTTGTAGCCCCCCACGCGGCGAATCACCTTGGGATATCGGCGGTCGATTTCATCCGCATGTTCGAGAGCCAGCCCCAGCACCGAACGGTAACACGCAGCTTCAAGCGTATCGCCGGTCGGAATTTCGCTGCGTGGAATCTCACGGAAGTGTACGATGCTGCCGTCGGAAAGCAGCACAGTTTGTTCCAGCACATGGTCGATGGTCTTGCCGTAGAGAACGCTGCGCGCCCCGGAGGAATTGTTGGCCATCATGCCGCCGATGGTCGCGCGACTGGCGGTGGAAATATCAGGCGCAAAGCGCAGCCCCAGCGGAGCCATCTGCGCGTTCAATTCATCCAATACAATGCCCGGCTCGACCCGTACCCAGCGCTCAGCCGCATTCACTTCCAACAGCCGGTTGTAGTATTTCGAAGTGTCGACTTGAATTCCCTCGCCGATCGCCTGTCCCGCCTGCGACGTCCCGCCGCCCCGCATTGTGATCGTGCATTTGTGGCGCCCGCAGATCTCGACCACGCGAACGATATCCTCGCGCGTCTTCGGGACCACAACGCCCAGCGGCCGGATCTTATAGACGCTGGCGTCCGTCGAATAGAGCGCACGCGATAATGCATCGAAGCGAACTTCGCCTTCGAGTTGTTTACGGAGTTCAACCTCGAGCGCGCTCGCGTCGATTCGCGGTTCTAGCTGCACCAGGCTCATGGAACCAAAAGATTAACATACAGAATCGCGGCGACTTGGCGGAATTGACTTTCCTGTCCCCCGCGGCCTGTAATGGAAGCTTGCGATCATGCTTAAATCAGAAATCTTAACCCCTGCCCTTCTACTGGATCTGGACGCGTTTGAGGCAAATCTCGCGCGCATGATGGAACAAGTGAAGCGTTCCGGCAAAGCCATTCGCCCTCACGCCAAGGCTCACAAGTGCGTGGAGATCGCGAAGCGGCAGATCGCCGCCGGGGCCTGCGGCGTGTGCGTAGCTACCCTTGCCGAGGCGGAGTTGATGGCGAGCGCGGGAATTACCGGCATCCTTCTGACTTCGCCAGTGGCCGATCCGGCGAAGATGGCTCGCGTCATCGAGACCGGTGCCATGGTAGCCGTAGATCACGTTCAGCAGGTCGAGTGGTATCAGCAAGCCGCGCAAGCTGCTGGGCGGAAGGTCGACATGCTCATCGACCTCGACGTCGGCGATCACCGCACGGGCGCGCGCTCCACCGAGCAGGCGGTCGAAATCGCGGAGGCTATCACGCGCTCGGCGAACCTCAATCTACGGGGCTTGCAAGGTTACTCGGCCAAAGGCTCGCATCTGGCGGGCGACGAAGGTCAACAGTTGTCGCGCGCAACCTGGGCCCACGCCGCCGAAGTACGCGACGCCTTAAAACGAAAAGGGATCGCGACGGAAATTGTTTCCGGCGGAAGCACCGGAACCTGGCAAATCGATACCACCAACCCGGAAATAACGGAAATGCAGGCAGGATCGTTCGTACTGATGGACATCGAGTACCGCAAGGCAGGGTCCGATTTTCCCCAGGTGATCACCGTACTGGGAACCGTGGTCAGCGCCAATCATGATAAATTCGTCACGACCGACGCCGGAATCAAGTCTTTTTCAACCGATCGCGCCTATCCACCGGAGGCGGCTAATTTACCCGGCCTGACCTACCGCTTTGGTGGCGACGAGTTCGGCTACCTCAACGCCGACGATCCTAAAAACCTGCCGCGCCTGGGGCAAAAAATCGAGTTCATCCCGCCGCACTGCGATCCCACGGTGAATCTTTATAACCGTATCTATGCGTGCCGGGGCGATAGCGTGGAAGCAGTGTGGCCGGTGAAATCGCTAACGCTCTAGCTCAGACTTCAACGATTTCTTCAAACACATCCTGCCGCAGACGAATTCCGGCAGCTACCAATTTTTCGTAGAATTTTGGCCGGATACCGGTGGCCGCGAAACGCCCGATCACCCTGCCGTCAGGATCGATTCCGCGCTTCTCGAACACAAACAGATCCTGCAGCGTGATGATGTTGCCCTCCATTCCGGTGACCTCTGTAATCCCGGTCACGCGGCGCGAGCCATCGCTAAAGCGCGAAGCCTGGACCAGCATATGCACGGCGCTTGCGATCTGCTGGCGAATCGCGCTTACCTGCATGTTCGCATTGGCCATCGAGACCATTACCTCCAGGCGCGAGATCGCGTCGCGTGGAGAGTTCGCGTGAATCGTCGTCAGAGAACCATCGTGGCCCGTATTCATGGCCTGCAGCATATCGAGCGCCTCCTCGCCGCGGACCTCACCCACCACAATGCGATCCGGACGCATACGGAGGCTGTTGATCAACAATTCGCGCTGCCGCACTGCGCCGCCGCCTTCGAGATTCGCCGGGCGCGTTTCCAGACGCACAACGTGGGGCTGTTTCAGCTGCAATTCGGCGGCGTCTTCGATAGTCACGATACGTTCTTTGGCATTGATGAACACCGAGAGCGCGTTCAGCAGCGTGGTCTTGCCGGAGCCGGTACCGCCGGAAATAATGATGTTCAGTTTCGCCTTCACGGCCGCTTCCAGCATTTCGATCATGCCCTGCGTCAGAGCCTTGCGCTCGACCAAGTCGTTGGGCATCAGCTTGTCGGTCGAAAACCGGCGTATCGACAGGATCGGACCGTCCACTGCCAGCGGTGGAATGATGGCATTCACACGCGAGCCGTCGCTCAAGCGCGCATCCACCATGGGGGTCGATTCGTCGATGCGCCGCCCCACCTGACTGACGATCTTGTCGATGATGCGTAGGAGATGCTGATCATCGCGGAAGGCGACATTCGTCAGCTCCAGTAAGCCGCGCCGCTCCACGTACACGTGTTTGGAGGTGTTCACCAGAATGTCCGAGATAGTAGGGTCCTTCAATAGCGGCTCCAGTGGTCCTAGCCCAAACACCTCATCCAGTACTTCGTCGCAGATCTGTTGCTTTTCGGTCGAGCTGAGCAGCGTCGGTTCGCCGTCAATCAATCCCAGCAGCGCTTGGCGAACCTCGCTGCGCATCTTGTGGTTATCGATGCTCGCCAGCGCATCCAGGTTGATCTTGTCCACCAGTTTGCGGTGGAGCGTGAATTTCAACTCCTGGTATTCCGGCGTCGGCGTGGTCTTCGGCCGCCCAGAAGCTTTGAGCAGCCGCTGCTCCCAGGAAGCCTGCTGCGCGTTCTTATTGCCCTTATCTATAGTGGAAAACATAATTCTAGTTACGCTATCGTCGGCCCCGACGCCGCGATTCGCGGACTTTACCGGAAGCTGCATCGCGGCCACGGTCCGCCTGGGAGGTGAAAAGTTTGAAAGCTCTGAATATTAATTCGTCGGCGTCCCACGGCCCCAGCAGAAAATCCCAGTTGGGCTCGGGAATCCCGGCTTCACGCCGCAGCAGAGTCTCCGCCGAGCCGACAAATAGGATCGGCTTCGGACTATCTGAGGCGACCTCGCTGTTGACCCACGAAAAGATCCCCTCGCCCTGGCAAACATTCACTACTCCGGCATGGAACGGCTGCAGGGTGTCGTTGTCGGGCAGATCCTGGAACGTACGGCAGCGCGATCGGGCGTGTTCCAGCGCGCGCGTGATGCGCGCGGCTTCCGCCGCTTCAAAGCCGATTACCGCGAAGCTCTTGTCGCTTAGCACTTCGCGCACCACCGGCGGCAGGTCCGGCGTCTCACGTCTCCCGCAAACCGCCTGCGAAAACAATTGCCGCATCGCCAATAATTCCGCGCGCAACCGGCTGACACATTCTCCGGCGGCAATCATCGCGCGGGTTTGCCGGCTCGTCCGGCACCGCTCGCCCGGGTCGGCCAAGTAGTCTTCTATCCCGCGCGCCTTGCGCGCAATCTCGGCGAAACCCAGCATTCCCGCAATCCCGGTCCAATGGTGGACAGTACGCTGCACGCGGTCGAGATCCAGGCCGTTCGCGAGGCACGCGAGCAGGCGGCCGCTCTCTTCTTCGCCTTCCACCAGAAAGTTGGCGCGCATCTCAGCCAGTAGGTCGTGGTAGTCCCCCGGCTCGAACGCCGGTTGCGCCGCGCGGCGCGCCCCGAGGTGCAATTTGACGGTAGCCGGTAGCGTGCGCGTGTCGACTGGCTTGGTGATGTAGCCGCTGCATCCCGAAGCGTGAGCCTTTTCTTCATCGCCCGGCATGGAGTAAGCCGTACAGGCCACCACAATGATGTCGCGCGTGGCCGGATCGGATTTTAAGCGCCGAGTTAGCTCGAAACCGTCGGCGCCGGGCAGTTGTAGATCCATAAGGATCAGCCGTGGCCGGAATTCGGCCAGGACTCGATCCACCTCCGGACCGTCGGCGGCGGTTCGAATGTCATAACCATCGGGCGCGAGCACGGCCCGCATCAACTTCAAATTCACCGGGTTGTCGTCCACGATTAGAACCGGATCCGTACCCATGCCGATCCATATCGTTTGCGGATGGGAAAGTATGAAATCGGTGAGAGGCTCAGGTACTCCCGGAAAATCCTGACGTGCCTAAAATTGCGCCGCGGAGGCCGATAAGGCAGTGCAAGGGACGTTTGGAAATGCCGACTCAACTTTTTGCTCTGATACTTGAAGACAACCTCGCCGATTTTGAACTGATCGCAAACGAGCTGGCTCGCTTCGGATTTAACGCCCTCTGCAAGCGTGTGGAAACCGAAGAGGATTACATCGAGCGGCTGCGGGAAATGCCGGATATCGTGCTGGCGAACAACTCGCTCGCGGCCTTCGACAACCTGCGTGCGCTGGAGATTTTGCATCAGGCCGGACTGGTGATTCCCTTCATTGTGCTCACCGGAACCTTCGGCGAGGATCAGGTAGTCGAGTACATGCAGAAGGGAGCTACCGACTATTTATTGAAGGACCGCATCTTGCGCCTGGGACCGGCGGTCGAGCGCGCGCTCGCAGAGGGGCACGAGCGCCGCCAAAAAATCGCGGCCGACGAGGCCTTGCGCCGCCAAAACATCCAGCTGGAAGAGCAATATCACCGGGCGCAAGCCGCCAGCCGGATGAAGAGCATCTTCCTCGCGAACATGTCGCATGAATTGCGCACCCCTCTGACTGCCGTTATTGGTTTCGCGGAGTTGTTGGTTGACGGCAAAGTTGGGCCGCTCGCGCCCCAGCAACTGGATTTCACGCGTGACATTCTGTCCAATGGCAAGCACTTGCTGAGCTTGATTAACGATGTGCTGGATCTCGCTCGCGTCGAATCCGGCACCATGGCTTTCCATCCCGAACGGGTCTGCCTGCCGGACTTGATTCGGGAGACCATCGCGGGATTCAGGCTGCAGGCCGCCGAGCGGAATATAACGCTGACCACCGACGGTTAGATGTCCGCCATAGAAGTCTTCCTCGATCCCCGGAAATTGAAGCAGGTCTTGCTCAACTACGTTTCAAACGCTCTCAAATTCACCCCTGCGAGCGGACGTGTTACCGTGCATGCCCATTTTGAAGAGGGGTCCACTTTTCGCCTGGAGGTGGAGGACACCGGGATGGGTATCGCGTCCCACGATATCGCCCGCCTGTTTCAGGATTTCCATCAACTGGGTGGTGGCCTTTCAGACGAAGTCCAGGGCACCGGCTTGGGACTGGCGCTTACCAAGCGGCTGGTCGAGGCGCAAGGCGGCAAGGTGGGCGTCATCAGCCAGTCTGGCAAGGGCAGCCGATTTTATGCGGACCTGCCATGCTCCACCGAGTGGATCCAAACCGATCTAAAACGCCTTCACCAGGCTGCTGCCGCCCATTCATCCGCGGAGTATTCGGAGGTCGCGCCGCAGTCCGCCGGAGCTTCCTAAAACAGGGCCGGCGTCTCATACTCCGGCTGCGGCCGCCGAAGAGGCAAAGGTAGCGGCCTGATTACCTGGAATGGCAACTGGCTGGCGCCGAAGTGCCAGTCTTGCTGATAGCGAGGAGATGCAGTGGAAGAAAACACGCTCACGGTTCTGCTGATTGAGGACAGTCCGCAATTCGCACAACTGGTGCAGCACTGGCTTGCGAATATGCCCGGGGGCGCCGGCTTTGTTCTAAATTGGACCGATTCCCTCGCTGATGGCATGAGCCGTCTCGATCGGGGCGGTGTCGACGTTATCCTTTTGGATCTGGGACTCCCGGATTGCAGCGGGATGGATACCTTCATACAAGCCCGCGACCGGGCCTTGAAGACGCCCATCGTGATTCTCAGCTCCGCCGATAGCGAGTCGCTGGCGTTGCAGATGATTCAGGAAGGGGCCGAGGATTATCTGGTCAAGAGCAGTTGCGACGCCGAATCGCTTGCCCGGGCCGTACGCCGCGCCGTGGTCCGCCGCAAATCGCACGCAGCCATGGCGCCAGCTTCGTCGACTCTCAGCCACGTTATCAGCGTGGTAGGAGCCAAGGGTGGCAGCGGCACCACGACCATCCTGTACCTTGGCGGCTGAGTTGCGGCAGCAGACCGGCGAAAAGGTTCTGATCGCGGATTTGGATTCGGGCGGCGGCCTGGTCTCGTTTCTCACTGGCATCGAATGCCAGTACTCCTTACGCGACGCCATAGGCAACCTGCAGCGCCTGGACTCTGCCGTTTGGGAATCAATTGTGGCGCGGAATGCCGACGGGCTGGAGGCGATCTGCTCGCCCAGCGCGGGGCAGGAAGAAATCGATAACGGCCGGCTGCGGGAGGTCCTGGATTTCGCGCGGCCGCTCTATGCCTGGACGGTCCTCGATCTGGGACGCCTCAACCACAAATCCGTTAATCTGCTGGGAGCCGAGGGCGAAGTTTTGGTGGTAACGGCCGCCACCATTCCGGCCTTATACAATGCCAAGCGCGCGGTTGAGACTTTGCAGGCGGCCGCAATCGACGCCGACCGCATTCGGCTGGTGGTGAACCACATAGGCGGAAAGCACGAGGTGTCGCGTGTAGATCTGCAGAGCATGTTCGGGGTACAGGTGTACGCCACGGTCCCGAGCGACGAGTCCGAAGTGCATCAGGCGTTTGTGCAAAAAAGATTGCCGGGTGGCCACAGCCAGATTCGCAAGGCCATCGCGGCCTTGGCGCGAAAAATGACGGGAATACCCGAACAGCGCAAGACCGGCGCCCTGACGTCGCTTGTTTCCTTTGCCCGTTTTCGTAGACCCGCGGCGGACGCAGCGTCGTCCTCCAATTGAGAGAAAACATGGACCAGGACCCAACCGTTCTTCTAATCGACGACGACTCCACCACCATCGATTCCATTCGGCGCATACTGGGTGACCAGGCGGGCCGCTTCAAGCTGCGGCGCGTCCCTGACGTGCCCACAGCTCTCGCCCGTATCTGGGGTGGCGGCATCGATATGATCTTGCTTAATTTGGCGGCCAACGCAAACCCGGCCGAAATCAGCGAACACGGGAAAAATCCCCTGGCTCCCTTTCGTGAAATGCGGGAAAAAGCGCCTGGAGTGCCGGTGGTAGTGCTGTGCGATTCGGCCGGCGAAGGTCTCGCCCGGGCTGCCGTTCAGCAGGGTGCCGTGGCTTATCTCCCACACGAGGCCTTGCAGGCGGATCTCCTCAACGTGCTGCGTTCGGTGGCGGGGAAAGCTACTCCTCCTTCTACGATCCTCCGAACCCTTGCACCGACCGGCACAGGCGGCAAAATCGTTGCTTTCATGGGCGCCAAGGGCGGAGTGGGAACAACCACTGTAGCGATGAACGTGGCCACCGTGCTCGCCGCACACCGGCGTGTGATTCTGGTGGAGTTGCATGCGGAACTAGGATCTCTACGTCTCTACTTCCAGCCCCACCGCTCTATGCGGGACATTGGCGATCTTCTCGCCGCACCGGATCAAGCGGATGAGGTTCCCGTGCGTAAGGTCGAATCCTGCCTGTGGCCAGTGAAGAATGTGCCCGGGCTACAGGTGCTCTTTGGCCCGCGAGGCGAGCAGAATTCCGTGCCACTCGACTCCGTTAACGCTATCGGTATACTCGCTCTGCTGTCGGAAATCGCGGATTATGTCATCGTCGACCTTCCAGCATCGCTCTCCGACAGCAATCGCGCGGTTCTCGAAAACTCCGATTGCCTGGCGCTGGTGATCGAGCGTGAACCAATTTCCGTTCAATCCGCAAAGGTGATTCTTAGCCGTATGGACTCCTGGAAAGCCGGGAAACTCACTATTGGCGCGGTGATACTGAATCGCGCAGCGCTGGTCTCGCCCATACCATTCGCGGAGATCGATGGGGCGCTTCGCATCCCCACTCTGGGCGTGATTCCTCCGGCAGCCGATTTGTGCGCCGCCGCCCAGTATGCGCATACTCCAATGATGACGCTCGATGTTGACAGCCTCGCGTCGATTGCGCTGCGCGACTTAGGCCGGGAGATCGAGGAGTTGGTGCCTCCCGCTTGGTCCGCCGAGCGCATCGACACCCGCCCCCTCGCGGCCGGCCACGTTAGCCCAAAGATGACCACCGCTGGAGTTCGTTAGAACCGTGATCGTTAGGCCGCCAAACCTTCCGCAACCACTGATTTCCGAATACCTACAGCACTGCCGCAGTGATCTGGTTCAACTCAAGGCAGCTCTCACTGCGGGCGAATATGAGACAGCGCGCCGCCTGGGTCATCAAATGAAAGGCGCTGGCAAGCCCTACGGCTACCCAGAGCTCACCCAAGATTGGCAGATCGATAGAATGGGCCGCGACGAAGCGAGCGGCTATCGAACTCGACAGCCGGATTCTGCGGCTGGAAGCCTGTCTGAATAAAATCGATCTCGTTTCCGACCAGGACTAAGATCCGGCACCCCGCGCATTTCCGGACGCACCGGCGTAATCTCGCACCAAGCCCACAAACGCCCGCGTATCGATCGGCTTGGTGATATAACCGTCGCATCCCGCAGCCCGCGCAATCTGCTCGTCGCCCTTAATGGCCGAAGCCGTTAGCGCGACAATGGGCACGTTGCGCAGCGAGCTATCCCAATCCCGTCGTAGATGACGCGTTAAAGCCAGCCCGTCCATGCCCGGCATCTGGATATCCATCAAAATCATGTCAGGAACGCGCGTCTCCAACGCCAACAACGCTTGTTCAGCGTTTTCGGCGGTACGCACCTCGAATCCATCTTGCATCAGCAGGAACCGCGTCAATTTCAGATTGGGAAGGCTGTCATCCACCAGCAGTATCGATTTAATCATCACCAGCGTCCTCTTCCTTCTCATCGGCCATTCGTGCGCACAATAGACTCGATGGAGCGCAATTTCTTACTTCGCGCGCTGGCTTGGCTCGGCCGCCATGAGCTCGGGACGCTTCTGGCAGTCGGGAGTCTGGCCGCCGGCGTCTGGCTCTTCGCCGCGCTGGCAGACGAAGTGATGGAGGGCGGCGCCCGCAAATTCGATCGCACTCTGCTGCTCGCGTTGCGCCGGCCCGGCGATCTTCAGCCCCTCGGCCCACCGGCCGTGCTGAATGCCGCCCGCGACGTCACCGCATTGGGCGGTCCTACCGTCCTGACGCTGCTCGCCCTCGCCGTCAGCCTGTACTTTGCGCTCGATGGCAAGAAGCATATGGCGCTATTCGTCTGCGCGTCCGTCGGAAGCGGCCTGCTCATGAGCACTCTTCTCAAGAACGTCTTCGATCGCCCGCGGCCCGACATCGTCCCACACGAAGTTTATGCAGCGTCCTACAGCTTTCCCAGCGGACACTCCATGCTCTCGGCAGTCACCTATCTCACTCTGGGAGCCATTCTCGCGCGCTCGCAGGAACGCAACCTCCTCAAGGCCTACTTCCTACTCACTGCGGTGCTCTTGACTGTGCTGATCGGGGTCACCCGCGTCTACCTGGGAGTGCATTGGCCGACAGACGTGCTGGCTGGTTGGACGGCCGGCGCCGTCTGGGCGCTGCTCTGCTGGCTCCTAGCCCGCTGGCTGCAGAGCCGCCGTGCCCTGGAACCCGAATCCGAGCCGTAGCCGCACAAGCAAATACGAACGATGCGCGAAACTGGTGGAATGATCTCCCGATGCGCCTGCTTGGTCGCCCTCGGTCTGTCCTTGCTCGTGCCGCTTCAGGCTCAGATCAAGATTCATCTCATCGGTACCGGGGGTCCTGAACTCACTCCCGAGCGCAGCGGCGCCTCCACCCTGATCGAAACTCCCGCCGGGTTGT
>Ga0207677_10001799_pt1 | contig 11327 bp, 9 predicted proteins | sample KBSMisM42_FD_184311 | JGI IMG/M metagenome (GOLD analysis project Ga0207677, IMG submission 184311) | Miscanthus rhizosphere microbial communities from Kellogg Biological Station, Michigan, USA - KBS Miscanthus M4-2 (SPAdes) (version 2) | ecosystem: Host-associated > Plants > Roots > Rhizosphere...
GCAGCTCTCCGGCGGCCAGCAGCAGCGCATCGCGCTGGCACGTGCGCTGGCGACGGCGCCGGGGCTGCTGCTGCTCGACGAGCCGCTGTCGGCGCTCGATGCGCTCGAACGCGTGCGGCTGCGCCAGGAAATCCGCGCGTTGCAGCAGAAGGTGGGCGTCACCACCATCATGGTCACGCACGACCAGGAAGAGGCGCTGTCGGTCGCTGATCGCATCGTCGTCATGAACCACGGCGTGATCGAGCAGGTCGGCACGCCGCTCGACATCTATCGCGAGCCGGCGTCGCCCTTCGTCGCCGATTTCGTCGGCAAGGTAAACGTGCTGCCGGCGCGGGTGGCGTCGGGTGAATTGCGCTTCGGCAGCCTGTGCATCCCGTGCGACGGCGCCGATCGCGAAGCCCGCGTCTACCTGCGGCCGGAGGACGTGCTGGCGCGACCGATCGCCGAGGGCGATGCGCATGTGTTCGATGCCAACATCGAGAAGATCGAGTTCCTCGGCTCGTACTGCCACGTGCGCGTGGCGTCGCCCGCGCTCGATGCGCACAAGCTGACCGTGTACCTGTCGCTCAATTTCCTGTCCGAGCAGTCGCTGGCCGTCGGCTCGCCGCTCAAGCTCAAGCTCCTGCCCGAGCGCATCAAGGTCTTTTGAACATGGCCGCCGTGCTGCCTTCGCCGATGGTCGCCGTGCCGGTGCGGCAGGCGTCGCACTGGAGCGATCGGCTCGCGCACCTGGCCTTGTTGCTGGTCGCGCTCGCGCTCACCGCCTTCCTGGCGTTGCCGCTCGCGACGATCCTGCTGCATGCCTTGCAGGACAAGCAAGGCGAGTTCGCCGGCTTCGCCAATTTCATCGAGTACGCACGGACGCCGTCCCTGCTGAATAGCCTGTGGAACAGCCTGTGGGTGTCGGCCGCCGTGACGGCGATCGCCGTGCCGCTCGCGTTCGCATTCGCCTACGCCATGGCGCGCTCGTGCATGCCGTTCAAGCCGCTGTTTCGCGGCATCACGCTCGTTCCCTTGCTGGCCCCTTCGCTGCTCTCGGCGATCTCGCTGATCTACTGGTTCGGCAATCAAGGCGTGCTCAAGCACTGGTTGACCGATGTTGTCGGCATCCGCGAAATCTACGGCGCGCCCGGCATCGTGATGGCCGAATGTTTCGCGGTGTTCCCGCATGCGCTGATGATCCTGCTCACGGCGCTGGCGCTCGCCGACGCGCGCCTTTACGAAGCCGCCGACGCGATGGGAACCAGCGCGGCGCGCAAGTTCTTCACGATCACGCTGCCGGGTGCGAAGTACGGATTGATCTCCGCCGCGCTCGTCACCTTCACGCTGGTCATCACGGACTTCGGCATCCCGAAGGTGATCGGCGGCAGTTTCAACGTGCTCGCGACCGATGTCTTCAAGCTGGTGATCGGCCAGCAGGACTTCGCCAAGGGCGCCGTGGTCGCGATCCTGCTGCTGGCGCCGGCGCTGTTCACCTTCGGCGTCGACAGCTACGTCAGCCGGCGCCAGACCGCGATGCTCACCGCGCGTGCCGTGCCGTACAACCCAAAGCCGTCCGCGCGACGCGACGCGGCGATGACGGTCTTCTGCTCGGTGATCGCGGCTTTGGTGCTGGCGATGCTCGGCATGGCGATCTTCGCTTCGTTCGCGACGTTCTGGCCGTACAACTTGACGCCCAGCTTGCGCCACTACGTGCTCGGTCTGGTCGACGCGGAAGTGGGCGTCGGCTTCCTCAACAGCCTGAAGATGGCGGCCGGCACCGCGTTCTTCGGTACCGCTCTCGTGTTCTGCGGCGCCTACCTGCTGGAGAAGACCAAGGGCGCGAACGGCCTACGCGGCGTGGTGCGTCTGCTCGCGATGGTGCCGATGGCCGTGCCGGGCCTGGTGCTGGGCCTGGGCTACATCTTCTTCTTCAACGAGCCGAAGAACCCGCTCAACGGCCTGTACCACACGGTGGCCCTGCTCACGCTGTGCACTATCGTCCACTTCTACACGACGGGCCACCTGACGGCCGTCACCGCGCTGAAATCGCTGGATGGCGAATTCGAGGCGGTGAGCGCCTCGCTCAAAGTGCCCTTCTACAAGACGTTCTGGCGCGTGACGCTGCCGATCTGCACGCCGGCGCTGGTGGACATCGCGCGCTATTTCTTCATCAACGCCATGACGACGATCTCGGCCGTCGTGTTCCTCTATTCGCCGGAGACCAAGGTCGCGTCGATCGCGATCCTGAACCTCGACGAGGCCGGCGAAACCGGCGCGGCGGCGGCGATGGCTGTGCTGATCGCCGCCGCGTCGGCGCTGGCGACATTGATGTTCATGGCCCTCGCGTGGTGGGTGAACCGCCGCACGCAGGCTTGGCGAACCCGATAGACGACAGGAAGTACCGACATGGACCGAGACAAGATCCTCCTCACCCCCGGGCCGCTCACGACGACGTTGCGCACCAAGCTCGCGATGATGCGCGACTGGGGCTCGTGGGACGGTGACTTCATCGCCGTGACGGCGCGCGTTCGCAAGAGCCTGCTGAAGATCATCCACGGCGAGGACACGCACGTCGTCGTGCCCTTGCAAGGCAGCGGCACGTTCAGCGTGGAAGCGGCAGTGGCGACACTGGTGCCGCGCGACGGGCACGTGGTCGTGCTGGACAACGGCGCCTATTGCAAACGTGCAGCGCGCCTCGCGACCTTGATGGGCCGCACTTGCACCGTGATGGGCTTCGACGAATCGGTGCAGGTCTCCGCTGCCGCTCTCGAAGAAAAATTGCGGGCCGACAAGACCGTGACCCACGTCGTGATGATCCATTGCGAAACCGGCGCGGGTGTCTGGAATCCGTTGCAGGAAGTCGCCGACGTTTGCGCCAAGCACGGCAAGGGGTTGATCGTCGATGCGATGAGCTCGTTCGGCGCCTTGCCGATCGACGCGCGCGAAACACGTTTCGACGCGCTGATCGCGGCCAGCGGCAAGTGCCTGGAAGGCGTGCCCGGCATGGGTTTCGTATTCATCCGCAAGGCGGCGATCGACGGCTGCGCGGGCCAGAGCCAGTCGCTCGCGATGGATTTGCACGACCAGTACACCTACATGGAGCGCACGGGCCAATGGCGCTTCACGCCGCCGACACACGTGGTTGTTGCGTTGGCCGAAGCGATCGCGCAATTCGAGGAAGAGGGCGGGCAGCCGGCGCGCCTGGCGCGCTACACCGCGAACTACCGCACGCTGATCCACGGCATGTCTCGGCTGGGCTTCATGCCCTTCCTCGACCCGTCCGTGCAGGCACCGATCATCGTCACCTTCCACGCCCCGGGCGATCCGCGCTACGACTTCAAGACCTTCTACGCGTCGGCGCGGGAGCGTGGTTTCATCCTCTATCCGGGCAAACTCACGCAGATGGAAACATTCCGGGTCGGCTGCATCGGGGCGATCGGGCCGAACGAGATGGAGCAGGCGGTGCAAGCCGTGGCGCTGGCGCTCGAAGACATGGGCATCGCGTCGGGCGAGCCGGCGATTTGAGACATGAATACCGGACGCAGAAGACGCAAAAACTCGCCAAAAACGCGAAAGAGGATTCATGAATTCTTTTGCGCCTTTTGCGTAACTTCTGCGTCTTCTGCGTCCTAGCATTTGGGAAAGACAACAACAATGGCCACTTCCAAGACCCACCCCGCGCTCGCCGCGATCCGCAAATCCGGCGCGAGCAAGGTCAAGGTCGCGTGCAGCGACATCGACGGCGTGCTGCGCGGCAAATACCTGCACAAGGACAAGTTCGAGGGCGCGGCAGACCAGGGAGCGGGTGGCGGCTTCGGCTTTTGCGACGTCGTGTTCGGCTGGGACTCCAGCGACAACGTCTACGACAACACGCAGGTCACCGGCTGGCAACACGGCTTTCCGGATGCGCTCGCGCGCCTCGACCTGAACACGCACCGCAACGTGCCGTGGGACGGCGGCGTCGATTTCTTCCTCGGCGAATTCGTCAACGCCGACGGCAGCCCGTATGCCGTATGCCCGCGCCAGACCTTGAAGCGGGTGCTCAAGCGCGCCGAGAAGCTCGGCTTCCAGGTCATGACGGGCATGGAGTACGAGTGGTTCAATTTCCGCGAGACGCCGCAGAGCTGGGCCGCGAAGAACGGCGTCGGGCCGGAGACGATCACGCCCGGCATGTTCGGCTACTCGCTCCTTCGCGTGAACCAGAACCGCGAGTTCTTCAACGCATTGATGGACGAGATGCTCGCCTTCAACGTGCCGATCGAAGGGCTGCATACCGAAACCGGCCCGGGCGTCTACGAAGCCGCGATCGGATTTTCGGAAGCGCTGGAGCAGGCCGATCGCGCGATCCTGTTCAAGACCGGCGCCAAGGAGATCGGCTCGCGCTTCGGCATCATGCCCAGCTTCATGGCCAAGTGGAGCGCGCAGTACCCGGGTTGCAGCGGCCACATTCACCAGAGCCTGTCGGACGGCAAGGCCAACCAGTTCTTCGATGCCAAGTCGCCGCGCAAGATGAGCAAGTTGTTCGAAAGCTATCTCGCGGGCCAGGTCGCCTGCCTGATGGAATTCGCGCCGATGTTCTGGCCGACCATCAACAGCTACAAGCGACTGGTCGACGGCTTCTGGGCACCGGTCAAGCCGACCTGGGGCATCGATAACCGCACCGCGAGCTTTCGCGTGATCGCCGGCAGCGCGAAATCGACGCGCCTCGAAACGCGCTGTCCCGGCGCCGACGTCAACCCGTACCTGGCGATGGCGGCGGTGATCGCGGCTGGCCTGTACGGCGTCGAGAAGGGCCTGAAACTCACGGCGCCGCCGATCACCGGCACCAACCAAGGCGCCGAGAACATCCCGCGCGCGCCGCGCACGCTCATCGAAACAACGCGCAACTTCAGCAACTCGAAAATCGCGCGGGATTTTCTCGGCGACACCTTCGTCGAACACTTCGCAGCGACGCGCGAATGGGAGTGGCGCCAGTGGCTCGACGGCGTCACCGACTGGGAATTGAAGCGCTATTTCGAAATCATCTGAAATGCGGAGACTCCACTTGAAGCGTCTGACCCCGGCCTTGCTGCTGGCGGCGCTGTTCGCCTGTGGCGCGGCACAAGCGCAGCTCACGGAGACCGAGCAGCGCATCGTCGCGGCCGTCAAACAGCGCACGCCGCAAGCGCTCGAGTTGCTCGAGCGCAGCGTGCGAATCAACAGCGGTACCTTGAACGCGGACGGGGTGCGCGAGGTGGGCCGCATCTTCCGCGCCGAACTCGACGACCTGGGCTTCACGACGCGCTGGGTGGACATGCCCGCCGAGATGAAGCGCGGCGGCCATCTCGTCGCCTCGCACGACGGCGGCCAGGGCAAGCGCATCATGCTGATGGGGCACATGGACACGGTGTTCGAGAAGGACAGCGCCGTTGCCCTGTGGGAGCGCCGCGGGGACCGCGTGCGAGGGCAGGGCGTGAACGACATGAAGGGCGGCGACGTCATCATCATCGAGGCGCTGCGCGCGCTGCAGTCCGTCGGCGCGCTGGACAAGGCGCGTGTCGAGCTGATCTTCACGGGCGACGAGGAGCGCACCGGGACGCCGCGCGAAATCGGGCGTGCCGACCTGGTCGCGATGGCCAAGCGCAACGACTATGCCTTGTCGTTCGAAGGGAGCACCCGGCATGGCGGCATGGACATGGCGAGCATCTCGCGCCGCTCGTCCGGTGGCTGGTCGCTGACGGTGCATGGCAAGCCCGGCCACTCGGCGGGCGTGTTTTCGCCCAACGGCGGCTATGGCGCGATCTACGAAGGCTCGCGCATCCTCAACGCATTCCGCGAACAGCTGATCGAACCGAGCCTCACTTTCAATGTGGGCGTGGTCGTGGCGGGCACGAACACGGCCTACTCGGACGACACGGCGAGCGGCACCGCGTTCGGCAAGACCAACGTGATCGCGCGCGACTTCCAGGCGCGCGGCGACCTGCGTTACCTCACGCCCGAGCAAGGCGAGCGCGTCAAGCGCCGCATGCAGGAGATCGTGGCCGCCTCGCTGCCGGGCGCGACTGCCACGATCGCGTTTCGCGACGGCTACCCGCCGATGCCGCCGACCGATGCCGGTGCGCGGCTGATGGAGATTTATTCCCGGACCAGCCAGGACGCGGGCCTGGGCCCGATCGGCACGCTGGACCCGGCGCTGCGCGGCGCGGGCGACGTGCAGTTCGCCGCGCCGTACACGGTCGGCATTGACGGCCTGGGGGCGGCCGGCAATGGCGCCCACACCGACGACGAAGACCTGGAGATCGCCTCGATCGAACGCGGCGCGATCCGCGCCGCCCTTTTCATCTACCGGCTCACCCGCCCTTGAGGCCATGACGCAGATCCGCCGCCTCGGCCCCGACGACGCGCCCGCCTACCGGGCGTTGCGACTGCGCGCGCTGTGGGAGTTTCCGCAGGCGTTCACCTCCAGCCATGAAGAAGACGAGAAGGTGCCGCTCGAGGCGACCGTCAAGCGCCTGGCTTCTCCGCACCAGAAGTTCTGGGGCGCCTACGAGGACGGCGAGTTGTGCGGCATCGTCGGGCTCGACCGCGAGACGCGCGCGAAGAACCGCCACAAGGCGACCGTCGTCGGCATGTATGTCGCGCACGAGCGCATGGGACACGGCATCGGCCGGGCGCTGCTCGACGCGCTGATCGAAGACGCGAAGGCGTCGGGCCTCGAGTTGCTGGTGCTCACCGTCACGCACGCGGAAGGCTCCGCCCGGCGCCTGTACGAGCGTGCCGGCTTCCGCTCGTTCGGCGTCGAGCCCCGTGCGATCAAGGTGGACGGCCACCATTACGCCAAGAATCACATGTACCTGGAACTCCACCCATCATGAGCATCTCCGGTTTCTCGTTTCCCACCTCGATCCGTTTCGGCCCCGGTGCGCGCAAGGAAGTCGCGGGGCACCTGCGCGCGCACGGCCTGAAGCGCGCCCTCATCGTCACGGACAAGGCGCTCGCGCAACTGCCGGTGCTGGCCGAATTCAAGTCGCATCTCGAAGGGCTGGAGGTCGCGGTCTTCTCCGGCGTGTTCGGCAACCCGACGTGCAGCCAGGTGATGGAGGGCGCGCGGGCGCTCAACACCCATGGCGCCGATTGCGTGATCGGCTTCGGCGGCGGCGCGGCACTGGACGTCGCGAAGGTCGTCGGCGTGGTCGCGACGCATGGCGGGGACATCCTGGAATACGTCTGGGACCACCCGAAGATCCGGCCGATCGACAAGCCGCTGCCGTACTTCGTCGCACTGCCGACGACCTCGGGCACCGGCTCCGAAGTGGGCCGCTCTTCCGTCGTGAGCGAGAACGACACGCACCTGAAGCGCGTCATCTTCAGCCCGAAGATCCTCGCCAAGGTCGTGTTCGCCGACCCCGAGCTCACGCTCGGCCTTCCCGCGGCCATCACGGCCGCCACCGGCATGGATGCGCTCACGCACAACATCGAGAGCTACCTCTCGCCGGCGTACCACCCTCTGTGCGACGGCATCGCGCTGGAAGGCACGCGCATCGCGGCGGCGGCACTCGAGACGGCGGTGAAGCAGCCGCAAGACATCCAGGCACGCAGCGACATGATGATGTCTTCGATGATGGGCGCGATCGCGTTCCAGAAGGACCTCGGCGCCGTGCACTCGTGCGCGCATGCCTTGGGAGCGGTCTGCGACTTGCACCATGGCCTGGCGAACGCCTTGATGATCGACACGGTGATGGCGTGGAACTATGAAGCCGTGCCCGCCAAGTTCGACGAGCTCGCGCACGTGTGCAAGGTCGCGGGCGGCGGCAAGGCCTTCGTGCCATGGTTGAAGGTGCTGAAGGAACGCATCGGCATCACCGGCAACCTCGCGTCGCACGGCGTGAAGCGCGAACAAATTCCGCGCCTGGTCGAAATCGCGGTGGCCGACATCTGCCACCAGACCAACCCGCGCCCATGCACGGCGGCCGATTTCCAGCAGCTGTTCGAGGCTGCGCTCTAGGATGAACGAGCGATGAGTAGTTCCCGCCTGAAGATCGGCATCTCGGCCTGCTTCATGCACGCGGACCCGGCGCGGCCGCTGTTCACCGGCAAGACCTTGCAGTACGTCGAGCAGTCGATCGTGCACTGGGTCATGTCCACCGGGGCCCTGGCCGTGATGATCCCGAGTCCCACCGGCGCGACACAGCGCGGCGACGTCACGCTGGACCACTACGCGCAGTGGCTCGACGGACTGGTGCTGCACGGCGGCGCCGACGTGTCGCCGCGCAGCTACGGCGAGGAGCCGCTGCAGGAGCGCTGGAGCGGCGACCGCATCCGCGACGAGTACGAGATGGACCTGGTCGCGGCCTTCGAGCGCCATCGCAAGCCCGTGTTCGGCGTGTGCCGCGGCCTGCAGCTGCTGAATGTCGCGGCCGGCGGCACGCTGTACCAGGACATCCAGACCCAGCGGCCCGACGCACTGATGCACCGCGACGCGACGACGTACGACCACAACTTCCACACCGTCGATATCCGGCCAGACAGCAAGCTCGCGCAGCTGTATCCCGGCGCGTCTCGGGTGAAGGTCAACAGCATCCACCACCAGGCGATCAAGGAGCTCGCGCCGGGCTTCGACGTCGAGGCCGTGAGCAACGAGGACGGATTGATCGAAGCGATCCGCTGCAACGATCCCGCGCGCCCCTACATCGCCGCGGTGCAATGGCACCCCGAATTCCATCAGGCCGGCTCGGACACCATCGACGACGCGGCGCTGCTCGCGGACTTCCTGGCCGCGGCCGCTGCCGCCAAGAAAAAAGAAACGGAAACCGCATGAACACCTTGACCATCCGCAACCCCGCCGACGGCGAGAAATTCGCCGACGTGCCGGCGGACGACGCGGCGTCCGTGGCCGCCAAGGCCGCCCGTGCGCGTGCCGCGCAACCGGCTTGGGCCGCGCGGCCCTTGCAGGATCGCAAGCTGTGCATCGATCGCTTCCGCGAAGGCGTGGTGCGCGACCTGGAAAGGCTCGCGCAGGTGATGACGCGCGAGACCGGCAAGCCGATCCGCATGTCGCGCAATGAACTGAACGGCCTGCTCGGGCGCATCGATTTCTTCGTCGGCATGGTCGAGCCCGTGACGGCGACCGAAACCGTGTACGACGAAGGCGGCATGCAGGAGCGCATCGAACATGTCCCGCTCGGTGTCGTCGCCAATATCTCGGCGTGGAACTACCCCTGGTTCGTCGGCTGCAACGTGATCCTGCCGGCGCTGCTCACCGGCAACACGGTGTTGTACAAGCCTTCCGAGTTCGCGACGCTCACCGGCCTGGAGATCGAGCGCCTGCTGCACGAGGCGGGCGTGCCGCGCGACGTGTTCCAGGCGGTCGTCGGCGCCGGGCCGGTCGGCGCTGCGCTGCTGGAGCAGAAGATCGACGGCCTGTTCTTCACCGGCTCCTACGCGACCGGCGCCCGCATCGCGCAAGCGATCGGGCCGCGCTTCATCAAGTTGCAGCTCGAACTTGGCGGCAAGGACCCGACCTACGTGTGCGATGACGCCGACCCGAAGGCCGCGGCCGAATCGCTGGCGGACGGCGCGATGTACAACACCGGCCAGAGCTGCTGCTCGGTCGAGCGCATCTACGTGCACGAACAGATCTACGATGCATTCGTCGAGGCGTTCGTCGCCACCGTGAAAGGGTTCAAGGTCGGCGACCCGACGAGTGAAGACACCTACATCGGCGCGATCACGCGCGCGCCGCAGCTGGACGTGCTGGACGCACAGGTGGCCGACGCCAAGGCCAAGGGCGCCGTGCTCCACGTGGGCGGCCATCGGCTGCCGGGGCCGGGCAACTGGTACGCGCCGACCGTGTTCAGCAACTGCGACCACCGCATGGAGCTGATGAAGGAGGAGAGCTTCGGCCCGATCATCGGTATCCAGAAGGTCGCGAGCGACGAGGACGCGGTGCACCTGATGAACGACACGCGCTACGGTTTGACAGCGGGTGTCTACACACCGGACGCGAATCGCGCCCAAGGCATCCTGGCGCGCGTGAACGCGGGCAGCCTGTACTGGAACTGCTGCGATCGCGTCAGCCCGAGGCTGCCGTGGAGCGGCTACGGCGACTCGGGCATCGGCCTCACGCTGTCCAGCTACGGCATCGAGACCTTCACGCGGCCGCGTGCGTGGCACTTGCGCAGCGCAGGCTGAACGACTGGTGAGGGCCCGCGTCGTGAGCAAGCATCGCCTGGCGCTCTTCGACCTGGACAACACGCTGCTCGCGGGCGACAGCGACGTGCTGTGGTGCGAATTCCTGATGGCCAAGGGCGTACTCGATCGCGAAGCCTTCGCCGCGCGCAACGCCGACATGGAACAGCGTTATCGCGAAGGCACCGTCGGCACCAGGGAGTTCGCGCATTTCTATCTCGGCCTGCTCGCCGGCAAGACGCCCGCGCATTGGGAGCCGCTGCGCCAGGAGTTCCTGGTGTCGCAAGTCGTGCCGCGCATTCCGCCGGCGGCCGTCGCGCTGGTGGACAAGCACATCGACGCCGGCGACCTGGTGATCATGACCACGGCCACCAGCCGTTTCATCACCGAACTCACGGCGGTGTATTTCGGCATCGAGCACCTGCTTGCGATCGAGCCCGAGATCGCGGACGGCGTCTTCACCGGTGCATCGACCGGCGTGCTGAACATGCGCAGCGGCAAGGTCGAGCGGCTGCACGAGTGGCTGGCCTCGCACAGCCACGACCTCGCCAAGTTCCGCAGCACCGCGTACAGCGACTCGATCAACGACCTGCCGCTGCTCGAAGCAGTGGACGAGCCGGTCGCGGTCGACCCCGATGCGCGCCTGGCGCAGATCGCGCAGCAGCGCGGCTGGCAGGTGCTGCGGCTGCACAGCTGAGCAACCGCCGCCTTTGCTGCTGAGCCTTGCGGCATCCAGACGCAACAGCGGCAACATAGCGCTCGCGTTGCAACACAAGCTGTTGCGGCAAACCGCAGACTCCTTACATCAAAAGGAGACAGCGCGATGCCCGATTTCAAGAACCTGCTGCGTGCCCGTGCCGCCCCGGCACTGGCGCTGTTCGCGTTGCTGTCGATGGCCGCAGTGCCGGCAGCCGCCGGCACCTGCGAGAACCTCGTCCTCAACCTCGGCTTGAATGGCACCACGGTGAGCGCCGCGACGACGGTGCCCGGGCCGTCGTTCACCGCGCCCGACGGCGTGACGTATACCGGCGTGCCGTCGTTCTGCAAGGTCAGCGCCGTGCTGACGCCGACCTCCGACTCGTTCATCAACGTCGAGCTGTGGATGCCCACCGCGACCTGGAACGGGCGCTTCGAAGGCGTCGGCAACGGCGGCTACGCGGGCACCATCGCGCTCGGCG